>ERZ1066138.34-NODE-34-length-40988-cov-10.088339_pt1 | contig 40988 bp, 31 predicted proteins | sample MGYA00382785_ERZ1066138 | MGnify/ENA primary metagenome ERZ1066138 (study PRJEB33369, sample SAMEA5778368) | biofilm metagenome | biome: Industrial cooling water; feature: Water cooling tower basin; material: Biofilm | place: United Arab Emirates | collected... | reverse complement strand
CCGACCGCTGGCTGAACGCCGAGCGGCTGTACGGGATCCTGCACCTGACCGGGGCGGCGCTGATCGTGTGGGCGTCCACCGTGCACGACTACGCGACGCTCTACTGGATCATGCTGTTCAACGCGATGGTCTACATGCCGACCATCGCGCTCAACAACGCGATCTCCTACCGCGTGCTCGAGCAGCAGGGTCTGAACTTCATCGAGAAGTTCCCGCCCATCCGCGTGTGGGGCACGGTCGGCTTCATCCTCGCGATGTGGGCGACGGACCTCTCGGGCTCGGTGCTGACCGTGGGGCAGCTCTGGATCAGCGCGTCCGCGGCGGCCTTCCTCGGCCTGTACGCCTTCACGCTGCCCGCCTGCCCGCCCGCGCGCGGCCAGGGCAAGCGTTCGGTCGCCGAGGCGCTCGGCCTCGATGCCTTCGTGCTGTTCAGGCGCGTGCAGATGGTGGTGTTCTTCCTGTGCGCGATGATGCTGGGCGGGGCGCTGCAGATCACGAACGCCTTCGGCGGCGACTTCCTGACCGACTTCAACGACACGTTCCCGGACTCGTTCGGCGTGCGCCACCCGATCCTGCTCTCCTCGATCTCGCAGATCTCCGAGACGCTGTTCATCCTGACGATCCCCTTCTTCCTCAAGCGCTTCGGCATCAAGGTGGTGATGCTGGTCGCGATCTTCGCCTGGGTGCTTCGCTTCGGCCTGTTCGCCTTCGGCGACCCGGGGCCGGGACTGTGGATGCTGGTGATGTCGATGATCGTCTACGGCATGGCCTTCGACTTCTTCAACATCTCGGGCTCGATGTACGTGAACCTCGAGGCGAACGCGCGCATCCGCGCGAGCGCGCAGGGCCTGTTCATGGTGATGACCAACGGGATCGGCGCATTCCTCGGCACGATGGTCGCGGGCGCGGTCGTCGACCACTACACCGTGGACGGCGTGCGCGACTGGCAGGGGATCTGGCTGACGTTCGCGGGCTACGCGCTGGTGCTGGGGCTCGTGTTCCCGTTCGTGTTCAGGTACCGGCACGATCGCGGGAAGATGGCGGCGGCGGCGACCTAAAAGGGGACGCTAACCTTTTCTCGGTACCGGATTTGTGTGCGGGTCACGAGGCGGGCGAGAAAAGGTTAGCGTCCCCTTTTAGGTCCGTTTTTCGGCGACGATCTCGAGCACCATCGGCGTGATGAGCAGCGTCGCCGCCTGCCGTTCGGCGGCGGCGAACTCGGCACGCACGGCCTCGGCCCAGGACGCCTCGATCCGGCCCAGCTCGAGCTGGTGGCGCAGGTGGATGTCGATGAAGGTCGTCGGCCACTGCCACATCAGGTCGCCGGGCCGCACGCAGAACACGCGCGGGATGGCGTCGCGGATCGAGAAGCCGCGCTCCTGCAGCAGCTTCACGACGACCGGCGCGACGTTCGGCTCGCCGCCGGCGTCGCGCCAGCCCTGCTCGACCTGGCGCACGAACTCCCGCATGCGCGGCCCGCCGGTCGTGATGCGCAGCGAGTCGTACTGGACGTACTCGTGGAAGATGGCGACGCCGCCCGGCCGGACCACGGCCGCGATCTTGTCGACGAGGACCGCCGGCGAGGCGACGAAGCAGGCGACCCAGCGGCACCAGCTCGCGTCCATCCCGCCCGCGGGCAGCGGGTCGGTCATGAGGTCGAGCTCGTGGTACTCGACATTGGCGAGGCCTTCCCCCGCGAGCATGGCGCGGCCGGCCTCGACGAAGCGCGTGGAGCGCTCGACGGCGACGACGCGGCCCGCGGGTCCCACGATGTCCGCGAGGTCGGCGGCCGCGAAGCCCGGGCCGGCGCCGACGTCGAGCACCTTCGAGCCGGGGCCGATGCCGGCGCGGCGCCAGCACTCGAGCACGGTCGGCCGCCAGACGCGATGCTGCAGCCCGAGCCGCTCGAGCTCCTCGTCGTGGGTGCCGAGGAAGTAGGTCCGCTCGGCCGCCATCAGAGCCACTTCGCCTTGCGCAGGCGGTAGAAGAGCCAGGCATCGAGCGCGACCATGATCCCGACGACGGTCCAGTAGCCGTAGCGCCAGCCGAGCTCGGGCATGTGCTCGAAGTTCATGCCGTAGATGCCGGCGATCATGGTCGGCACGGCGACCAGCGCGCCGTAGGCCGCGAGCCGCTTCATGGTCTCGTTCTCCTGCAGGCTCACCATCGACAGGTTGACCGCGATGGCGGTCGCGATCGTGTCGCGGATCGATTCGACGGTCTGGTTGAGCCGCTGCAGGTGGTCGGAGATGTCGCGGAAATACTCCTTCATCTCGCTGCAGACCCTGGGCGCCCGCGCGCCGTAGAGGTTGTTGACCGCCTCGAGCAGGGGCGCGACCGCGTGGCGGAACACGCCGAGCTTCTGCTTGAGGGCGTACAGCGCCTCGACGTTCTCGCGCGGCGCCGTGTCGGCGAAGATCCGGTCCTCGATGGACTCGAGCTCGGTCTCGAGCGCGTCCAGCAGCGGGAAATAGCGGTCGACGGCCGCGTCGATCAGCGCGTACAGCACGTAGCCCGAGCCGAGCTTCAGGAGTTCCGGCTCCGCCTCGCAGCGCGTGCGCACGGACTGGAAGCCCTGTTCCGCCTGGCTGCGGATCGTCAGGATGTAGTTGGGACCCGCGAAGACGTCCACCTCGCCGACCCGCAGGCCGTCCGCGTCCTGCTCGAGCAGGTGCAGCACGACGAACAGCGAGTCGCCGTAGTCCTCGATCTTCGGGCGCTGGTGGCCGCGGCGGGCGTCCTCCACCGCGAGCGGGTGCAGGCCGAACTGCGCCTGCAGCTGCTCCAGCACCGCCGGGTCGCGGTCGAGCAGCGCCACCCAGACGAAGCAGCCGGGCAACGCCAGGTAGCGATGGATTTCGTCCGGCTGGATTTCGGCCAGCCGCTTGCCGTCCTGGTAGGCGACGCAGTTAATCAGCATCGCGGGGCGGTCAGTCGGCCAGCAGCACCCCGGAACCGCCGAGCTCGGCGGGCACGTCCTTCTGCTTCGGCTTGCCGTCCGGGATGCGCAGCACCGTCTCCTCGTAGAAGACGTGCAGGCCGGGGCTGAACTTCAGCTTCGGCAGGATGGCGGCGTAGACGTCGGTCAGGCCCATCGCCGGGTGCTCGGTCAGCAGGTGCCCGCCGCAGGTCTTGCACCACTTGCGGATGCTCTTCGGCGTCTTGGCGTAGCTGCCGACGTTGTCGGCGCCCTTCGTGATCTTCACGTTGGCCGGCGGCCAGAGCGTGAAAGCGTTCACCGGACCCGCCGACCAGTGCCGGCAGGACTCGCAATGGCAGTAGCCCATCGCGGCCGGCTCGCCGGTCGCCGTGACTTCCACCGCCCCGCAGAAGCAGGTGCCCTTGTAGTCGCCCATGGTTCCCCCTCAGTTGCCGTTGCGCAGCGCGGTGCCGTGCTTCAGGTAATGGTTCAGCCGCGACTCCCACTCACGCATGAACTGCACGTAGTACTCGGCGGTGAAGGAGGCGAGGTAGATGTCGCCCTCCGGGCCGAGGCTGGTGTGGCTGTAGGTGACTTCCGCCTCGCAGCCGGGCTTCGCCGGCCGCACGCGGATGGTGAGCTTGCAGGCGGTGACGCCCGGCGTGATCTTGATCATCTCGACGAAGCCGCGCGCCGGGTCGTGGCGCGTGACGTACCAGATCGAGTCGTGGACCTTGGCGTCGGTGACGAAGACGCAATCCTGCTCGGCGTAGCCGGACTGGGACAGGACCAGGACCGGGTTCCAGCCGTCGATCCAGTCCGCCTCGCGGACCGGGCACAGCAGCGGGAACACCTTCGAGACCGAGCCGGCGAGGCGCTGCTTGTAGGTGTGCGTGACCCGGTTCGGGGCCCGGACGTTCAAGGACTTGGCGAAGTTTTTCGGCTTGGTGAGCGGCATGGTCGGAACCCGGGAAGCATACTCCCATCGTGGCGCGCGCGAGCAAGCCGGTGACGCAAAACGGTCACAGCCGGCCGCGCTTCGCGGCCATACTACCGTCCGACCATGGACGAAAAGACCGCATCCGCCCCGGGCCGCCGGGCGAGCGCCCGCGACGCCAAGCGCAGCGCGCGCGCCGCGCAGGCGGGCCATTCGGTCCCGTACATCACGCGCCGGATCCCGGTCTACGAAGTGCTCGACGAGGAGGGGCTGGCGCTGATCGAGCGCAACGCCGACACGATCCTCGAGGAGATCGGCATCGAGTTCCGCGAGGACCCGGAGGCGCTCGCGATCTGGAAGGCGGCGGGCGCGGACGTCGAGGGCGAGCGCGTGCGCATGCCGCGGGGCCTGTGCCGCCGGCTGATCCAGGCGACCGCGCCGCGCCAGTTCACCCAGCACGCGCGGAATCCCGCGCGGAGCGTCGAGATCGGCGGTCCGCACACGGTGTTCGCGCCGGCGTACGGCTCCCCGTTCGTCTACGACCTGGACCAGGGGCGCCGCTACGCCGGCATCGAGGACTTCCGCAACTTCGTGAAGCTCGCCTACGTCACGACCTCGCTGCACCACTCGGGCGGGACGATCTGCGAGCCGGTCGACCTGCCGGTCAACAAGCGGCACTTCGACATGGTCTACAGCCACATGAAGTACAGCGACAAGTGCTTCATGGGCTCGGTGACCCACCCGGAGCGCGCCGCGGACACGGTCGAGATGGCGAAGATCCTGTTCGGCGGGGAGTGGCTCGACCCGGCGACCGGAAAGCCGAAGACGTGCATCGTGAGCCTGATCAACGTCAATTCGCCGATGACCTACGACGCGACCATGCTCGGCGCGCTCAAGGTGTATGCGCGCGCCAACCAGGCCTGCATCGTCACGCCCTTCATCCTCGCCGGGGCGATGTCGCCGGTGACGGTCGCGGGCACGGCGACGCAGACGCTCGCCGAGGCGCTCGCCGGCCTCGCCTTCATCCAGCTCCTGAATCCCGGCTGCCCGATGGTGCTCGGCAGCTTCGCCTCGTCGCTGTCCATGCAGTCCGGCGCGCCGACCTTCGGCACGCCGGAGCCGGCGCTGGTGCTGTACACGATGGCCGCGCTCGCGCGGCGGCTCGGCCTGCCGTTCCGCTCCGGCGGGAGCCTGTGCGCGTCCAAGATCCCGGACGCGCAGGCGGCTTTCGAGTCGGCGCAGACGCTGCTGCCGACCTGTCTCGGCGGCGTGAACTTCGTGCTGCACACGACCGGCTGGCTCGAGGGCGGCCTCGCCATGGGCTACGAGAAGTTCGTCATGGACGCGGACCAGGCCGGGATGATGCACACGCTGCTCGCGGGCGTGGACCTCTCCGAGAACGGCCAGGCGCTCTCCGCGATCCGCGAGGTCGGGCCCGGCAAGCATTTCCTCGGCTGCAGCCACACGCTCGCCAACTTCGAGACCGCGTTCTACCGTTCGCCGCTCGCCGACAACAACAGCTACGAGCAGTGGACGGCGGAAGGGCGCAAGGACATGACGGCGCGCGCCAACGAGCGCTGGAAGAAGCAGCTCGCGGAGTACGTCGCGCCGCCGCTCGATCCGGCCGTGGACGAGGCGCTCCTCGACTACGTGAACCGGCGCAAGGCCTCGTTCCCGGATTCGAACGTGTAAAGAGAAAGGGCGCCTTGCGGCGCCCTTTCCGTTCCAGCGGCAGTCCCCGCCTCAGAAGCTCTGCGAGAAGCGGATGCCGAAGGTCCGCGGACGCGCCTTCACGCCCTTGGTCTGCACGCCGCAGACCTGGGGCGTGCACTGGCTGGTCACGCCGAGCGGCGCATCCTCGTTCGTGGCGTTGGCCACGAAGAACTCGACCGCGTACTTGTCGTTCTCGATGCCGAAGGCGAGGTTGAGGAACGTCGACGAGGGAATGTCGCCGTAGATGTCGTTGTCGGCGATCTCCAGCTGCGACGCCGTGCTGGTCTGGTAAGTGACCGCGCCCTGCGTGTAGGCCTCGAAGTTCCCGAGCCCGAACGTGTAGCGCGCGAGCAGGTTGCCCTTGAAGTCCGGCGTGATCGGCAGCGGCGTGCCGGTCGGCGCCTTGACGTTGACGCACTCGAGGACCCCGTCGCCGTTCGTGTCGGCAAAGTCGCAGAAGTCCTTCTTCAGCTCGCTGTCGTAGTACGCGAGCCCGAGGTTGATGCGCAGGCTGTCCGTCGCCAGCCAGTCCATCGTCGCCTCGATGCCCGCGACCTCGGCCTCTCCGCCGTTGGCCACCTGGGTGATGCCGTTGGCGCCCTGAAATGAGACCTGGATGTCATCCCAATCCTGCAGGAAAACCGCGCCGTTGATCTCGAGGCGATCGTCTGCGAGGCGGGTCTTCCAGCCCAGTTCATAGTTGGTCAGGAAGTCCGACACGTAGTCGCCGGCGAACGGGTTGCGGTTGATGCCGCCCGGCCGGTAGCCCTCGGACCAGGTGCCGTAGAACAGCGCCGTGTCGGTCGCCTGCCACGACAGGTTGACGCGATAGACCTGGTCAGACTCCGAGATGCCCTTGTCCACGTTCCGGCAGGGCGCGTCGCCGCCGCGGTCGTCCGCCTGCGACGGGCAGCGCCACTCGCCATTGCGCGACCAGCCCTGGCCGGTCGGTTCGAAGGCGCCGGAGCCGCCGTTTGCCGGGTCGCCCGGCTCGTTGATGTCGCTGGCGGCCGATCCCGGAACACGCCCCGGGTTGAAGCCGAGGCCGAAGCCGAAGAAACCGCGGACCGTCACTTCCGGTTCGAAGTAACGCGCGCCGAGCGAGAGCTCGAGGGTGTCCGTGAGGTCGAAATCGACGTTCGCGAACACCGCCTGGTCGGTGTCCTCTCGGTCCATGCTGTTGAGGTACACGTAGTCGTTGAACTGCCCGGAGCCGCCTTCCTGGTTATTCATCTCGCGCACGTCGGCGAGACCCTCGATGAGGCCGAACGGCTGGTAGAAGTCGTGTTCCTGCTTCTGGTAGAAGAACCCGAGCAGGCCCCGGACGCGCTTGTCCTGCGGCGTCGTGAAGCGCAGCTCGTGGCTCGTCTTCTTGTAGTTGTCGAAGTTCTGGAACGCCGCATCCGGGTTCAGCTGGTTGCCGTCGTTGTCCAGGAACAGGCGCGCGAAATAGCCGGTCGTGTAGGCGTTGTCGTACCAGTACGAGTAGTCCGAGTAGTCGAACGCGCCCTCCACCTCGCGATCCAGGTAGTTGCCCGAGTACACGACGTCGAGCGGGCCGACCGCGCCTTCAATCGTGACGCCGGCCTGGTACCACTCGTCATCCGTGTACTCCTCGCGGAAGTGGCCGACCGCATAGTCGCCGGAGACGAGCACGTCGTTGAGGTCGTCGCCCCAGGAGCCTTCCTGCTCCTGCTTCTGGTACATGAGCGAGGGCGTGATCGTCCAGTCCTCGCCCAGGTTGATGCGCAGCGCCGCGCGCGCGCCGATCGTCTCGATCGTGTTGTAGTTGTCCTCGACGAACCGGTCGTTCGTCGTGACGAAGTCATCCGCCGTCGTCGACTGGTCGATCGAGTAGGTGCGCGTGGCGGGCTTGTTGTCGACCCAGCCCGCCTCATCCAGGTACCAGCCGACCAGGCGCAGCGCGGCGTTGTCGCCCATCGGCAGGTTCACGAAGCCTTCCGCGACAAAACCGGGCTCGTCGGCATCGACGTAGTTGCCTTCCAGCGAGTAGCCGGCGGCGAAGCCGGACGGATCCGGCCGGTTGGTGATGATGCGGATCGTGCCGGCCTGCGAGCTTGCGCCGTACAGCGTGCCCTGCGGGCCCGCGAGCGCCTCGACGCGGGCGACGTCGTAGATGTGGACGTCGAGGTTGCCCTGGATCGTCGTGATGGGCTGTTCGTCGAGGTACATGCCGACGCTCGGCTGCGAGGTCGTCGCCTGCCCGTCGCCGCCGGTCGCGATGCCGCGCATGTACACGGCGTTGAAGCCGGAGCCCGAGCCGATCGACGGCTGCATGCTCACGCTCGGCAGGAACTGCACGTAGTCCTTGAAGCTCTGGATGTTCAGCTTCTGCAGCTTTTCTTCGCCGAGCGCGTTGATGCTGATCGGCACGTTCTGCAGGCTTTCCTCGCGCTTCTGCGCGGTGACGATCACCTCGCCGAGGGAGGTCGTTTCCTGCGCCATCAGCGACGGGCTGGCGAGGGCCAGCAGCACGGCGGAGGCGACAGGCGTTCGGGCGAGCGAAAGAGTCGGACGCTTCGGAAGGACAACCGGCATTGCCATTCTCCAGAAAGGGGGGTGCAGTGCGCTAGAGACTACGACCAAAGCGTGAACAACGCAAAACCGGCAATAAACCTGTCGCGCCGGCGCAACGCCGGGGGTCAGGCGGCGGGCACGCCCGGGTAGGCCGAAAGCACCGGTCCGAGCGCCGACATGAGGGGGCCGAGCCAGGGCTCGTAGTGACGCCACTGGTCCACCCCATCCCGGTAGATCGGCTGCCGCACCTGCTCGGAGCTGGCGGTCCGGACCGGGCGCTCATTCTCGAAGAAGCGCAGGCATTCCGGCTCGAACGGCAGGCCGCAATACGCCAGGAGCCGGCGTACCTCCGCCTCGGTGTCCTCGACGATCCGCTCGTAGATGACCCGGTGGATCCGGCCGGGCAGGACCGAGTCGAAGTGGGCCATCAGCGTGACGTAATCGACGTAGAAACGGCCCATGTCCGCCAGGTCATAGCTGAACCGCTGCCCTCGCGCGTAATGCTGCTTGAAGTTCGAGAAGCAGCAGGCCATCGGGTGACGGCGGGCGTCGATGATCTTCGCGTTCGGCAGGGTCAGCCGGATCATCGCGACGTGCAGGAAGTTGTTCGGCATCTTGTCGATGAAATGCGGGCGGCTCGTCTTGCGGTGCACGCGGGTGCGCTCGATGTAGCGCTCACCCAGTTCGCGCAGCGCCGCGGGGGGCATGGCTGCCAGCACTTCCGCGTAGGCGCCGATGTCCTCGCGGTCCGCAAGGGCCCGCAGTTCGCGCGCCATCGTGATCAGTTCCGGCAGTTCGGTCGTGCCTTCGACGGCCGAGTGGCTCGAGAGGATCTGTTCGAGCAGGGTCGAACCGGCGCGCGGCATGCCGACGATGAAGATCGGGCCCGGATCCGGGCAGCCGCCTTCCGGGCGCGCGGCGAAGTAGTCGGCGCTGAACACGGACTTCAGGTGTTTCATGCGCGCGGTGTTCTGGTCCGCGTTGTAGGGATTGCGCTGGCGGTGCAGGGCATTGCCCTTTGCGTAGTGGCCGAACGAGGCCTCGTACTCGCCGGCGTCTTCGAGCGCCTTGCCGAGTGCGAAGTGCAGGTGGACGCGGTTGACCTCGTCGACGGCGGGGTCGTCCACCATCGCCCGCATCGCCGCGAAGTCGGCCTCGGTGAAGCGGTAGGTCTTCAGGTTGGCGAGGCTCCAGTACGCCTCGCCGAAGGCGGGGTCGCGTTCGATGGCGTTGCGGTAAACCGCGATGCAGTCCTCCTGGCGGCCCTCCGTCTTGAGCACGTGCCCCCAGCTCAGCCAGACCTTGGCATTGTCCGGGTACTCCTTCAGGAGCTCCTCGTACATGCGGCTCGAGCGCTCGTACTCGCCGACGCGCGAGAGGATCACCGCCGCGAGGTTGCGGTAGGCGGGATTGCGCGGGTCCGCGGCGAGCAGGCGCTCGATCTCCGCCAGGGCCTCGGCCGGCTCGTTGCGCCGGTGCAGGACCACGGCCCGCTGGTAGCGCGCGGGCAGGAAGCCCGGCGCAAGTTCCAGCGCACGATCGAGGAGCTTGCCGGCATCCTCGTCGCGGCCGATGCGCATCGCGACCTCGGCCAGCATGCGCATCGCCGCAACGTCGGTCGGGAAGTCGTGCAGGTAGGCTTTCAGCAGGCGCTCCGCCTGGGGCAGGTCGGCGCGGTTGAGCGCGACAGCGGCCTTCCGCAGCCGCGGGTTGTCCACCGACGCCCGGGACGGCTTCATGTCACGAACGCGCGCTTGAGCCGGGCGATGCCCTCGTGGATGTCCGCCACCGAGTAGTGCGCGAAGGACAGGCGCAGGCAGTACCGCAGCCCGCCCGCGCTCGAGCAGGCCGCGCCCGGCAGGAACCCGGTGCCGGCCGTGCTTGCCGCGGACGAGAGCGCGGCGGCATCGGCGCCCTCGGGCAGCTCGACCCAGAAGAAGTAGCCGCCGCCCGGCTTCTCCCAGCGCGCGACGCCGGACAGGTGCTTGCGGAGCGCCGAATCCATCGCCTGCGCGCGCTCGGCGTAGCGCTCGCGCAGCGTCGCGACGAAAGGCGCGAGCTCGCCGGCCTCCAGGATCTTGCGCACGACGTGCGAGGTGAAGTGGTTGAAGTTGCCGCCGGAGACCAGCGCGCCGCTCGCGAGCAGGCGCTGCAGGAGCGCGGGCGACGCCTGGATCCAGCCGAGGCGCAGCGCCGGCGCGAGGATCTTCGAGAAGGTGCCGAGGGCGACGACGTTGCCGGCCGCGATGAGCGTTCCGAACGAGGGCGGCGGCGGCGCGCCGTGGTACAGGAGCTGGTACACCTCGTCGGCGAGGATCGTGAAGCCGTGCTCGCGCGAGAGCGCGACGAGCCGGTCGCGGCGCGCGCGCTCGAGCACGCGGCCGGTGGGGTTGTGGAACGCGGGAATCGTGTAGACGAGCGTCGGACGATGCCGGGCCAGCAACGCCTCGAGGCGGTCGACGTCCAGGCCGCCCGCGTCCACCGGCACGCCGACGACCTCGAGGCCGTGGTCACGGAAGATCTGGAAGGCGTAGGGGTAGCTCGGCTCCTCGACGAAGGCCACGTCGCCGGCCGTCGCGAGCCGGCTGCAGGCGAAATCGAGCGCCTGCGAGATGCCGCCGGTCAGCATCAGCGAGTCCGGGTCGACCGGTGCGGCTGAACTGGCCGCGAGGAAGCCCGCAAGCGCGGTACGGAAGCGTGCGTCGCCCTGGCGCTGACCGTAGTTCAGGTCGAAGGGCGCCGCGTCCGCGAAGAACCGCTCGCAGCCGCCGGCCAGGAGCCGGAGCGGCAGCAGGTCGGCGGAGGGCTGGCCGACGCTGAAATTGATGACGCCGCGCTCGGGCGCGCCGTCGAAGCTCGGCTGCGCGCTCATGGCGTGCCCGCCGCCGGCGTGATCAGGCGGAACACGTCGCCCGGCCGCCCGTCCAGGAACGCGCGGATGTTGGCGGCCGAAATGCGCCGGAGGTCCTGCAGGGCCGACTCCGAGTAGAAGGCCACGTGCGGCGTCAGGAGCACGTCGCGGCGGCCGACGAGCGGATGATGCCCGAGATCGGGGGAATCCTCAGCCAGCACGTCGAGGGCGGCGCCGCGGACCTGCCCGGCGTCCAGCGCCACGACCAGGTCCGCCTCGACCACCAGCCCCCCGCGTGCGACGTTGATGAGCGCGGGCCGGCGCCGCATCTTCGCGAAGGCCGCGCGGTCGACGAGGCCCCGGCTGCCGGCGTCGAGGTTGCTGTGCAGGCTCAGGATGTCCGCGCGCGCGAGCAGGTCATCCAGGCCGGCGGGTTCCGCGCCGTGGCGGCGCACGGTCGCCTCGTCCACGCGCGGGTCCGCGGCGAGGACGGCAAGCCCGAAGGCAAGGGCGCGGCGGCAGACGGCCTGTCCGATGCGTCCGAAGCCGACGAGCCCCAGCGTGCGGCCGGCGAGCCGCTCGATCCCCTGCACGTCGTTCCACCGCCAGCTGTGGTCGACCTGCACCTGGCGGTCGTAGTCGCGCAGCCGCCGCTCGAGCGCGAGCAGGAGCGCCAGCGTGTGGTCGGCGACCTCGTCCGTGCAGTATTCGCCGACGGCCGCGACGGCGATGCCCCGCTCCGCGGCCGCTGCGGCATCGACGCAGTCCCAGCCGGTGGCGGCGACGGAGATGATGCGGCAACCCTCGAGCCTGCCGAGCATCGCGCGGTCGAACGGGACGTAGTCGGTCAGGATCGCCGCCGCCCCGCGGCAGGCGGCGGCGAGCGCGGCGGGATCGCCGCGGTGGGTGTAGGTGACGATGCGCGCCCCGGGCGGCAGCTCGCGCCGCTCGATCGACAGGTCGCGGCCTTCGGCCTCCGGCATCTCGGCGAAGACGATTTTCACGCGCGGCGCGGCGCCAGCGCGGTCAGCACCGCCAGGAGCAGGGCCGATACCAGCAGCCCCGGCCACAGCGGGTCAATCGCGAAGACCCCGCCCGCGCCGGCATCGGCTGCAACCCGCCAGGCGATCACCGTGACTAGCGAGGCCGCCGTGCTCCAGAAGGCGGCGGCGGCCGGAACCCGGGTCGTCCACAGCGCCGCGACCGTCGGCAGGAACAGGCCGGCCGAGTTCAGCGTGAAGCCGAACTGGAGGATGTCGATGATGTCGCGCATCTTCCAGGCGAGGAGCAGGCCCAGCGCGCCCGCGCCGAGCGAGGCGAGCGTGCCGATCTTCAGCATCGCCGCGGGCGTCATGTCCGGCCGCAGGTAGCGCTGGTGGATGTCGCGCGCGTAGTTCGCCGAGGCCGTGAGCACGCTGATGGCCGCGACCGACATCACGGCCGAGAGTATGCCGATGACCATCAGGCCCTTGAGCCCCACCGGGAAGCGGTCGAGCACGAAGGTCGCCAGGATGCTGGCCGTGGCGTCCGGGTCCGGGTAGAGGACGGCGGCGGCGAGGCCGAGCCAGGCGACGGCGAGCGCGATCGGCAGCATCAGGAGCGGCGCGAGGAGTGCCCCGCGCCGCGCCGTCGCGGCGTCGCGCGCGGCGAAGCTGCGCGAGAAGCTGTCCATCGCGACGAAGAAGCTGAGCACCATCGAGACGACCAGCGCCGCGACCTTGTTCCAGCCCTGCGCGCCGAAGTCATAGTGGCTCGCGGGGAGCACGGCCTGCATGTCGGCCCAGCTTCCGGCCTGCGAGATGGCGACCGGAATGCCGACCGCGACGATGCCGACCAGGACCAGCGTGACCTGCAAGCGGTCGGTGTAAGTGACGGCGAGGTAACCGCCGGCCGCGGTGTACAGCGTCACGATCGCGCCGGCGAGCAGGAGGCAGCTGCCGTAGCTCCAGCCGATCAGCACTTGCAGGATCGCGGCTGCGGCGGCGAACTGGCCGGCGGAGTATGCCGTGTAGGCGAGAACCGTGGTGATCGTCGCGACTGCGCGCGTGCGGTTGTCGTAGTGCTTCTCGATGAAATCCGGGTAGGTGAGGTGCCGTTCGCCGTCGCCCAGCTCCTTCACGCGCTTCGCGACAGTGAGCCCGAACAGGGCGCAGCCGATCGCCATGCCGATTATGTACCAGATGCCGGTAATGCCCTGCCCGTAGATGCGCGCCGACGTACCGACGATTGCCGCGCCGCCGATCCAGGCCGCGACCCACATGCAGGCAATGGTGAGCGGCCCCATGCGCCGCCCGGCCACGAAGTAGTCGTCGACGTCGGGCTTGCGGCGCTGGGCGTAGACGCCGATGCCGACCAGGAGCGCGAGGTATGCGAACAGGATGACCGTGTCCAGGACGCCCATGCGATCCGCCTCCCCGCCTCAGGTACTGATCGTCCTTCGCCCGCGACGGCCGCGTGCCCCGCCGGGCGCGGACTCGCGGGCGGCGGGCAGCGTCACGACCTTGCGCAGCTCAGTATAGGCCGCGGTCTTGTGCGGGATCGCCATGGCCTCCACGAAGTGCGCCTGGAAGCGCGGCTCGATGGCGGTCTCGATCTTCTCGACCCGGCGCACCAGGTCCTCGATGGCGGCGCGGGCGGTCGCGTCGAGCAGCGCGATGCGCGCCCCGGCGCCGGCGGCATTGCCGACCGAGGCGACCCGGCCGAGGTCGCAGTCCGGGATCATGCCGAGCACCATCGCGTGCTTCACGTCGATGTGGCTGCCGAAGGCGCCGGCCAGGCCGATGCGGTCCACCCTGGTCACGCCGAGGTGGTCCATCAGGAGCGCGACCCCCGCGTACAGCGCGGCCTTGGCGAGCTGGATCGCGCGCACGTCGTTCTGCGTGATCTTCATCGGCACGTCGCCGCGATGCAGCACGTAGGAGAAGGTGCGCCCGTCGGCGACGATGCGGTCGGTCCGAGCCGCCAGCGCGCCGTCGACGACGCCGTCCGGAGTGAGGATGCCGGCGAGGTACATCTCCGCGATCACCTCGATGATGCCGGAGCCGCACACGCCGGTGACGCCGGTGCGGGCGGTCGCCTCGCCGAAGCCCGGGTCGTCGGACCAGAGCTCGCTGCCGATCACCTTGACGCGCGGCTCGAGCGTCGCGGGGTCGATGCGCACGCGCTCGATCGCGCCCGGCGCGGCGCGCTGGCCGCAGCTGATCTGGGCGCCCTCGAAGGCGGGACCGGTCGGGCTCGAGCAGGCGAGCAGCCGCTCGCGGTTGCCGAGCACGATCTCGGCGTTCGTGCCGACGTCGACCAGCAGCGTGATCTCGTCGCGCCGGTCGGGGCGCTCGGCGAGGATCACGCCGGCCGCGTCGGCGCCCACGTGGCCGGCGATGCAGGGCAGCACGTACACGCGCGCGTTCGGGTGCACGCCGATGCCGAGCGCCGAGGCGGGCACCGTCAGCGCGTTGTCCACCGCGAGCGCAAACGGCGCGCCGCCGAGTTCCACCGGGTCGATGCCGAGCACCAGGTGATGCATGATCGGGTTGCCGACCAGCGTCATCTCGAGGATGTCCGTGACCGCGACGCCGGCCTCGCGCGCGAGCTCGGCTGCGAGCCGGCCGAGCGCCTCGCGGATCGCGGCGGTCATCTGCAGGGCCCCGCCCGGGTTCATCATCGCGTACGAGACCCGGCTCATCAGGTCCTCGCCGAAGCGGATCTGCGGGTTCATCGTCCCCGCGGCGGCGACCAGCTCGCCGGTCTCGAGGTCGCACAGGTGCGCGGCGACCGTGGTCGAGCCGACGTCCACCGCCATGCCGTAGGCCTTGTCATGGAAGCCCGGCCACAGCGCGATCACCTGCGCGGCGTCGTGCACCGCGACCGTGACCTTCCATTCGCCCTTGCGCAGGGCCGCCTGCAGCTCGCCGAGGATGTTGAAGTCCGAAGCGAGCCCGGTGAGCCGCCACTCGCGCTCGAGCGCCTCGTACAGGCGGCGCAGGTCGCCGGAAGGATCGTGCATGTCCGGCTCGCGCACCTCGACGTAGTGCAGGCGCACCACCGGGTTCAGCTCGATCACGCGCGCGTCTGCGTCCTTGCGCACCACCTGGCGGTGCACCTGGCTGCCCGGCGGCACGTCCACGACCACGTCGCCCTGGACCTTCGTCGAGCAGGACAGGCGATGCCCGGCCGGCAGGCCGCGGCGCTTCGCGTAGCGCTGCTCGGTCTCGCTGAGCGGGGAGACGCTGCCCGCGCCCGAGCGCACGCCGTGCTTGGCGAACTCGCCCTCGGCGATCAGCACCTGGCAGCGGCCGCAGATGCCGCGGCCGCCGCAGACGGAATCGACGTCGACGCCGAGCGTGCGCGCGGCGGACAGCAGCGGCGTGCCGACCGGGAAACGCCCGCGCTTGCCCGAGGGCGTGAAGACGACGAGCGGGTCGCGGGGCGCGTCAGGCACGCGGGCGCCGGCCGCGTTCGCGGCGGCCGCGGCCGGCCTCGCCGTCGGCGCCCGGCGGCGGCGGTTCGCGGTAGCGGGTGATCCAGCGCTCGCAGTGCGGGTCGTGGCCCATCATGACGTCGGCACCGAGGCAGGCCTGGATCGTTTCCGGATGCAGCGGATTGGTGATCGCCGACGTGAGCCCGGAGGCGATCGCCATGGTCAGGAAGGCGCTGTTGATGCCGCCGCGGTTGGGCAGGCCGAAGCTGACGTTCGACGCGCCGCAGGTGGTGTTCACCTTCAGCTCGCGCTGCAGCCGCTGCACCAGGCGCATCACCTGGGCGCCGGCCGTGTTGATCGCGCCGACCGGCATCACGAGGGGATCGACGACGACGTCCCGCGCCGGGATGCCGTGGTCGGCGGCGCGCTCGACGATCTTCTTCGCCACGGCGAAGCGCACGTCCGGGTCCTCGGAGATTCCGGTCTCGTCGTTGCTGATCGCGACCACGGCCGCGCCGTACTTGCGGATGAGCGGCAGCACCGCCTCGAGCCGCTCCTCCTCGCCGGTGACGGAATTGACCAGCGCCTTGCCCTGGTAGACCGCGAGCCCGGCCTCGAGCGCCGCGACGATGGAGGAGTCGATCGACAGCGGCACGTCGGTGATCGACTGCACGAGCTGCACCGCCTTCGCCAGGATCGCCGGCTCGTCGGCGAGCGGGATGCCGGCGTTGACGTCCAGCATGTGCGCGCCCGCCTCGACCTGCGCGCGCGCGTCGGCCTCGACGCGGCTGAAGTCGCCGGCCGCCATCTCGGCGGCGAGCAGCTTGCGGCCGGTCGGGTTGATGCGCTCGCCGATGATGACGAACGGGCGATCGAAGCCGATCACGACCTCGCGGGTCGCGGAAGAGACGACGGTCTCGGTCATGCGGTTTCCCCGGCGAGCCCCTTCGAGCGCACCAGGCGCTCGAGGTCTTCGTCGCTGTAGCGTTCCTCGATACGGCGCGCCTCGGCGGCCGCCTCCTGCTCGATGTCGTCGCCGCAGGGCGTCGGGTCCGAGCGCTTCCACTCGGCGAGGTAGAGGTCCGAGCTGCCCTTGCCGGCGCGCATCGCGGCGCGGTCGACGGCCTCCTGGAAGCGGTCCGAGAGCTTCGCCTTCGCGGTCTCGCGGCCGCGCCGGACGACCACTTGCGCGGGAATGTCGCGCCAGGAGATGACGGTCAGGCTGGCCATGCGCGCGTCACCGGCCGTTCGGCGAAGGATTTCAGGCTGGAGGCGAGGCCGCCGTAGCCGGTCCGGCGGACCACCAGCTCGAGGCCGAGCCGTTCCGCGACCTTGCGCGCCGCGGCCTCCGCGTCAGGTGCCGGCGCCTGGGCGAGGTAGACGAGCCGGCGGTAATTGCCGAAGTACTGCGCCTGCAGCTGCGGGTGGCGGTCGATGCCGAGCGCCTCGATGACCAGCCGGTCGAAATGCCGCAGCAGGAAGTCCGTCAGGTAGAAGGTGCCGGGCTCGGCTTCGGCCAGCGCGGCGAAATCGGCCGGGCCCGCGTAGAACTCGTAGCAGTGCACGCCCGGGATGCGCTCCGCGCCCTCCTCGGCCAGCACCGCGTCCAGCGCCCCGCCGGTGCCGCAGTCGCCGTAGGCGACGAAGACCGCGTCGTAACCGGCGCGCAGCTCGCGGATCTTCGCCTGCACCGCGCCCGCGATCCGCTCCGGCCGGTTGTGCAGCTCGGGTGGCAGGCAGGCGACGTCGATCGTGGACCAGCCGTTCGCGGCGCGCAGCGCCGCGATCTCGCGCGCGAGCGCGCCGCAGGCGATCACGAGTTTACGGGCCGGGGCATCCACCGGCGGGCTTCAGTGGGCGCGGGCGGCGCGGCGCTCCGCGAGCAGCCGCTTCGCGGTCTCGACCGCGATGGCCGCGTCGCGGCAGTAGGCGTCGGCGCCGATCGCCTTGCCGAACTCCTCGTTGAGGGGCGCCCCGCCGACCAGCACGATGTACTTCTCGCGCAGGTTCTTCTCTTTCAGCGTGTCGATGACGACCTTCATGTAGGGCATGGTCGTCGTCAGCAGCGCCGACATGCCGAGGAAATCCGGCTTGTGCTCCTCGAGGGCGGCCAGGTACTTCTCGACCGGGTTGTTGATGCCGAGGTCGATGACCTCGAAGCCCGCGCCCTCCATCATCATCCCGACCAGGTTCTTGCCGATGTCGTGGATGTCGCCCTTGACGGTGCCGATCACGATCTTGCCGATCGGCTCGGCGCCGGTCTCGGCCAGCAGCGGCCGCAGGATCTCCATGCCGCCTTTCATGGCGTTGGCGGCCAGCAGCACCTCGGGCACGAACAGGATGCCGTCCCGGAAGTCGATGCCGACGATGCGCATGCCTTCGACGAGCGCATCGTTCAGCACCTTGTCGGGCGCCCAGCCGCGCTCGAGGAAGATGTGCGTGGCTTGTTCGACCTCGGCCTTCAGGCCGTTGTACATGTCGTCGTGCACCTGCTCGATGAGCTCGGCATCGTCGAGCGAGCGCAGGTCGAATTCGCCGTCAGCTGCCTCGGCCATGGCTGGCCCCCCGTAGGCTTATTGAACGGATGTTAAACAAAGAGCCATTATACGGTAGGCCGTTTTACGACAGGAGCTTGCCTGTTAGCGACGAACCCGCCGTTCCGCGCTCGGCGGATGGCCGAACTGCGACCGGTAGCACCGTGAGAAATGGGGCGGGGACTTGAAGCCGCAGGAGGTCGTGATGTCCATGACCGGCATGGCGGTTTGCAGCAACAGTTCGCGGGCCCGCCGCAGGCGCATCTCGAGGTAGTAGCGCTTCGGCACGCAGCCGAGGTGGCGCCGGAACAGGCGCTCGATCTGGCGGCGCGACAGCCCGGTCCCCTGCGCGATCCGTTCCAGCGAGAGCGGCTTCTCGATGTTCTCCTCCATGAGCTGGGCGACCCGGATCAGGGTGCCGTGGGAACTGCCGACCTGGGCGCGCAAGGGCACGTACTGGCGGTCCTGGTCGCTGCGCACGCGCTCGAGCAGGAACTGCTCGGAAACCTGCTGTGAAATCCTCGGCCCATGCTTCAACTGGATGAGGTTAAGCATCAGGTCCAGGGGTGCCGTTCCGCCCGAAGCCGTGTAGCGGTCCCGGTCGATGCTGAAGACCTGGTTGTTCAGCTGCACGCGCGGGAACTCCTCGCGCAGGGCCGGCAGGTTCTCCCAGTGGATGGTGGCGCGGTAGTGGTCCAGGAGGCCTGCGCGGGCGAGCGCATAGCCGCCGGTGCACAGCGCCCCGAGGCCGACCCGGCGCTCCGCCTGGCGGCGCAACGCCTTCAGCAGGGCACCGGACACGGCTTCGCGGACGTTGACGCCGCCGCAGACGAACAGGATTTCGACCTTGCCGATGCGGTCGAGCGCGACGGTCGGGTGCAGCTCGAGCCCGCAGCTCGCCGGTACGGGCCGGCCGTCGAGGCTCGCCACCGGCCACTCGTAGGCGTCATGGCCGGCCACGCGGTTGGCCATCCTGAGGACCTCGAGCGCGTTCGCGACCGCGATCAGCGAGTAGTTCGGCAGCGTGAGGAAGGCATAGCGCGTCTTGCCCATGCGCGACCGAGTATGTCGCATTTGGGGCAGCCAGTCTCTGGGCAACCGCTAAACTGCCGTGCTCGAGGGGAGCCACGGATGAAGTCACACGCTCGGGTGGTCGTGATCGGCGGCGGCGCCGTCGGTGTGAGCACCCTGTATCACCTGGCGCACAAGGGCTGGTCGGACGTCGTGCTCGTCGAGCGCGCCGAACTGACAGCCGGCTCGACCTGGCATGCCGCGGGGCTCCTGCCGCTCTTCAACTTGAGCTACACGGTCGGCCAGATCCACAAGTACTCGGTCGACCTCTACAAGCGCCTGCAGGCGGAAACCGGCCAGGACGTGAGCTTCCACGCCACGGGGAACCTGCGCCTCGCGACTTCGCGCGACCGCATGGACGAGTACCGCAAGTACTGCGGCACGGCGAACACGATCGGCGTGCCGTTCGAGATCATCGGCCCGAAGCAGGTGAAGGAGCTCTGGCCGCTGCTCGAGCTCGGCGGCACCGGCGACACGGCCGCGATCGTCGGCGCGCTGTACCACCCGCAGGACGGCCACATCGCGCCCGCGGACCTGACGATGGCGCTGCGCAAGGGCGCCCGCGCGAAGGGCGCCGAAGTCTACGAACAGACCGAGGTGACGGGGGTCCGGCGCACGCGCTCCGGCGAGTGGACGCTCACGACGACGCGGGGCGAGATCACCTGCGAGCACGTCGTCTGCGCGACCGGCAACTACGCGCGCCAGACCGGCCGCATGTTCGGGATCAACGTCCCGGCGATCCCGGTCGAGCACCAGTACATCGTCTACGAGGAATCGCCGGAGCTGAAGGCCTACCGCCAGGGCGGCGGGCGCGAACTCGCGGTCATGCGCGAGCCGGACCAGTCCTACTACATCCGCGAGGAGCGCCTCGGCTGGATCCTCGGGCCCTACGAGGCCGGCGCCCCCGCGCGCTTCGCCGACGGCGTGCCGGCCTGGTTCGGCAAGAGCCTCTTCGACGGCGACCTCGAGCGCCTGATCCCGCACATCGAGGGCGCGCAGCGGCGCGTGCCCGCGCTCGCGAACTGCGGCATCAAGGACGTCGTGAACGGCCCGATCTCGTACACGCCGGACGGCAGCGCGCTGATCGGCCCGGCCTGGGACGTGCCGAACGTGTGGCTGAACGAGGGCCACAGCTTCGGCATCACGGCCGCCGGCGGCGCCGGCTGGCAGCTCGCCGAGTGGATCGTCGAGGGCGAGCCGGGCATCGACCTGCTCGCGGTGGACCCGCGTCGCTTCGGGCCGTACACGAGCAAGCGGTACCTCGTGCAGAAGAACGAGGAAACGTATCGCAACGTCTTCACGATCCACTACCCGGACGAGGAGCGCGCGGACGCGCGGCCCGCGAAGACGAGCCCGGTCTACGAGAAGCTCAAGCGCATGGGCGCGGTCTTCGGCCAGCGCTACGGCTGGGAGCGCGCCAACTGGTTCGCGCCGGCCGGCGTCGCGGCGAAGGACGACTGGAGCTTCCGCCGCACGAACTGGTTCGAGCACGTCGGCAACGAGTGCCGGCGCCTGCGCGAGCGGGTCGGGGTCATCGCCCTGAGGCCCTCCACCAAGCACCTCGTCGAGGGACCGGGCGCCGAGGCCTGGCTCGACTCGCTGGTCGCCAACAAGGTGCCGGTGAAGACCGGGCGCATGGCGCTCGCGCACGCGCTGACGAAGCGGGGCGGGATCCGCTCCGAGTTCACGATCACGAAACTCGGCGACGAGCGCTTCTACGTGGTGAGCGCGGGCGCCGCCGAGCGCTACGACACGGACCTGCTCCACAAGCGCCTGCCGGCGGACGGATCGGTCCGGCTCGCCAACATCACGACCTCGCGCGGCTGCTTCGTGGTCGCCGGACCGCGCTCGCGCGAAGTGCTCGCGAAGCTGACCGACACGGCCCTCGGCAACGACGCCTTCCCCTGGCTCACCGGCCAGGTCGCCGAGGTCGCGCTCGCGACGGACGTGTACCTGTTGCGCGTCAACTTCGTCGGCAGCCTCGGCTGGGAGCTGCACTTCCCGATCGAGTACGCCAACCACCTGTTCGAGGCGATCTTCGCGGCGGGCGAGGAGTTCGGCATCGGCATGGCCGGCATGCGCGCGATGGAATCGCTGCGCATGGAAAAGTCCTACCGCATGTGGGGCAGCGACCTGCAGCGTGAGAACACGCCCTTCGAGGCCGGGCTCGACCGCTTCGTGCGGATGAACAAGGGCGACTTCGCCGGCAGGGCGGCGCTGGCGGCGCAGCTCGCGAGCGGCGTGCCGAACCGCTTCATCACGCTCGAAGTGCACGGCGTCACGGATACCGACCCGCTCGGCAACGAGCCGCTGTTCGACGCCGGGGGGCGCATGATCGGCCGCGCGACCTCCGGGTTCTACGGTCACGTGCTGAAGAAGAGCCTGGCGATCGGCTACGTGAAGCCGGAATTCGCCGAGCTCGGCACGCGGATCGCGATCGAGATCCTCGGCGAGCGCAAGGAAGCGACGGTGCTCGTCGACTCGCCCTACGATCCCGAGAACAGGGAGCTCCGCGCCTGAAGCGCCAATCCTGGTCGGGCCTCTCGCTGCTGTGGCGGAGCCTCTCGCGGCATCGCGACTGGCGCGAGCAGTGGCGCAAGCCCGAGCCGAAGCCCGCCTACGACGCGGTCATCGTCGGGGGCGGCGGGCACGGCCTCGGCACCGCCTATTACCTCGCGGCCGAGCACGGGCTCACCAACGTCGCGGTGGTCGAGAAGGGGTGGATCGGCGGCGGCAACACCGGCCGCAATACCACGATCATCCGGTCGAACTACCTGTTCGACGAGAGCATCGCGATCTACGAGCACGCGCTCAAGCTCTGGGAGGGCCTCTCGCAGGTCCTGAACTACAACGTCATGTACTCGCCGCGCGGCGTGATGACGCTGGCGCACACCGTGCACGACGCGCAGGTGCTGAAGCGCATCCTGCACGCCAACCGCGCGAACGGCGTGGACAACGAATGGCTGGAGCCCGCGCAGGCCAAGGCCTTCTGCCCGCCGCTGGAGATCGGAAGCCACATCCGCTACCCGGTGGTCGGCGCGACGCTGCAGCGGCGCGGCGGCACGGCGCGCCACGACGCCGTCGCCTGGGGCTACGCGCGCGCGGCGGACGCGCTCGGCGTCGACATCCTGGAGAACTGCGAGGTCACCGGCATCCTGCGCGGCGCCGGCGGGGCGGTGGAGGGGCTCGAGACGACGCGCGGCGTGATCCGCACGCCGAAGGTGGGCGTGGTCGCGGCCGGCAATTCGAGCGTCGTGATGCGCATGGCGGGCGTCGAGCTGCCGCTCGAGAGCTTCCCGCTGCAGGCGCTGGTGTCGGAGCCGGTCAAGCCGGTGTTCCCCTGCGTGGTGATGTCGAACAGCATCCACGCCTACATCAGCCAGTCGGACAAGGGCGAACTCGTCATCGGCGCGGGCACGGACGCCTACACCTCCTACACGCAGCGCGGCGCGCTGCACGTGGACCTGCACACGCTCGAGGCGATCTGCGAGCTGTTTCCCTGCTTCCGGCGGCTGAAGATGCTGCGCAACTGGGGCGGCATCGTGGACGTGACGGTCGACCGCTCGCCGATCATCGGCAAGACGCCGGTGCCGGGCCTGTACCTCAACTGCGGCTGGGGCACGGGCGGCTTCAAGGCGACGCCGGGCTCCGCGCACGTGTTCGCGTGGACGGTCGCGAAGGACGAGCCGCATCCGATCGCGGCGCCATTCTCGCTCGAGCGCTTCCGCGACGGGGCGATGATCGACGAGGCGGCGGCCGCCGGGGTGTCGCACTGATGCTGCTCATTCCCTGCCCGTACTGCGGCGAGCGCCCGGAGATCGAGTTCGCCTACGGCGGCGAGGCGCACCTGGCGCGCCCGCCGCGGCCCGAGGAACTCACCGACGAGCAATGGGCCCGCTACCTCTACGTGCGCCGGAACCCGCGCGGGCGGCATGCCGAACGCTGGCGTCACCTGCGCGGCTGCGGGCGCTTCTTCAACGCGATCCGCGACACGACCACCGACCGGATCGCCGCCACCTACCGCATCGGGGAGCCGCCGCCGTGAGCGCCTACCGCACCGCGAGCGGCGGCCGCGTGGATCGCGCGCGCACGCTCCGCTTCAGGTTCGACGGCGACGCGTACGAGGGCCTCGCGGGCGACACGCTCGCCTCGGCGCTGCTCGCGAACGGCGTGCACCTGGTCGGGCGCTCGTTCAAGTACCACCGGCCGCGCGGCATCCTGACCGCGGGCGCCGAGGAGCCGAACGCGCTGGTCACGGTGCGGCGCGATGCGGCACGCGAGACGCCCAACCTGCGCGCGACCCAGGTCGAGCTGTACGACGGCCTGGAGGCTTCCTCCCAGAACCGCTGGCCGAGCCTCGGCTTCGACCTCGGGCGCGTGAACGACCTGCTCTCGCCGCTGTTCCCGGCAGGCTTCTACTACAAGACCTTCATGTGGCCGCGGTCCGCGTGGGTGAAGCTCTACGAGCCGCTGATCCGCCGCGCCGCGGGCCTCGGGCGCGCGCCGGCGCTGCCGGATCCGGACCGCTACGAACAGCGCCACGCGCACTGCGACGTCCTGGTGGTGGGCGGCGGAGCCGCCGGGCTCGCGGCGGCGCGTTCGGCGGCCGACGCCGGCGCGCGCGTCATCCTCTGTGACGAGCAGCCCGAGTTCGGCGGCGCGCTGCTGGACGGCGGGCCCGCGCACGTCGACGGTTTCGCCGCCGGGGACTGGCTGGCGCGCGCGATCGCCGCGCTCGCCGGCCATCCGCGCGTGCGCCTGCTGCCGCGCACCACGGCGTTCGGCTACTTCCCGCACAACAGCGTCGCGCTCGTCGAGCGGCTGACCGACCACCTCGCGGACCCGCCGGCCGACGGCGCACGCGAACGCCTCTGGCAGGTGCGCGCGCGCGAAGTCGTACTCGCGGCCGGCGCCATCGAGCAGCCGCTCGTGTTCCCGGGCAACGACCGGCCGGGCGTGATGCTGGCCGGTGCGGCGAAGACCTACCTGCGGCGCTACGGCGTGCGCGCCGGCACGCGCGCGGCGCTCGTGACGACCACCGACGCGGCCTGCCTCGCCGCGCTCGACCTGCACGCGGCGGGCGTCGAGGTCGCCGTGATCGCGGACCTGCGCCCGGCGGCGACCGGCGCCTGGGCCGAGGCGGCGAGGCGCGCCGGCATCGAAGTGCTCGCCGGGGCGACCGTGAACGGCACGCAGGGCGGTAAGCGCGTCACGGGAATCACGGTCGGCGGGCGGACCCTCGATTGCGACCTCGTGCTGATGTCCGGCGGCTGGGTGCCGTCCGTGCACCTGTTCTCGCAGTCGCGCGGCCGCCTGACCTTCAGCGACTCGGCGCGCAGCTTCGTGCCGTCGCAGTCGGCCGAGCGCGAACGCTCCGCGGGCGCCTGCCGCGGCGTCTACGGGCTCGCCGCGGCGCTCGCGGACGGCGCGGCGGCGGGACTGGCGGCCGCGCGGGCCCGCGGGTACGCGGGCACGGCGCATCGCTACGAAGTGGCGGGCGAAGCCGGCACGCGCGAGGCGCCGGGCGCGCCGCCGCGCGAACCGGCAGGCGGGGGCGCCAAGGCCTTCGTCGACTTCCAGAACGACGTCACGACCCGCGACCTCGCGCTCGCCGCGCAGGAGGGCTTCCGCTCCATCGAGCACGTGAAGCGGTACACGACGGTCGGCATGGCGACGGACCAGGGCAAGACCTCAAACCTCAACACGCTCGGGCTGGTCGCCGTGCGCCTCGGACGGACCGTGCCCGAGGTCGGCCACACGACCTTCCGCATGCCGTACACGCCGGTGACCTTCGGTGCGCTCGCAGGCGCGGCCCGCGGCGAGCTGTTCGATCCGGTGCGCACGACGCCGATGCACGACTCCGCCGTTGCGCAGGGCGCGGTCTTCGAGGACGTCGGGCAGTGGAAGCGTGCGCGCTACTTCCCGCAGGCGGGGGAGGACATGCACGTCGCCGTCGCGCGCGAGTGCCTGGCGGTGCGGCGTGCCTGCGGCCTGTTCGACGCCTCGACGCTCGGCAAGATCGCCGTGGTCGGCCCGGACGCCGCGGAGTTCCTGAACCGCCTGTACGTCAACGACTTCACCGGCCTCGCCGCGGGTCGCTGCCGGTACGGCATCCTGCTGCGCGAGGACGGCTTCATCTACGACGACGGCGTGATCGCGCGGCTCGCGCCGGACCGTTTCCACGTGACCACGACCACCGGCGGGGCCGCCCGCGTGCTGGCGATGATGGAGGATTACCGCCAGACCGAATGGCCGGAACTCGCCGTGTGGCTCACCTCGACGACCGAGCAGTGGGCGGTGATCGCGCTGCAGGGACCCGACGCGCGGCGCGTGCTGCAGGCGCTCGCGCCCGCCATGGATCTCTCGCCGGCGGCGCTGCCGCACATGGCCGTCGCCCACGGGCGGGTCGCCGGGATCGCGGCCATGGTATTTCGCGTCAGCTTCACCGGCGAGCTGGGCTACGAGATCAACGTGCCGGCGGTGCACGGCCGCAGGGTCTGGGACGCCGCCTGCGAGGCCGGCGGCCAGGGGATCACGCCCTACGGCACCGAGGCCATGCACGTGCTGCGCGCGGAGAAGGGCTACATCATCGTCGGCCAGGACACCGACGGGACGGCGACGCCCGACGACGCCGGGCTCGGCTGGGCGGTGGGCCGCAAGAAGCCGGATTTCGTCGGCAAGCGCTCGATCGCGCGCGCGGCGATGGCGGCCCCGGACCGCAAGCAGCTCGTCGGCCTGCGCACCCGCGACCCGCAGCGCGTGCTCGAAGAAGGCGCGCAGCTCATGCACCTGCCGGGACTCAGGCCGCCCGCGCGCCCGGTCGGCCACGTGACCTCCTCGTACGCGAGCGCGGCGCTCGGGCACTCGATCGCGCTCGCCATGGTGGCGGGCGGCCGCGCGCGCATCGGCCAGCCCCTCTACGTGCCGATGCCCGGCGGGGAGATCGAGGTCGAAGTGACGAAGCCGGTGTTCTACGACCCGGAAGGCGGGCGGCTGCATGCCTGAGTACGCAGAGTCGGTCCGCCTGCTGCCGCCCGCGACGCGCTTCATCCTGCAATGCGGCAAGGACGCGCGCGAGCGCGCCGGTTCCGCCTTCGGGGTTCCCATGCCGGAGGCGGCCTGCCGCGCGGAGTCGGCGGCGGGTCGCGCGGCGCTCTGGCTCGGCCCGGACGAGCGCCTGTTGCTCGCGCCGGACGGGTCCGAGGAAACGGTGGCCGCCGGGCTCGGCAAGGCGCTGGCCGGCCTGCCCCATTCCCTGGTGGACGTCAGTCACCGCCAGGTCGCGCTGGCGGTCACGGGCGCCGCGGCGCGCGACCTCCTGGCGAGCGGCTGCCCGCTCGACCTCGACGCGGAGGCTTTCCCGGTCGGCATGTGCACGCGCACGGTCTTCGCCCGGGCGGAGGTGGTCCTGTGGCGGCGAAGCGCCGAGGAGTACCATCTGGAGACGGGTCGATCTTTCTCCGGCTACGTGCTGGGGTGGTTGAAGGAAGCGGAACGAGGGGGTTGATCATGCATCGCATCCAGCGGACGAATCTCCATGCCGCGGTTCGCGCGGTCCTGTGCACGGCGCTCGCGGCGGCCGCGCCCGCGTCGCTCGCGGACCAGGCCGAGCAGCCGCCGCCGACCGCGGCCGCGCAGCCGCGCGACATGACGCGCTTCGAGGAGATCGTCGTCACGGCGCAGCGCCGCGAGCAGAACATCCAGGACGTCGGCATCGCGGTGACGCCGCTCGACGACCGGGCCCTGCAGAACCTCAACATCACGACCGCGACCGACATCGTCAAGGCCGTGCCGAACCTGCGCATGAACGCGTACTCGAGCTCGCAGGTGGTGTTCAACATCCGGGGCGTCTCGCAGAACGACTACGGCGACCAGCAGGAACCGCCGGTTGCCGTGTACCAGGACGACAGCTACTCGAGCTCGATCAACCTCGCGAGCTTCCCGGTGTTTGACCTCGCGCGCGTCGAGACGCTGCGCGGCCCGCAGGGCACGCTGTTCGGGCGCAACGCGACCGGCGGCGCGATCCAGTTCATCTCCAACGCGCCGACCGAGGAATTCGAGGGCTTCGCGAACCTGACGGTCGGCAGCTTCAGCCAGGTGGTCCTGGACGGCGCGCTGTCCGGGGGGCTCGGCGACAACCTGCAGGGACGCTTCGCGTTCATCGTCAACCAGGACGACGGCTGGATGGAGAACATCAATCCGGGCATATCGGACATCGGCGGCAACGACCACTACGCGCTGCGCGGCCGCCTCGCCTGGCAGCCGGGCGAGACGACGGACGTCAGCCTGATCGTGCGCTATCTCGAGGCGGACGGCGAGACACAGGCCGGCCTCTACTCGCACGAGCCGGCCTGCCCGAACGCGCAGTTCCAGGGAGAGTTCACCCCGCCGGACTTCGCCTGCCCGTTCTGGGGCACGGGCCCGGGCGAGTCCGGCACGGGATTCCAGGAGCCCTCGATCATCCCGAGCCGCGGCGGCGACCCGTACAAGACCGCGGAGACCGAGCCCTCGTACGTGGACCGCGAGATCTTCGGCGCGCAGGTTCGCGTCGATACCGCCATCGGCGGCGGCACCTTCACCTCGATCACCGATTACCAGACGTCGGACAAGTTCTACACCGAGGGCGGCGACTCCTCGCCGGACGACGGCGTGTACTTCTTCCAGGGCAGCGACCTCGACCAGATCTCGCAGGAGTTCCGCTACGCCTGGAGCGTCGGCGACCACCAGATGGTGGCGGGCCTGTTCGGCATGAACGTGGACGGCGAGTACATCGGCAAGTTCGCGAGCCGCTTCTACGGCTACGACCCGGACGTCTCCTTCACGCAGGAGACGACGTCGTTCGCCGCCTTCTTCCAGGACGAGTGGAGCTTCGCGGAGCGCTGGAAGCTGGTCGCGGGACTCAGGTACTGGGACGACTCGCGCGAGGGGTCCTACTTCGGCAACGCGCCGGCGATTCCGGACCTCGGCCAGCCCGAGGTGACGATCATCTTCAGCCCCGAGGAGATCTTCCCGCTCGGGAGCAACCTGACCCCCGGCGACACGGACCAGTCGTTCGACGACTTCACCGCGCGCCTGCAGCTCGACTTCCGCGTGAACGACGACGTGCTCACGTACCTGTCGTACAACCGCGGCAGCAAGAGCGGCGGCTTCACGTTCTCGACCGGCACGCCCTTCGACCCCAACCAGGTGGCTTTCCTGAACGGGCTCATCTTCGAGCCCGAGACGCTGAACGCCTACGAGCTCGGCATGAAGTCGAGCCTCGCCGGCGGGACGGTCATGCTGAACATGGCGGCGTTCTACTACGACTACAAGGACTACCAGGCCTTCGCCCAGCTCGGCCCGATCCAGACCGTCATCAACCAGGACGCCGAGGCGACGGGCCTCGAGATCGAGCTCAACGCCTACCCGACCGACCGGCTCATGCTGCAGGTCGGCGCCTCGTTCATGGACAGCAAGGTCAAGGACATCACGCTGCCCGACCTCACGACCGTGGTCGACAACGACCTGCCGCAGGCGCCTTCCTTCGCGGCCAACGCGCTCGCGCGGTACGAGTTCCCGCTCGGCGACGGCACCGCCTCGATCCAGGGCGACGTGTATTACACGGATGATTTCTGCTTCACGACGCTGTGCGCGCCGGTGGAACGGGAGGATTCGTACGCGGTCGCCAACGCGCGCATCGGCTACGCGGCGCCGGACGGGCGCTGGGAAGTCGCGGCCTTCGTGAACAACCTGTTCGAGGAGGAGTACCGCGTGTACGCCTTCGACAGCTCGCTGTTCGCCGGCGTGGTCGCCGGCGTGTACGCGAAGCCGCGCACCTGGGGCGTCACGGGGAGCTGGCGCTTCGGGGCGCGCTACGAGTGATGCGCGCGGGTTGAAGTTACCCAGGCCATTCTTCCGGCTGCCGCTGCGGTTCGACGCGGAGCGGCTGCGTGCCGAGGTCGAGGCGCTGCCGCCGGGCGCCTGGTCGCGCCACCCCAAGGAGCACGCGGGCAACACGGCGCTGCGCCTCATCACCGCGGGCGGCGGCGACAACGACGCCGTCAGCGGCGAGATGAAGCCGACGGCAGCGCTGGCGGCCTGCCCCTACGCCTGCCAGGTGCTGGCGTCGTTCGACACGGTCTGGTCGCGCTCGCGCTTCATGCGCATCGCCGGCGGCGCCTGCGTCCCTCCGCACAGCGACATCAACTACCACTGGTTCCACCGGGTGCGCCTGCACGTGCCCGTGGTCACGAGGCCCGAGGTGCGCTTCCACTGCGGCGGCGAGAGCGTGCACATGGCGGCCGGCGAGGCCTGGATCTTCGACAACTGGCGCGAGCACCGGGTCGAGAATCCCGCGCCCGAGGCGCGCATCCACCTCGTTGCCGACACGGCGGGCACGTCGGCGTTCTGGAAGCTCGTGGGGCGGGGGCAGTCGCAGGACTTCGCGTCGGCGGACCCGCAGGCGAAGTTCGTCGGGTTCGACCCCGCGGCGTCGCCGCGCCTGCTGACCGAGCGCATCAACGTCATGCCGGTGATGCCGCCCGCGGAAGTCGAGCAGCTCGCGATCGACCTGCTCGCCGACCTCGCGCCCGCCGATGCGCGACCCGAGTCGGGGGCGGCGGTCGAGCGGTTCGTCGCCGTCATGGTGGACTTCTGCCGCGACTGGCGCTCGCTCTGGTCGCTGTTCGGCCTCGCGCGCGAGGGCCGCCCGCACTACGAGAAGCTGCTTGCGGCCGCGCGCCGGGAGATCGCGGGCCTGCCGCCGGTGCGCGTCGCGAGCACCGGCTACGACGCGCAGGTCGTGCTCAACTCGCGCCTCCTCGGGCACGTGCTGACGGACGGCGGACGGCGGCGCGAGGCGGCCGAGTTCAATGCGGCGGCGCCCGCGGAGGCCCCGGCCGAGGCGCCCACCGTGGAGGTGCCGCAGGTCGAGCTGCCGACGGTCGAGGTGCCCCGCATCGAGACCGTGACGATGGAAGTCCCGATACCGCCGCCGGCGCCGGCGCCGCACAAGCCGCCCGTGCTGGAACGGCCGATCGTGATCCTCTCCGCGCCGCGCGCGGGTTCGACGCTGCTGTTCGAGACACTCGCCCAGGCCGCGGGCGTCTACACCATCGGCGGCGAGAGCCACCAGCTCATCGAGAGCATCGCCGCGCTGCGGCCGGGCCGCGGGGTCGTCAGCTCAAACCGGCTGACGCGGCGCGACGCGACCACCGCCATCGTCGCGCAGCTGCGCCAGCGGTTCGCGGGACGGATCCACGACCGCGACGGCCAGCCGCCCGCGTCGGGCGCGAGCGTACGGCTGCTCGAGAAGACGCCGAAGAACGCGCTGCGCGTGCCGTTTCTGCTCGAGGTGTTCCCCGACGCGCAGTTCATCTTCCTGCAGCGCGATCCGCGCGCGAACCTCTCGAGCATGATGCAGGCCTGGCGGGCCAAGGGCTGGATCACCTACCGGCAGCTGCCCGGCTGGCCCGGGCCGTGGTCGCTGCTCCTGCCGCCGGGCTACGAGCGGCTCCAGGGCCGGCCGCTCGAGGAAGTCGTCGCTTTCCAGTGGCGGGTCGCCAACGAGACGATCCTCGACGACCTGGCCGACCTGCCGCGCGAGCGCTGGACGACCGTGCGCTACGAGGCGTTCGTCGCCGACCCCCGCGCGGAGATCGGCAGGCTCCTGGACTTCGCCGGGCTCGCCGTGGACCGGCGGCTCGAGGACTACCTCGCGCGGCCGCTGCCGCTGTCCAAGCACACGCAGACGAGGCCCGACCCGGACAAGTGGAAGCAGAATGCCGCGGAGATCGAACGGGTGATGCCGCAGCTCGAGGCGGTCTCCAGGCGCCTGCATGCGTAGGCCCGACCTCCTCATCGTCATGGTCAATCAGCGCTAGCGCACCTCGACGATCGCGAGGGTCGCCGGCTCGCCGCCCGCATTGCGGAAACGGGCCGGGTTCTCCGGCCGCAGCACGATGAAGTCCCCAGCGGACTGCAGAGTCGACGATGAGCCCGTGCCCGGCTCGACGACGACCGAACCGGATGACACCTGGACCACGACGACCGGGCGGCGATGACTTTCCCAGGCCCACGTCTCCTGGCTTGCGAGTGTGCGCCGGCTGCTCCGGAACCAGCGACCGCTCGTCTCGACCGGGTACTTTTCGTCCAGGAACTCTTCCGTGCCGTCGGCCTGGCCGGGACCGCGATTCAGGATGGCGATCAGGCGAAACGGGACTTCGCCCGGATTCGTGACCCGGTGCTCCACCGGAGCGGTGGCGTAGGTCTCATTGAAAAGTATGCTCCCGACCGCGGGCGCGGGACTCGTGTTGGGGCTCGCGCCTCCCCATTCCTCGCCGAGCACCTGCGCCTTCGTGGGTGCCGGGCTGATGTAGACGTACGCGATCGGGGCATCGTGCCGATGGAACAGGGTCGTGTCGCCCGGGACAATCTCGACATCGAGAACTCTGAGCTCAGGTCCCTCGTGGACCAGGCGATGCCGTGGTTCCTCGTGCACCGGGACCACGGTCTCGGCAGCCAGCACCAAGGGAGTTGTCGCGAGTAGAACGACCGCGAACAGGATGCGCATGAAACTGGCTTGTCCTTTTATTGGATTGAGTGCGGTCTAACGCCTGCGGCGCGCCACCTGCAATCTTTCACGGATCGCTCGAACGCATAGTCAGGCAGCGCCGAGCTAGCACCCTGCCGACTGAAAGCCACACGCTGAGCTCACAAGGGTAAACCCCAGGAGAGAGTAGCCGGGTGCAAGACCGACAAGTCCAAGCAGTACGAGACGCTTCGTACTCACGCCGGATCCAAGCGAGAAATGGAAAATGCCCGCCAGATAGCACAAGACCGGTACAGCGATCAGCGCCTCCGGAGCCAGTGTCTGAAAGAGTTCGACTTTTGCGCCGTACATGGCCGCAACCATGACCAGCAGCACCAACAAGGCGATCCCGAGACTTGGTGCTGTGGCGGGCACTTCTTGCCAGCCGATCGGCCAGCGGGACCACGTGCATCCCAATGCCAGCAGCACAAGCGCTGGCACCGTGGAAAGGGCGACGTGAGCGGGAAAGTCCATGATTGCCCTGGATGTGCCGCTTAACGACCGCTGCATCGCATAGTCAGGCAACACGCTGCGGCTGACGCGAATGGTCGTCGGAGTTCGGCAATGCTGGAAATGGCACGCTGATCGCCTTGACTGCGGCGATAAGGCCGATGAATCCCATTGCTACCCGCAGCCAGTCGTATGCCACCCAGCGCTGCACCATCTCACGAACAATCGAAGGATCGGTTTCGGCTGTCGGAGCCCCCTGGGCTACGGCCCACAATGCCGCGTTCTGAGGCCAGAACCAGAGGATTGTGAACACCAGGGTGGCGAGCATCATGAGTGGCGGCAGAGTTAGCCAAGCGCGATATCGCAGTGGAGTTTTCCATCCCGCCATGAGAGCCCCGAAGGAGCAAACGAGCAGAGCAACCGAGCTTGGAAAGAAGTATTCGCCCGTGTCGACGGGCCAGCGAGGTCCGTAAGGAAGAAGTGACAACGATTCGGGTGGTGAAGCACTCCAGGCGCCCACGAGCACGCGGAGGTCGAACAGCTTGCCGCCGAGGAGGATGCCCCAAGCAATGACGGAGATCCAAAGAAAAAGGCGCGTCAGCCGCATTCGCATGAGCATCTCCTGCCGGCCAGCAAGCGAGTCCTTGAAGTTGGAAGCGGTCACCGCAAGAGCAAAACCTGGGTTGCCTGATTACATTCAGGGGGCTTGAAAGCCCCGCACCGCAAAATGCTCTGCATGATCCCGATCAACCTGTGCGCCAATTGCCAATCGCTCAGGCCGTAACAGGTGCGTCACCGACAGTCCGTCAACACGGCTATCTACCACGATTCTGCAGCCGCCCATATTTCCTGAGAGCGATCTGCAGGCGGTCGTGGGGCAGCGCATGCACCGTGTAGCCATTCGCGCCGGTCATGGTCCTGGCTGCCACGAGCGCGTTCACGATGGCTTCCTCCGTCGCCTCGACGGTCGCGAGAAACAGCGGACCCAGCGCGTCGTTCGGCAGCATCTCGAGACGCGCACGGCCGGTGCGCGCGGCCGCACCCGGATTGGCCGTCGAGAACGCGACGAAGATGTCGCCGGAGCCGTTGGAGGCGTAGCTGCCCATGCGGCCGAGCGCCAGCGAGGCGCGCTGCGCGACGCGACGCATCTGGTGCGGCAGCAGCGGCGCATCGGTCGCGATCACGACGATGATGGAGCCGCGCTCCTCGACCTGGGGTGCCTTGCCAGGCAGCAGGTCCGTGATCTCCTCGCCGACCGGCACGCCGGCGATCCGCAGGGCCCTGCGAATGCCGTAGTTGGACTGGACGAGCGCGCCGACCGTGTAGCTGGCGCCAGCGAGTTCTACCTGCCGCGAGGCGGTGCCGATCCCGCCCTTGAACTCGTGCGTGACCATCCCGGTGCCGCCGCCGACGTTGCCTTCCGCGACCGGCCCGGCCTGCGCGCCGTCGAGCGCCGCGAACACGTGCTCGCGCGTGACGTGGAATCCATTGATATCGTTCAGGTCGCCGTCGTAGGTCTCGGCGACGACGGGCATCACCCAGAAGACGTCCGGCTCGTCCGGAAGGGCGTCGTAGAGCCGATTCTCGACCTGCCAGGCGATGGCCGCATCGCGCACGACGCCGACGGAATGCGTGTTGGTGATGAGGATCGGCCCCTCGAGGAACCCGGATTCCGTGATCCAGGTGGTGCCCGTCATCTCGCCGTTGCCATTCAGCGAATGCCAGCCGGCGAATACCGGGTCGTAGGTGCGGCCGCGCGGCAGGATGGCGGTCACGCCCGTGCGCACCGGCCCCTGGCCCGGCACCAGCTTTCCTTCGCCGCTGATCAGCGTCGTGTGGCCGACCGCGACGCCGGCGACGTCGGTGATCGCGTTCGCAGGTCCCGGCGTGCCGTCGAACGGGACGCCGAGGTCGCGCGCGCGGGGCTGCAGCTCCGCTGCCGCCGCCGTCGCCGAGAGCAGCACCATGAGGCAAGAAGCCAGGGAAAGTTTCATCGGGGGCACCGGTTCATCAGGGTGTTTGCAGTCTTTCGTTGCGTAGATAGGCGATCCAGTACACGCCCGCGACCAGCAGGGTACCACCCAGCAGGTTGCCGGCCGTCACAGCGACGATGTTCCGGCCGATCCCGACGATCGACACCGCATCGTGCGCATCCATTGCGAGCCCGAAGGGCAGGAAGAACCAGTTCGCGATGGAGTGCTCGAAGCCGATGGCCACGAATGCGGCGATCGGGAACAGAATGGCCAGGATCTTGTCGGTCACGCTCCGTCCGCCGATCGCCAGCCAGACCGCCAGGCAGACGAGCGCGTTGCACAGGATGCCGCGAATGAAGGCTTCCGCCAGGGGAAGGTCCGCCTTGGCGCGCGCAATGCGCACCGCCGTCTCGCCGACGGCGCCCTCGCCCAGGGCGGCGACATCGGCCCAAACGACCAGCAGGACCGTCGCCAGGCAGCCAACCACGTTTCCGACGTAGGTGAGGAGCCAGTTCCGCAGGACCTCCCGGGTCCCGATCAGGCGGCTCGCCCAGGCCATTGCGATGAGGTTGTTGCCGGTGAACAGCTCGGCACCCGCCACCACCACCAGAATCAATCCGAGACAGAAGCTCAGGCCTCCGAGCAGGCGCGTGGGACCCAGACCCAGTCCGGACTCCGTGATCACCACGGTGAAGAACAGCGCGCCGAGCGATATGAAGGCGCCCGCGAGGACCGCCAGCACGAGCAACGAGAGGGCATCGGCATGCGCCTTGGCAACGCCGAGTCGCTCGACCTGCCGGGCGATCTCGCGCGGCGGATACGCGTCGCTCAGGTGCGGTTCTTCATGCATCACCGATCACGCCTGCGATCCGCGAACCCGATCCGCCAGCTTTTCCGCCAGCATGATCGTCGGCGCGTTGAGGTTGCCGGTCGTGATGGACGGCATGATTGATGAGTCGATCACGCGCAGTGACCCGAGACCGACCACGCGGCCCTCGGGGTCGACGACTGTCATCGGGTCATCGGGGCGGCCCATGCGGCAGCTGCAGGAGGGGTGATAGGCGCTCTCGACTTTCGCGCGCACGAACGCGTCGATCTCGTCGTCCGTCTGCACGTCCTTGCCCGGCTGGATCTCCCGCCCGCGCCAGGGATCGAAGGCCTTCTGCGCGAAGATCGCGCGCGTGAGGCGCGTGGCGGCGCGGAACTCGGCGAGGTCGTCCGGGTGGCTCAGGTAATTGAACCGGATCTTCGGCGGATCGCGCGCATCGCCTGACGCGAGCCGCACGTGGCCGCGGCTCTTCGAGCGCATCGGACCGACGTGGGCCTGGAAGCCGTGTTCCTGCGCCAGCGAGGAGCCGTCATAGGTCACGGCGAGCGGCAGGAAATGGTACTGGATGTCCGGGTACTCCACCTCCGGGCGGCTCCTGATGAATCCGCCGGTCTCGAAGTGGTTGGTGGCGCCGAGGCCGTCCTTGAACAGCAGCCAGCGCGCGCCGATCAGGCCGCGCGCGAAGAGACCCATGGAGGAATAGAGCGTGACCGGCTGCGTGCAGGCGACCTGGAAGTAGTACTCGAGGTGGTCCTGCAGGTTTTCGCCGACACCGGGCAGTTCGTGCACGACCGGGATGCCGTGCTCGCGCAGTTCCGCGGCCGGCCCGATGCCGGAGAGCTTCAGCAGCTTCGGCGAGTTGATCGAGCCCGTGCTGACGATCACCTCGCGGCGGGCGGCGACGCTCGCGAGCGACTCGCCCCGGCGGTACTCGACCCCGGTCGCGCGCTTTCCGTCGAACAGCACGCGCGTCGCGAGCGCGCCGGTACGGACGGCCAGGTTCGGCCGCCGCATCGCGGGCCGCAGGTAGGCGTTGGCCGCACTGCAGCGCCGGCCGTCCGGGCCCACCGTCATGTCGAGGCGGCCGAAGCCGTCCTGCGTGCGGCCGTTGAGGTCCGCGTTGTACGGGTAGCCCGCCTGCCGGCCCGCCTCCAGCCAGGCGGCGTGCAGCGGATTCGAGAGCGTGCCGTAACGCGTCTGCAGCGGGCCCGAATCGCCGCGGTACGCGTCGCCGCCGGCCGCGCGGGTCTCGGCGCGGCGGAAGTAGGGCAGCACCGCCGCGTAGTTCCAGCCCGCCGCGCCCTCCGCTTCCCAGCGGTCGAAGTCGCGCGGATTGCCGCGCACGTACACCAGGCCGTTGATAGACGACGAGCCGCCGAGCACCTTGCCGCGCGGCGTGTGCAGGCGCCGCCCGCCGAGGCCGGGCTCCGGCTCCGTGTAGTAGCGCCAGTCGTAGCGTTCCATGCCCATGGGAATGGAGAGCGCCGAGGGCATCTGCACGAAGATCGAGCGGTCCGAGCCGCCGTACTCGAGCAGCAGCACCGTGTGCCTGCCGTCCTCCGTCAGCCGGTTCGCGAGCACGCAGCCCGCCGATCCCGCCCCGACGATGACGTAATCGAAAGCCTCAGTAGGGCGCATCGATGTCGCCCTTGGCGACGTACACGCTCTTGAGCTGCGTGTAGTGCTCCATCGCGGCGCGGCCGTTCTCGCGACCGAGCCCGGAGAGCTTCATGCCGCCGAACGGCAGCTCGATGGGCGTCACGTTGTAGTGGTTGATCCAGCAGGTGCCGGCCTCGAGCTTCGCGATCACGCGGTGCGCGCGGTTGAGGTCGTTGGTGAATACCCCGGCGGAGAGGCCGAACTCGGTCGCGTTCGCGCGCGCGACGACCTCGTCCTCGTCGCTGAACTCGAGCACTGACATCACGGGTCCGAAGATCTCCTCGCGGACGATCGTCATGTCGTCGCGGCAGCCGTCGAACACCGTGGGCTCGACGAACGCGCCCTTCGCGAGCGCGCCCTCGGTGCGGCGGTTGCCGCCGACCAGGATCCGCGCGCCTTCCTCGCGGCCGCGCGCGATGTAGCCGAGCACCATTTCCATGTGCTCGCGCGAGATGAGGGAGCCGACCTGGGTCGCCGGGTCCATCGGGTCGCCGATCTTCATCGCGCCGACCCGGGCGGCCAGCTTCTTCAGGAACTCCGCCTTGACCTTGCGGTGCACGAACACGCGCGTGCCGTTCGAGCAGACCTCGCCCGCGGAATAGAAATTGCCGAGCAGGGCACCCGAGACGGCCTGGTCGAGTTTCGCGTCGTCGAAGACGAGGATCGGCGACTTGCCGCCGAGCTCGAGGGTCACGGCCTTCACCTGGGTCGCGGCGTCGCTCATCACGGCCTTGCCGGTGCCGACCGAACCGGTGAGGGAGACCTTGCGGATCAGGGGATGGCGCGAGAGCGCGCGCCCGGTCGCCGAATGGCCCTGGATCACCTGGAACAGGCCGGGCGGCAGGCCGGCGTCCCGATAGGCCTTCTCCAGCTCGATGGCGGTGAGCGGCGTGAGGCTCGCCGGCTTGAAGATCATCGCGTTGCCGAAGGCGAGCGCGGGCGCCGACTTCCAGCAGGCGATCTGGATCGGGTAGTTCCAGGCGCCGATGCCGGCCGTGATGCCGATCGGCTCGCGGCGCGTGTACCCCCAGGCCGAGGGCCCGAGGTCGATGTGCTCGCCGGCGGCGCCCTGCGCCTGGGCCGCGAAGTACTCCAGGCACTCGGCGCCCGAGATCACGTCGACGACGCGCGTCTCCTGGATCGGCTTGCCCGTGTCGCGGGTCTCGAGCTCGGCCAGCGCGTCGTTGCGCTCGCGCAGGATCGCGGCCGCGCGGCGCAGGATGCGGGCGCGCTCGGCGCCCGGCAGCGCGCCCCAGGCGGGCTGGGCGGCGCGGGCGGCGGCGACCGCGGCGTCCACCTCGACAGGACCGGCAACGGGCAATTCAGCGAGCTTCTCGCCGGTCGCGGGATTGAAAGAAGCGAGGCGGGAATTCTCCGGTTCCGCGAGACGATCTGGGGTTGTCATGAATTCCTTGCCTGCACGGAGTTACGGTGCCTCCACCTGCGCGCCGGCGGCGTGCTCGGCCAGCGTACCGGACTTGTGCCGCTGCACGAACCAGTAGTATGCGAACCCGCCGATCATGACGCCGCCGACGAACAGCAAGCCGCCCCACTTCAGGTACCAGTGGAACGGCTCGGTCGCGTTGTAGACCGACTGGCGCGGCCAGATCAGGTTGGTGGCCATGAAAAGGCCCCAAAGGACGGCGGCAACGTTGACCGGCAGACCCCAGCGGCCGAGCGTGAAGTAGCCCGGCGCGGCGTCCTCAGAGCGCCACTGCCCGCGCAAACGCGCGAGCAGCATCGGCACCGTGACCAGCAGGTAGGCGATGTAGATCATGATGATTCCGAGGCTCGTGATCACCACGAAGATCTGCGGCTGGCGGATGTTGACGATGAGGATCGCGATCGCCAGCACGCCGATCAGGATTGACGGAATGATCGGCGTGCGCGTCTTCGGGTGGACGCGCGCGAGATGCGCGCCGCCGGGCAGGTTGTTGTCGCGCGCCATCGCGAACATCATCCGGATCGCGGCCGTGTGGACCGCCAGGCAGCAGACGGTGATGGCAATCACCACCGACCACAGGAAGATGTCGCCGACCGTCCCGCCGAGCACGTCGAGGACGATGAACTGCAGGCCGCCGACACCCAGTTCTTCACTGTTGATGTCCGTCACCGCCATCATCGCAAACAGCAGGATTGCGCCGCCGATCAGGAATGAGGCGACCAGCGCGCGCAGGATCGCCTTTGGCGCGTTGCGGCGCGGATCGAGGCTTTCCTCGCCCAGCGAGCTGGCGGTGTCGAAGCCGTACATGACGTAGGCGGAGGCGAGCGAGGCGGTCAGGAACGCGCCGAGGTAGCCGAGCTCCCAGTCAGCCCCCAGCCCCTGCGTGTCGGTTACGACGCCCGGGCCGCGCTTGATGTTGACCGCGAACGCAAGTATGAGCAGGACGGCTGCGATCAGCTCGATGATGACGCCCGCGCTGTTGATCCATGCCATCAGCTTGACGCCGATCGCGTTGACGATCGTGGTGAAGACGATCAGCGCCGTGCCGAGGATCACGGCGTTGGCAGCATAGTCGTACTTGCCGGTGCCGTCGCCGTAAAACTGAAAGAACGCGTCGATCTGCGGCAGCGTGATCTGGTACGCGAGCGCGACTGCCGCGACGGTGACGATGGAAGCGAACAGCATCGTCCAGCCTGCCAGCCAGGCGACGTGCGGCGTGCTGAGCCGCTTGGACCAGTTGTAGATCGAACCCGCGATCGGGTAGCGCGAGGCAAGTTCGGCGAAGCAGAGCGCGACCATCAGCTGACCGGCGAAGACGAGTGGCCACGACCACCAGTACGCCGGGCCGCCGAACGCGAACCCGAAGTAGAACAACTGGAAAGTGCCGGTGAGGATCGAGATGTAGCTGATCCCGGCGGCGAACGTGGCGAAGCTGCCGAGCGTACGGTCCAGTTCCTGCTTGTAGCCGAACTTGGCCAGGTCGACATCGTCGGCTGCGCCTGGAGCACCCGTCGCGCTCATGCGGATCTCCCGTCAGGTGCCAATGACAATATTTCAACAGCGGAGTCTAGCCAAGCGCTATCTGGGAATACCGGATCCCCCCGGTGGAAAGGCCGTGTGTCCATTGATTTGACAGGCCGGCGTCGTTAGCATGCCGCTGCGCGATTGATGCAGCGAGGCACGGATGAAATCGAAATCCGCCGGTGCGTTCTGCGTGCTCGCGTTCGCCTCGGCCTTTAGCGCCAGTGGATTCGACCTGCAGGGACACCGCGGCGCGCGCGGCCTCGCGCCCGAGAACACCCTCGCCGGCTTCGCGCGCGCGCTTGCCGTCGGCGTCTCGACGCTGGAGCTCGACTGCGGCGTCACGAAGGACGGGGTCGTGGTCGTCAGCCACGACCGTCTCCTGAACCCCGACCACACCCGCGACGCGGCCGGCAACTTCCTCGCCGTGCCCGGCCCGGCGATCGTCGACCTGACCTACGAGGAACTGCGTGCCTACGACGTCGGCCGCATCAACCCGGCGAGCGCGCTCGCCGCGGCGTTCCCTGACCAGCAGCCGGTGGACGGCGAGCGCATCCCGCGCCTCGCCGACGTGTTCGCGCTCGTGGAGCGCAGCGGCAACCGGGCCGTGCGCTTCAACATCGAGACCAAGATCGACCCGGCGCATCCGGAGCAGACCGTCTCGCCGCTCGCCTTCGCCCGGGCGCTCGAAGCAGTGATCCGCGAGGCCGGCATGGCCTCGCGCGTGACGGTGCAGTCCTTCGACTGGCGGACGTTGCGCCTGCTCGGCGCGCTGGCCCCGGACATCGCGCTGGTCGCGCTGACCGACCAGCAGGAAGGCGAGGACACGATCGAGGTCGGCAAGCCCGGGCCCTCGCCCTGGCTCGGGGAACTCGACGTGGACGACCACGGCGGCTCGGTGCCGAAACTCGTGCAGGCGCTCGGCGCGAAGACCTGGTCGCCGCACGCGCGTGACCTGACGCCCGCGCTCGTGATCGAAGCGCACGCGCTCGGCCTTGCGGTCGTGCCCTGGACGGTCAACGACCCGGCCGACATGGCGAGTGCCGCGGCGCTCGGCATCGACGGCCTCATCACCGACTACCCGGACCGGCTGCGCGCCGTACTCCAGTCGAAGGGCATCGCCGTGCCCGCGCCGACCCCCGTGCAATGATCGGCTTCCTGCGGCCCGCGGCCTTCCGGCCCGAGCTGCCTGCGGAGCGCGTCGACCCCGAGTACCGGCGACTGCGGCGGCGTGTCTATGCCGGCATCTTCGTCGGCTACGCCGGCTATTACCTGGTGCGCAACAACCTCGCGCTCGCGATCCCCGACCTGCTCGCCGGGCACCCGGAATACACGAAGGCGCAGCTCGGCACGGCGCTCACCGCGCTCTCGATCGCCTACGGGCTCTCCAAGTTCCTGATGGGCTCGGTCTCGGACCGCAGCAATCCGAAGACCTTCATGCCGCTCGGGCTGCTGCTGTCCGCCGTGCTGATGGCGGCGTTCGGCGTCGTCGAGGCGCTGTCGGCCTCGATCGTCGCCATCGTGGTCGTGATGACGCTGAACGGCTGGGTCCAGGGCATGGGC
>ERZ1066138.33-NODE-33-length-41047-cov-10.082284_pt1 | contig 41047 bp, 43 predicted proteins | sample MGYA00382785_ERZ1066138 | MGnify/ENA primary metagenome ERZ1066138 (study PRJEB33369, sample SAMEA5778368) | biofilm metagenome | biome: Industrial cooling water; feature: Water cooling tower basin; material: Biofilm | place: United Arab Emirates | collected... | reverse complement strand
CTCTCAACCGGTTGATCGCGCCGCGACCGACGCTGTTGGACCGACAGCGGTCGCCAGACACCGCCCTCCTTCACGCGTGATGCACTGCAACTATTGTCGAGCCGACCAATATTGACGTGACGTGCATGAAAAGCACACGCAGACGCGACGTTCGACAATCCCGTTAATTGTTTCGCACGCTGATCCTGCGCAGGTTGTCCTCCATCAATTCCTTGAGACTGGACCTGGATGCGTTCGGGGCAGAGGATACGACCTTCGCCTTGAGACCGTCGCACGGGGGATGGCCGAAGTGGGCTCGGCGGGCGGAGTGCCCCTCCTCAACATTGGGGAGGGGTATTCTTCGGAAAGAGATGTGAGCCTCAAAGTTTGGGGGGACGGCAATGAGGCTCACTGAAACTGTCCCGAGGCACCACGGGGGGATGGGTGCCGTTTGGAGGTGGGACAGTCTGTTCTTTTGCGAATAATCGCTTCAGCGACGTTCAATAGATTTCACATTAAAGTATCTTCTCCGCGTTGCCTCGATGCTTTCTGACATCAACTGTCTGCTGCAGCGCGTTGAATAATTTCCAAGACCTTCAATTTGCAAATAACCTTCGCGAATTTTGCGCCTGCGTTGTCGCCTGTGGATAACTTGAAACTGAGAAGAAATGGCCTTCTGCCACCGACGGGAAACTGGCACCGGCTCAGTAGAGCAATTGGCAATGAGACGAGATGCGCGTGCCCATGATGATCTGATCCCATTGCACTTCCTCCGCGCGCTAAGCCAACGCGGGAGCAATGTCACACATGGCCATCTCAGTCGTGAACGTCGCGCCGATCTTCCACGCTATTCCTCTGCTGGTCTCTGCTTACCAAATGCGTTGCTGCCGAAACTCATACAGCTATCCAAATAGGTGGGGCTTGGCGTCACTCAAGCCTGCAAAACTGCCAGGACGTAGACGGCATACAGCGCCAGCAGTAGGCCGCCACGCCACCGGTCGATAATACCTGATCGAGGAGGATAAATGAGCGCCACCGCGGCGAGGCCAATGACAAGGGCCGTCGCGACCTCGCGAAATCCGACTTCGTAAGGTGCAATTGCTGCTGCGATCCCGACGACGAGCAGGCCGTTGAAGATGTTGCTGCCCAGCACGGTACCTAGCCCGACCTCGTCGTGGCCTTTCCAGCGTGAGATGAGAACCGTGGCCATCTCCGGCACCGACGTGCCTATGGCGACAATCGTGGCACCGATGACGAATTCACTCAGTCCGAAGGCGGTGGCGATCCCTGTGGCGCCGAGTACGATCAGTTTTCCAGCGGAAATCAGCAGAGCCAAACCAGCACCGCTTTCCAGGAATGCACGGGAGGGACGCGGCTCGCCCAGGACCTCAGTTGCGGCGCTGCGCTGCGAGCGCGCCTCGTGAACGACGGCGAAGAGCCATGCCAAGAAAACTGCGAGTAATAGGCCAGCGTCGATTCTCGATAACCTGCCGTCGAAGAGCAGCACCAGCAGCACGACCTGAACTAGGAGCGCGACCGGGAGATCACGCTTTAGGCTGCCGCCTTGCGCCCTGACCGGCGCGATCACGAGCGCTAGGCCTAGGATGAGCGCGACGTTGACGAGGTTGCTTCCTAGTGCGTCTCCGAGCGAGATCTGTGGCACGCCATCGAGAGCCGAGCTGACGGCAATCGTAACCTCCGGGCTCGAGGTAGCAAAGGCGGCGACGGTTGCCGCGACAATGCCGGGCGAGATTCGTGCCGCGCGTGCGAGACCTACCGTCCCCCGCACGAAGAGTTCACCACCCAGCCCGGCACAAATGAGCCCGCCGAGAAGAGACAGGATTGATGTGACGTCCAAGGTCCCCACCCCCCCCCGCGGCTCACTGACGTTGATCCTCATGGCCGCCTATCATAGCCTGATCGTGCAGTACAAGATGGCTAGCATTTGTCTCGTTTGGAACGCGCTCGATTTGCCGGATGATAATCGACGCGTCGCCCCAAACGCCCAGGCACAGAAAAATCCCTGAGCCTCATCGTATCGAGGTCAAGAATGACCGCGTTCCGCGTTGCCCAGTCGGGTTGGGGCGGCGCCTCAATCCGCTCCACTTCAACCATGTAGCGGACGTTATCCTCGACGAGGCGAAGACCTTCCGCCTATATTTCGACCGCCGCCGCTACTGGCCAGAAGGCATAACTCTATCGAGCGGTCGATCCGGAATTGAAGCGATCGAAGGCAGGACATCAGCCATTGAGAGCTCGGCGCCTCTTTTCGTATTCCTCTTGATCAATGTCGCCGCTTGCGAAGCGTTCATCAAGGATCTCGCGCGCCGTGCGGGCGCCGGCAGAACTGGTTCCGATCCCCATCCATCGGGTTAGGAAAACAATGACCGCAACTAGAATTGTTATCCATGCGATCATGTAGAGGGGGCCAAATATCATTCCCCAACCGCTGCCCCAGTCGTGCATCATTCCCCAATTGTGCATCCAATTCCAGTGCTCGCCTGGATTTTGGGCGGGGCCCTCTTGAGCCATGAGTTGATAGGGACCTGCAGCCCCGCTGAGTGCCGAAAGTTTATTCATGACGAAGCTCCTACCAATCGCCCCTAAGACAGCAGAGGCGAAGGAACTGACCATTTAGTGGAGTGCCCACCAAGAGCACCTTTAGCTTTGCAACCCGCGATGCCCTGACGTAGACATATGACCGCTGCTGACAGGCAAATTCGCTTGGCGTTGCGACGTGCATGACAATTTTTCAGGCCGAGCAACAGCAGATGGATGACGTCGCTCGGCTGGACTCTAGCTTTATCTGCACCAGCGCGCTTACGCGGCTGCCAAATGGATCACGCATTAGCGTGCGCCAGCAAGTCCACACCGCCAAATCAAGCCGAACTCGCGACAGACTTCACTCATCGGCTATGACGAGTGCTGCTGCAGCGGGCCTACTCTGATAAGGTCTTTGCCGTTAGTAACGATCTCATCGGTGCCCTTCGCCATCCACGAGAAACCCCAGGGTCCCGTGACGCCGCACCCGTCGGGACAATCGAACTTGGCGGATTTTCCTGCCGCCATATGCTCGACACGTTCCTTGTTGCCCCAGTCAATTCCAATTTTGTGTTCCTTGGTGTCTTTGTTGAGAACCGTCACTGCGTTTGCGCTGCCTGTTAAGATGAGGAAGGAGGCAAGGACCAATGACGCTGTCTTCACGCTGATCATGAGACACTCCTGCGAAAAATCAGTTGTCACAGAGTTAGAGCTGCTGCATCGCTCAGAAACCTACTAACTCTGAGCGTGCCGCACCGCATATATGGGCTCTCTCCGGCTAAATTTAAGCGCGGACGCACGGCTGTTGACGTTTACAAATTCGTATTGTGCAAACGTCGCCGTCTGAGAGATCCGGCTAACAAGCCGAATTCAAATTCCTCTCTTGGAAAAGTCCGTGATCACTTGAAAGACGAGCGATGCGTGAATGACAACCCGATCATTGCGATTTCGCCGTGCCTTAGGTTCAGCATGGTCGTGAAGGCTTCACCTAATTTTTTGAAACCAATTCGGCGGCTGACGTTTCATAGTGGACCGCTTGAGAATGGAGCGTGGCACTCCATATTGTTGTCATTCCACACTGCGCAACGGTACAGCCAGCCCGCTAAGCCGCACCCACATCGGGAGACCGAAATGGAAGACAATGAAGATGTTGTGCTTTGAAAGCGCCTCGAAGATCTCGGCAAGCGCATTGACGCGAAACTTCAAATTCTCGCAACAGGGGATCTTCTGCACGGCGCGGAGCGGGAGGCCGCAGCAGAATGGAGACTGCAACATCTCCGCTTTGCCGAAGCCAGCAAGTATGATGCGAAGCGGCGTGGTGAACTGCGAACGGATATCGAGGCCCTGGAGCTGACGTTTGATCGGTGGCTGGCGCGACTAGACAAGAAGAGCAGAGTTTAGAAGGCGGAACGTGATCGATCACGTTCCGAACTAGGGCCGGATTCAAACCGCACGACAAATCACCAGCGGATTGGGCCCCAGAAACTCGAGATGGTACTGTTTTGCCAGTTCCGCGATCGCAGACATGTCGCGTGGCAATTGAAGGTTCGCGTCGGCCACGGCCTTGAAGAAGCCTTCGAACCCACCCGGCCGCATGGTCACGATCAAGTGGCCCGGCCCTGCACCTGAATTCAAGAACGTGTGCGGCGTTCCGCGCGGAACAAGGACGACGTCGCCGGCTCCCCCATCGATCACGGTCTCTCCGCATATGAACTTATACGCCCCGGAGACGACGGTGAAGATCTCGTCGGCGTCGTGATGGGCGTGCAGCGGCGGCCCTGCCCCTGGTTCGTTGTGGTCCTCGAAAATGCTCAGCGAGCCGTCGGCAGCGTCTGTTGGCAACATGATGCGGATATGGACGCCGAACACATCGAACACTTGGGTTTCGGTCTTCTGGCCGTGAAAGGGCTTGGACATGGCAACCTCGCGTGGTGCACCGAGCATCATTGAACTAGGCATCGGCGTCACGTCCAGTCTTGTAGGAAGCCCCCGCGAAATATGATTCTTGACGATGGCTGTTTCTAGCCGGTCGCCTTCCACGTCCGCTAACCTCACTGCATGAGGCATTTGCGGACAAATATGATCCGCTCTATCGGGCCGAGTTCTTGCGCATCGGCTTGCTTGCTGCATTCCTCACGCTTCTCCAACCGCCCTTCCAGCTTATGGACGAAGCTGAGATCTTCGGAAATAGGTCCGTCGGCGGCAGCCTTCTTGACGCCCTCCAACTTCTTGATGTCTTCCTCTGATAGTTGCGGGCGATCGACTTTGATCGTCAGCTTGTCGAGCTTCGCAGTCAGCGCAAACGGTGGCTGGTAGTCCGCATCGTTCACGCCCGTCAGCGTATCGGAGCCGATGTCGAAGGCCTCGTCCCATTGCAAGATCATGGGCAGTGTCTTTTCCATCGTCTTGGTGTCAACGACCTTGCCATCCACCTTGAGCGTTCCGGTCCCGGACCGGCCCACACCACTGAAGTTGTTGAATGCCAGCGTGCCCGGCCCGAGACCGTCGTACTTGAAATCAAACTCGATTGTATGCGTGCCGGGTGTCAGGGCGTCCGGGCCCTCCCACTTGATGCGCTTCAGATCGACAAGGTTCCACAGCCACACCGGCTTGCCTTTGAGCAAGTAGAAGCCGTAGCCAGCAAAGCGTCCGCCCGAGGTCAGTATCATCCCCTCGGCGCCGCCTTCCGGCACGTCGATGTCTGCGGTGACCGTGTAGGATGTGTTGAGCAGGAGAGGAGAGTCACCCTGAGGCAGACCCACCATTGGCGCCGTGTAGACAAATTCTGTTCGTCCTGCCGTGATGTTCGGCCGAGGCGCGACGATGCGCGCCGCCACCGAGGCGTCCAGCGGGAAGACCTCATGCTTCTTGGCCTCGGCAATGAACTTTGCCTTCATCGCTTGCACGCGGTCAGGGAATTTTGCCGCCAGATCGTTCGTCTGGCTGAAGTCCTCATTCAGGTTGAACAGTTCGAGCACCTGATTGTTGAGCGGGTCTGGATTAGCCGGCCCGAATGCTTCCCACGGCGCGCGATTGACCTTCGTGCTAAGGAACCAGCCATCGTCATAGAGCGCCCACTGGCCCATCATTTCGAAGTACTGGGTGGTATGCCGCGTCGGCGCCTTCGCGTTCTCGGCATCGAAGGTATAGGCGAAGCTCGTGCCGTCAATCGGCTTCTGCTTAATTCCATCCACCATCTCCGGCGCACGGATGCCCGCTGCCTCAAGAATCGTAGGCACCACGTCGATGACGTGCATGAACTGCTCGCGTAGTGCCCCCTTATCCTTTATGCGCGCAGGCCACGACACGACCATGTTTTGGTTGATGCCACCTAGAGCGGATGCGTTCTGCTTGAACCATGAAAACGGCGTGTCAAAGGCCCAGGACCAGCCGGCGGACATGTGATTGTAGGTCTGTTCGGTGCCCCAGACATCGTAGAACTTAAGCTGCACTTCGGCCGGAAGCTTGTTAAGCCCGTTGAAGAAGGCGACTTCATTCGGCGTGCCGAGAGGACCGCCTTCCGCGCTCGTCCCGTTGTCGCCGTTGATGTAAATGATCAGCGTGTTCTCAAGCCGTCCCAGATTCTCGAAGCCCTGGATTACGCGGCCGATTTCGTGATCGTTGTAGGCGGCATAGGCTGCGAAGACTTCAACCTGCCGGATGAAGAGCTTTTTCTCATCGGCGGTCAATTCATCCCACGGCTTGAGAAGTTCCTTGGGCCAGGGGGCGAGCTGCGTCTCCTTCGGAATAACGCCAAGCCGCTTTTGGTTTTCGAAGATGCGCTCACGCACCTTCTCATAGCCGTCGTCAAACAGTTTCATCGCACTAATCTTATCCACCCACTCCTTGGTCGGGTGATGCGGGGCGTGGGTCGCTCCGGGCGCGTATTTGATGAAGATTGGCTTATCCGGCTGGATCTGATGCATCCGCGTCATGTAGTCGATGGCATCGTCGGCCATGGCAGTGACGAGGTTCCAGGTCCCAGGAGCCTTGCCCTCGAAGGGATAGATCTGCGTCGTGTTACGGAACAGGTTTGGCTGCCACTGGTTAGCATCGCCTCCAATGAACCCGTAGAAATATTCGAAGCCCATGCCTGTCGGCCACTTGTTGAACGGTCCGGACTGGCTGGCCGCGAATGCCGGCACATTGTGATCCTTACCGAACCACGAAGTCGCGTAGCCGTTATCTCGAAGAATGCGTCCGATGGTGGCTGCGTCCTGACCGATGATGCTGTTATACCCAGGGAAACCGGTCGACTGTTCAGAGATCACCCCGAAGCCAGCCGAGTGATGGTTGCGGCCCGTGATCAACGCGGCGCGTGTCGGAGAGCAGAGCGCGGTTGAGAACATGCGGTTGTATCGCAGGCCCTCCTGAGCGATGCGGTCCATGGTGGGAGTTGGGATCACCCCGCCAAAGGTGCTCGGCACGCCGAACCCCGCGTCGTCGGTGATTATCAGCAGTACGTTTGGCGCCCCCTTCGGCGGCACGATGCGCGGAGCCCACCAGGGTTTGGACTCTAAGGCATCATTCTTGATGACGCCGCCAAAAGCGGGATCGGGAGCTGGAAGCTGCTCTCCGGTTATGGTTGTCGTTGCGCTAGGCGACCCGAGCGTCCCTGTAACCTGCTGAGCAGAAGTAGGAATGGCGCAACCGATGAAGGAAAATGCAGCGGGAACTAGACAAAAAAAGCGCTTCATGTCGAATAACTCCAACACAACCGGCACCGAGCACGCATCACCTCATTCGGCGATAAGGCTCATATTTCGTTTCAAAACACCATTGTATACCATGCAGTCGGATGTACTGATCTTGCAGTTTTGGACATTTTTCAATGACACCGACAAAAACATACCGATGGGCTCATTCTCGATCACGAAAGGAAACGCCGCCGAAGGATGGAACGCCCCGGGCGACATCCTGGCTCCTAAGCGCCATGAGTAACTCCGGCGAAATAAGTGTAGGGCCGATCACTTCCCTGCCAGCGGTACTGACAAGTCTCGGGTGCAAACCTCGCCATGCCTTCGCAGAGACGGGAATTGATCCAAAGGTGTTTGAAAATCCAGAAAACCGCCTGCACCTCGTTGAGGTGGGTCGCCTACTCGAGACATGCGTTAAGCTTACAAACTGTCCGCACCTTGGGCTGCTATTGGGAGCTCGATTCCAAATGCGAGATTTTGGCCCCTTGGGACATCTGCTTCGCAATGCGCCTTCGGTGGGAGATGCGCTGCGAAGTCTGGCTATGAACCTGCACTACCACGACAGAGGGGCCATCCCAGTTTTAGTCGCCCCCACGCCCTCGACCACGCTTCTCGGCTACTCTGTTTATAATCCGCGGACCCCCGCGATCCCTATCATCTACGATGTTGCAGTTACCATCGGCTTTCGGATCCTCGGAGAGCTCTGTGGGCCAGCCTGGAAGCCAAAAAGTGTCCAGTTTTCCTTTCGCAAGCCGAGCAATACCGAAACATATCGCCGGCTTTTCCGAGCCCCTATTAGGTTCGACAGCGAAGTGTCCGGCGTCGTCTTTTCATCGCGCGATCTCGATCGGCCAATCGATGGCGCAGACGCCTTCCTGCACAGGTTGCTGACAACAGCGATGCAGGATCAAGCGAAGGCTAAAATGACCCTTGGCGAACAGGTCCAAGAGGTCCTGTACCAGATGGTGCTCAGCGGAAACTATTCGGCTAACGCAGTATGCAGTCTATTCGGTCTACACGACCGCGCCCTTCGAAGGCGCCTTGCACTCGAGGGAAGGCAGCTCCACGAGCTCGTTCAGCAGACCCGTTTTGAGCTGGCCCAACTCCTCCTGGAAAACACAGACCGGCCGGTCTCTGATATAGCACCCACGTTGGGTTACCGGGATGCTAATGCGTTTTCGCGTGCCTTTCGAACATGGTCGGGGTTGAGCCCGAGGAACTGGCGATATGAGCATGCTCTGCCAGATTAGTTAGGACGGCCCCAAGCGCCTAATCCCGCGTGATCTATCGAGCTCGCGGCGTAGCGCACTCAAGCTACGCACCAAGCGTGCGGGAGAGCGGCTTTTTCGAAGCGAGAACCGAGTGCCGTTGGACACACCCTCAATCAACCAGCTCTCAACTGTGATATCTCAGGTTGCCGGACCCGCTTTTCTGCTCGCGGCTCAAGCAGAATTCCTGGACGTGCTGATTTCACGAATGGACCGCGTGGTCGACCGGTCCAGATCCCTGAGCGTCCTAAGCGACGACGACCCGCAGGCAAATTTGCGCACCGAACTACCGGCGTTAAAGCAACGTGCGATTTTGCTGCATCGTGCGATCTATTGGACCGTCGGAAGCGGTGTGGTCACAAGTCTCCTCGTAATCCTCGCCTTTGCAACTGCGATGTTTCGCTTTCGACACGAAGTTGGTGCGGACCTCCTCGGCCAGTTCTTAAAACGTCGCGCGTGCCATTCTGCAAATGCTCCGGTGTGACGTTCGGCGATCGCAAACGGTATGCCGGTTCTCAAATGCAAGATGACAGGACTTCGAACTGTTAAGTTCCCAGCGAACGACGAACCACCAATCCCACGCGAAACGCAAAAGGACCCGGCCACTCCTCGCCTGTTTAGCGTCCGATCTGGAAATTCAAGCCTGCTCTAATGACACCGACGTCATCGCCGTCGTATTCCAGATACTCAATGCGGCCCGTCGTGCCGTACGTGAGCTGGCTTTCAATGCCTAAGCCGTATACGAAGCCGGCGTCATCTTCCCCGCCAACACCTGCTGTGCCGTAGAGCAGCAGACTGGGTTGGAGCAGATAGCCCAATCGCCCACGCGCAGATGCTAGCCAGTCGACCGAGTCTGCACTCGCCAGCGAGATGTCGCCTTCCACGCCATAGACGATCGCGCTCGATTGCCAATTATAGCCGAGCTGAACGCCGCCAACGACGCCGTCGTCATTATCCGCATCTGCATAGCCAAGATGAACGCCGCCATACAGGCCCGACCAGATCGAGGGCATCTCTCGGTAGCTGGGAGCAGCGCTGTACATCCCGTCCGCGACCGCCGCCGTGGCGGATAGACCTAGGGCAGCCAGTACGGACAATTCGACGAGCCCGTTGCGCAACGCTTTCATACTCATACTCCATAGACGCTAGTCGCCCACGCTTTTGCAGGTCGAACGACTTACAGCCGACCTCTTGTCGTAGTGGGCACGAAATGTGACGTAGAAGGGGCACGGGCCATAGACCCACGCGTGCAATGGTCTTACCGATTTGGGAGGGCCAGCACCGAAGTCACCGCACAATATCAGCGGTTTAAATTGGAAACGTCCCTTACTTGAAAGCGGAGCATTTGTGTGTCGTGCGCGGCACGCCAGAATTAGGATTGAGAATTAGGATTGGCGTGCCAAGATAAATGCGTGAAATCACGCATCGAGCATATCCCGCTTCTCAAAGCCTGATTGAACCATCCGCATCCGATCCGGCGGATACTCGCTGAGGAGCCGAGCCTAAGTCCAGGCCAGCCTCAGGACTCGTCCGACTAGGCAGCATGCTGCCGCCACTGCCACGGCATTCATTCCAAAGAAGGCAATTGCCAGACCCGTACCGCGCGTTTGCTGGAGCATCCCAGCACGTCTGATTTTTTTCGATTGTGCTCGGGGCAGAAAACAACAACATGCCTGCCGCAGCAAGCGGAATAACAGATAGCGCCGGCACATGAATCGCGCCGGCAAGTGCGCAAGCGACGAGCAGTCCTCTCTCCGATTTGGACTCGCTGACAATCCGGCGGAGTTATTCAGTCAGTGCCGAGTTTGTTGCAGAAGTCATTATGCAACACCTCTAGATCCGTTTTTGGCGCGCGGAGATGGTGTGTCGGGTCGTTGAAAGCAAGATGCTCGGAATGCCGTGGATTTCTGGCACCCTGTCCGAGCAATACTACCTCCCTGCAGAGGTGCGGCGCGTACGCCCATTGGTTAGGTCGCTGCTGCCCGATATTGTGCTCATGCGAGCGGACGGGGATTGTTCCTTGAGCGACAGCGACACAAAGACCGCAAATGAGCCCGCCCTGCCTGCCCCAGCTGGCATGGTGCAGCATGAATCGCGCGCCATGGTACTTGGCGAGCTACACGCGCGCCCATTCCTGCCGTTGAACCTGCCGCTGCGGATCTATCATTTCGCCTTCATGACCACGGACGAGGAGGCGCGCGCCGACCGCAGCCACATCGCTGAGCTCGCGATTGCAGTTGGCGTCTCGCCACCGGCTCCCGACGCCAAGTATCACCGTCTCGACTTCGGCATCTGGGAGCTTCGGTGGGAGCAGCACACCGAGTTCACGACCTATACATGGCTGACGGGCTCTGACGCCGCCGAGACATTTGCCTATCCCGATCCGATTGGCCTAGGCGAGATCACTTTCACGCCACATGGCAAGCTCATCGCCTCGGTTCACATGAGCGTCATCGCGCCCGGCACTCTCGCCTCCCATCCGGCCGAAGGCTTCAATTCACTGGCCTTGTGCGTGATCAACGCCTCCGAAGGTGCGGCGCGCGTTACGACGGACTTTAAGGTCGATGCCAAGGGTTTCACTCGCTTCCTCATCGAATCGAAGGCTCTGACGCCATCGAGCGCTGCTCGTCTTGTGCAGAGACTTCTGGAGCTGGAAACCTATCGTACGCTCGCACTCCTTGGTTTGCCCGAAGCGCGAAGAGCCGGCCCCGAGTTGCAGAACATGGAGCGGGAGCTCGGAGAAATCACACAAGCCATTGCGGCGGGTCCCGCCACCGAAACGCAGCAGGATTTGCTCGCGCGTTTGAGCAAGCTCGCGGCGGCCATCGAGGCACAGGCGGCACGCACGGCGTTCCGCTTCAGCGCCAGCCGCGCCTACTATGCGCAGGTTAAGAGCCGACTCGAGCTCATCGACGAGCAGCGGGAGGGTGACTACGTCACAATCACCGCCTTCTTCCGCCGTCGCCTTGAGCCGGCGATCGATACATGCGCCGCCGTTGAGGATCGACAGCGTCGGCTCTCGGCGCAACTCGCGCGTGCCTCTGACATGCTGCGCACCGGCATCCAGTTCGAGCTGCAGCACCAAAACCGCGACCTCCTACGCTCGATGGACGAGCGCGCGAGCATGCAGCTCCGCCTTCAGCAAACCGTCGAGGGTCTTTCAGTGGCAGCGATCAGCTATTACGTGATCGGCCTCATTAGCTATCTCGGCAAAGGGATCAAGGACGCTGGCCTCCTGCCTAAACCGTTGACGCCGGAATTCCTGACAGCGATATCGGTTCCACTCGTCGTCGGCTTCATCTTCTTGGCCATGCGCCGCGTCCACCACAAGCTGACCCGCAAGGACACGGGTAAGCCCTTCGTTTGAGCGCGGAACTGGAATGGGGTATCAGCCCAAATTTGCGTTTAGATTTCGACTCCATAGTTTTTTGTCGCAGCTCAGTACCGCCGCGCTTGCAAGCTGTCTTGGGGCTCTGGCCAACAGTGGGCCTTGCGCTCGCCGCACCGCTCGCACCTCAGCCGCCGAGCGATGAGCAGTAGCGGCGTGTCAGCTGGAACGCCGTTCGACTCACACCATGCGACGGCCGGCGCGATCAAGTCACGACCGCACGCGTTGCAGCGCAGCCAGAGCCTATGGCTCAGCGCTTCAATCAAGCAATGTCCGACGCTTTGCATTCTGCGGGCATCAAAGCGCGTTCGTGGGACGACACCCCAGATATGCGCAAAGCCGGCTTTCGCCCAGGCGCAGTATATATTGTTCGTCCGGACGGCCATGTCGGCCTTGCTGATCGGCAGCTGAGCGTCAGACGTCTCACCGATTACCTCGCCGGCTACAGGGTCCGCCCGATGCGCAACGCCGACGAGGTTCAGACGTGATCGACGTGCCCGCCGTTTTGATCGTGGTGGCCTTTACGTGCGTTCAACTTCGATCAGCGAAGGCTAAGGTGCAGAGCTGGGCAGCGAACGCTGTCTATTCATTTTCCGCTACCCCGAGTGATTTCGGCATGTACGAGTACAAGCCGCAAAACGCGTTCAACTCATTGTTTTTGTTTGATAAATTCTGGTGCTGCCGAGTAGGATTGAACTACCGACCTCTCCCTTACCAAGGGAGTGCTCTACCACTGAGCTACGGCAGCTAACACCATGAGAAAGCTTGCAAAGTTTTAGGTCGTTCCTGGGTTTTCTCAGTGCATCCACTCAGAAACCCAGCGCAGCCTGCAAGCCGACCGTGCCTTAGGCACGGAAAATCAACCGCTGTCGGGCACCGTGTAGCCCACCCCTGTCACCCGAGCAACCCGTTTTTGCGGGCTGTTCGTACCCAATCAGGAGTGTGTTGTGGGTCGGCCAAAACAGAGTGTCATTGCTCCTAAACTTCAGAAGCGGAACGGCATCTGGTACGTTGCCTATACGCATCCTGAAAAGGGGATGACATACCGGAAGAGCACGGGAACTCGGAACCGATCCGAAGCTCAGATGCGGATGCATGGCATCGTGGATTCGCTTGTTCGTATCCCTGCCCCAAATGTCTCGGCGTATCGACTGAGCGAACTGCTTTTGGCCTACGAACAAAGCCGGGAGGGCAGCATCGACTCCACGCACTACGCCCTCAAACGACTGCAGGAGTTTTTTGGTGGATTTCAACTGAGCCAATTGAATGATGCTACGTGGCGAAGCTATCGCCGATGGCGCACGGACCAACAAAATCAGAATGCAGCACTGAGGGCTCAAGGACGGCCCATCACAGACGCAACAGCCTGCCGCGAACTACATACCATGCGCGCCGCTCTGAACTGGGCGCGGCGCAACGGATGGAAAGGACTGGAGAGCATTCACGTCCACATTCCGAATGAGCCCCATGCCGCAAGACACGAGTATCTTACCAGGGACGAAGCCCGCCGTTTGGTCCAGGCGTGTTCCTCCCCACATCAGAAGTTGTTCGTTCTACTAGCACTCGCGACGGGCGCTCGCATGTCCGCTGTTCTTGAACTCAAATGGGAAAGTATTCACTGGACTGGTGGTCTGGCCGCAAACGAACCTTCACTCTCCAAGTACAAGCAGATCAACGTCACCAGCAGCGCTCCCTCAACCTTCAATATCGATGGTGACTTCGTGATGGCGTTCGATTTTGCCATCGAGATGCCCATCACAATCGACCTCGGTCAAGGGCGGCAGAATAAGCGGCGCGGCACTGGCGTGGTCGGGTCACAAAACTTGAACCTGCATCACGCTCTTCAAGAAGCGTACATAAATCGCACTTGCGACTACGTCATTGAATACCGTGGCAAGGGGCTAAAGACTATTGACTTGTCGAAAGCCTATCAGCGAGCACGCTTAGAGCGCAGCCGCATGCGCGTGCATATCCTAAAGCACACTTGCTGCTCTTGGCTCGTTCAGGGCGGCGCTCGTTTTGAAGATGTCGCGAAGCTCATAGGAACATCGGCTCAGATTATCGAGCGTCATTACGGCCATCTCTCACCGCAGCATTTGAATACCGTTGGCAATTTGCTGGCGGTTTGACCTCGCTCCCTCCCTCAACATAATTGAATCAACGGACCAAAACCATGGCGCTCCCTGCAATTCTTCAGACACCGATGGATCCCGCCCGCGACCCGCGGAAGCAAGTGAAAGAGCGCTTCACTGCTGCCTATCGTCTGTTCCAGCAACCATGTCCGCCACATAAGGAGATACCTCCTATGGTCGTGGCGTTGGTCCAATATTCTTTTCCGGAGTGCTTCGCGTTCAAAGCCACCAAGCTCGATCCGCGATGCAAGGTGAAACGGGTGCAAGAGCTACGTACCGTCGTAAAGGCTCTAGTGGATGGCTTTGAGGAAGGTTTGACTGATCCGGATTTGAAGAAGTTGGCGCTAAGGGTGCGCGGTGATCTGCAATACCGCGGTAAAAGCCGCGCGATCTCACACATCTGCACTTCAATTTCAAAGGTAGCAACTAACGAGTGGAAAGGACTACGACCCTCGGTCCTGCGAGATAATGTATATCGGCACCCCAACGGCAACGGGCCATTGATGACGCAGAAAAAGATGATCGCTGCCCTAAAGGATGTCGCGAGGAAAATCGACCAGGCGCCCGACAATGTTTTTGAACACCCTATCTGAGCCATTTTGTGGGTAAGTTTGTGGCCTTTCTACCCACACGGCTTACTGCTTTCCTCATCGCACGCCCGCTGTGGGCCTGAATAGGAGGAAAGACAAATGTATTATCATCTCAACATTGAACTGCACGCTGACGGCAATTGCAGCGGCTATCAGGTAATTTTCACCAACGTGGGATTCGCTGAGCCTCCCACTTGGTGCAATAAGACCGATATCTCCCCGTCCTTTAGCTTTGGTGAGACCTCCGGTTACGCCTACGATATCAAAGCTGTCGTCGCGGGCATGCTCTCTCCTGAAGAACCAATTATTTTGGAATTGGCGTCGCTGGGCTTCTCGGTTCCTGCTGCCCAAGCACTCGTAACCGTTGCCCTAGATGGCGCAGGTCTCGAAGATTAGCGGTTGTTACGGGGCCAAATGCTTTTTGTGGGTAGCGCAACCTGGTTTGCTGCCCACAGCAATGCCTCTCATATTCGCAAGAGAACCGACGAACCGACGAACCGACGAACCGACGAACCGACGAACCGACGAACCGACGAAAGCTGATTCGATGACAATCAAAAACTAGCCGACCGAAACTCCCATATGGGTTTGTCGGTCTGAGCCCCATTCTCAGCCCCAGTAGGGGAGAAAGACAAATCTATGTTTGAGTTTTCTGACGATGACGCCATCGCGCCGGAAGCATTTGCGGAAGATCAAGAATTCCGACCTCTGGTTTTCACATTTAATACCGGGGCAAAGCAAAAGGTTTGGAAGGACCGCCGCAATCTCGACCGTTCAATGTTCGAGCGGATTTTTGCTAACTTTCGCGAAGATGATAATAAGGACGGCCATTGCTTCGTGCCCGGTGGCATCATCGGCACCGAGCGTAAGAAGGAAGCTATCGAGTTCATTGACGCGCTTGTCTACGACGTAGACGGGCGTCAGACTAAGCAGCAGATTGACGAGTGCACGGAGAAGGCGGGCGTCTACGCTGTCGTCTATTCGACGCACAGCCACATGACGACCGAGACGCCTATCGGCGTGGACAAGTACTACAAGTGGGTCAATCGCGTGGGTATGACGGCGAAGCCGCGTCCCGACATCGAAGATATGAAGGCGTACTGCGCCGACAACAAAAAAGACCATCTCAACATTAAGGGCGTCACTATCGAAGTGACTTCCGAAGGTCAGGTCTTCATGCTTGAGCATGATCCTGTGCCGAAGCTGCGCGTGGTGTTCCCTCTCGCCAAGCGGATTGTCTTGGCCGAACTGGCGCTAGGCAACCAGCGCGCTATCGAGTCGTACAAGTCCGTGTACCACGGCGTCGGCCAAGCCCTTGGCTTCGACTACGACACGTCCTGCGAAGACCCTTCGCGCTTGTTCTACTTTCCGTCGTGCAAGCCCGGTGCGGAACATTCGGCTCTTGCCTACCGTTGGGATGAAGACGATCCGCCGCTGTTGGATTGGGAAGCTTACCAGCGCGCGCGACAGGAAGAAGCAAACAACACCGACAAAAAGGGGCAGAAGCAGGACAAATCGGGCAGCCGCCACCGCTGCTCGCTGAAAGCTGTAGCGGACAAGTCTGGGCGCAAGATCAACCTGCTCGATTGGGACAAGCAGGCAAAACTTACCTTTAACATTGAGGAGGTTCTGAGCGCGCGACTGCCTGCGGAAATGATTGGCGCAAAACGCGACAATGGCGGCTTTCATATTCAATGCCCCAACGAAGAGCAGCACACCAAACCAGGAGGCAGCGGAACGTTCTGCGTCAACAGCAACGGTGAAATGCCATGGACCATTTATTGCTGCCATGACTCTTGCAAGAGCGCAGGACAGACGCGGCTGGATCGCCTCGCTGATCTGATCGTCGCGGGCTATGTTACTGCTGAAGACCTGGAAGATCGGAAGTTTGGTGGTGCCAGCCTGCAGCAGTGGTTCGAACTTCCGGTGTCGGGCGGCTTCGTTGTACCACTCGGACAACTTGATTTAGCCTTAGCTGCAATGAACGAACAGTGGGCGGTGATCAAAATCGGGAACAAGACCCGGTTCATGACGATCAAGCACGACGGAACCCTAGAGTTTCTCGACAAGACCAGCATGATGGTGCTGTTTGAGTCAGCATATTATGAAGTCGAGAAGGACGATGAGATCAAACTCTACCCCTTCCTTCCGCGCTGGAGATCGTGGGTCAAACGGCGTCAGTACTCCGGCTATGGCTTCTTCCCTGCTCCCGTCGACCACCGAGACGCCTGTCCTGAGGGGCATTACAACGCCTATCGCGGTTTCTCGGTCGAGCCCCAGAAGGGAACCTGGAAGCGGATGCTCGGGCATCTCTATCGAAACGTTTGCCGCAGGGACCGCCACCATTTTCGGTGGTTGATCGCTTGGCTTGCACAGATGGTCCAGCAGCCGCACATCAAACCCGGGACGCACGTCGTTATGCGCGGCAAGGAAGGCGTCGGAAAGTCCAAGCTCGGGGAATGGATCATTCGCCTATTTGGTCCCAACGCCATGCCGATCACATCCGCGTCTCGCCTTGCTGGACGTTTCAATGCCCACATGGAAGCTCTCCTTTTCGGGCTAGTGGAAGAGGCAATCTGGGCTGGTGACAAGACGGCGGAAGGTTCGCTAAAGGCTTTAGCCACCGCCGAGGAGCTTGACTACGAGCGCAAGGGCCTGGACCCTGTTCGTGGGCGCAACTACACCCGTCTCATGTTCGCCTCTAACGAGGATTGGGTCGTCCCTTCGGCTTCTGGCGGTCGTCGCTGGTTCGTTATCGAAGTTGGCGATGAGCACGAGAAGGACAACGAGTACTTCAAGGCGCTCGACGACGAGATGAATGCCGGAGGGCTTTCCGCAATGCTCTATGACCTTCAGCGTCACGATTTTTCAGCGGTCAACGTTCGCGAAGTACCCGTCACGGAATGGCTTGTTGACCAGCGCCTGCATTCTTACGATACGAAGAAACGGTGGTGGCGTGATGTTCTCGTTCAGGGTGGCTTCCGCATTGACGACGGCATCGGCGCAGAATTCGTTGCCATCGGTGAGACATTTACGACGGTCGCGAAGGAGGATGTGTTTCGCAGCGCACGTCCGCACTTTGGTACCGAACGCCGAAAAGCGACAGAATCTGACGTGGGAACATTTCTCTCAAAGATGCTCAAGGATGTAGTCGGCTTCGGCGAAGGGCCACGTGTTGGTAACCGGAGCGGCGGACGGACTCGCACCTATAACTTCCCGCCGCTCTTTGCGCTGCGCGAGGCGTGGAAAGAGGCTACGGGCGAGGACATTGAGCACGGCGCAATTATGCCATCCCATGCTGCGGCCTGCGATGCAGAACGCGAGAACTTGACCAAGGAACCGTTCGGTAAAGAAACGACGCTACCTCAGGAAGCACTGGATATTGTTAAAGCCGTAATCACAACGTTCAGGTCACGAGGCGTTTTTGATCCGGCGCAGTTGCAGGCAGCTATCGATGAAGCGCTGACCGCTGCAGGCTATCCTCCCAATGAGACGGTTCGCTCTTCCCGGCGCTCAGCGGCGTAAGTGGCCAGTCGGTCCACTCTGGTCCAGGACCGAGGGCAAGGGTGGACGCGAAAAACGCCAGTAAGATTAGCACTGCGTCCAGTCTGTCCAGTCTGTCCAGTCTGTCCAGTCATCTTTAAAGTTTGATAGAAACGACACCACACACCCTGTCCCGGGCTAAAATGCAGTGCGGCGAGTAAAATAGTGCCCGGACGCCTGGACAGCCTGGACACGCGCGCATCTAGGAAGCTGCCACGCAGGCGACAAGGCGTATCGATGACCGTACGATCCGAAGGACCGAGGAGCGCGTGACCGATTGGTGCGGTTCACGTGCGCTGTCGCTGTACTGGTCACTTCAGCTTGGCTAGTTGCGAATGCGTGTTTTGATGGATAAGCCCAAAATGAACAATCGTCCCTATGGTACGTCGAGCGTATAGGTGCTGTTTGGATGGTCGATAACAAGACTGCAGAACCGCAAAGCATCTCGCCCGATTAAAACATCAAAAAAGCCGTTCACTGGCATCTGCGTAAAAGTCACCGGCAATCTTCGAAATTTGTCAATTTGTATCTCCGAGAGCCGAAATATGCCTGTCGTACCCGAACCGCCAGCATGTATGCTAGGGACCAACTCGTCGGGAACATTCTGACCAGTGCTATTCAGCGCGATTGAACAGTGCCGCGCTCCTGTATCCACTACTCCTACGCCGTCAGCCAAAACGTGGTCGCCGTTGATCCAGACGTTCACCCGCACCACGACTCTGCCGAAGACGAAGTCGGTGGTTGGTGCCCTAAGATCGTCGAGCAATGCTAATTTTATCATCTTTGCCATCTTTATTCTTGTTGCCCCTGCGGCCACGCCTCAAATCCGAGTTGAAGTCGTGAAGCACAGTTGTTTTCGCCACTCACCTGATACTGCTGCCGGACTTGCCGGGATAGCATGAGATCGCACGTCAGAATTTCAGCCTCGCCTATCTAGTGGCTCCCTGATGACACCTAGTGCCGCCACGGCGAACCGTAATCATAAGAGTCATATGGATTAGTGCGACTATCCAGGTAATGGCGTTCCAGGCTGTCGATCACGCGAGGTATCAACCCAATTAGCCACTTGACTGGATAAGCAAGTTCCACCGTCTCGCGCCTAATATCGCCTAAGTGCGTCATGCCGTGATAAAATGGTCTTTCAGCCGTTGGAGAATCCATGCCGTGCCCGGGCTTGCGGTACTCGTGCACCAGCTTGTTTCGATACACCCACAGCAATTCTGCGTGCTTGAACTGGTCTATCCGTTTGCGGTCAGCAGTCGAGGCGTTGTCGGGCACGATGTTGGCAGCGGGCGGATCGAGCCGACTTTCATTTCGTGCACGCCACACCGCAGTTCTCCTCACTACTTCGGTCATAATATTGGCGCTCAGGCATGGGGCTCGACTTTCCGCCATCACGAGCGATGAGACGCTGATTGAGGTGCAGTCCGACCAAGCGCTGTATGCCTCTATAAGCCGAACGAACTGCACGCCAGGACGCCGTTCGCTCGGATAGCGACCCTCTGCGAGCGCACTTAACATCGTAACGGCAAGGATTCGTTTGTGGAGATCATCCGAGAGCGCCATCAACTTGGCGTGTTCCGACCGGAAATGACCAATGTATGTAGATATGTCGTCATCCAGTTCGTGGGGCATCTGGTGATCGCTCAAAAGCACCGCTAGTTTGAGGCGCTATGAAAGCACACGAATTTGCAAAACTGCACCCCTTCTGTTGTTTTTGCGGCGGATCAACAAAAACTGAGACAATTGATCATCAGCCGCCTAAAATCCTGTTCCCCGATAAGAAGCGACCCAAAGGATTGGAATTTCCTGCCTGTAAGGTCTGCAATGAGCAGAGTCGCTATGCAGACTCTCTTGTAAGTCTGCTAGCCCGTTTCACGGGCGGACATCGTCCTGGCATAGTTCCAGACAAGGCGACTGCTCTTGCCGCCAAGTCGGTTGTTAAAGCGTATCCGCATTTGGGCGCGCGAACCATCCGCCAGCAGTGGGTGTGGGCGAACGGCATCCTGCAACGACGTTTGACGCTAGATGCCTCGGATGCAGAGGTCACGCGTGCTGCGTGCCTAGTTGCTGCAAAGTTTGGGCTAGCCGCATATTATGCGCATCACAAGCGCCCATGCCCGATTACAGTGAAAATCAACACCATGTGGACACACAGTCAACACCGGCATGCTGCTCTCGCAATTGAAGACCTTCTCCGAAAGGCACCTCGTGATCTGGCACTCAAGCAAGGTGCATGGAACACTGAAGCGTCGTTCTTTTTGCGATACCACTCGGTAGATGAGCTATTTGTCAGCATCGCTGTGCTGCACGAAAGCATGGTCCTTATGTCGCTGATCAGTCGCGAGACCCACACCGAGAATTGGGTGCCGTGGTCGCATGTCTGGAAGCCATTTGCGGGCCGAGGTTTAGTGGAATTCGACGACGAGACGCAGCGAAGGACTTCGACTCTGAATCAAGATTGGGATTGAGCAGATTGCGCTCTCGGGCGCTGCTTACCAATCACTCTTGGGTCGTTGCAATCGCATTTTTGGATTGACAACGGGCGCGAGACGGCCCGTCTCAGCCATTGTTCGTTGGGCAGCTATTCACCGTGGCCGCTTACTTGATCAATAGCTGCATCAAGACGCTTCCGCTGCTCGTCTAGCCGCCGTTGACCGTCGTCAGCGAGCCACCGGAACAAGGATAGTCGGTTAGACGCAAGGCGCTCATCGTGCTTCACCGCCAAGTACACCGCCTGAAAAACGCCCGCACTCCACCAGCGAAAATGGCGCGACTCACAAGTGTACCGGTTCGGAAATTTGCTTGGCAGGAGTCGCCATCCGTAGCCGAGCGGGCTCACCACCGCGTACCACAAGCAAGCATTGATGAAGGCGCGATCACCGGGTTCGCTGCCGCGCCCCTTTTTGCGGTGAGCCGCTGGCAAGTGAGGAAGGATGGCTTCCCATTCGTCATCAGTTAGCGGCGCTGGCAACGAAAGCGCATCGACGGCTCTCGAAGGAGCGGGCTTTTCTACTGCAGTTATGCTGCTCTTCGTGTTCGGAAGCGTCTCGCGACTTACGCCCAGAGCTTTAGCGACCAAGTCCCAATCGGGTTCGAACATACGCATGACCTCTCAAATGTTGGCAGTCAAATGCATATGGTTATTTGCTAGCAATGGGTCAAACAGCTTCAGTCACAATTTGCTAAGTCTAACTGGAACGCTTTTACAAAGGCGTTCCAGAGTGGGGTATAAATAGAGCATCGAAACTAGCCCACGACGAGCACATACCGATGGCACGGAAGACTAAAGCAAGCGCAACAGCGACTGCCAGCAAGCGAGCCTTCGGATATGTCCGCGTCTCCACTGCGGCTCAGGCAACCGAGGGCGATAGCCTTGCGGTGCAAGTCGAGATGCTCAGGGCAGCGGCTAAGCTCGAAGGGCTCGATTTAGTCCAGGTCTTCGTCGAGGAAGGCGTTTCAGGCGGCAAGCCCCTCGCTGAACGCCCAGAAGGCTCGAAGCTTATGTCAGCGATTCAGGCGGGCGACACGGTGCTAGCCCTAAAGCTGGACCGCCTTTTCCGCGACGTAGGCGACGCCGCAAACACCCTCGCCGAATTCAAGCGCATAGGCGTGGCGCTTTGGCTGCGAGACCTTGGTGGGTTTGTTACTGGCAGCGTTGGCGGACTCGTCTTCAACCTTTTGTCGTCGGTGGCGTCGTTCGAGCGCGAGCGGATCGGCGAGCGTATCCGAGACACCAAGCGGGCCTTGAAGAGTAAAGGGCGCTTTGGAGGCGGTTCGGTGACCTTTGCTCACACTGTCGAGACGCGTGAGGATGGCGAGCGCTATCTCGTAGAAGACAGCAAAATCATCGATACCGTGAGACAACTCCGCGCCAAGGGCTACAGCACCCGGCTAATCGCCGGTCATCTGGCACAGTACGGCGTACAGGTTAGCCACATGAGCGTAGGCCGGGCGCTGCGTCGGCTGGCCAACTGAGCGAGCTATGCGCTTCCATTTGCGGCGTGCCGAGTGCTGCGCTCGGACCGTACAAGCTTCATGAGGGGAGTATGGGGATTGGCACTCAGATCTGGACCCTGATTGCAAACCGAAGCCAGACGCTTTCGAACAACAAAACCTGTAACGATTAGTCACTCAACCATCTGATCTTGAAATATAAAGCGTAGTAACCATATAACTCAGTAGGCGTCCCGCCTACTGTTGTTCCGACCTTTCTCCGACCCATTGAAGGCATCGCAATGCAGGCGGGACGCCGGTTAGCCTTTTCATCGTGTCAGCGTGTTTGCATGCCTTACTTGTCCAAGAATAACCCTCGTGCCTTCGCCGGAACTCCATCGGCGTGGGCGAGAAACCTCAGCGCCTGGGGTCACTTCGAGCTTCTTGAGTCCCGTAGTCGTCGGCCATTCGTTGCTCGACATGAGACAGACCGAACTTGCCTCATTGTTCCCAAGATCGAACCAGATCGCGTGACGCTGCTCGTCCTGTATAGCATTCGGCGTGCACTGACGCCGGATCGCATGACCGACTCCATCCCAGACCTGATTGGCCAGTGGGACAACCTCTCACGAGGGTATGCTTTATCCGAAATCGACCCTCGCACCATTCCCCATTTCCGAGGCCTAGATCACAACGCCACTGTGCGCGCGGCCAATGAACTGACCCGCGCACCCTTTGTCTTCATTCCCTCTCTCGCCGAAATTGATGCAGCACTTCTGACTGGCCTCGACAGGCTCGGTCAAGATCAGATCGACATCGTACGGCCCGTTCGTGGGATGGGTTGCTGTGATCTGGGAGAGACTAGGAGTGAGGTGTCATGAGTACCACAGAAGACGAACTAACGCGGCGATTCATCGAGGGGCAGCGTCGCCTAGACGAAAATCGAGTGCGGGCAAACCGGGGCCTTCTCCTCATTGTGCCGGAGCCGCCCGTAATTCGTGAGGATGGCGGTCGTCATCCAGCACCAGGAAGTAAGCCGGAAGAACCGTTGCAAAGATTGCGGCGCGCTAACCGAGGTTCAACCTGCGAGCAGTCCGCTGAGCAACCTTTGAATGATGACGAGCTTGGCGGTCACACGCGAGAAAGTTTCAACCGGTTACCAGCAGAACGCAGACTCCAAATCGTTAACGAGGCTTTGGCAACTAGAAGGCGACGGGTATGACAGCCAATATGGAGCTTTGGGAACTGCAGGAACAGAGACACCTATGGGCCACTCACTTGATGGTTGCGAGGGGCGTAGCGGCGGAGTGGGAACGTTCGGGCGGCTTGGTCGCTGAATCGGAAGGTGCGATCCTCCTAGAGCGCGACATCAATGAGGCGCTGGCGGATCGCATAGCGATTGCCGAGCGTGAGTTGGCGAGGGTAAATCGACGGATTGAGCGTCAAAGACTCATGGAAGAGAACACAAACTCGCCCTCATCATCGCCATGAATGCCGAGCGCATGACGCAGTTAAGCCAAGTAAAGAAGCCCAATCGTCGAAATGCGCCTGAAACAAGCGCTCATGCTGGTGTCTGTTTGAAGGTGTGGCTCAATGCCTCGTGCAATCGCCTTCTCAGAGCGGCCTCCTTACCGTAATAGTCGGGCATGCACCTAAGACGTTTGTCGCGATGCGCCCCTATTATTGAGTCATAGCCACCTAATCTTCCCAAATCTCTCAACACTCTTAGCGTGTCGTCATTCGCTCTGACGTAAGCATCGGGGTCAATTAAAAGTATGCGGCGATCATACAGGCTATGATGATTGCGGCATAACGAAAGCCCGTTCCAGATTTCGTCGCTTCCCTTGGAATCGTGAACTGGGATGATATGCGCACCCTCGAGGATAGACAATTGCACCCCACAAACTGCGCACATATGACCAAAGCTATTTAATACAAGTTTTGAGAAACTTGCGTTGCGCACAAGTCTAGTGCCCGTAGCTTTGACACGCTCTCGCTCAACTTCTTCAAGCGTAATCTTTTCGCCTGCCTCGGACCTCGCCAGGAGGTGCATTTGGTCAAGATCGGGTGCCCCGGCCAATAGAAACGCCGCACGGTCGCTGCCCTGTCGCTTGAGTGCATCAGCCTTAATAGAAAGGCGAAGAAAGCGTGCCAAGTGTGACGGGTGAATCGCCGCCCGTACCTCTTCGCCGTTGTCGGTACGGCGGGGCTCTGCAATTGCCCAGCCTGTTTCGTTAGCTTGTTCGAGAAGGTCAGATTTAACCTGGAGGTTTTTGCTGTAACCTGAATCCTGGTGTCTCTCAGCCTGCCAAGCAACAAACACCCCGTAAAATGGACTATAGCCGAGTAGGAAAGTCGGGATGTTGTCAAACTCCAGGTGCTGCCTCGAGCCTCTTACGGTGCCCGGAATAATTATCTGACTTTTGTGCTCGCCCTGCGGTCTTCCGGTTTGTGACGCGTCAGGTGTAGTGGTCCAAATATAAAATCGCACTTTGCCAAGTTCAGGCACACTAACCACTACGGGCTTTGGAGCATTAGGACTTGGCTCTTCACGCGCTCCCGGTAATGCCGACAGCAGCAACTCTGTGAGACGTTCTGAAGTAAGCTGAGCCATGATGTCCGCAACGCTCCGCAACTAAGGATTTGCTGCAAAACAGTTCATACTGCCGCCTGCTGCTTGCAATGCAGCCTCCAAATTTCCTTTACCGCTGCGTAGTCCAGATACTCAGTTGCCCCATTTGACGCGAGCCGCCGCATTACTTCTGCATGAACACCCTGCAATCCTTTCTTGGCGTATCGAGGCGTCGAAGCTACGTCCACGACAATCCTCTCCAAATCAATGAATTCAGCTTTACCCAATGACGAAAAGCCCAACAATGGACGTCGCAAGTTAAAGACGACGTCGAAGTGGGCGACGTCTTCCGCCCCTGACCGCCCCTTATATCCTTTATGGCTTTGTTGCTGCCGATCCAGCGACGATGCGGTGTGAAACTCGAAACCCGCAGCCGACGCCGCATCACTGATTGCCTGCCAGACTGCAGCGTCTGTGTTGTGAAAGACAATCGTAGCCCAACCACCTGGCTTCAGAACTCGCGCAATCTCGCGCATCGAATCGGCCATAACCGTTGAATAGAACGCTAGTGACTTTCCGCCTTTTTCAATGCTGAGGGATCGATTTACAACCGCTTCCTTGGCCGAGTCGGTCAGACGGCCCAGCCAAGATTCCCAGATCAAGTTGCAGTCGGCATAGAAGATGTTGGAGCCGAACGGTGGATCAGTGAAAACGTAGTCGATTGAAGCGTCGGGAATTTGGGAAAGATCAGCAGCATTGCTTAAAAGCAGATGCGGCAGGTATTCCATATCTTGTCCGTACGAAGTGTAATATCGCTTTAATTGAGCAATCTTGTTCGTCATCACTTCAAGTACATTTACTTCGATTGAAAGTTGGGGAATATAAAGCGTCCCAGTCAACGGGCGCTGTCCACCTCTAGCATTGAAGCGGCGCATCCGGGTGCCATGCCACGCTGTATTGGTGAAGGCAAATGCAAGCGCCCGCTTTATCCTGTCGTCCTTAACTTCCATGATCTCCTTCCAGATCAAGGATAAGGCGCGCAGATTGCGGTTTGTATAAAAATCGCTGACGTTTTTGATATTTTGAAGCTGCAGCGCGCAGCGAATGTACATCTCTCTATTCGGACTTAATGGCGTGTTCGGATACCAGTCCGTGATGTCCGATCTAGAGAAATGAAGCGCACCATCTATATCAGCAGCAGTCGGCTCACGTTCAATACGAGTGCCATCATTTGCCTTATATGAAATCCAAGCGGGTTCTGATCCAAGTGACTTCAAATTGGACCGCTTTATTTGGTCATGGCATCGCGGACAACTGACAGTAGTTCCGAGGCGACCCGTCTCTCTATCCATCGCTTCCCACAGCAAGAACTCGGACGTGCATTTCGGGCAGCGGTGTCGGCTGCTCCAGAGAGTCCAGTTGATGACTGCGGATGTGCCATCGGTGTGATTCGTGCGGTAAAGTCTGGCAAATTGAGGTTGAAGCCGATCAACGATTTCTGCGAATGTTGAACCAAGCTTTTCAGGATCACACGGGCGCGTGTGGTTCCATGTCAGGTGAATTCCTGCAGGGGAGAGATCGCTAAGAATGCATTGGCGTTGCAACATCGCTGCTGCTACGCCGGTCATACCTGAACCGCAAAACGGATCGAGGATCACGTCACCTGGTTTAGTGTAGTGCTCAATAAAGGGCGTGATCGCCTCGGGCGGCACCTTCGTATGATAACTATGCGCTTGGTATAGCGCACTGTTGCGACCACCAACTATGCGGGCGTTCCCAATGGCTTTGTTCGACGCTTTCGATCCAGTCGTAATGGGCAACGTAAGTGGATCCGCAAGATAGCCTGCAACAAAGTCCGCCGTCGAATTTGCTGTTGTGTCGGACTTTAAAATCCAGCGACCGGAACGCTGAACAGCGCCTAACGCCACACACCGCGACGAAATGGCTGGCATAGTGATGCCCGAGACAGAGTGCCCAGCTTCAATCGCGGTACGAATTACCGCCGAGTAAATCTGATCGATCTGCTGCGGAACTCCACCGCATCTAACGAAGTAATCGCGTATGGTGTCGTCGATAAATTTTTCGGACGGAGGAAAGCGTACCGAGAGTTGTCTAGGTGACTTCCTGTGCTTCAAGCATAAGAGCAAGTCCAAAGTAGTGACATGCTCCTTCCCACTCCGCCCCTTAACGCCTTTTATCGACGGTTGGCCTTTGTTAAGGACATGCACACTCTCGGTGTCAAAACCAGCCTGGTTCAATGCCTCCTGTAATGCCTGCCAAACCTTGTCATCAGAGTTTGAGAAGGCAAGCACGGCTCGCCCCCCCTTCCTCAATATTCGACCAGATTGCTGGAAAGCTTGGCCCAGGAGTTCGCCATAAGCTGCGACCGACTTTCCTCCCGTCGCCTCTTTGCGGTGCTTGTTGACCACGATCTCTTGCGCCGGGTCAGTGAGTTGACCGAGCCATGCCTCCCAAAGCAGTGAGGAGTCAGCGTAGAAGATGTTTGAACCAAACGGCGGGTCCATAAAGACCATATCAACAGATTGGTCGGGCAGACAGTTGAGGTCGGTTGCTGAGCGATGGAAAACTTCCACAGTCGCCTTAGAACTTGGGAATTCGAGGTAGTATCGCAGGACATCCGAAGCTTTACGCCGAAACAAACTCCACACATTCCACTCATAGCGAAGCGACGAGATATAGAGAGTGCCGGTCATTACATTAGTGGGACGCTTTGCGTTCCATTGGTAGCGCTTCGAAGCCCGATTTACGGCAGCCGTAAAAGCAAACATTAGCGCTTCACGTACCCGGCAGTCGCCCTCGCTGACAATGACATGGCGAAGTGCTGATAATGCATGCAGATTACGCCGCGTAAAAAAATCAGCCACTGAGTTGATGCTCATCGACTGATGAGCAGCGCGCCACATTTCACGTTCAGTTCCAAAGGGAACGTCAGGAATCCAATATGGGATTGGGGTGCCATTCGCTTCGTCGATCAACGCAAGTTCTTCTCGCGTGGGAGCATGGGTGTCGATGCGATTTGAGCCAGAAGAAGTGTGACTTTGAACCGGCTCCTCACCGACCCATTCAAGTTCTGACTTTCTTGATGTAGAGCCACAATTACGACATGTGATTCGATCTGAATCTGCTCCGGTGCGATTACCCATCAAATCCCAGTAGCGAAACTCATCGCCACAGCGCAGACATCTAAAAACATCGCTCCACGTCGTGTATTCCACTGTCGTATCTGACCCAAGCGGACGGTATAGCCATCGCATTGTCGGGGCGATGGAGCTTTCTACGCGTGCGAGAGCAGCCTTGAACGCTGGCGCGTCACAAGGTGACGTATAATTTCGAGAAATGTGGACGGCTGCCGACGAGAGATCGGACAAGAGGGCATTGCGACCCTCCATCAAAGCAGCGACGCCAGTCATCCCCGATCCACAGAATGGATCGAACACGGTGTCTCCAGCCTTTGTGAAGGCACGAATGAACGGGCGGATCGCTTCGGGTGGTACCTTTGTGTGATAGCTGTGGGCGCGATACGATGACGACGTTTTCTCAGCATCGATTTTCTCCGGCAATTCGTAAACCGGAGTACGCGACATAGCTCGTCTTGGAGCGAGGGTCCGACTAGGGGAAGTCGGGTAGTTTATTGCTTTGGCTTCAACCTTAGACCGCACAGCCGCTGCGAGCGTAACCGGACTGTCATCGAGCACAATCGCAATATCATCTGGCAAGCGACCTAGCCCCAAAGCTAGAAGGTCAGCAGGCATTTGAAGCAGTTCAGCAAGTTTTGTGATCTGCTGTTCCGTAGGTTGACGGCTTCCTGACTCAAAGTGGCTCAACAGCGACTTGGACACACCGAGATGCTTGGCCAAAGTGGCTTGAGAAAGCCCTAGCCGTTCACGGCGAATCCGAATGGCGGCAGTAGCGCGCCAGGTCATGTTCCCACCTACTTTTGATTCGACTGAGATGGGATGGTGTCGGGAGTTGACAAAATCTGTCAACGCATCCGGCTATCTTGTCCACCTTCTTGAGTTCAATACAGATTACCAATCCGATCCCTCCCCGCGCTCAGGTTGGGTATACGCCTCTACTGGAGGCGTAAGAGAGGAAGCGCTTGTTCACCCGCAAAATCGCCATCAGTTGTGCGACCACTACGACAACTGATCGCGAAGTTGAGCGTCCTGCCACTCCTTCAGTGTGATCCCCGTCCCCTCCACCCTCCATGCCGTGCGACCATTGCTGTTCCTATTGAAAATCACACCAGCAGCGGCGCTCGGACTGGAAAACACTACGTCATCAACGAACATGTATCGCTCGCCATCGCTTGAAAGTCTTAGCCGCTTGTCGTCTAGAAGCTGCTTGCGGAGCGCCCCGTAGGTGTTCGAGACGAAATCCTCCCGCTTGGTTGCGCTTGAGCCTGCGAGAACAGTCAACTCACCGTCTGATTCAATGGCGCGCGCCTCAATGCCATGAGCCTCACTCCGCAGATAAAGCGAGACTGCACGAGGGGCGCTGATCTCCAAAGGTGCACCTTGGGACGTCGAGGGGCGCGGACTCGGACGGAGGAAGTCCAACCCGACAACAGGCAGAACAACCTGCATCTGGGACAGGAAAAATTCCATATCCGCGATATCACTCTCCGGTAAAGCTTTCGGACCTGGCTCTGTCCCATTAGCTACGTTAGCGCGATCCGCCAGTTTAGTAAGCTCGACGACGCGAGATTCCAGATATCTTACGTGAGCCTTGGTGAGGTTGGTGTCTTTTGAGGTGATGAAACAGGCACGCGTCCAGAAATCTTTCGACTCATCTCTCGCGTGCGCCTTTATGCGGTCAGCAACGCAATCACCTTCGCCGATGTAGACGCGAGACTTACTTGGTTGATCAGGGTCGTCTCCTACGAGACAGTAGAGCCCCGTGCGTTGCGGCTCTTCTCGTGCCAAAGCTTCGCCGATGCGTCCGCGCGGAGTCACTAGAACGTGTCCCGTCCAATTCATAATCTCCGCAGTGACGAGTCCGGTCGGAGTGCCATCCACGAGAAACAATCGAACCGTTCGTCCCGTAGCATCTGACATGCGCTAACCTTCTTCAGCGGAGCGATTGAGTTCATTGAGGACCCATGTGAGTTGAACTTGGGCTCCGGCTACGGCGACTTCGTATGGAAGCTCCCCTGCTTCAACTCCATCGACTATCTCACCGAGGTCGTCGCGAAGTTGCGAGAGCATGAAGCATAAGCTCCCTACTTTGGTTTTTTCCATGATCGGCTCTCCGGATTTCTACAACATGGACGATATGCTGAAGATCACATGTCGAGGCAACGAGCGCGACCAATCTCAAGCCCTTCTTTTTACCAAACAACAATATTGCTCTGCTAGAAAATGTTTATTTCCCAGTTGGATTTAGACCATGGAACCCGCGCAATTTTCACACGACGAACCTCCGCTGTCGTCAATGCCCGTTTTCCGATGGCTCTCTCTTGCCGCCGTCGGCATTGTGATCGCAATATTGGCGCTCATAATGTCAGGTCGCGCGACTGAAACGACGATGACAGACCAAGAGTGGAACAGGTGGACCGCAAATGCGCTTCCTCAACATATGCAGGACGAAATAAAGCCCGCAGTTGAAGAGCTAAAAGAATACCAGCAGTGGCGCTCTCAAGAGGCTGCCCGCCATGCAAAAGCCGTCAAGTCTGCTCGCTGCAAAGCCAAGGCAGATAACTATGCCGACGCTCTCAACAGTTGCGGTGTGCAGGCGAGCCAGATGGGCAGAGATCCACTAGTGGCATGCGCCCATATCCTCAATAGGTTTACGGGAGACGCGATACAGGGTCAATTTAGCGACTGCTAGTAGCCAGAACCTCGCTTAATTGGACCTAATCGTCAGCAAGTGCTCATCGATTGCCGGACCCGCCGTCCAGCGGTAGTCGATCTCAAAATCTTTCGTGGCCCAGGACTTGGCCGAGCGATCAAAATAAGCCGCCACAAGCTGTTCTTCTAGTTCTGGCGCGTATAGCTTCGCGGTGGCACGAACCATTTGCTCGGCTTCCGCTCTATCGGCATGGACACCCCAACCGCGGTCGTCGGTCCAGTTGTTCCACATTACCTTCACATTTTCGACCTGGCCTGGATTCGCACCATCCTCATTGATCCAGTACTTGGCCGTTTCGGCTGTTCCTTGAATACAACCATACAGTGCGCCGTCTCCGAACTGCGCTGGCGTGATTTTTGGCGAATGGCATGACAACGCAGCGGTTGCCCGCGCCGCTTCCGCGTTGAAGGTGCCAAAGGGCGACTGATTATTCTGTGCTGCTGCTGATAGCTCGGACGTCCGAAAGACGGCATCCATCGGCACCCATCCCGTCACATGGCGCAGCCAATCGGGTTCTGTCACCGCGATTTCAACCCAGTCTCCCGAACAAGAGAGCACCGAGACAGACGTGCTCGTGTCTACTTGATGATAATGATCGCGCCCAAGCATTGCGCTCGCTTTTGAATTCAGCAAAAGCGGCGCTGACGTGCCGGGTTCTGTACGTACCACCACTCCATCTTGCCGGGGTGTGCGCGCGCTTCCAGCCGGACATGCACTCGTACCTGCGGTGGGCCCTGCTGCAGTAGATGTCAGGTTCGGCGATGGGAGACTAAGAACCGCAAGAGCCGCAAAACCTAGAATTCCAAAAACACCAAGAACAATTGGAGTTGGCACATCGTCGGTTGAACTCATGGAAGCCTCGCTCCTGGAGACAGGTCTTGTAACTAGCGCAGTCTGTTTTTCGATTCCGAATGCTGGTTCACGCAGTACATGAACATGCTCCAATCACCAGGGTACTCCCCAGTGCAATGGACAGCGATCTCATGATCAATCCAGTTGCCGCCCGCCTCTGACCGCGCCTCTTCCTGCTTCTCGATGCAGTATTCTTCCATCCGATAATCTCCAGGCCATTCCTTCTGGCACTTAGCGGCGATATCGAAATCAGGCTTGTCTGCCTTGTCAGAGATTGGGAGTTTGGCCTCCATCTGCTCCTTGGCGCAGACCACATACATGGACCAATCGTCGGGGTAGCGCTTCGTGCACAATGCGCCCACGTCGTCATCAATCCGCATGTTAGAAGCCTCGAAACGGGCTTCCTGCTCTGATTTGATACAGACATCCCGCATGTCATGATCTAACGGATACCGCGCCTTACACAGCGGCCCAGGATTGAAGGCAGGCTCCGTCGCCGATGCTGGATTAGTTCGTAATGGCCGGTCACCTCGGCTTTGTTTGGCCAGTGTCGCCTGCTCTCCATCATGAGCAGCAACGGTGCTGCCAAAATCAGTCTGGCGCGGTCCAAGATCGGCTGTCCCCACTGCAACGCCCGCAATAGCTAGGGCCGTCAAGACTGCCGCAACGATAGGAACCGGAACGTCGTCTTTGGAACTCATCGCAATAACCTTGTCAGTCAGAGCAACAGCAAAATGAGAGAAAAACATTCACGCTTGGCGCAAGAGCATCAGTCCTTCGCAAAGTTTAGGTTGTGCCGTCCGCGATCAGTTCCTGTTCAGCCCAAACTCTCGCGTGTGCAGCCGCTCCTTCCACGACTGCTCAATCCGGATCACTTCCGAACTTTCGAGGTCTGGCGATAGGCGTTGCAGAATTGAGTATCTAAAGCGTGACGGATCGCGGCCCACCAATTCTGCGTTGTTGCCATGACCCGTCAGTGCGTAGTTGGACCACCGGCCATAGATGTTCTGCTCGCCATAGGCGGAACCGACGTAAAGCTTGCCGTCCGTTTCATCGATGATCGCGTAGATGCCGCGCCATTCTGCAAGTGCGGCTCGCCAGCGTGCGGGAAGATTTGCAAGTTCACCGTGGCCCACGACGAAGCGGTCCCAGCTAGGCATCTCCGCAGTGAGAACGCTATGCTCATGGATCGCCATCAACTTGAGCGGCCACTTATCCGCCCAGCGCGTCCAGTTCCGGTCGCGAGGGAAGTCCGTAACAACGCGGCCCTTCCAATGCGCGAATGTCTCGACTGCCTGCAACTCAATCCAGAGGCAATCTGGGTCGCTGGGCTTATGGCCTTCCATACCCAGCATGTGAAGGTCTTTGTTTTCAGGTATCGTCCAGAACGCCTGATGATTTAGCGGTCGGCTGCCGCCGCGGCGATAGAGGCCAACGAAAAGTGCGCGGCCTGTTTCAGTGCCGATGAAGGACGCAATGTAGTCGGCGCGCAGCATTTGGCTCTCTGTGCGCGGGCTCTGTGTTTGTTGATACGCGTTGTAGATGTGGTGCCGGTCCTCTGCGAGCCAGGGAAGCACGCGGCGCAGTTCCGGCTCTTTCGGCGAATGGCGCATCAAGAGAACCGAGTTGGGTTCGATCCCGCCTGACACCAAGATGTCGTTGAAGTTCATCTATGCCGCCTCGTTTAACGGCTTTGGGGATGAAATGATCTGCAGCGGCCACTTGGCAGCAGAGCGGTACTGGCAGCGCGTTTTTGGAAATTCCAGAAGCATGCCCGCCCAGGGCGTGAACCGGGCGATGGGGACGAGTTCGACCCACACATGGTCGCGATCTTCGGCTGATGCACCTTTCAGTCCGTAGTTTTGAAGCTCGCGGTTCTCTTCGGAACTCCAGTACTGCTCGGGAGTGATCGTGAGCACCGGGCCTCTTTTGTAGAGGCCGACAAACTCAGCAACACCCGGTTCAACACCGACGAGCGCGGCTACGAATCGCGCGTTGGCAATCTGCGTTCGATGATGAGGCCGCTGCACCTGCTGATACGCATTGAAGAGGTCGTGCCGCGTCATCGCCAGTTGGCGAAGCGCTTGCCGAAGCTGTGGCTCGGACGGCGTGTGCCGCATGAGCAGCACACTGGCCGGATCGACGCCATGCCATTGGAGGAATTCGTTGAAGATCATCTTCACCCCGCACGCAAACATCGAGCGAGGGTACGAGTTGGAGGTAAAAAACGAGTTTGCGCGAGACTACGCACGAACCCGTATTCAAGGGACTTTGTGGGTCGTACTCAGTCTTGCGACGGCGCGCGCCACCGCCAAAGCCTCAGCGTCCGTCAAACCGTCCGCGCTGACGTGAGCTTTTACGTATGTGTAGGCGAGCTTCACACCATTTGCGCTGATGACAACGAAACCGCCTGGTGTCTGATCGACAGTCCAGGGCGGAGGAAATCGATCTCTGATTGACCGTCGCACGCTCATAAAACCCATGTTGCACGACAAAGAACAAAATGGGAACAACGTGCGCAAAAGTGGTTGTGAACATCCGCACACCTGACCCACTTCCCAACGGAAAAATAAATCAGTGCTATGCACTCAGAAATCGCGCCGATTCTCGGCTTGTTTCCGAGGCGTTCTTCAGCTAACATTTTGAAATGAATGGTAATTTATTCCCTTACCAAGGGAGTGCTCTACCACTGAGCTACGGCAGCTAACACCATGAAGAAGCTCGACTCCTTCTCGGAGTGCGGTTCGAAAGCTTATCGCTCGGCGAACAGCGGCATAGCCCGGCTTCGTGGCCGATCGTGTAGCCTAGGCCGTCCAAGCCCGCAACCTCGTTTGTGTAGCGGTGCAAGTCGATCGGGGCAAATCAAGAGGTCCGGTTCGGGGTCGTGCGGGAGAGAATGGCCTTCAGGTCGAATGACTCCAGCCCCTGGCCATAGGTGGAGCGGGCAGGACCGTCGATTCGGGTTGCAATGAAGGCATCTGCGACAGCGCTGTTTCCTTGCGAGCGCAGGATCGCGGCGGCGGCGAGTTTCGCCAGACTCTCGACGAGTTGCCGCGCCCTCACGTCAAGAAGGCGCGGCTCGTACAGCACCGCCTGCAATCGTTCGAAGGCAGCGGTGAGTGCCGTATCGCCGGCGCAAGCAGCGCGCAACTCTTCGGTTACGAATTCTGCGACCTCCGGTTCTTTCTGCAGGACGCGAAGGACGTCTAGCGACATGACGTTGCCCGAGCCTTCCCAAATCGCGTTGACCGGTGCTTCGCGGTAGAGTGCTGCAAGCGGCCACTCCTCCACATAGCCGTTGCCTCCGAGGCACTCCATCGCTTCCGCGATCAGCGGGCTTGCGATTTTCGTCACCCAATATTTCGTAACCGGTGTCATCAGCCGGCGCCAGGCGGCGGCACGGGGATCGCGGGCGCGATCGAACGATCGGGCGAGGCGGAACGAAAGAGCGATGGCCGCTTCAACGTCGAGCGACAGATCGGCGAGGACCTGCTGCATGAGCGGTTCATTGATGAGTGCGCGTCCGCCGGAGTGGCGGTGCTCGGCGTGATGAACGGCGTTGGCGACAGCCGAGCGCATCAGCGCGGCGGACGAGACCGCGCAGTCGAGACGGCAGTAGGTGAGCATGTCAACGATGGCGGGCACGCCCCGGCCTTCCTCGCCAATGAGCCAGCCGGTGGCATCGTGAAACTCGACCTCGGAGGAGGCATTGGACCGGTTGCCGAGCTTGTCCTTGAGGCGCTGGAAGTGGAGCGCGTTGACGGAGCCATCAGGCAGGAAACGCGGCATCAAGAAGAGCGACAGACCGTCTGATGTCCGGGCCAATATCAGGAAAGCATCCGACATCGGCGCGGACATGAACCACTTGTGCCCAGTGATCGTATACAAGCCCTCGGCGTTGCGCACGGCTTGTGTCGTGTTGGCGCGGACATCGGTGCCGCCTTGTTTCTCGGTCATTCCCATGCCGATGGTCACGCTGGCCTTGTCGACGGCGGGCTCGAAGCGCTCATCATAGGTGCGGGACAAGACGAGAGGCAGCCAATCTCGCGCTAGCGTCTCGTTCTTCAGGAGCACCGGCACCGCGGCGTTCGTCATGGTCAGCGGGCAGCAGTGGCCGGGTTCCATCTGGGCGGCGAGAAACAGTGAAGCCGCACGCACCACGTGGCGCGATTTCTCCGGCGTCGCACCGGCCGGTCCCAGATGTGCCCAGACTGAGTTGGTCAGGCCTTCCGCACAGGACCGGCGCATCAGGTCATGATAGGCTGGATGATAGGTGACGACGTCGAGGCGGCGGCCATAGCGGTCGTGTGTGCTCAGTTCGGGAGTATGCCGGTTGGCCAGGATGGCCAATTCGCGTGATTCCTGTGACCCGGCCGTCAATCCGAAGGCGTTCAGCGTACGGGCGGACGCTGAAGCCCCCTCGCGCGTGACCGCTTCGTTCAAGGCCGTATCGGAGGCGAAAAGGTTGACGTCTGTGAGCGGCGGAACCTGGTTCGTCACGCGGTGGGTCGTAAAGCGGTCGCTCATGCTCCAAAGCTCTCCTGGGCCTCACGCTTTAAGCACATTGCAACCTTGAAGTCGCGCCAATTGGGCAGACCTGTGGAAGGCCGCTTGCCCACCTCCGATCGAGCGCGTATACACACCGCTTTAATGGCCACATCCGCACAGAAGCAAGCCAAGAGCTTCTCGCATCGCCACCTTCTCTCGACGGAGAAGCTGACGGTGCCCGAAATCGAATTCCTTCTCGACCTCGCCGACAAGAACGCCGACTCGCCTCCCCAAGCGGAGAAGAAGCGCCAGGCGCTGCGCGGCCGAACGCATATCAATCTGTTCTTCGAGAGTTCAACGCGCACCCAGGCGTCCTTCGAACTGGCCGCCAAGCGGCTGGGTGCCGACGTCATGAACATGAACGTCGCCACATCATCGGTGACGAAGGGTGAGACGCTCGTCGATACGGCAATTACCTTGAATGCCATGCGGCCGGATATCATCGTCGTCCGGCATCATGCGGCGGGCGCGGTCGAGCTTCTGTCGCAGAAGGTTGATTGCTCGGTCATCAACGCTGGCGACGGCGCGCACCAGCATCCGACGCAGGCGCTGCTCGATGCGCTGACGATCCGGCGGGCGAAGGGGCGCATCGCGGGTCTCTCTGTTGCAATCTGTGGCGACATCCTTCACTCGCGCGTGGCTCGCTCGAACATCGACGTCTTGAACACCATGGGCGCGCGGGTTCGGCTCATCGCACCGTCCACGCTGCTGCCGGCCCGACCCGAGCGACTTGGTGTCGAGGTGTTCACCGATATGTGGAAGGGCATCGAAGGCGTCGATGTCGTGATGATGCTGCGACTGCAGCGGGAGCGGATGGAGAGCTCCTACGTTCCATCGGTGCGCGAGTACTTCCATTTCTTTGGCCTCGATCACGAGAAGCTGGCGCGGGCCAAGCCCGACGCGCTCGTGATGCATCCAGGGCCGATGAATCGCGGCGTGGAGATCGCCTCGACGATCGCGGATGATCCGCGCAGCGTCATTCGCGAGCAGGTGGAGATGGGCGTTGCCGTGCGCATGGCCGTGCTCGAAGCGCTCGCGATGAACCTCCCCCGACCCGAAACGAACAAATCGTGAGCGGCAAACCCTCCATGAGCCCCAATCCCGCCGCAACACCCCGCAAACCGACCGGACCGACAGCGTTCATCAACGCGCGGCTCATCGATCCGGAAACAAACCGGGACGAGCCGGGCGGGCTCTATGTCGTCGATGGTGTGATCGCGGATCTGGGTGCGCATCTACGGCGCAATGCGCCGGACGGCGCAAGCGTGGTCGATTGCAAGGGCCGTGTGCTGTGTCCGGGCCTCGTCGATGCGCAGGTGTTTACGGGTGAGCCGGGTTACGAGCACCGCGAGACGTTGAAGACCGCAAGCCATTCGGCGGCGGCAGGAGGCGTGACGACCATGATCGTGATGCCGGATACCGATCCCGTCATCGATCAGGTGTCGCTGGTTGATTTTATTCAGCGCCGCGCGCGCGACAACGCGATCGTGCACGTTCACACAATGGCGGCCGTCACCAAGGGCCTCAAGGGCGAGGAGATGACTGAGGTCGGCCTGCTGAAGCGGGCTGGTGCGGTGGCGTTCTCAAACGGGAAGACCAGCGTGGCCAATACGCGGGTGATGAAGAACGCGCTGCTCTACGGGCGCGATTTCGGCGCGCTGATCGTGCATCACACCGAGGATCCCTATCTCGCCGGCAGCGGGGCGATGAATTCCGGCGAGGTGGCCACGCGTCTCGGCTTGCCCGGCATTTCGAAGGTTGCTGAAATCATCATGATCGAGCGCGACGTTCGCCTCGTGGAAATGACCGGCGGCCGGTATCATGCGGCAACGATCTCATGCCCGGAGAGCCTCGGCATTATCCGGCAGGCCAGGGCGCGCGGTCTTCACGTGACATGCGGCGTGTCGATCAATCACCTGACATTGAACGAGAATGACATCGGGTCCTACCGCACGTTTTTGAAGGTGCGGCCGCCGCTCAGGAAAGAGGATGATCGTGCGGCGATGGTCAACGCGGTCGCCAATGGCGAGATCGATACTATCGTGTCCAGCCATGACCCGCAGGATGCAGATGTGAAGCGGCGGCCCTTTGCCGAGGCGGCCGATGGAGCGGTGGGTCTCGAAACGCTGCTGGCGGCGGCGCTACGGCTCTATCATTCCGGCGAGGTTGCCTTGCCGACGCTGCTGCGTCCGCTCACCGTCAATCCGGCGAAGCTGTTCGGTTTACCCGGCGGGCGGCTGCAGAAGGGCGCGCCGGCCGACGTCATCCTCGTCGATCTCGACGAGCCGTGGGTCGTGAACAAGGATCTCCTGCGCTCGCGATCGAAAAACTCCCCGTTCGACGAAGCCAAAATGCAAGGTCGGGTTCTCCGCACGCTTGTCGATGGTGAGACCGTGTTCGAGTTTGCACCAGGGCGGTAGTCGCAACTTCGCGGCTAGTTTGAGCGACGGAACGTGCCGTCTCGTCCGTTCACCTCCTTGACGGACGGGAAGGGCCCCAAGCGGGACTTGCCCGACGGGGAAAGCGCAGCCACAATGGAGGGGTGTAATGGCTCAATCGCTCGAAAAGCGCATGACCGATATCGAATACATCATCGCGCATCTGCCGGATGACCTGAACGCGCGCTTTGCCGGCGTCGATGTGAAGATTGCCACCATCCGCGAGACACAGCTTCTCCACACGCAACGGTTCTCGACGCTCGAACGCAAGATCGACGCACTGGAGATCCGGATGGACGGGCTTGAAAGCCGAATGAACGGGCTCGAAAGCCGGATGGACGGGCTCGAATGCCGGATGGAGCGGCTTGAGAACCGGTTTGATGGGCTTGAGGCGAAGTTTGATCAATTCGGCACGAAAGTGGATCTGATCCTCGCGCGGCTTCCATCACCATGATGCCAAGCACTGGAGCCTCGCGCTAATGGATCCGTTGATTTCATTTCCGGCTCTGGTGGCGCTTGGCCTCGGCTATTTGCTCGGCTCGATCCCGTTCGGGCTGATCCTGACGCGGGCGGCTGGGCATGGCGACGTCCGCTCGATCGGGTCGGGGAACATCGGGGCAACGAATGTTCTCCGAACCGGCAACAAAAAGCTTGCGGCGGCGACGCTCCTTCTCGACGCGCTGAAAGGCACCGCGGCGGTACTGATCGGGCATTACTACGGCGGTCTCAATGGCATTGCTATCCTGGCCGGACTGCTCGCCGGTCTCGGCGCCTTCATCGGGCACGTGTATCCCGTCTGGCTGGGCTTCAAGGGCGGCAAAGGTGTTGCCACCTACATCGGCGTGCTGATCGGAGCGGCATGGCCTGCGGCGCTGGTCTTTTGCGGCGTGTGGATCACGCTTGCGGTTGTGACACGCTACTCTTCCCTGTCAGGGCTGGTCGCCAGCGTTGTTGTGCCGATCTACTTGTTCATTATTGGGCGTGTGCCGGAAGCCGTACTCGCGACGATCATGACGCCGATCCTGTTATGGAAGCACTCTGCCAATATCAAACGGTTGCTCGCGGGCGAGGAGCCGCGCATTGGTGCCAAAGCCTGACCAAGATGACCTTTTCACACCGGCGCCGCTGCCCGTGGCGAAGCTCGATCCCGAGCAGCGGCTCGCCTGTCTGAGGCTGATCCGCTCCGACAACGTCGGCCCAGTCACGTTTCGGGAACTCATCAATCACTACGGCGGAGCCGTGCAAGCGTTGGACGCATTGCCGGAACTCGCCAAGCGTGGAGGTCGAACGCTGCGCATTTGTTCGCAGGATCGGGCCGAGCGCGAGTTGGAAGCGGCCGAACGCATCGGCGCGCGTATCATCTTCACCATAGAGCCTGGCTATCCGGCGCTGCTCGCTCACGTGGATGCGCCACCTCCCGCGGTTTATGTCAAAGGGAACACGGCGCTGGTGCAGAGACCCGCCGTGGCGGTCGTCGGATCGCGGCAGGCGTCGGCTGCGGGCATCACGCTCGCACGACGTTTCGTATCCGATCTTGGACGGCGGGGGCTGGTGATCGTCTCGGGGCTGGCGCGCGGAATCGATGCGGCAGTGCATGAAGCGAGCCTTTCGACCGGAACGATTGCCGTTCTTGCAGGTGGCATCGATTACATCTATCCGCCAGAGAATGCGCGGTTACAGGCAGCCATCGCAGAGACGGGGTGCCTGGTAACGGAAATGCCGCCCGGATTCGAGCCGCGGGCGAAAGACTTTCCGCGCCGGAACCGGCTGGTGGCGGGCATGGCGCACGGCGTGGTCGTCATCGAAGCGGCGCGGCGATCGGGAACACTCTCAACAGCGCGTATGGCCGGCGAGCAAGGTCGCGAGGTTTTCGCGGTGCCGGGGCATCCGCTCGATCCGCGTGCCGAGGGCACGAACCATCTTCTGAAGTCCGGAGCGACGCTGGTGACATCGGCGGACGATGTGCTGGAAGCTCTGGCTCCGGCTCTCACGGGTTCATCGCTGATGATGGAGCCACATGCGGCGTTCGAAGATGTGCCACCCGCGCCGCTACGGCCGCCGCCGCTCATCGGCAAGTCAGACCGGGATCGCGTCGTCGTGGCCATGGGTCCGCAGCCGATCCCTATCGACGATCTGGCGCGGGCGACGGATTTAGGAGCGCGTGAACTGCGGGTTATTCTCATGGAACTCGATCTTGCCGGCCGCATCGAGCGGCACGGGCAAGGCCTCGTATCGCTCAGACCCGAAGCGGCCGTTTAGCTCATCGATCAGCAGACGCTGGGTTCGCAGAGCCGGAAATCGAACTTCTGGTGTGGGCGCGGTCGGCTGTAGTCATATTCGCGGCCGTCGACGCAGGATATCTTGCCGGAGATCGCAACATCATCGCCAATCTTCAACTCGCTGTAGGTGAGAACCTCGGCAAGATCGCAATTCTTATCGACTTTAACTTGGTCCTTGAGAACCATTTTCCACCGGGAGTCGGACGGGGGCTGGATGTCGGGCTTCTCCTCGCCACTGGCGTGGATCGGTACGGCCGACACACACACCAGGGCCAGCAAGGCCGCAATCGTTCGCTTCATTCGTCGTCTCCTCGACACGTCCTTATTTGCCGTCAACCATGACGCAAAGCGGGGGCGGACAACCTTGATGGAGATCAAGGTTGTCTCACGCTGCGTCGCGTTAATGGAGGGCA
>ERZ1066138.32-NODE-32-length-41795-cov-9.631193_pt1 | contig 41795 bp, 37 predicted proteins | sample MGYA00382785_ERZ1066138 | MGnify/ENA primary metagenome ERZ1066138 (study PRJEB33369, sample SAMEA5778368) | biofilm metagenome | biome: Industrial cooling water; feature: Water cooling tower basin; material: Biofilm | place: United Arab Emirates | collected... | reverse complement strand
GCTATCGCGAGGAGCTGGGCCGTGCCAGCAGCACCGAGACCTTCGTCGCTCTGCGTGCCCATATCGACAACTGGCGCTGGTCCGGCGTGCCCTTCTACCTGCGTACCGGCAAGCGCTTGCCGCGGCGCTGCACCGAGATCTACATCCAGTTCCGCGCCGTGCCGCATTCGATCTTCGGCAGCGCGGCGCGCATCGAACCCAATGCGCTGGTGATCAGCCTGCAGCCCGAGGAGCGCATCTCGCTGCTGCTGATGAGCAAGACGCCTGGCCTGGATCGCCAAGGCCTGCGCTTTTCCGAGGTGGCGCTGGACCTGGATTTCCACGAGTCCTTCGCCCAGGTGAAAAAGCGCATCGCCTACGAGCGCCTGTATCTGGACGCGCTGGAAGGCAATGGCACGCTGTTCGTGCGGCGCGACGAAACCGAGGCCGCGTGGCAGTGGGTGGATGGCATCTTCGCCGCCTGGCGCGCGGCCGGGATGGCGCCCAAACCCTATGCCGCCGGCACCTGGGGACCGAGCAGTTCGGTGGCGCTGACCGAGCGCCACGGCCACAGCTGGCGCGAGTGACGCCATGCAGCTGATCCGACATGCCGATCCCGACACTCTGGCCGAGGCCCTGGCCGGCGAGATCGATGCCGTCCTCGATGTCGCGCTGCGCGAGCGCGAGGGCGCCTGGCTGGCGCTGGCCGGCGGGCGCACCTCGCCGCCGGTGTTTCGTCGGCTGGCGGCGCGGCCGCGCGAGTGGTCGCGCGTGCTGGCGGTGCCCAGCGACGAGCGCTGGGTGGCGCACGATCACCCCGACTGCAATCTGCGTCAGCTGCGCGCCGCCTTCGCCGCAGCACCGGATCTGCGCACGCTGGCGCTGACGCCGGCACAGCCGGTGGGCACCGCCGATGCCAGCCTTGCCGAAGCCGCGCTGGCGGCGCATCCGGAGCCCTTCGATCTGAGCCTGCTCGGGATGGGCGCCGACGGCCACTTCGCGTCCTTGTTTCCGGGCGCGCCGACGCTGGCGGCCGGCCTGGATCTGGGCACGCGCCACAGCGCCGTCGCGATCCTGCCCGATCCCATGCCCAGCGCCGGACCGCATCCGCGCATCAGCCTGACGCTGGCGCGTCTGATCCGCAGTCGCCGCGTGCTGCTGGCGATCAGCGGCGCCGACAAACTGGCGGTGCTGGAACGCGCGCAGGCGCAGGGCGCCGCCTCATCATTGCCGGTGGCGGCCTTGCTGGCGGCGCCGGTCGAAGTCCTGGTGCATTGGAGTCCCTGATGAGTCTTGCTCCCGTCATCGCCCGGGTGACCGCGCGCATTGCCGAACGCAGTCGCGAGACGCGCTCGGCCTATCTGGCCCGCATCGCCGCCGCCAAGCTCAGCGTGCCGGCGCGCTCGCGCCTCAGCTGCGGCAATCTGGCCCACGCCTTCGCGGCCAGCGGCGCCGACAAGCCGGTGCTGCGCGCCCAGCGCGCCGCGAATCTGGGCATCGTCAGCGCCTACAACGACATGCTCAGCGCGCATCAGCCGATGGAGCACTACCCGGCGCTGATCAAGATGGCGGCACGCAATCGCGGCGCCAGCGCGCAATTTGCCGGCGGCGTGCCGGCGATGTGCGATGGCGTGACCCAGGGCCGCACCGGCATGGAGTTGTCCTTGTACTCGCGCGATGTGATTGCGATGGCCACCGCGGTGGCGCTGTCGCACGAGAGCTTCGACGCGGTGTTGATGCTGGGCGTATGCGACAAGATCGTGCCAGGCCTGCTGATCGGCGCGCTCAGCTTCGGCCATCTGCCGGTGATCCTGATCCCGGCCGGCCCGATGCCCTCGGGCCTGCCCAATCCAGAAAAGGCGCGGGTGCGGCAGGCCTACGCCGAAGGCAAGGCCACGCGCGAGGAATTGCTCGATGCCGAGGCCGCCTCGTATCACGGCCCTGGCACCTGCACCTTCTACGGCACCGCCAATTCCAACCAGATGCTGCTGGAGCTGATGGGCCTGCATCTGCCCGGATCGGCCTTCGTCAATCCCAACACGCCTTTGCGCGATGCGCTCACCGTGGCCGCGGCCGAACAGGCGCTGGCAATCAGTGCGCTGGGTGAGGACTATCGCCCGATCGGCGAGTTGCTGGACGAGCGCGCCATCGTCAACGCCATGGTCGGTCTGGCGGCCACCGGCGGCTCGACCAATCACGCCATCCACCTGGTGGCCATTGCCCGCGCCGCCGGCGTGCTGATCGACTGGAACGATCTCGACGAGCTCTCGCGCGCCACGCCGCTGCTGGCGCGCGTCTATCCCAACGGCAATGCCGATGTGAACCACTTTCATGCCGCCGGTGGCCTGGGCCTGGTCATCCGCGAGCTGATCGATGCCGGGCTGGTGCACGCCGACATCCGCTGTGTGCATGGCGGCACGCTGCGCGAACAGGCACAGGAGCCCTATCTGGAAGGCACTACGCTGAAGTGGCGCGCGCCGCCGGCGCAGAGCCTGGATCCCGGCGTGCTGCGCGGCATCGCCGAGCCCTTCGATCGCGAGGGTGGCCTGCGCTGCCTGGCCGGCAATCTGGGCCGCGCGGTGGTCAAGGTGTCGGCAGTGAAGGCCGAGCACCGCCGCATCGAGGCGCCGGCACGCGTCTTCGAATCGCAGGATGCGCTGCTCGATGCCTTCAAGGCCGGCACGCTGCTGGGCGACTTCGTGGCGGTGATTCGCGGCCAGGGTCCGCGCGCCAATGGCATGCCGGAGTTGCACAAGCTGACCCCGACGCTGGCCGTGCTGCAGGATCGTGGCCAGAAGGTCGCGCTGCTCACCGACGGGCGCATGTCGGGCGCCTCGGGCAAGGTTCTTGCGGCCATCCACGTGGTGCCCGAAGCGGCCTGTGGCGGCGCCATCGCCAAGCTGCGCGACGGCGATCTCGTGCGCATCGATGCCGATGCCGGCACGATGCAGGCGCTGGTCGATGCGGCCGAGTGGGCGGCGCGCGAGGCCATGGTTCCGGATCTGGCCGGCAATCAGTACGGCATGGGCCGGGAGTTGTTTGCGCTGATGCGCGCGCAGGCCAGCTCGGCCGAAGAAGGTGGTTCGGCGCTGTGGGCTGCACCATGACGGCGCTGGTGGCTGACATCGGCGGCACCAATGCCCGTTTTGCCTTGTGTGATGTCGATGCCGGCACCCCGGCGCTGCGCCAGCTGCAGTCGCTGCCGGCCAGCGAGTACGCCAGCCTGCAACATGCCATCGAGCACTACCTCAGCCTGTGCGGCGCGCGTCCGGAGCGCGCCGCCATCGCCGTGGCCTGCCCGGTCACCGGCGATGCAATCCGCCTGACCAATCGCGCCTGGTCCTTCTCGCAGCAGGAACTAAAGCGCGCGCTGGGCCTGTCCGAGCTTTGCGTGCTGAACGATTTCGGCGCGGTGGCGCGCGCCGTGCCGGCGCTGGGCCCGGCCGATCGCGCGCGTCTGCATGGCGCTGAGGATGCGCCGCTGGCCGGGCCGATCAGCGTGCTGGGCCCGGGCACCGGGCTGGGCGTGGCCCTGCTGGTGGGGGATTCCGCCGCTGGCTGGCAGGTGGTGGAAACCGAGGGCGGCCATGTCAGCTTTGCGCCGCAGGGCGATGAGGAATTGCTGATCTCGCGCTGGGTCAGTGCGCGCTTCGGGCGGTGCTCCAACGAGCGCCTCCTGTGCGGCGCCGGCCTGTCGCACATCGATGCCGCACTGGGGGCCGGCGAGGAGCTGTCGGTGCCCTACGACTGGGCGCGCCAGCTGCGCGATCCCGCCGCCATCGTGGCCGCCGCCCTGGACGGCCATGATCTCAACGCGCGGCGCACGCTGGCGCGCTTCTGCGCGGTGCTGGGCAGCGTGGCCGGCGACGCCGCACTGATCCACGGTGCGCGCAGCGTGATGATTGCTGGCGGCATCGTCCCGCGTTTCATCCCTTTCCTGCGCAGCAGCGCCTTCCGCGAGCGCTTTCTGGCCAAGGGACGCTTTGCGGCTTACCTGGAATCGGTCAGCATCGACGTCATCATCCACCCCCAGCCCGGCCTGCTCGGCGCCGCCATGGCGCTGGTCCAGCGGGAGCGAGATCGACCAGGGACGCCATGACACCGATCGAAACCATCCTGCGCCAGGCCCCGGTCATGCCGGTGATCACCATTGAGAAGCTGGAGCACGCCCTGCCGCTGGCGCGGGCGCTGGTCGCAGGCGGGCTGCCGGTGCTGGAAATCACCTTGCGCAGCGAAGCCGCGCTGCCCGCCATGCGCCTGATCGCCGATGCCTTGCCGGAAGCTGTGGTGGGTGCGGGAACGGTGCTGAATCCGGCCCAGTTCGAGCAGGTTGCGGCGGCGGGCGCGCGTTTTGCGATCTCGCCCGGCGCCACCGAAACACTGTATGCGACGGCGCGCAGCGCACGCATCCCCTGGTTGCCCGCCGTGGCCACCGCCAGCGAGCTGATGCTGGGCCTGGCGCACGGCTATCGCCACTTCAAGTTCTTCCCGGCCGAGTCCTCCGGCGGCATCAACGCACTGAAGGCCTTCGCCGGACCCTTCGCCGAGGCGCGCTTCTGCCCCACCGGCGGCATCGACGCACACAAGGCCGTCGCTTACCGCGCCTTGCCCAGTGTGCTGACCGTCGGGGGATCCTGGATGTTGCCCAAAGCCGCCATCGACACCGGCGACTGGGCGCAGATCGAGGCCCTCGCCCGCGCCGCCTCGGGGCTTGCCTGATCGGGCTTGGGATGTGGCGCGAAGATCGCAAAGGAAGCGAAGCACGCCCAAAGCTGTCCAGGCCGGCCTTCCCTGCGCAGGCATGACGGCTTGCACAGCGCCGATCCCAAAACCCCACCCGGCACGCGCCCCAGCCCCCAATCCCGCTTCACCCACAGTCACCAGCATTCACTGATTGCCCACAGCGTGCAGGCGTAGAAGAATCCTGTGCCGCGCCGGCGGAGGGGCAGGTGAAAGGCAAACCCACATCCTTCGATATCGCCTACAAGGCCGGCGTCTCGCAGGCCACGGTGTCGCGCGCCCTGCGCAACAGCCCTCTGGTCAGCGCCGAGACGCGCCAGCGCATCCAGGCCATCGCGCGCGAACTGAACTACAAGGTCGACAAGAACGCCTCCAATCTGCGCCGTCAGCACTCAGTGACGCTGGCCTTGCTGCTGTTCGAAGACCCGACGTCGGACGATTCGCTGATCAATCCATTCTTCCTGGCGATGCTGGGCTCGATCACGCGCGCCTGCGCCCGGGCCGGTTATGACCTGCTGATCTCCTTCCAGCAGGTCTCCGATGACTGGCACGCCGAGTACCAGGACAGCCACAAGGCGGACGGCCTGATCCTGCTCGGCTACGGCGACTACCTGCAGGCGCGGCCCAAGCTGGAGCGGCTGGTGCAGCAGGGCACGCATTTCGTGCGCTGGGGCGCGGTGGTCGAGGGCCAGCCGGGCTTGTCCATCGGCTGCGACAACGTGCAGGGCGGGCGCGCGATCAGCGAACACCTGATTGCCCTGGGTCGGCGTCGCATCGCCTTCATCGGCGATGTCTCCGAGCACGCGCCTGAATTTGCCGATCGCTACGCCGGTCTGGGCCAGGCCCTGCAGGCGGCGGGATTGGCGCAGGATCCGGCCCTGCAGGTCAGCGCCAGCGAGTCCACCGAACTGGCCGGCGAGCGTGGCCTGCGTGAACTGCTCGCTCGCGGTGCCGCTTTCGATGCGGTCTTCGCCGCCAGCGATTTGCTCGCCATCGGTGCGATCCGTGCGCTCAGCGAGAGCGGCCGCCGCGTGCCGCAGGATGTGGCGGTGGTCGGCTTCGACGACATCCCCATCGCCAACTACACCTCACCGCCGCTGACCACGGTGTCGCAGGACGCCAAGCGCGCGGGCGAAATCCTGGTCGACACGCTGCTGCGCGAGATCCGCCGCGAGCCGGTGCGCAGCCTGATGCTGCCCGCGCGCGCCGTGGTGCGGCGCTCCTGCGGCGCCTGAATCGCGGCCGACTCCTTCACCTTTGCCCCAACCTTCGGCATAGCGAGATTCACGCGTGCCTGCCGATGATCGCTTCCGTCGCGCAGGAAGGCCGTGTCGGCCGCTGCTGCCCAAGGACGGGTTCGACCAGGAAGGTCGCCAATACACGCGCGACATACCCACTGCGAAGGAGAGATGCTCTATGCGCAACACCCATTTTCTCGCGCTGGCCCTGGCGGCCGGTCTGAGCCTGCCGGCGCTGGCGCTGGCGGACACTGGCCTCTACATCGACGGTTCGGTCGGTCAGGCCTCGGTTGACGATGAAGGCATCGACGACAACGACACCAGCTTCCGCATCGGCGCTGGCTGGCGCTTCATCGACAACTTCGGCGCCGAACTCGGCTATCTGGATCTGGGCGAAGTCGGCGAAGGCAACGGCAATCTGGCCGCCAGCATCGAAACCGACGGCTTCTACGCCGGCGTCGCTGGCAAGATTCCGCTGTATGAAGGCGCCACCGGCTTCTACCTCGGCGCCCGCGCCGGCCTGTACTTCTGGGATGCCACCGGCCGCGTGCGTTCGGGCAACACCACGCTGCGCGTCGACGACAGCGACAACGACTTCTACGTCGGCATCAGCGGCGGCTATGACTTCAACGAGCAGTTTGGCCTGGGTCTGAGCTACGACCGCTACAAGGTCGGCGACAACAACACCGACCTGAGCTACGCCGCCTGGGGTCTGACCGGCGAAGTGCGCTTCTGAGTCAGCCACACGGGGCTGGGGATCGGCGTGCGGTGCTGCGGCCAGTCGAGACGTCGATTGCGCCGACAGGATCGTGCCAAGGTTCCCAGCCCTTTTCGTTCTGCTCTACATCGCTTGGACTGGTCGAACGCGTGCTTCAGGCGCAGCATCTGAGTCCCCAAGCCAGTGATGCGGGAGCAGGCCATGCTGCTGACCACGATGTCCCCCGGATTTCCCTGCTGGTTCGAGTTGACCAGCACCGCGCCTGAGCGCTCCCGCGCCTTCTTTGCCGAGCTTTTCGGTTGGCAGATGCAAGACACAGACATGGGGCCGATGGGCGTCTACACCTTCCTCGCCAACGGCAGTGGCACGGTCGGCGCGCTGTGGGGCATGCCGGCAGAGCAACGTGCCGCGCAGATACCCTCGTACTGGGGCGTCTTCTTCTTGGTTGCGGACTGCGATCGTGCCAGCGCCGAGGCGGCGCGGCTGGGCGCCACCGTGGTGGTGCCGCCGATGGACATTGCCGACTATGGCCGCATGGCGGTGATCACCGATCCCAGCGGCGCCACCTGCAGCCTGTGGCAGGCGACCGGCGATGCCTCCAGCGGGCCTGGATTGGCGATGTTCGAGCCGCACGCGGTGGGCTGGGTGGAACTGGCCACGCGCGACACCGGCAAAGCACGCGACTTCTACACTGCGCTGTTCGGCTGGCAAACCCGCGAGACCCCGATCCCGCTGCCCGGCGATCACCGCTACACGCACTTCTCCCTGGGCGACACGCCCTTCGGCGGCATGCTCGGCATGACCGCGGAATGGGGCGAGATCCCGCCGCATTGGGCGCTGTACTTCATGGTCGAGGACGTCGACGCCTGTGTGGCCAAGGCGCTGAGCCTGGGCGGCAGCAACCCGGTCAGCGCCTTCAACGCCCCTGGCGTCGGCCGCATCGCCTTGATCGCGGAACCGACGGGGGCTTACAGCTATGTCATTGCGCCAGACAAGCGCGGCAGTTGATCGGGGAAAACGGCGGGTGCAATCGCAGCTCGGATGAGGCGCTGACGGGGGCGGATCCGAACTGTGCGCGCGACGGCGGTGCGGTATTGCATTCGCCGTAGCACCGCTTCATTCGACGCCCTCGCGGGATAGCCAGTCAGCGCTGCACCGCGCCAGCCACATCCCACCACACGGTGGCCTGGGCGCTGAGCAGCGGGGTGAGCTGCAGGCCCGGGTCGGGCGCGGCCGAGGCGCGACCCAGCCGTGCGGCCAAAAGGCTGACGAAAGGCGCCAGCAAACCCTGCTCGGCGCCATCGGCGATGGCGGCGTCGAGTTGCACACCCGCAGCGATGGCGTCGCCCTCTTGCCAGGCGGCATAAGCGGCCAGCATGGGGCCCACGCCGCGCAAACTGGCCGTGCGCGGCAAGCCGACGCCTGGGCAGGGATCGCCGGCAATCGAGCTCAGCGCGTAGACCAAACGGGCATCCAGACACTCCCACAGCGCGCCGCGTGGCATTTGCCGGACCAACTCCTCGGCGAGAGTTTCGCGAGTGGGTCGATCCCAGTCGGGCAAAGCCAGCAGCAAGAGTCCGCCTTGGACGGCCTGCAAAGGTCGTTGCTGCTGCATCGCCAGCACCCTTGCGCGGCCAAGGTGCTGGCGTACGGCGGCGAAATCGCGCAGGCGTCCGCTGGCGACGGCGGCGGCCAGCTGCAGCCGGCGTTCGGGTTCCAGCAGTTCGGCTGCGGCGGCAGCGGCGATGCCAGCGTCCAGACGCGCCCGGGCCGCGGCCGCGTCATCGGCGGCCAGCGCCAGCCACGCTTCGATGTGGGCCAGCGCCACCGTGGACTCGGCGTCATTCGCCTGCAGCGGGGCGAGCAGCCCCGCCACCGCCGTGGCATCGCCCAAGGTGATGCGGTCGAGCAGCGCGGTCATCTGGGTGCGATCGGCTACATCGTCGATCACGATCGCGCGCAGATCGCGCAGGGCGGCCTCGTGCTCGACCTCGCCCAGATGCCAGTGGGCACGCGCGAGCAGCAATCGGCGGGCGGCAGGCCGTTCCGCCAGCAACAGATCCAGCTGGGTGGTGCCCACCGGCGGGCCTTGCGACACTGCCGCCAGCAGGTGCGTGCCCAGCAAGTGCACATAGGCCGGCGTGCGTTGATCCACTCGTGCGCGATAGCGCTCCGCCATGTCGGCGCCGCGCGGATCGCCAGCCTGCGACCACCAGGTGGCGAGGAACAGCGCCGGAATCGCGCTGTCGGGGTCGCTGGCTTCGACCGTTTCCATCAGCGCCACTGCACGACTGCGCTGCCCCAGCGCGTCGGCCGCCAGCGCCTCGCGAATCGTGCTCACGCTGGCCGTCCGCCAGGTGCCGAGATCCGCCACCCGCAGGCCATAGCCAGGATCGACCACCTGCGCCAGCCAGGCCTGCACAGCCAGCGCCAGCGCGCCCATCGCCAGTGCGATGCCGGCGAGCAGCACGCGCCACCGAATTGGCCGGCGCGACGGTGCCCTGGCAGGGACGACATTGGTCTCGGCCGCCTGCCCTGAGGGCGCAGGCCGCGCGGGCGCCCCAGCATCGGCAGGCTGAGGCGGAGCATCGTTGGCCGCCTCGATCGCCACCGCAAGTGTGCTCTCGATAAGCGCCGGCGCGGCCTCGGGAAGCAAGGCCGGATCGGCCTCGCGCACGCGCACCTCGGCATCCAGCCGCAAACCCACATGGCGCACCGTGACCACCGCGCCGCCATACGGCCCGAGCAGACTGCGCAGCTTGAACACGATCTGGCTCAGCGACTCGTCACTGGGAAAGCTGCCATCCGGCCACAAGCGCTGGAACAGCGCATCGCGCGGAATCACCTGCTGCGGCTGCTCGCACAACAGCCACAGGAGGTTGTAGACCAGCGGCTGCGTGCGCCGCTCGACCTCATCCACCCACAGGCGCCGCGCCGCCGTATCCAGCCGCACACCGGCAAAGCTGTAGGCGAGGTGGTGGTGGGGCGGTTGCTGGATCGAAATGGCCATGCCTGCTCTGGCGATGGGAAACGAGCCTGCGTACGGTGACCAGGGCAGCCCGCCTGGCGAGCCTCAGGCGCTCCGCTCGGTCATGCCGCGCACCGACCCAACATAGCGAAGGCCATCCGACTGGGCCAGTCGCCTGCGAGAAGTCTCGCCTTCGCGACTCTAGGTGTACAGGACGCGCGATTCGCGCGCCCAATTGCCACGCAAGGAGTCGGCCATGCCGCGTAAAAGCATCGCGTTCAATCGAATCTGCAACCTTGTCCCCTCCCGCGAAACGGAGCGCGACTGGACCTTCGCCCAATTGCTGTCGTCTGGTGCGCTGGCCGCGCCGAAGGCCGCACCGGCATCAGTCGATCTTCGCCAAGCCTGGTGGAAGATCGGCGACCAGGGAAACACGGGTTCATGTGTGGGTTGGGCCGCTGCAGACGGGGTCATGCGGCATGCGCTCGTCACGGCGGGGCGATTGGCCCAAGGAACACCGCTGTCGACCCGCTTTGTCTGGATGGCCTCCAAGGAAACCGATGAGTTCGTGCACACACCGGAGACCTTCATCGAAGAGTCCGGCACCAGCCTCAAGGCAGCCGTCGATATTCTGCGCAAGTACGGTGCAGTGACCGACGCAACCTTGCCATTCAAGGTCACCACATTGATGTACCAGGGGACGGTCAAGGATTTTTATGCTGACGCCGCCACCCGCAAGGCTTCCGCCTATTTCAACCTCGGCAAGGATGTGAATCAGTGGAAGAAATGGCTGGCGGGTGGATCGCCGATCCTCGCCGGTCTGGCTGTCGACCAAACCTTCCGCGACGCCACCACCACCAAGGGTAAGCTGGCCACCTTTCTTCCCAACACGGTCGCCGGCGGCCATGCCATTGCCATCGTCGGTTACACGGCGGCGGGCGACTTCATCATCCGCAACAGCTGGGGCACGAACTGGGGTGACAAGGGCTTCGGCTATGCCACGCCCGGTTACATTGCCCAGGCCTTCTTTGCCGAGTCCTATGGAATCCGGCTGTGAGTGGCCAGCATGGAGCGATACGCCGGCTTTACTGTCGGCGCATCGCATGAATCCGGTCTGCGCTCCACTGACACAGGCCAGTCGGTGGACCTCGCTGAAGCGTCACGAGATGGAGTAAACCTCACGGCGCGGCAGTAACGATGCGTCCCGATGCGGTCGCCGGTCCGCCAATAGGCCCCTGGCTGACCCGCATGCGCAGCCTGGCGTCGGTATTGAACTTGAGGGCCTCGGGCAAGGCAAAGAAGATTCGGCCCCAGCCGCTGGAGGCCTGCCGTTGCATCGGCTCGTTGGGCAGGATTCCAGATCCATCAAGACTCTCGCCCATCATGTCCAGTTCGATGAACTTCCCGTCCACCCAGACTCCAAACATCATCGTACAGCTACCACAATTGACGATGCCTTCCACCGAGACCAGCTTGCCCGGGCCGTTCACCACTCCAACATCAAACCAGCCGGCCGGCGCGATCGGGACGCTGGCATTGGTGAACTTGAGATCGGTGATGTCGGCGTGAGCCAGCGGCGCCACGGCGCAGGCAAGCGCAAGGACCAGGGCGCGCAAGGTGTCTAGGGACTGCATCTGAGCGTTCTCTCGTTGGGCTGCAAAACGCAGCACTACCGAAAACGCCAGGGCCCATCTGCTCGCACGAGATCGAGGGTTATGCCGACCCCTTCGTCTTGCCGCGCCCGGGCTTGCTTGATGCCGCGGGCTTGCTGTCGGTGACCTCGCCAGCCGGCGCCGCCTTGGTGCGACGACGCGCTGCGGCGGGCGGCGCTGACTCGGCCGCCGGTGGCGTTGCCGCGGCGCGGCTGCGGCGGGCCTTGGCGGGTGCAGGCGCGGCGCTGGGCGCGGGCGCCTCGGCTGCCGCCGTCGCTGGCGTGGTTTCGGAGGCAGCCTTGCGTGATGGCTTGGCCGGGCGGCGGATTTTGCGCTCCTCACCCAGGCCCAGCGCGGCTTCCAGTTCCTCCAGCGCCTTGCCGGTATAGGTAGCGATGCGCTGCATGTGCGGCAGGGTGTCGCGACAACCGGTGAAGCCGAAGGCGAGGTGGCCGTCGTAGCTCTGGCAGGTGATGTTGAGGGCCTGGCCATGAGTGACCAGCGAGACTGGGTAGGCAGCTTCCAGCCGGGCGCCGCGGAAGTACAGCGGGCGATCAGGGCCAGGCACGTTGGAGATGGTGATGTTGAACATCGGTCGCGTGCGCCCGCCGACCCCGCTGACCAGGCTCATCATGTACGGCGCCATCAGCACCATCGTGTACTGCGTCATCGCGCGTCGTGGCAGGCTGGCCACATGCGCCTTGGCGCGTCGCGTGGAGGCGCTGATCGCGGCCAAACGCTCCAGTGGGTCGTCGATGTCGGTACCCAGCGTGCTGATGATGAAGGTGATGGCATTGCCGGTGCCTTCATCGTCCTTGGGCCTTACCGAGACCGGGATGCCGGCGGTCAGCGGTGCCTCGGGCAATTCGCCCAGCTCGACCAGAAAACGACGCAGCGCGCCGCCACACAGCGCCAGCACCACATCGTTGAGGGTGCCGCTGCCCGCGGCCGCGATGCGCTTCAGACGTTCCAGCTCGAAGCGCTGGGTGGCGAAGCGGCGCTGGCCGTGGATGCGCCCGTTGAGGATCGACATCGGCGATTCAAAGGGAACCGCCAGCCGTTCCTTGCTGCCCAGGCCCGACAACATGCTGCCGAAGGCACGCACGATGTCCGGCAGATTGCTGACCTGGCCGCGCACGGCATCGGTCAAGCCGGCGATCACCTCTGCCGGCGTCGGCGCACGGCGCTTGCCGCCGCCGCGCTGACCGGTACCGATCGACCAGAAGGGCGGCAGCTTGCGGCTGGTCTTGGCGTCGCTGGCCATCGCCTTTTCCAGCAGCTTGATGCCGCCGATGCCATCGATCAGCGAGTGATGCATCTTCACGTAGATGGCGAACTGGCGACCGCCGGCGAGGCCTTCGATGACCTCGCATTCCCACGGCGGACGCGTCAGGTCCAGCGGCTGGCTGTGCAGCCGCGCGATCAGCTGGCCCAGCTCGCGCTCGCCGCCGGGCGTGGGCAGGGCCGAGAGGCGCACGTGGTGTTCGAGATCGATGTCGCTCTCCAACTCCCAGGCCGGCCACAGGTTCTTGAGATTCATGCCCGGCGTGCGCAGCCGTTGATTCCACGGCGGCGAGAACTTGCGCACCGAGCGAAAGTCGGCGATCAGCTTGCGAAAGAAATCGGCCGGCAGGTCATCCGGCACGGAGAAGCGCAACAGGCCGCCGACGTGCATCGGCGTGTCGCGCGATTCCACCATCAGCCAGGATGCGTCTAGAGGATTCAGGTTCTTGCTCATGGGGCACCTGGTGGCGGTCGATCAGGAGGGCTCGGCGTCCAAGACTGCGCCCGGCAGCACGAGGTCTGCAACGGGCGGGCGACCCAGGCGCAGTCGCGTGCGCGGCCAGCCCAGGAAGTTGCGCTCCTCGCGGCGCTCGATCTCGCGCCAGGGGATGCGCAAGGGCGGGTGGCCGATGCGGAACAGCGGATGCACTGCCAGGTAAAGGCAATGCGTGTCCTGATGCACGCGCAGCACATGGTTGTAGCCCACGCCGCGCAAGCTGCCGCTCACGCGCTGGCGCGAATAGCGCTCGCGCAGACCCAGATCGCGATAGCGCGCAGCCAGCGCCCGCCAGCCGGAGATCCAGGCCAGCAGCGAGACCACCATCACCCAGAACAGCACGAAGGCACACAGCCAGCCGAGGGCGATGGCGAGGATCACAAGCGGCGACAGACTGGCAGTCATGCATGGCCCTCGGCGCAGGTCAGAGCTCACAGCATCGCGGGCAGCCGGGTGATGGACAAGCGTACCGTGGCGTGGCGAATTGCCGTGGTCCCGTCAGTCAGTGGCCACAGCAATCAACGCGGGCGGATCCGGGCCAAGCTTGATTTCGATGAGATGCCCATCGGGATCCTGCAGCAGCAACTTGGCATGCTTGAGCGCGTCGACCGGTGTCGGGGGCTCCTGGAACTCGATGCCGGCCGCGCGCAAATCTGCTGCCAGCCGCTGCCATTCGGCCCACGACAGGATCAGGCCGAAATGGCGCACGCCCTGCGCCGAGGCCGGCCAGACTTGCTCGGGGCGCTGGTGCAGGGTCAGCTGATGGCCGTACAGCCAGACATCCACCCAGCCATCTGTGCGACGCCCGACATGGGCCCGCAGCGCAGCTTGGTAGAAGCACAACGAACGCTGCAGATCGCTGACCGGGAAGCTTAGATGAAAGCGCGCCGTCGTCATGCTGGCTCGTGCTCAGGAGTTCGTATCGCGCAAACGCCGCATCGCGCCCTTCAGCACGCTTGCGCGCCGTGCGTCGAGACAGTGGCTTGGCTGCCTACCAGTTGATCTGCATGTTGACCACGCGCGGCTCGCCGCCGTCGGTGCCCGGGTTCACGATGCAACTGAAGGTCTGCTTCAGTTCCTTGTCGGTACCGGGCTGGATGACCACCTCGCCGCTGACGTTGAGCTGGCCGTCCTCCTGCTTCTCCACCTTCATCTGCTTCTGGTCGATCCGGTGCAACTGGTTCTCGATCCGTTTGCTGACCTCGCCAGCACACAGCGACCTGGCCTTGTCGTTGCCACCGCCGCAGGCCGCCAGGGCCACTCCCGCCAGCATCATCACTGCGATCCTGCCACTCATCGACAACCCCCTCCCGGTCGCTGATCTCGCTCAAGCAGATATACAGTTGGCTTGCTTACTTGAAGTAATTTCGCAAGAGAGTGCTCCGCTTCACACCCTTTTGCAAGCCACCATCAGTAACGCGGCACGGTGGGATCGATGCGCTGACTCCAGGCATCGATGCCGCCTTCCACGTTGTAGATCTGGGTGAAGCCCAGGCCGCGGAAATGCTCCGCCGCCTGCCGGCTGGATTGGCCGAAATGACACAGGAAGGCGAGCGGCGTGTCCTTGGGCAGGCCTTCCAGGCTGGGCAGCGTGTCGCTGTCCAGAATGCTGGCGGCTGCGAAGGGCGCCTTGGCGCGATCCTGGGCCGGGCGCACGTCGATCACGCGCACCGAAGCGTCGGCCAGACGCGCACGCAGTTGCTCCACGCTGAGCGGCTGCACCGTGGCCGGCGCCTGCGGCAGCTTGATGCTGAGACCGCTGCCGCGCACATCCTCCACCCAATCCACCACCATGCCGCGCGCCCGCTGCGCGGTGGCCAGATCCATCAGCACCTCGATGCCGTTGCTGCTGGCCTTGATCTCGTGGCCTTGCGCCGGCTTCAGCATGAACTGCGCCTGCCAGCGGCCGTCGATGGACAAATGCAGGGCAGCGCCCGGCTCGTCTTCCATGCCGTTGCGGATGGCCTCGGCGGCGTTGTCGGTGATGCTGATCGAGGGCGGCGTGCGGTCCGGCTTGGGCACACCCAGCAGTTCATGCAACTCGCCCGAGTTGTGCATGCCCTGGATGATGTCCGAGCCGCCGATCAGTTCGCGGTCCACATAGAGCTGCGGGATCGTGGGCCAGTTGCCGTAGTCCTTGATGCCCTGACGGATGCCTTCATCGGCCAGCACGTCCACCGAGACGTAGTCGCCCACCAGGCCATTGAGAATCCCTGCGGCGGTGGCGGAAAAGCCGCAACGCGGGGCGTGGCGGGTGCCCTTCATGAACAACACCACGCGGTGTTGCGCAAGCAAGGCTTCGATGCGACTGCGGGTGGCGGCGTCCAGGGCCATGGCGACTGCTCTCCAGAAGGAATGTGCCGACGATAGCCGCTTCCCGCGCAAGATCATGTTGAGATTGCTTAATGCGCCATCCGACCTTCGTCGAGCGCGATTCGTGCGCTCGATCAGCGTCATTCGGAGCAACGATTTCCCAAGTGTCACCACAAGGGCATAGGCTGCTCACACCTCCCTCACACGCAGGAAGTGCCATGTCAGACCAAGCCCGATGTCCTTTCGCAGGTCACAGCCGAGCGCTCGCCGGTGCGCGTGGCAATGCCCACTGGTGGCCGCAGCAGCTCAATCTCAAGATCCTGCATCAGCACTCGCCCAAGGCCAGTCCGCTGGGTGCAGGCTTCGACTACGCCCAGGCCTTCAAGCAGCTCGATCTCGATGCTGTGGTGGCCGATCTCAAGGCCTTGATGACCGACTCGCAGGATTGGTGGCCCGCCGACTACGGCCACTACGGACCCTTCTTCATCCGCATGGCCTGGCATGCCGCCGGCACCTATCGCATCGGCGATGGCCGCGGCGGCGCCGGCAGCGGTGCGCAGCGCTTCGCGCCGGAGAACAGCTGGCCGGACAATGGCAATCTGGACAAGGCTCGCCGCCTGCTGTGGCCGATCAAGCAAAAGTACGGACAGAGCCTGTCCTGGGCCGATCTCTTCATCCTCACCGGCAACGTGGCGCTGGAGTCGATGGGCTTCAAGACCTTTGGCTTCGGTGGCGGCCGCGCCGACATCTGGGAGCCGCAGGACGATATCGACTGGGGTCCGGAGAGCAGTTGGTTGGCTGACGAGCGCTACAGCGGCGAGCGTGAACTGGCCAATCCCCTGGCCGCCGTGCAGATGGGCCTGATCTACGTCAATCCGGAAGGCCCGAACGGCAATCCGGATCCGCTGGCCTCGGCGCGCGACATCCGCGAGACCTTCGCGCGCATGGCAATGAACGACGAGGAGACGGTGGCGCTCACCGCCGGCGGTCACACCTTCGGCAAGGCGCACGGCGCCGGCCCGGCGCAGCATGTGGGCCCGGAGCCGGAGCGCGCCGATGTCAGCGCACAGGGCTTCGGCTGGCTGAGCAGCTACGGCAGCGGCAAGGGCGCCGACACCATCACCAGCGGCATCGAAGGCGCCTGGACACCGAATCCGATTCAGTGGGACAACGGCTACTTCGAGACCTTGTTCGGCTACGAATGGGAGCTGAGTCGCAGCCCGGCCGGCGCCCACCAGTGGAAGCCCAAGGGCAGCTCCGGTGATGGCACGGTGCCCGATGCGCATGACCCGCACAAGCGCCACGCGCCGATGATGACCACCGCCGACATGGCGATGCGCATGGACCCTGCATACGAGCAGATCTCGCGCCGCTTCCTGGCCGATCCCAAGGCCTTCGCCGATGCCTTCGCGCGCGCCTGGTTCAAGCTGACCCATCGCGACATGGGGCCGCGCGCGCGCTACCTCGGCAAGCTGGTGCCCAAGGAAGTGCTGATCTGGCAGGACCCGGTGCCCGCCGTCGATCACCCGCTGGTCGATGCCGCTGACGTGGCTGCGCTCAAGGCACGCGTGTTGGCCTCGGGCCTGTCCATCGCGCAACTGGTGCGCACCGCCTGGGCCTCCGCCTCGACCTTCCGCGGCAGCGACAAGCGCGGCGGCGCCAATGGTGCTCGGCTGCGGCTGGCACCGCAGAAGGACTGGACGGTGAATCAGCCGGCCGAGCTGGCGCGCATCCTCGACGCGCTGGAGCAGGTGCGCGCCGAGTTCAACGGCAGCGCCAGCGGCGGCAAGCGCATCTCGCTGGCCGATCTGATCGTGCTGGCCGGCGGCGCCGCCATCGAAGCGGCGGCCGCGGCAGCCGGCCATCGCATCGAAGTGCGCTTCACGCCGGGCCGCAGCGATGCCGGCGCCGAGCACACCGATGTCGCCTCCTTCGCGGTGCTGGAACCCAAGGCCGACGGCTTCCGCAACTACGTCCAACCGGCGCTGGCCGAGCGCCAGGCGGAACTGCTGATCGACAAGGCGCAGCTGCTGGGTCTGGGCGCACCCGCCCTGACCGCGCTGATCGGCGGCCTGCGCATGCTCGGCGCCAACTGGGATGGCAGCGCGCATGGCGTGTTCACCCATCGCCCGGGCACGCTGAGCCGCGACTGGTTCGTCAACCTGCTCGACATGGGCACCGCATGGCGCTCTTCGGCCAGCGACCGCAACGTCCTCGAGGGCCATGACCGCAGCACGGGCGAACTACGCTGGACGGCCACCGTGACCGACCTCGTGTTCGGCTCCAACTCGCAGCTGCGCGCCTTGGCCGAGGTCTATGCCGCCGCCGACGGCGAAGCGCGCTTCCTCAGCGACTTCGTCGCCGCCTGGCAGCACGTGATGGAGCTGGATCGCTTCGATCTGGCACGCTGAACGCAACACCCGGCGGGCCGCCGCGGGCGGCCTGCCGGGTTCAGCCGTACGCCGCCTGCAGCACAGCTCCGGCGTCGCAGCGAGCTTTGCTTGATTCAAACCTCTCTGATCGCGCGACCTCACCAACAGCGCGCCCCAGCCCCCAACCCCGGCGTCACCCCAGCGTCAACTCAGCGCTGCTCCAGCACATCGCTCACATAACGGTCGAAGAGGCGCACGCCATAGCCGGTGGCACCCAGCGGGACGGTGGGCAGCGGCCATTCGTCGCGCCAGGCCATCGAGGCGATGTCGAGATGTGCCCAGCGCACCTTCGGGTCCACCCAGGCGCCGATGAAGTGCGCGCCCAGCCCCGCACCGGCGCGGCTGGCGCTGCCGACATTGCGCAGATCGGCAATCGGCGACTCCAGATCCTTGGCATAGGAAGGATGCAGCGGCAGGCGCCAGACTTCCTCGCCACTGGCCGCGCCGACGCGCACAAGATCGGCAGCCAGCGCATCGTCACGTGAGAACACGCCGGCGTACTCGTCGCCCAGCGCAGTGACTTGCGAGCCAGTCAGGGTGGCGATGTCGATCAAGGTGTGCGGTTGATCGCGCGTCTGCACGTACCAGATCGCATCCACCAGCACCATGCGGCCCTCGGCGTCGGTGTTGATCAGTTCGAAAGTCTGCCCGCTGGCGGTGCGCACCACATCACCGGGGCGCGAGGCGCTGCCGGAGGGCATGTTTTCGGCCAGCGCCGCCACTGCCGTCACATTCACCTTGGCACCGCGTTCGGCCAGCGCCAGCGTGGCGCCCATCACCGCCGCGGCGCCGCTCATGTCGTACTTCATTCGCCACATGTTCTCGGCGGGCTTGATCGAGATGCCACCGCTGTCGAAGGTGATGCCCTTGCCGACCAGGGCCAGCGGCGCGCTGTCATCGCCGGCGCCGCGATAGCGCACCACCAGCAGGCGCGGCGGACGCACGCTGCCTTCGCCCACCGCCAGCATCGCGCCCATGCCCAGTTCGCGCATGCGCGGCACGTCGAGCACCTCGATGCGCACGTTGCGGTGCGGCTGGAAGGCCTCTTCCACACGTGCCACGAAGCTCTCGGGATAGATCACATTGCCGGGCTCGGTGACCAGATTGCGGGCGAAGCCGACGCCTTCGGCGAGCGGCTGCCAGCGCTGGGACCACGCGCTGCGTGCGGCTTCGACATTGCTCACGCGGACGATCAGCCGCCCCTTGCCCAACACCGGCGCCTCGGGCTTCTGGTTCTTGTACTGGCGGAAGGTGTATTGCCCCAGGACCGCGCCGAAGGCCAGATGGGCGCCGGCGCTGGCCAGCTTGCCTTCGGGCCACAGCAGCTCCAGGCGCTCGGCCGCGCTGAGCACGCCGGCCTGCCCGGCCAGACCGCCGATGTCTTCCAACAGGCGCTCGCTCTCGGCCTCGGCACCGATGCCGATCACCACCACCTGCGCATAGGGCGCGATGCCCGGCAGGCTCAGTACGGTACCGCGCTCGCCCATGAAACCGGCCGTGCTCAGTGCCCGCTGCAAGGCTCCGGCGCTGCGCTCATTCACCGCTGCATAGGCGCCGCTTAGCGGCAAGCCCTGCGCCACGGTCAGCGCCACCGCACCATCGGCCGGCACCGCATAGCTCTCGATCGACAAAGCGCGCTGCGCCGACCCCGCCGCAGGCAGCAGCAGACCGAGACACAGCACCCACCACCACGCCGCCACAGACTTCAAGGACATCGCGCCACTCCGCCGGAATCGAGCGCGCCTTCTTTCACAGCCCGTGTGCAGAAGGACTCAGGGTGGAATCACCGTTGGGTGAAGGCGGGGTGCAGACGGGCGCGAGTGCGGATGGCGAGCGGCAGGACGGCAGTCGCGTGGCGCCGGATCCGCATTCGCCGCTCCACGCGAATCACTCGTCGCGGCAGCTGGACTCCGTTCGTCCGAGACGATCAGCGCCGCTGGAATTTCTGCGGCATCCTAGGCGCCGGTATTCACCGGAGGGGCTGACATGCGTGGGATCCATTGGCGATGGGCGATTGCGGTTTTGCCTTTCCTGTGGGTCGGTATGGCCCAAGCCCAGAAGATCTACCAATGGACGGATGAGAAGGGCCAGGTGCATTTCAGTCAGCGTCCGCCACCGGAAGGCGTGCAGGCAGAAACCCGTCAGCTGAAGAACAACGAACCGAGCGAAACTCGCCGTGCCTATTGCCTGGTCATCCAGCAGATCGGCAACAGCATCGCCGCCGCGAGATTGCGCGGTGTGCCGGCCGATCAGGTCAACAACGACATGCGTCAGGTGGAGTTGCGCTACGACGTCGACGTCAATGAGATCGCCCTGCGCGAACTGGTCAACTATGTTTATCAGAGCACGCGTGCGGGCGTGTACGACCAGACCATATCCAACCGCATCCTGGATGCCTGCCTGGGCGGCGCCTTCGGCAATCTCGGGCGGTCACAGAAGCAGACTGCAGATGCAGATGCGGAAGGCGAAGCGCAGGACACCCCTGGCAGCAGCTCCGGCACCGGCTGGGTGACACATGGGCTGGTGGCCACCAATTACCACGTCATTGCCGGCAAGTCGGACATCGAGGTGCACTTCCCGAACGGTCGCTCGGTGTCTGCCAGCGTACGTGCCAGCGATCCAGAGAATGATGTCGCGTTGCTGAGCCTGCGCGGCGAGACCCTGCCGCCGGGCTTGCCGATCGCCAGTGGCGAGGCCGGCGTGGGTGCAGAGGTGTTTACCCTCGGATACCCGCACACCAGCATCATGGGCAGCAACGCCAAGCTGACCACAGGGATCATCAATTCCACCACCGGCATGCGCGACGATGCCCGCGTCTATCAGATTTCGGTGCCGGTACAGAGCGGCAACAGCGGCGGGCCATTGATCAATATGCGCGGCGAGGTGGTGGGACTGGTCACTGCAAAGCTCTCGGCAGCGCATGTGTACCGCTGGACCGGCGATATGCCGCAGAACGTCAACTACGCGGTCAAGGTGGGTTATCTGACTTCACTGCTGCCGCACGGCGAGTCGCCCGCGAGCATCGAGGTCGGCGAGGCCAATCTGGAGACGCTGGGTGCCCGCGTGCGCGAGTCGGTGGTCAGGATCACCGCCGAGTGAGCGGCGAGCGCCGCAGTCTCAAGAACCGGAACGCGGCGCCGTCTCAATCAGCTTGACCAGATGGCGGTCAAGAATCCCCAGGCGTTCCATCGCCTTGCTGGCGCGCTCGTAAGTCTGGCCCAAGGAAGTGATGCCGTCCCAGCAGGCTTCCACCAGGGGTGCCAGATCTGCTGCCAGGCCCGGGTCGGTCAGTCCGAGCTTGCCCAGCCGGCTATTGAGATCGTAAACCGCCGACTTGGCGTCGCTCATGTAGTCGGTGCTGAAGCAATCCGTCACTTCCGCCTTGACCGCACGGACATCGCCGAGAAACTGCTGCAACTTTTGTCGATCTGCTTGATTCATGCTCCCCTCCCGCATTGAGTGCGATGGCGCAGGGCGCAGCGGACTGGCATTTTGACCATTGCGGCGGAGGCGGCCGTTCGAAGGTCATCCAAAGCGCTGCAACCACCTGCTTCTGCCTCCACTTGTGCGCCTGATTTTGGCAATGCTAAGCCGGACTCGGCATGCGGTCATCAGGAATGGGGGCTTCCGGTCCAGCGCAGTTGCCCGGCTACCGCCAGTGCTGCCAAGCCCTTCGCCCGCTATAAACCCCCTCAGCCCACCACCCGCGATCTCCAGTCGATGCCCTCTCCGCTGAATGCGCTGTTGCAAGCCCTGGGCAATCTGGGCCTGCGCCTGTTGCGGGCGCCGGTGACGATGGAGTGTCTGCCGGTCGAGGCCTTGGATGCGGGGCGAATTGCCGAGCTGCACGCGCTGGCCAATGCCCTGATGCAGGAGGATCTGGCGCAGTTCACTCGCCACGTAGGGGCGAATGAGGCGGTGCATGTGTTCCGTGGGCGGAGCGATGGCCAGGTGCTGGGCTTTCAGTTCTGGCGTCGTGGCGAGGATGCTGAGGCGGGAATCGAGTTCATCATGGGCGGCAAGCTGCGCATGCACCCGAGCATCCGTCGCCGCGCGCTGCATCTGTATTCGGGTTTGTTGTACGCGCTGGGTCGTCGGCTGCGCCGACCGCTGGTGCCGATCCAGCGCCTCTCCATCGCCGGCCTGTACGGCTTTGTCTCGATCAGCGAAGCGCTGGCCAACTACCAGCTCTACCCCTTGCCGGAAGGCGTACGCGATCGCGAGGCCATCCATCGCGCCTTCGCACGCATGGCCGAGTTCAGCCGCTTCGAGATCCGCGCGGACGGACGCTTCTTCGTCAACATCTACCCCACCGCCGAGACCCTGGCGGCATACCCGCCCCCCTACTACGAACGCCCGGCCGCCCGCGTCTACCTCGGCGCCAACCCGGAGTTCCGCAGCAACGGCTGCTACCTCGGCTTCTGTTTCCGCTTCGACCGCGCCAACCTCGCCAGCATCATCGCCACGATCCGGCGCAAGAATCGGGATTGAGGCAATTGATGGTGCGGGTATCGCCGTGCCGCGCCGCTCCGTTTCCGGACGCCACTGTGCGCATCCGGTCAATCACGACCCGGTCGAGTGGGCCCGGCAGCCGTGCGCGCAGGGGTTTCGGGCATGGCACAGGCTTTGCTCTGCACTGTGTCGGTCTCTCGGAGTCGCGCGATGTCAGAGCTCAACGCTTCCCGTCGTCGCCTGCTGGCGCCGACCTCGCGCGGCTACAGCGCCAGCGTGGTCGCCACCTTGGCCATCGCCGCTGCGGCGGTGTTGATCATCAGCCAGATGGGCTACAGCCTGCTGTGGGCGCCGCTGCCGAATCAGGAGGCGCAGGCGCTGTACGAGTTGGAGGAATACCAGCCGGATCGCGGCCTTCCTGATTTCGCTGTCTCCACGCCCAATTTCCGCGACTGGGCCGCCGGCCTCGGCGCGCACGCGGAACTGGCCGCCGTGCAACTCGGCAATCTCACCTTGAATGCAGCGCCTGGCCTGCCGGCGCGACGGCTGACCGCGGCCCATGCCACGCCGAATGTCTTTGCCGTGCTTGGGCTGAGGCTGCAGGGCAGCGGCTTGCGCGCCGAGGGCGATGGCGTGGTGCTGAGCGCCAGCCTGTATCGCGAGCGTCATGGCGATGCGCCGCTGGCAGGCCAGACCATTCAGTTGCAAGGGCAGGTGTGGTCGATTGCAGGCGTGGTGCCAGATGCGGTGGGCATCGCCACGCGGGTGGATGTGTGGTTACCGCACGCGATGGACAACGACTCACGTGGCGATCGGCGCCTCGCGGTGTGGGCGCGTCTGCGCCCCGGCGTCAGCGCCGGGACGCTGGCGCAGGCGCTGGATCTGCTGCATCGCCAACTGGCGCAACAGTATCCGGACGACAACGCCGGTTGGCAGGCCAAGCTGACCCCGGCGGTCGAGGCCATCGTGGGCCCGGCGATCGAGCAGCGGCTGCGCGTGATCGCGCTGGCCGTGCTGCTCTTGCTGCTGCTGGCCACCGTCAACATCAGCAATCTGATGATCGCGCGCGGGTTGCAGCAAGGTCGCGACTGGGCCACGCGGCGTGCCCTGGGCGGCACTGAGCTGCGCCTGCTCGCCGCAACCTTGGCCGAAGCCTTGTGGCTGGCGCTGGCGGGAGCGCTCCTGGGCGCCGCGCTGGGCGCCGCCGGACTCAAACTGGCGGCGAGTTCATGGCCGGATCTGCCGCGCGCCCTGAGTGTCGATCCGCTGGTCGCACTGCTGGCATTGCTGGTCGGCACCGCCCCGCTGTGGCTGGGCAGCGTGCTCGCGGCCCTGCTCGCGCGGGGCCGGCAATCGCTGCAGCGCGCCCAGCGCAGCGAGCGCTATCGCCAGGCGCTGGTGCTGGCGCAGTTTGCGCTGGCCACGGTGCTGCTGGTCGGCGCCGCCGCGCTGGTGCAGCAATGGCGCGATCTCTTGCGCACCGATTTCGGCTTCGACACGCAGGTGCTGACGGCGCGCTTTGCCATCGATGAGGTGGTCGACGAGGCCAGCTACAACGCTGGTTTGCGCACCGCCAATGCGCTGGCCGGAGCGCTTCGTGAAGTCCCCGGCGTCCACGCCGTGGCGCTCGCCAGCGAAGTGCCGATGGGCGCGGTGGACACCGGCATGGGACTGGCGGCTGGCGAGATTCCGCCCACCGCCAGCGCAGCCACCCATGCCTCCTGGCGCATCGTGTCGGACGGCTATTTCGCTGCCGTCGGCACCGCCTTGATCGACGGCCGTGACTTCCGCAACGACGAGGGCAGCGATTCGGTGATCGTTAGCGCCGCTTTGGCGCAGAGCCTGTGGCCGGGTCAGTTGGCGGTGGGCCGCATGCTGACCTTCGAGAACGGCCGCAGCCATCGCGTGGTGGGCGTGGTGGCCGATGTGCGCCAGACCCGTGCCGATGCGCCGCCGGCGGCCAGCGTTTACCTGCCGACATCCTGGTACCTGTGGCCGACGATGACCCTGCTGGTGCGCGCCCAGGGCGACAGCGAGTCGCTGATCCAGGCCGTGGTGGCTGCCGCGCGCATCGCCAGCCCCGAGGCGCCGCTGTTCGACATCGCCACGCTGGGCGAGCGCCTCTCACAAAATCTTGCCGGACGTCGCCAGCAGCTCTGGCTGATGCAGCTCTTCAGCGCGGTCAGTCTGCTGCTGGCCGCGCTGGGCATCGCCAGCGTGATTGCCTCCTCGATTGCGCAACGACGCGCCGAGCTCGCCTTGCGCGTGGCGCTGGGCGCCACCGCCGGGCAGTTGCGCCGCAGCGAGGTGCTGCGTGGCGCGGTGCTGGCCCTGGGCGGCGTGACCGGTGGGGTGATGGTGCTGTGGCTGTTGCGTCCGTGGCTGGCGGCAGTGCACGCGCTGGAACTGAATCAAGGTCTCGCCGGCGCGGCTGCGGTGGGTCTGACCATGCTCATCGCCTTGCTCGCCAGCGCACTCGCGGCACGGCCAGTCGATCAGGTGCAGCCGATGAGTGTGCTGCGCACGGGCTAAGGAAGCAGAGCTTCCACCGGCCAGGGAAGGCCAGCCCGCCAATCAAGCACGCCCGTGATGGATGAGTCGAAGCCAAGTCCGGGCATGCGCGGGACTCAATGCCAAGCAGCCTTTGCGTCCTTTGCCGACTTTGCGCCCCTTTGCGTCAGCCATCGTCCGATCGTCCATTCCCGCCGGTTCGGTAAGGGTCGCGCGGCACGTCCCAGCGATGGATCTGCCGCAACTGTCCATTGGCGTCGATGAAGCGCTGCGTGATGGCGTCGGAATCAGGGAAGGCGAAGCTGTTGGAGATCAGGCGCGTGCCCGCCTGGCACTGCGCGCGCGCTGCGACGCTGATCATCGCCACGGACCAGTCCACCAGGTACATCAGCAATACCGTGGCGGCGCGCAGATCGTGTTGCAGCGCGTCGCCAGCATGAAACTCGACCCTGGCGTCCACGCCGGCCTCCTTGGCGGCCGCTCGCGCCTGCTCGACCCAGTAGGTCTCGAGATCGATGCCCACTGCACGGGCACCGCGGCGCGCGGCGGCAATGGCCAGTCGGCCATCGCCACAGCCTATGTCGTAGACCAGATCGGTGGGGCCGATCTCGGCCAGGTTCAACATGCGTTCGACCACGTCCGGCGCGCTGGGTACGTAGGGCGCGAGGATGTAGAGCGGCCTCTGCGTCATGCCATCGGTTGCACGCGCGGCAAGGGACTCACTCCACCGCGCGCAGCAGACGTTCGACGATCAGGTCCTCGACCCAGCTGCGCAGCCGCCAATCCTCGATGAAGCCGCAATGCCCGCCGCGTTCGCTCAGAATCAGCTCGGTGTCGGCGGTCAGATCGAGGGTGTGGTAATCGCCAATCGGGATTACCGGATCATCGGCGGCAGTGAGGATGGTCGCCGGCAGACTCAGCTCGCGCAGCCGCGAACCGGCGATCGAGTAGCCGTCGAGATAGCGCTCGAGCTGGCCGTAATCGGTGTACTCCTCCACCAGACGCGCGGTGAGGCTGCGCAAGGAGGCGTCGGCCAGCCACGGACGGAAGTCGTAGCGATCCGGGAACAGCGCCTGCTTGCGCGCCAGCGAGGCGGTCCACTTGTTGATGAAGTAGCGCTCGTAGACGAAGGGCGCGCGTTCGATCTGACGCAGGCTTTCGGCCGGATCGATCGGCGGACACACCGCCAGCGCGTAATCCAGCTGCAAACCCCGCGCCGGACCGCGCAAAGCCACGCGCAGGGCGAAATTGCCGCCCAGCGAGAAGCCCGCCACCACCATGCGTCGCGGACGAAACTGCTGCTGCACTGCCAAGGCTGCGCCGATCACCTCGTCGAGGCGGCAGGAGTGGAACAGCTCGGGATTCAAATGATGGGTGTCGCCGTGATCGCGGAAGTTGAGGCGCACCACGTCGAAACCTGCGGCGAGCAAGCGACCGGCAGTGACCAGCAGATAGCTCGAATTGACGCTGCCCTCCCAGCCATGCAGCAGCAGGGCCAAACCACGCACCGGCGCCGCCGTGGTGGTCGAATGGAAAGCCTGCAGGCGCACGCCCTCGCCGCAATCGAGGATCAGCTCGCGACTGCGCTCATGCAGTCGCGGAAAACGCAGATTGGCGGAGAAGCGGCGCAGACCGCTGGAGGCCAGCAAGGACTGCACGTGCGGATTGAGCAAGGGCCCGCGCGGACGAAACAGCGCGTGATCGATGCGCTCGCGGCGACCGTGGCGACTCATTCCGGATGTCCCAGCGCGCGCACGATGGCGCCGCGTGCGGCTTCGGCGAGCCGCCGCCGGCCATCGCCATTGGGCGTGATTGCCTCCAGGAAGTGCACTTCGGCCACCATCGCCGGTTCACCCAGCAGGCGGAAGAAGTTGGCGAAGAAACTCTCGCCGCTCAGGAAGGGCACGCGCGGATTGGGCTCGCCATCCAGCAGATAACGCAGAGCCACTGGCTGGACCGGGGCGTCAGCTTCCACCGCGGTCTGGAAGATCCGCGCGTGGAACACGCGGACGCGGCTGCCATCGGTGGTGCCGCCTTCGGGAAACACGCCCACCGCATGGCCCTCGCGTAGGCGCTCGATCATCATGTCGGACACCGAGCTCAAGGACTCGGTGCTGCCGCGGCGGTGGTAGATGGTGCCGGCCTGGCGCGCCAGCCAGCCAATCAGCGGCCAGCGCGAAATCTCACTCTTGGCGACGAACTGCGCGGCGCGTTGCGTGTGGATCAGCTCGATGTCGATCCAGGACAAGTGATTGGCCACCATCAGCACCGAGCCCGACAGCGGCTCGCCATGGCGACGCACGCGGAAGCCGAACAACCACATCAGCCCGCTCGACCACCAGCGGATCGCGCGATGGTCCAGCCGTTCCACGCCCAGCTGCCAGCGCCCGCTGGGCGGAACCACGATGAGCAGCGTCAAGGGCAGATGCACCACGAGGTGCCACAGCAACAGCGGCACGCGCCAGCCATAACGCAGGCCGCGCGCCAGCGCCTCACGCGAGCGCGCGGCGGTGGAGGCCGATGTGCCTCTGGATTCCTTGATGTCGCGGGCGGGCACCGATTCGTTCATGGGCCTCGATGGCTCTAGCCTTGGCGCGGGAAACAGGTGCGGCAACTCGGGGAAGACACAGCTTCCCAACCGCACTCGCCGCCGGATGTTAACAGCCCGTGATGGAAATGCGACTCAGTCTCTCGGCAGCCATGACCAGCGGCGCCAAGGCAAAACAAAAAGCCCGCCGATTGGCGGGCTTTTCGATCCTCTCTTGTCGCAGGGCGCGGAGGTCTGGTGCATCGATCGGCGCTCCTTGCAGAGCGCGACGATCACTTGATCTTCGCTTCCTTGTACGTCACGTGCTTGCGGGCGACGGGATCGTACTTCGAGAACTCGAGCTTGTTCGGCGTGTTCTTCTTGTTCTTGGTCGTGGTGTAGAAGTGACCGGTGTTCGCGCTGGAGACCAGCTTGATCTTGTCACGCATGTCGGCGGTTCCTTAGATCTTCTCGCCACGGGCACGCATGTCGGCCAGCACGGCCTCAATGCCATTCTTGTCGATGGTCCGCAGGGCCTGCATCGACAGGCGCAGACGCACGAAACGATTCTCCGAAGCCACCCAGAAACGGTGCCACTTCAGATTGGGCAGATAACGACGACGCGTCTTGTTGTTCGCGTGCGACACGTTATTGCCGACCAGGGGGCGCTTCCCAGTGACTGCACAAACTCGCGCCATGGTTCACCTCATCAAGTCGAAGGCGCCCCAGCCGGGGCCAAAGAGCCGCGCATAGTAGCGGCCTCGATCGTGGCAGGCAAGCGATCTTGGCGTGCGAGGCTGAACAAGTCGTAAATCTAGACCGATCCAGCGCCGCCACAGCCAGGCTGATCGCAGCCTGCCTCGCCGCGCTCGGCCTGGCGCCAGCGCAGCCTTACCAGCTGTACACCTGCACCGTCCCATCGTTGTTGGCGGTGCCGGCCGACAGGGATCCGCCCAGGGCGTGGAAGCGGCGATTGTGGATGAAGCCGCCGACGCCATGCACCGGGACGCTCATGCTCGGCAGGTTCACCCATTGGGCTTCGCCGGCGCTGATAGTTTCGGCGCGATCCAGGGTGCGGCTGCCGCTGAAGATGATCTCGCCGCCAGCGACGATGATGCGCTCGCTGTCCGCTGCCGCCGCGAAGCCGCCGCGCGGAAACAGCATCGGCGGGCCCTGTCGCCAGCCATCGCTGGCCGGATCGTAGATGGCCACGCGGAAGTTCTCGCCCACGCCTTCGGCGCGCCCGCCGAGCATCCACAGCTCGCCCTGGAATGCCACCAGTTGTGAATGATCGCGGGGCGTCGCCGGGCCGTTGTCGATCACACGCAGTCGCCGCGTGCGCGGGTCGTACTGGTGCAGCCGACCGTCCATGTCGGCAAACCAGGCAAAGCCATTCAACAGTGCGGCGCCAGCGGCAGCGGTCAGTGGCAGGCTCGGCTCATCGACCCAGCGATTCTCGGCCGCAAGGTAGCGCCAGCCGATCGAACTCTGGTTGCCCTGCTGATTGGGATAGCCGCCGGTGAGCAGGATGTCTGCGCCCAGCGGCACGGCGAGCGCGTGATCACGGCCGCCCGGCAGATCAGCCAGCCGCGTCCAGGCCTGAGTGGCGGCATCGAAGCGCTGCAGCGTGCGCGCGCCGCCGAAGCCGCCGGCAATGTAGGCCTGGCCATTGGCCGCGGCGGTGGCGACCTCCGACACGCGCTGCGGCATGCGCGGCAACACGCTCCACTGGCCTTGCTGGATGCCGGTCGGGGCCTGGTCGTGACAGATTGCTCCGGCCAGCGCGGTGAGTCGGCGCGCCTGCAACTGGCCCTGGCCAAAGGCCGGGCTGCTGGCCTGGTACTGCGCGCTGCCGCTGTTGCAGCTGGCGAGATCCAGGCTCAGCGAGCCCCAGCGTTCGCGGCGCACGTCAGCGGCGTTGAATCCGCTGCCGAATCGGGTGCCCACCGGGCGCAGCAGATCGTTGATGCTGATCTGGTTCGCGCCGGCCTCGGCCACACCCACCATCCATGCCTGCTCACCCTGCTCGTCGTAGGTGAACCAGTAGACCAGGCGGCGCTGGTCGGGCAACTCTTCCACCATCCAGCCTTCGCCCGAGCGGCTGGGGTCGAACCACGCGCCGCTGCGCTGGCGCAAGCCACCCAGCGCGCGCGAACCGCTGACATTGAGCTTCTGCTTGCCGTTGCAGGTCAACTCGTCAATGGCGGTCAGACGGGCCAACACCCGGTTGCCGCTGCCCCAGGCGGCCGGGCCGGCATAGCTCAGCTCGGCGCGATCGCAGCCGGTGTAGCGGAAACTCAGGTTGCCCCAGGCGATGCGCTCCAGGCGGCTGGGATCGAAGGCGGTTCCAAAGCGCGGTCCGCGGGTGGTGTACACCGCATTGAAGCTGAGTTGATCGCCGTCGATGCGCGCGTCCTGCGCGAACACCCAGGCCTGCTGCCCCGGACTGCCGGCGGGCGGATAGGTGAACCACACTGCGATCGCCTGGCCATCCGGCAAGATCTGCAACACGAAGCCCTCGCCGGAGCGGTCGGTCGAGTACCAGGAACCCGACATCGAGGGATCCACCCATCGCCCATCGTTCTTGTCGGCCGGCGTGGTCTTTGCGTGCTCCCACAGCGGGCGATCACCGCCGTGCAGCGCACATGCCGGCACTGATGGTGCCGCACCTAGGCTGGTCAGCGTGATGAGGAAGAACCCAAGCGCAGCGCTGCGGATCGTCGCCATGGCCTACTCCGTACGTTGTCGTACGACAAGTATCGTAGATTCGATCGACTTTGCGTAGACCCCGCGACCGCTGGTGAATTGGGGATTCTGGGCCGGGGCGCCCGCTGGGGTGTGAGTACAGCTGGTCTTGCCAGTCAGTCGCGCGAGCCAGTTTCAAGCGCTGCGCCGGTGCGGGCCTGCCCTCACCCCAGGCTCACTCCAGCGCGTCTTCGATAGCCTCGGCCAGGCTTTGCGTCGACGCATCCTCACCATTGGCCAACACGATCACGCTGATCCCGCTGTCGAGGTTGCGCTGGTAGTAGGTGGCGGTGCCCATCCAACTGCCGGCGTGACCGGCGTAGCGCTGGCCGTTGCGCGTGTACAGCGACCAGCCGAAGCCGTAGCCGGCCTGGGCGCCATCGCCATCATCGATGGCTTCGCCGTTGTCGTAGCTGCCGTTGACGAAGAGCTGATCGGTGTCCTCCAGCAAGTCGCCATTGACCAGGGCCGCCTCGTACAGGGCCAGATCGCGCACGCTGCTGAGCACGCTGCCGTCGCCCTGCACCAGGCTGTCGAAGCGGCTGGGTTCGAACTCGCCCTCGCTGCCCTTGTAGCCCTTGGCCAGACGCGTGGTCGCCACGCCGGCGGGTGCGCTCACCAGACCGGTGCTTTTCATCCCCAGCGGCTGCCACACGCGGGTGTTGAGCACGGCGCGCAGATCGGCGGCGCCGTCGGCGGCGGCGATGGTGCTGCCCAGCAGGAGGTAGGCCGAATTCGAGTACTCGTAATGGGTGCCGGGCGCGCGTAGCAGCGGCATGCCGCTCAGCCACTCCACCACCGCCGCGTTGTCGGTCTTGTGGCCATAGCCTTCCATCTGATTCCAGTAGTCCGGCAGGCCAGCCAGATGGAAGACCAGATCGCCCACGGTCACCGGACGATTCTCGTCGGCCACGTCGAAGGACTTGATCAGGCTGCGGACTTCGGTGTCCAGCGTGAGGGTGCCTTCTTCGATCAGGATCGCTGCCGCCAGCGCCGTCATCTGCTTGGACACCGAGGCCAGGTCGAAGAGCGTGTCGGGACTGACCGGGATCTCGGCCTCTAGGTCGGCCAGGCCGTAGCCCTTCAGATGGCGGATCTCGCCGTTCTCGCTGACCAGCACCGCAATGCCGGGTGCGTCCTGACCGACCACCTCCGCCACCACCGCGTCGACCGCGGGCAGCGCGGGATCGGCAGCCATGGACAGTGCAGGGAGCAGCAGGCAGGCGCAGGCAAGAACAGTCTTTCGCATCATTGCAACTCCACTCAAGATCAAGGCCAAGGTCGGCGGCGAAGGATGCCGCGCAGGATTGTGGCCGCCAAGACGGGTCAAGGGCACTGCGCCGATGGGTGACGGCCATGCGGTCGTCGAGCCTCCCAGCAGACAACAAGCCGGTACTTGGCCATGCTCAGCCGACATTGAGCGCAACAGGAGCCTGCAATGACCGACACCGAGATTGTGGCCATCCGCGAGGCGGCAGCCATCGACGACTGCTTCGAGGCCTTCCACGCGCTGCGTCCGCATCTCGATCGGGATGCGCTCATGGCGCAGATCCTGCGTCAGTTCGCGCAGGGCTATCGCGTGCTGGCGCTGCGCCATGGCGGTCAGATCGAGTCGGTGGCCGGCTATCGGCACGTCGAGTTTCTGGCCTGGGGCAAGATCATCTACATCGACGATCTCAGCACCGTGCCCGGGGCGCGTCAGCGCGGGCAGGCGCGGCAGTTGTTGGATGCCATCGTGGCCGAGGCGCGCGCCGCGGCTTGCGTGGCCGTGCACCTCGATTCCGGCTATGCGCGGCAGGCGGCCCACCGCTTGTACCTGCGCTACGGCTTCGTGCTGTCCAGTCATCACTTCGCACTGTCCCTGGCGGACTGATCGGCAAGAGCGGCGCCCGCCGCCAGCGGTGGGCCTCAATTGCGAGCAATTCTCATTCGCCTGAAGGGCGTCGTTTGCTGCAATGCAGCACGAGTGGATTTCGATATTCGCCGATCGATTCGAGTGAACATGGGGTCAATCGTGCTGCACTGCAGCATCGGCAAACATCGCGCACTAGATCGGATCTATCGATTTCATCAATGGACGCCGCCTGGGTAGGCTGTCAGAGCGCTATCACTGCGCTCGCGAGCAACAACTTTGTCCTTAAGGAGTTTTGTCATGTCCAACCTGAAAGGGTCCAAGACCGAAGAGAACCTGAAGTACGCCTTCGCCGGCGAATCGCAGGCCAATCGTCGCTACCTGTACTTCGCCCAGAAGGCAGACGTGGAGGGCTACAACGACGTCGCGGCGGTGTTCCGTTCCACCGCGGAAGGTGAGACCGGCCACGCCCACGGCCATCTGGAGTACCTGGAAAGCTGCGGTGATCCGGCCACCGGCCTGCCTTTCGGCGACACCGCCAGCAACCTGAAGAGCGCGATCCACGGCGAAACGCACGAGTACACCGACATGTACCCGGGCATGGCCAAGACCGCCCGCGACGAAGGCTTCGACGAAATCGCCGATTGGTTCGAGACGCTGGCCAAGGCCGAGCGTTCGCACGCCAATCGCTTCCAGAAGGCGCTGAATGATCTGGGCGCCAACGCCTGATCGATCAGCTCCGCCAGGCTTCGGGGGCGAGGTGCCCCCGAAGCGCTGCAGCAGCACGAGTTTCCGCGGCTGCCACAGCCTGCATTGATGGCACCTCCAGCAAAGGCCCGTCCGGGCCAGTCAGTGCGCCGCGCCGCGCACGCCCGATGAGTCGACGAGGATCCGCATGACGAGTACCGCCACCACCGCCCGGGAAGGCAGCCTGGAAGCGCCGACGCGCCATCCGCTCGACTGGCGCAATCCCGATTTCTGGAACGAGGAATCGCTCAACAAGGAACTGGAGCGGGTCTACGACATCTGCCACGGCTGTCGCCGCTGCGTGAGCCTGTGCCAGTCCTTCCCGGTGCTCTTCGACCTCGTCGACAACTCACCGACGATGGAAGTCGATGGCATTGCCAAGGCCGACTACATGAAGGTGGTCGACCAGTGCTACCTGTGCGATCTCTGCTACCAGACCAAATGCCCCTACGTGCCGCCGCATGAGTGGAACGTGGACTTCCCGCATCTGATGCTGCGCGCCAAGGCGATCAAGCACAAAAAGGGCGAAACCAGCTGGCAGGCGAAAGTGCTGTCCTCCACCACCACGGTGGGCAAGATCGCCTCGATCCCGGTGGTGGTGCAGGCGGTCAATGCGCTGAACAAGACCGCGCCGATGCGCAAGGTGCTGGACCGCACCCTGGGCGTGCATCCGGATGCGGTGATTCCCACCTACGACAGCAACACCGGGCGCAAGCGCCTGAAGATGTACGAGGGCGAAGTTCCGGCGCAGGCGGCCGGGCCAACCCGCGGCAAGGTGGCCATCTTCACCACTTGCTACGGCAACTACAACATGCCGCAGGTGGTGGAAGATCTCGCCGCCGTGCTCAAGCACAACGGCATCGAGGTCAAGCGTCTGGCTCGCGAGAGCTGCTGCGGCATGCCCAAGCTGGAGCTTGGCGATCTGGACGCGGTGGCGCGCTTCAAGGAAGAGAACCTGCCAGTGCTGGCTGCCGCCGTGGAAGCGGGCTACGACCTGATGGCGCCGATTCCCTCCTGCGTGCTGATGTTCAAGCAGGAGCTGCCGCTGATGTTCCCCGAAGATGCGCAGCTGCAAAGGGTCAAGCGCGCCATCTTCGATCCCTTCGAATACCTGATGCACCGCCACCAGGCGGGGCTGTTCAACACCGAATTCAAGCGTGAGCTGGGCAAGGTGGCCTACCACGTGCCCTGCCACCAGCGGGTGCAGAACATCGGGCCGAAGACGCGCGACGTGCTCAAGCTGATCCCCAACACCAGCTTCGAGATGATCGAGCGCTGCTCGGGCCACGACGGCACTTACGGCGTCAAGAGCGGCACTTACGAGTACGCGCGCAAGATCGCCAAGCCGGTGGTCGATCGCATGAAGAAGGCCAACGCCCAGCACTACTCCAGCGATTGCCCGATGGCCGGCGCGCATCTGGCCGACGGCATCGAAGGCAAGCCGGTGGCCGAGCACCCGATCAGCCTGCTGCGCATGGCTTACGGTCTGTGAGTGCCGCCGCCCATCACCGCCATTCCGAGAGAACCAGCATGAGCCACACCACCACCATGAACCATCTGACTCGCGACGACCTCTACTCGCTGGAGCAGTACGCCACCCGCCGCAAGGCCTTCCGTGCGCAGGTGCTGGAGCACAAGAAGCTGCGCACCTTGCACCTGGGCCCGCACATGACGCTGATCTTCGAGGATCGGCTCACCGTGCAGTACCAGATCCAGGAAATGCTGCGCATCGAACGCGTGTTCGAGGCCGAAGGCATCGAAGACGAGCTGGCAGCCTACAACCCGCTGATTCCGGACGGCCACAACCTCAAGGCCACCTGCCTGATGGAATACGCCGAGCGCGAGCATCGCGCCCGCGAACTGGCGCGCCTGCGCGGCATCGAACACCGCATCTACGTGGAAGTGGCCGGGCATGGCCGCAGCCTGGCGATCGCCGACGAGGATCTGGATCGCAGCGACGAGCACAAGACCTCGGCGGTGCACTTCCTGCGCTTCGAGTTCAACGCGGCGCAGATCGAGGCGATCCGCAGCGGGGCCGCCTTGACGCTGGGCGTCGACGACGAGCGCTACGGCCACGCGCTGCGCATCACCGCCGCCAGTGCCGCGGCGCTGGCCAAGGACTTTGGCTGAGCGGGGCCACTCGGCAGCTACGCCGTGGAGCCGGGCGGCTAGCAGCTGCATGACGGGGCGAGCAAAGCGCCCGCAGCGTGCCCGCCCTGTCGGCTGAGGCGGGTGGCAGAATCACGCCATGCAAGCGCCGCGTCCGCACTATCGAATGGTTGATACCGCGCAGGGCAAGCGCATGGTGGCCGTGGCGCCACCGCGCTGGCAGAGCTATGCGCGCCTGCTGCGCCTGGATCGCCCGATCGGCATCCTGCTGCTCATGTGGCCCACGCTGTGGGCCTTGTGGCTGGCAGCGCGCGGATTGCCACCTTGGGATGTGCTGGGCATCTTTGTCGCCGGCGTGGTGCTGACCCGCTCCGCCGGCTGCGTGTTCAACGATTACGCCGATCGCTGGCTCGATCCGCAGGTGGAGCGCACGCGCCAGCGCCCGCTCGCCACCGGCGAGGTCAGTGCCCGCGAGGCGTTGATCCTGTTCGTGCTGTTGATGGTCAGCGCCTTCGCCCTGGTCTGGTTCACCAATCGCCCGACCATCTATCTGTCGTTGGTGGCGCTGGGGCTGGCAGTCCTCTACCCGTACATGAAACGGGTGATCTGGTTCCCGCAGGTGGTGCTCGGTGCAGCCTTCTCGATGGGCATCCCGATGGCCTACACCGCGGTGGTGAATGACATCCAGATCCTCGCCGTGCTGCTGTTCCTGGCCAACCTGCTGTGGACCATTGCCTACGACACCCAGTACGCCATGGTCGATCGCGAAGACGATCTCAAGGCCGGTGCGCGCTCCACCGCGATCCTGTTCGGCGATCTGGATCGCATCGCCATCGGCATGCTGCAAGTCTGCACCTTGCTCACGCTGTGGCTGATCGGCCGCCGTGCCGAGCTGGAATGGCCCTATCTCGCCAGCCTGGGCGTGGCCGCCGCGCTGTTTGCCTACCAGCAATGGTTGATCCGCGAGCGCGAAGCCAAGGCCTGCTTCGCGGCCTTCCTCAACAACCAGTGGGTCGGGCTGGCGGTGTTCGCCGGGATCGTCGGGGCCTTGTGGCTGCAGTGAGCGTGCTCGCACTGCACTGCGGTCGGCAAAGGCTCGGCGGATCCTGGGGATGATCCGAACAGGTCCACCCTGCTCGATTCAACCCAGACCCCTGTCCGACACCATCGCCCTCAGCGTTGCCGCTCCATCCAGACGCGGTGGGCTTCGGCCAGCGCCAGGTAACGCGGTTCCCGACGCAGTGAATCCAGACCCCGTTCGAGGCTGAAGCCGATGAAGCTGACCGACCCGACCTGGGCATGGATGGCTTCCAGATGGTCGAGGGCGGTGTCGGGATCACCGGCTCGGGCGTAGGCGATCGCCAGCGCCTGGCGTACGTTGCCTTCGGCCCAGGCGTCGCGGCGCGCGCGCTGCAACCAGTCGCGCTCGGCAGCGCGGACGCCCGCCAGATCGCCCAGCATGCCGGGCAGGTTGCAGGGATAGTAGAAATAGGCGCTGGTGGAGTCCCAGCCGCCCGGATAGGGCTCAGGCCGCGCCTCATTGCGTGCCTTGATGGCGAGCAGTTTGGTGCGCGCAGCGGCCGCATCGCCGGCCACCAGCAGCGCCTCGGCTTCGGCCAGTGCGTAGGCCTCCGGATAGTTCGGAAACTGACGCAGCCGCACGGGCCACAACTCGGTCGACAAAGCCTGGGCGATCCACTCGGGCTTGCGACTGGCGAGCGCGATGCGGAAGGGCAAGGTCGAGTAGAAGTCATTCGGTCCATCGATGGCCGCCCAGGCGGCCTCGATCTTGCCACGGTTGAAAAGATCCTCGGCCGTGTGCGAGGGCAGATCCCCACCGAGGGCGCGAACGCGCTCGCGCACCGCATCGGACTCCTCGAACTCGCCCAGGGTCAGCAAGGTGTTGGACAGTTCCAGCAGCGTGTCGGTGTTGGCCGGATCACTGGCCAGCGCTTGCTCGAAGGCATCGATGCTGTCCTGGAAGCGGCCGTCGCGGCGGGCCACCAAGGCCCGCGCATACCAGGCCTCGGCGTAATCCGGGACACGCTCGATCACGCGGGCCAACATGGCCTCGGCACGCGCGTAGTCCAACTCGCCCCAGTAGTGCTGATAGGCCTGCGCCATCCAGGTTTCGATGTCATCCGGCGCCAGTTCGACTGCACGCTGGGTGCTCAGTCTGGCCGCATCGCGCATCGCCGCGTCGGCATAGGCAAACCAGTAGCTGGCCCATTGCACCCGCGCCCGCCGTGCATAGGCGTGGGCAAACTTCGGGTCGATCTTGATGGCGCGGTCGAAGTGACCGATCGCCGCCGCGAAGCGCTCGGGTGTCGCGCGGTCCAGCGCTGCCATCAGCTTGCCTTGCAGGAAGGCTTCGTAGGCGGCCAGCTCGCTGGTGGATCCTGCCGCCAGCGAGCGCGTGTCCGCCGGACTCAGCACCACCTGGGTGGCCTCCGCCACCGCCGCCGCGATCTCGACCTGGATCGCAAACACCGAAGCCGTGCTGAAGCTGCGGTCGTAGCGCTCCGCCCACAGGTGCACATCGTGCTGGGCATCGATCAGCTGGACCGTGATCAGCACCTGCTCGCCGGCACGCTGCACGGCGCCTTCGAGGACCACGGTCGCGCCCAGTTCACGGGCAATTTCCGGGATCGTCAGCCGCGTGTCGGCGTAGCGCATCATCGATGTGCGCGAGATCACCTTGAGGCCTTCGATCTTCGACAACTTCGTCAGCAGATCATCATGCAGGCCTTCGGCAAAGTAGCTGTCCTCGGGCAAGGTGCTGCGATTGCGAAAGGGCAGCACGGCGACGAGCCCGCTGCGCGCTGAAGTCGCGGTCGCAGATGCCGCCGCGAAGGGCGCAGCGGGCGGTGCGATCAGGTACTTGTCGATCACGAAGTAGCCGATCGCGAGCAGCAGCAGCGCGATGATCGAGCGATTCAGGCGCCGCGCATCGGGCCTGCTGGCAAGACCGGGCGCCGCGTTGTCGATGCGCTGCAACCGTGGCTGACGCCGCTCCGGGCCCCGGTAGCTTCCATCTGAGTCAGTGACTTCCTCGTCGCGCTTGAGGCCGGCCGGTGTCAGTTCGTAGATCCAGGAGAACACCACGGCGACGACGAAGCCGATGGTCAAGACGATCACCAGGACCTTCATCACCCACGGCGGCGCGTCGAAGACCGGCAACAGCGTGGCCGCTACCTGCACCACCAGCCAGGCACCGACGAGGTACAGGCTGGCCATGCGAAAGACATTGCGGCGCTGAAGTTCGGCAAGAAAGCGCAAGGCCCAAGGTCTCCGTCGCGGATGAATCCGCGCGGCGGATCTTACTCTGCGCAGGATGGCCGCGCTGTCGGCGGTCCAGTGTGGCCTCGGGCGCAGGTCCAGCGACCCGACCCCGGCCCTGATGGCGCCGAGATCCACGCCCCGCCGACGCAACTACACCCCTGCGCGGGCGCGGATCAGTGCGGCCAGCACGTCGGGGGCGTAGTCGAAGGAGTCGTAGTAGAGACGGTCTTCGGGCAGGCCGGCGCTGGCAAAGGCGCGGCGTGCGGCTTCGATCAGGGCGGGCGGGCCGCTCATGTACACGTCGAAGTGCTTGAGCTCGGGGAAATCGCTGAGTACGGCGGCGTGCACCAGTCCGTGGCGGTAGGCGCGCTGTTCGAGGCTGGAGGCCTCGCTCAGCACCGGCACATAGCGGAAGTGCCGCTGGCGCTGCTGCCAGTCGGTGCACAGTGCATCCAGATACAGATCCTCGGCATGGCGCGCGCCCCAGTAGAGGTGGATCGGGCGTTGCGTGTCGCTGGCGAAGAGGTGTTCGAGGATGGCCTTGATGGGCGCAAAGCCAGTGCCCCCGGCGACGAAGAGCACCGGCCGATCGGAGCCCGCGCGCGGCACGAAGGTGCCCAGCGGGGCTTCGATGTCCAGCCGCGCGCCGATCGCCAGTACCTCGAACACGCGCTGGGTGAAGCCGCCGCCCTGTACGCGGCGCACGTGCAGGAACAGCCGTCCGTCGTCACGCGGCGCATTGGCGATGGAAAAGGCGCGGCGCTTGCCGTCTTCGAGCAGCACGTCCAGGTACTGGCCGGGCAGATAGCGCAGCGGCGCCGCGCTCAGCGGTGCCAGCACCAGCTCAGCCACATCCGGCGCCAGCAGCCGGCGTTCTTCCAGTTGCACCTGCATGCGGCAGATCGGGATGCCACGCACCGCTTCCACTTCGCGGATCTCGAGGCTCAGATCGCTCAGCGCCACGGCCTGGCACAAGAGCACTTCGCCATGTTCGCGCTCGGCTGTGCTCAACGCGCTGGGCGGGTTGTAGGGGTAGGCGCACTGGCCTTGCAGCAAGCGCGCCTTGCAGCTGCCACAGTTGCCGGCCAGACAGCTGTAGGGCAAGGCCAGACCGGCGCGCCGTGAGGCCGCCAGCACGGTTTCCTCGGGACCCGCGTCGAAGCTCTTGCCGCTGCCGGCGAGATGGATGTGGTGCATGCCGGGTCCTAGAGACCCAGCTGCTTCTGCTCGGCCGGCAGCAACACCAGCTTGAGCAGCTGCGCCACCGTGCGATGCGCTTCCAGCGGATGGCGCAGCGGTTGGTGCGGGTGGATCTCGTAGTGATTGCGACGGCCGACCTTCTCGCGGCGGATGAAACCGGCGCCTTCCAGATCAACCAGGATCTTCTGCACCGCGCGCTCGGTCAGGCCGACCTGCTGCGCCACATCGCGCAGGCGCATGTCGGGATGGCGCGACAGGCACACCAGCACATGGCCGTGGTTCGACAAGAAAGTCCATTCCGCGGCGGGCGCGTTTTGTTCACCGTCCATCGACAGCGTCCTTGCTCTGATACACGAACATTGTTTCGCGTATCAGAGTTCATCAAAGGGAGGGCTCAGCATGTTCGAAAGCATACACAAGGCATCCACCGAGATCGGCGCCGCCAGCTCGGCCACGCCTGATGCGGCAGAGGCGCGCATCGCCCTGGCACGCGGCGACGGAATCGGCCCGGAAATCACCGCCGCCGTGGTGAGCGTGCTGGATGCCGCCGGGGCGCGCATCGGCTGGCAGGAAGTGGCGATGGGTGAAAGCCTGTATCGCGCCGGACACCTGAGCGGCATCGAGGACAGCACCTGGGATCGCCTGGCCGGCTGCGCCGCCCTGCTCAAGGCGCCGCTGACCACGCCGCAGGGCGGTGGCTACAAGAGCCTGAATGTCACGCTGCGCAAGCGCCTGGGCCTGTTCGCCAATGTGCGGCCCTGCGTCAGCTATGCGCCGGTGCTGCCCGGACCCAAGCAGATGGACCTGGTGGTGATCCGCGAGAACGAGGAAGACACCTACGCCGGCATCGAGCATCGCCAGACCGATGAAGTGATGCAGTGCCTCAAGCTGATCAGCCGGCCGGGCTGCGAGCGGATCAGCCGCTATGCCTACGCCTATGCCATGCAGAACGGTCGCCGCCGGCTGACCTGCGTGAGCAAGGACAACATCATGAAGCTCACCGACGGGCTGTTCCATCAGGTGTTCCGCGAGATGGCGGCGGAATACCCGGAGCTCGCCACCGAGCACTTGATCGTCGACATCGGCACCGCGCGCCTGGCCACGCGCCCGGAGCGCTTCGATGTGATCCTCGCGCCCAACCTCTATGGCGACATCCTGTCCGACGTGGCGGCCGAGGTGGCCGGATCCATCGGCCTCGCGCCCTCGGCCAACATCGGCGCGCGCTTCGCCATGTTTGAAGCCGTGCATGGCTCGGCGCCGGACATCGCCGGTCGTGATATCGCCAATCCCTCGGGCTTCCTGCTGTCGGCGGTGATGATGCTGGTGCACCTGGGCCAGAACCGCGTCGCCGAGCGTGTACACAACGCCTGGCTGCGCACGCTGGAAGACGGCGTGCACACCGCCGACATCGCGCATGCCGGCAGCCGCGAGCGCGTGGGGACGCGCAGCTTTGCCCGCGCGGTGATCGATCGCCTGGGCACCGAGCCGAAGCAGTTGGCAGTGGTGCACTACCCGCAGCGCGCGCCGCTGGATCTGGCCAGCATCGCCAATCCGGCGCCGCGGCCGCGCGCACGCAAGGAACTGGTGGGCGTGGATCTATTCCTGCAGTGGGATGCCGACGCGCGCCAGCCGGGGCAATTGGCGCATGCGCTGCAGGCGGTGCAAGGTGAGCTGGAACTCAAGGTCATCACCAATCGCGGCGTGAAGGTGTGGCCCAAGGGACTGAAGGACACCTTCTGCACCGACCATTGGCGCTGCCGCTTTCAGCCGCGCGAAGGCCAGCTCAGCACCAGCATGCAGGCAGTGCTGGCCTTGATGCAGCGCGTCGATGGCGCTGGCCTGGAGATCATCAAGAGCGAAGGCCTGTACAACTTCGATGGCGTGCCTGGCTACGCACTGGCGCAGGGGCAATAAGCGGCGAAAGTCGTTCAGGGGCAGCGGCATGCGTGCCGCTGCCTCTCTTGCGATGCTCGGGTCCAACTGTAGCCACTCCACACGCCCTTGGACCTCGCTCTCTTCGATTTCGACAGCACCATCACCACCCGCGACACCTTCGCCCACTTCATCCATTACGCCGCACCGCCCGCACGGCGCTGGTGGGGCCATCCGCTGCTGCTGCCGGTCTTCGTGGGCTACCGGATGGGCGTGGTCTCCGGCCATGTCATCCGCGCCAGCGCCGTGCGGGTGGGCTTGAGCGGCGTGCCGCTGACGCATGCCAGCGCAAAGGGCGAGCAGTTCGCGCACGAAGTGCTGGAGCAGATCCTGCGTGCCGAGGTGATGGCGCGCATCGACTGGCATCGCCAGCGCGGCGACCGCGTGCTGGTGGTCTCCGGCGCGCTGGACCTTTATCTCGCCCCCTGGTGTCGCCGGCATGGGCTCGAGTATCTGTGTTCGAGCTTGGCGGTGCGCGATGGCCGGCTCACCGGGGCTTATCTCGGCGCGCAATGCGTGGCCGAGGAAAAGGCGCAGCGCGTGTGCCGCTCGCTGCGCCTGCAGGACTACGCCGCGATCCACGCCTACGGCGACAGCCCGGACGATCACGCGATGCTG
>ERZ1066138.31-NODE-31-length-42734-cov-10.494295_pt1 | contig 42734 bp, 30 predicted proteins | sample MGYA00382785_ERZ1066138 | MGnify/ENA primary metagenome ERZ1066138 (study PRJEB33369, sample SAMEA5778368) | biofilm metagenome | biome: Industrial cooling water; feature: Water cooling tower basin; material: Biofilm | place: United Arab Emirates | collected... | reverse complement strand
ACTGCGTGTCCGCATCGAGATATGCGATTTCCTCTGGTACGGCCTTCTGAAGCTCGACGAATGCATCTGCAGCCAGAAGCCCGCGCAACTGGTCACGACGTTGGTGAACAGCAGCGATATCCGCTTCGGTGATGGTGTCGTTGCGCTGACCCGATAGCCTCCAGCGGGCAATTGCCGCCTCAAGACGGGCCAGATGCTGCTCGCAGATGGCAATGATTTCTTCGCGCGTCACAATCCGCACGACCTTGGGACCACTCATGCTGCTCTCCCGGAAGACGTTGAGAGCGCGGCCTCAATGGCCAGGCGGAGGCGCTCCTGCTCGTAGGTCCGCCGCTCATACCAGTCGACGCACGACACCCGATGCAGCTGCCGCACCGTGCCGGCGAGAATCTTCGGCCGCCACAACTCGCGGGCTCGGGCGCGCGCCAGAATGGCATCGCGCGGCGCATCACACTCGATACCGATGCCGAACAGGCCGGTGCGCGGGTCGACAATGGCGAGGTCGACAGCGAAGGCATCGTTGTCCCCGCCCAGCGTGACCTCATACCCCAGCCCGCTGACGAAGCGCTCGACAGATCGCACGAAGCCATCGGTCACATCATGCCCGCGTCGTTCGCTCCGCGAGCCTTCCGTCACCATGCGCCGGCACAAGGCGCGTCCTGCGTCGAGATCCTGCACCGTAATGGACCGTCCAAACTCCAGATACCCTTGCAGGTAGTCGCGCTCCGTCATTGGCGGACGATGGGTCGAGAGCATGTCGGAGACCTCGCCGATCGGAATGGACGTGGCGACGATGATCTTCTTCTTGGCACGCGTGACGGCAACGTTCAGGCGCCGTCGCCCGCCCTGTTGTCCAAGGACACCAAAGTTGCGGCGGAACACGCCACGCTCGTTACGGCCGAAGGTCGTCGAGAAGATGATCAGATCGCGCTCGTCACCCTGCACGTTCTCGACGTTCTTGACGAAGAAGCCGATATCCTCGTGGTCCTGCGTGCGCTGCTGCTCGGCGATGTAGGCTTGCCGGAAGGCCGCGTTCTGCTCCGCTCTGGCCTCGAGCCGGTCTTCGATCAAATCGGCCTGTTTGCGGTTGAATGTGACAACACCGATGGAGGGGCGTCGTTCCGGTGGCTCGCTCCAATAGCCTTCCAGCAGCTCGACGACACGGTCGGCCTCGGCCGGATTGGTCTGTTGTGTATAGATGCCATCGACTTGGATGACCTCGATGGGCCGCTCACGCCGTACAACGGCTTCGGGGTGCTGAACGGGCACGTTGAGGCGATTGCCATAGAAGGCGGCATTGGAGAACGCGATCAGCTCGCGGTAGGCCGAGCGGTAGTGGACCTCAAGCCCCCGTGATGGCAGCGAGACGCGGGCCAGATTGAGAAGATCGGGGCAGTCCTTGATCTCACGCCGGTTCCAGGTTTCCTCGAGAGCCTCTCGTGCACTGTCGCTGATCCCGTCCTGCTCGCCATCGTCGATCTCCGCGTCCTCGTCATCCTCGATGCGCCCCGCAAAGAACGACGTCGGCGGCATCTGCTTCTCGTCACCACTGACGACGGCAAGCCCGGCACGGAACAGTGTCGGCAAGGCATACTCGATCGGCATCTGCGAGGCCTCGTCATAGACCACGACATCGAATAGGCCGGGCGTGAGAGGCAGGATGCGACTGGCGACATCGGGGTTGGCCAGCCATACGGGCCGCAATTCAAAAAGCCCAAGGTCGCGACCATTCTCGATGAGATCGCGAATGCTGGAGCGCGGCACACCGCGCGCGGCGCGCAGGCGCGTGATGCTCGTCCACGCCTGCTGCGTCCCTTGCACCTGAGATGCCTCGATGCCGTCGGCCAGCAGTCGGCCGTTGAGCCGGCGCATCTCCACGTCAGCATCGCCAAGCGCCCGCGCCTTGACCTCCATCTCGGTCTGATCGAGAAGCAGTGCCGGTTCGCGCGCTTCAAGCGACGCCTTGATGGCGAGACGGGCCTCACGGGCGATGATGCGCCGGACCATGGCGCTCAACTCATGCGGCGGCAGGGCGCTCAGCTGGGTCTCGACATCGCGCAGATGCGCGAACACCTTCATTGTCGTCGCGTCGAGACCCATGACCCGCCGGCGGAATTGCTGGAAAGCCTCCAGCGTCGGCAAGGCACCTGCGATCGTTGACAGCGACGACATGTTCGACTGGCCGTTCGTGATCGCCGATCGGCAGGCTGACAGCCACGGATCCTCGAACCAATTGCCAAGAGCCGCCAGCGCGGCCGCACTTACAGCGCGCGTGTCGCATCGTCTGACCGCGGCCGCCACCTCCTCGAGGAATGCCGGCAAGGTGCCAGCTTCCGCGTGCCGTAGAGCCAGATCGGTCCGCGGCCCGCGTTCGAGGAGCTGCGCCATCCTTTCGACGTCGCCAAGCGAATGACGCAAGTGGGTGGCCAACCGCGTAACACCGGCCCACGGCAGGGAGGCGAGCGACAGATTGTCGATCCGCAACTGCACCAGCACCACGGCCAGACGCTGCTTGAGTATCCGCAGTTCACGCTCGAACCGTACCGCCTCGATCAACGCGGGCACGTCGCCGGCCATCCCAGGCGCACGCTCACGCAGGAAGCGCTTCAGGTGTCGCAACGCAAGGTATCTGAACGGATTGAAGAGGCCGATCAACGAGGCGGGCCCGGCGGCACGGTCACACGCGCGCGCTAGAGCGCGAAGCGTATCGTCATCAAGCGGGAGGAGAACGCTCGCCATTTCGCTTGATGGCAGGGACGAGCCCGGCGCCCCCAGACGGGCGAGCAGCCCGTCGAGTTCTTCGAGCTGTTTTCCACCCTCACTCTTGCCGGCCCGGACGCCGGTGCCGGGTGCGAACAGCGAGATCCATAAGGCGACATTGCCGCGTTGCTCCGCACTCAACAGAGCACTCGTCTCGGATGCCTCGGACACCCACACGCGTGTCGGCTCGGCATCCGCGACCTCGAAGGCCGCGGCACCTTGCGCGATCAGCCGATGGCGCTCCGCCTCTGCCGCGGCAAAGCGCTCAAAATCCGACAGGAAGGCCCGAAGCGTGGCCGGGTCGGCGGGGAAGGCCTTGAGGGCATGCAGAGGGTTTCCCTCGAAGCGCGCAGCCAGCCAATAGCGCGCCAGCGAGGCGCAGGATTCTTCAATTGCCGCTCTCTGCGCAGCTGGCAATGTCTCGAGCAGGCCGCGCAGTCTCGGCACGTCGATGGGGGCGGGGGCATCCGCATCCAGCTCGATCAGCTCGCCCAGCAGCGCCCTGTAGCTCAACCCGGTCTCATCGTCGGCCTGGTGCACGGCCTCATGGCGGCGGTCGAGCTGACCTTCGAGCTCCTCGATCAGATGGGCAAGCTGCTGCCGCTTCCGGCGCACGCCTGCATCTGCCGAACCGGGATTGCGTCGCAGATTGATGGCCTGGCCCCGGATCATCTCCAGCACGGGCTGACGATCCTTGTTGATATCCGTGACCATGATGCATCGGTCCTGCAGCCCTTCCTTCTCCAGGCGCTTTCGCACGACGTCGATCGCCGCATGCTTCTGACAGACGACGAGCACGCTCCGCTTCCGGCCGATGGCATCGGCGATGATATTGACGATGGTCTGGCTCTTGCCGGTCCCCGGCGGCCCTTCGAGCAGGAGCCCTGGGGCATTGCGCGCGGCGAACACAGCCGCCTCTTGCGACGGATCGCTTGCCGCGCTGAAGAAGCGATCGATCTCCCGCGGTGGCGGCGGCGACGGACCTTCGGCGTCCAGGCTTGCGATACGAAGAAGCGCGGCCAGGGCTGTGCTATCCGGCGCCCTTGCCTTCAGCCGCCGCAGATCATCGACGATCGCCTGGCCGATATATGAGAGATGGAAGATGACAGCAGACGGAACAGCCCGCCGTGTGCCGGGCGGCACCTGGACGTCACGACCAGGCAATCTGGCGAGCTCCTGCCCGGCGCACGATGCCAGGGCGCTGAAAGCGTCCATGACATCCCCGGGGCTCAGCGCCGAGCGGCCGAGCAACTCCTCGATCACATCTCGCCACCGGCCGATCTCGTCGACCCCGACGATCCCCTCCAGCGCCGGATTGATGCGGACATCTTCCCGGTCACGGTCGAACGCAACCGTAACATTGCCGCGCACACCCACGGCCGCGTCAACACGTATCGGCCAGAGCAGGATCGGCGCGATGCGCGGCTTGACGGCTAGCCTGCCGTCGCGGGCGATGAGGAATGGAAATCCCAGATAGAGGCCATCGATGCCGGTATCGCGCTTATAGAGCGCAGCGCCCTGCACGAGATGGCGCAGCCGGCTTTCCGGAGAGCTCTCCGGTATTGCGAACACGGCTGGATCAATCTCGAAGGACTGATCCGAGCGTCGCAGCACATGTGCCACCATGTCGTCCGGGCGCCGCCGCGCGCTACCCAACTCACAGACGTCAATGCGGGGCGTCGTCTTACCGATCGTCATGCGCACGAGCGGACCGCGCGTCAGTGAGATCGTCACCTTCTTCTCGAAATAATCGAGAATGCGCTGGTAATACTCATGCTTGGGCGGTTCGCACCATTGCTCCGCCGGAATAGCCAGCAGCACCAGCGCGCGCCCGACCGGCAGGCGCCGCTCCAGACGGAGCTGTTCCACCCACTCATCCGCGCGCGCAATTCCACAACGCGCAAGATCACCCGTCCGGCGCCGGACCTCAGCGATCAGATCGCGGCGAGAGAGATCGAGATGGCGAGAGGCTGCCGTGCGATCGAACAGGCCAATGCCGGCCCGCTGCGCCAACTGTTCCGCTTCGCCGATGACCTCATCGCGGGTGCGAAAATAGCCGGGATCGGCAGCCAGGAGGATGATGAAATCCTCTTCGGCCGACTGCCGCCGTTCCATCAGGCTGGCGATACCAGCGTGCTGCGTGTCTGGGAAGAGCCGGCGCCGCGTATCCCATTCCGCAGCAAGCCGGGCGCGCGAGGTCGCCAGGAGATAAGCCCGCAGCGTTGCTTCTTCCAAATTGATCTCGAGAAGCTTGGCTTTCTCGCGCACAGCGCCCGCACGCATCTTGAGGCGTGACAGCCAGGGCTCCGCATCCATCCCCCCCAGAATGTCCGGCGCCGGCCCCGCGATCAACGCATAGCCCAACTCGCTATGTTCGAGCAGCCATGCCGGATTGATGATGTCGCCCCGGCAGGCCAGCGGCATGCTCTCGTTGAGCAGCTTCAGGGCGATCGACAGCCGAAAGTCATCGTGTAGCCCATCGTGGCGCGTGATCTGACGCAGCATCGAGATGGCACTCTCCGGCAGGCCGATCTCCGCCGCCCAGGTCGCGATCTCACCACGCAGGAGGAGATCGCGCGCCTCATCCCAGTTCGGTGCGTCGGCAGCCTCGAGCGCGAAGCGCATCGGGCTCGTATAGGCTTTGTTGCCGAGACGGATCGCCGGACCGGTGCCTGTCTCGGCACTGACCGCCGCGTCTGCAGGGACGTCGACGGCCTCGCCATCGAGCCAGGCCTTGAGCTGCGACCAGCCCCAACGTTTGGTCCGGTCGCGCACCAGGAGACCGCGCAGCACTGTTTGCAGCTCAGGCGGGAGGTCGCTCGGAACCGCGACACCGGTGGCAAGGGCATGGACCAGGAAGACTCGGGGATTGATGCCGTCGAAGCAGCGGCCTTCCGTGACCTGCTCGAGCAGGATCATGCCCAGGCTCCACCAGTCCGAAGCGGGCGCGACAGCACCGACCACAGCCTCCGGAGCCGTATAAGGTGTCGTCTCAAGCGGAGCGACGATGTCGAGATCAAACTCCGAAAGCCGTGCGGATCCGAAGCCCGTGATCACCAGGTCGAGCGGCTCCCCAGTCCGCACGTGAATGTTACCCGGTCGCAGATCCCGATGCCTCAGTCCGACCTCGGCAAACGTCCTGAGCGCGCTTCCAATCTCCAAGGCGAGACGGCGGACGGACGGAAGGTCGGCCCCCGAGTAGGACTGGTCGGCGAGCGACCCACCTTCGATGTGCTCGCAGACGTCGTAGACGCGATCACTCCAGCGACCGGTCGCAATCAACGCCGGCACGTGATCACGCGGCAACCGTTGCAGAAGTGCATAGACGGATGGATCGGGCTCGTGGCCATGGGCGTACAATGTGAGCACGGCCGATCGGTCATCATCGCGCCGCGTGGCCACAAAGCGCTCGCGCACCCGTCCTGGCGTGCTCAGTCGGCGATTCAAGTGCCAGCCGTCGATGGTATCAGGAGTTTCGATTTCCGGCGGCGGTACATACGGCGGTGGATCAGGCTCGCTCAATTCGCCTGGTGGTGTGGTGTCGCCAGGTGCCGGGATGTCGACATGGCATTCGGGACAGATCAGGTCCCCGGCGGTGATCGGATGGCCATTGGGACAGACGGACTGAGCAGGCTCCGGTGGCGGGGCGCTCGGCGCGATGGCAGGTCGCCAGCCGCTCGGCCGAATGGGTTCCTGTGAGATCGGCCAGGGCTCGAAGCCCTTTTCGAGGCACCCCTCGCAGAAGACCTCGCCTAGATCGCGTTCGCTCTCACAGCTCGGGCACCATCGCATGTGACTGGCGGGCATCACCGACAACTCTTGTCCTCCGATGTCGCCACGCGATGCCCGTGGGAGGTGAGCCATGCGTTGAGGCGCGCAAAATCATCACGATCCGGAATGCCGGCGAACCAGACGGCGCCGGCGTCATCGAACGCAACGTCGAGATGACGATCACGATCGTCACGCGACGTCTCGTAAGCGGCAAAGCACTCGCGACCGAGCGGTGTCAGGAAGGTCAGCCGTTGATTGTCGCTTCCGCGCAGGCGCAGCGACTGCGTCGCCGTTCGCTCGAAGGGATCGCTGACGATGGCGTCGATCAGGCCGTCCAGGCGCGACAGGTGCACATGGAGGGCCTCAAGCGGATAGCCGGAGAACACGAGAATATCTCCCTCGTGCTCGGCCTTCAGACCCTGCAGCAGGACTTCGAGCGCCCCCGCCTGATCAAAGGGCTCGCCACCCGAGATCGTGATGCCGTCTGCCGTGGCAAGCCACGGTCTGATCGCCGCTAGAACGACTTCAACCGTCGAGGATGGCTTTGTCGTCGCCCAGGTATCGGCGGAGATGCAGCCGGGACACCGGATTGAACAGCCCTGAAACCAGATGCCAACCCGGCGGCCGGGCCCCAGTGCGGTGACCGGATAGTGAAGACGCGACAGGCTGATGGGCAGATCGGTGCTGTTCATGGGAGCCTCGAAAGATGCAGCGACGTCACAGCTCCCTTCTCAACCTCGGCAATCGTCAGGCGAGATCCCTGCGCATCGCCGAAGTCGAACAAGGCTCGGGCGAGCGGATTGACAAGATGGCGTTCGACCTGATTGCGAATGCCGCGGCCGCCGTTAGACAAATCCTCGAGACACAATGTTGCCAGCTGCTCGCGGGCGCCATCGCTGACCGAAACGTGCGTGCCGCCGTGCATTAGATCGGCCAGCGTCGCATCCACCATCTGATGAAAGATCTGGATAGCGACCTCCGGCCGAATGAAATCGAAGACGATGATGTTCTCGCCGATCCGATTGAGGATCTCCGGTCGGTTCAGAACGATCTTGAAGTGGCGTTCGATCTCTCGGCGGACATTCGCCTGGACTGCCGCAAAAGGCTCGTTGGGAGATACGTTGAGCACGCGTTCACCTGACGGATCCTCGCGGTAAATGCCGAGGTTGGAGGTGAAGACGATCAGCGCCTCGGAGAAGTAGACGCGATCGCCGCGACCCGACGTCAGCACGCCGTCGTCGAGGATCTGCAGGAATTTGTCGAGGATGCGCGGATGGGCCTTCTCGATCTCGTCGAACAGAACAACGCTGAAGGGCTTTTCTCGAATCGCGTTGGTCAACTCGCCGCCGACATCATAGCCGACGTAGCCCGGCGGAGCGCCGATCAGACGCTGGTCCGAATGCTCCGCGCCGAACTCGGACATATCAAACCGGATGTAGGCACTTTCATCGCCGAACAGCAGCGACGTGATGGTCTTGGCAAGCTCGGTTTTTCCGACACCGGTCGGCCCCGCCAGGAACACGACGCCCCGCGGCCGGCCGCCACGGCGCGGTGCGCCGACACCAGTGACGGCCCGCTTCACAATATCCAGCACATGCGTGACAGCATGGTCCTGGCCCTTCACCCGGCCGCGGATATAGTCCGGGGCCGCCTCGATCTTGCGCCGTTCGATCCTCCTCCACGGATCTTCTGTTACGCCGACTTTGTAACGGCGTACCGCATCGGAGATCCGGTCGAACGTGACGCTCTCACTGCGGCCTAGTTGCGCAATGGCGTTGAGGTCCGTGAGGAGCAGGCCGTCGGTCATATCGACGAAAGCGTCGGCAGAGGCGGCGAGTGCTTCCGCGCTCGCTTGTCCGGCTGCCGGCATGGTCTTGATAAGGACGCGCGCCAGCGCACCTCGCGCAAGGTGGTCGGGCTTGGCGATCGGAATGTGTCTCAGGCGGGCATTGTTGAAAAGGAACCAGTCCGGCAGATCTCCTTCTTTGTCGACGATCCACACGATGGAATTGAAGAAAGGCGTCCGCTGCGGGCCATGCGGTCTCGGTCGGGCCGTCTGCGAAAGCACCTGGGCACGCATAAAGAGCTGATGCTCGTGCGGCTGGAGAAACTCATTGCGGATGATCAGCCGTGATGCGAAGTCGACCACGACGGCAATAGGCCCGTCGGCAAACGACGTGATCCGCTCCAGTGTCGATGTGAGCAGATCGAGGCCAGCGGGTGCGACCCCATTCGCCGGCGTCAGGCCAAGGCGGCTGAGAACCTCGTCACCATCGGGAGGCGTCCCCGACAGCGTGTCCGCCATGCGAAAGCCAGTGGTTGGCTCGTAAGCGATCACATGCTGATAGCCGCAGGCGACAAGCTCCGTCGCGAGCGCCGACATAAGCGGTGCGGCGGTCATCTGTCCCGGAACGGCTTCCAGGGCCTGCAGGTCGCGAATATTGCCGGTGAGGACGAACTGACTCTTTAGAGGAAGGAACCGCTGCAGATCCCTCAGCCAGCGCGGCTTCTGATAGGCGTCAACACGAACCATCCCCCACCTCGGCAATGAATTATCGCGAGCAACGTCTTGAAGTCCAGAAGGCTGCAATCGTCCTTTCGGAGAAGGGACTTCAGGCTGTTATGCTCAGAAATTAGCCAGGAGTATCCATCGGCGCGAATCACAACTGCCGTCCTCCTGGAACTGCACGTTTTCCACCGCTTACGTATGATCATCACCGAGGACCGCGTTGGTCGTCCGGAATCTCCAGCCTTCACCGGCGTGAGTTTCATTTGCGGCGGCGTGACTTGGGTGGATTGGGATGAGAGGCTGCAGCCCTGAGCACCGCAATCTCTCCAACCAGATCCTCTATCCGCTTTTGCAGATCGCGACTGTCCTGGCGATGCTGACGCTGATTGTGCTCGAATGTTTCGATCACTTGTTGCGCGGCCCGAAGATCGCTCTCGGCATTGCTCAGGGTTGATTGGAGATCCGCACACGTGCGTGCGAGATCGGCTTTCTCCCGCGCCAGATCCTCAAGGATGCGCTCCCGCTCCTCGCCCTGCTCCTCCATATGAGCTATTAGATCTGACGAGGCATTCACATCCGCTTCGAGCCTCTCGATCCGTGCACGTTGCCGTACGCTCTCGTCGCGTACCGACTTCGCACACTCGCCCCAAGCCGCCGCCCAACATCGTGACGCCGCCAAGAGCACTTGCTGTGCTGCTGCCGCGGATATCCGCTCAAATTCCTGCGTCAGCGCTTCCGGCACCGGCGCCGCGGTCTTTGCGCCCAGCACAGGCTCTCGAGCCGCGCCGGCAATGACAGCTTTGATCCGACCGATATTGCCGCCTCCGAGCCGCATGCGCACACGCATGGGATTGATCTCCTCACCCTCCGCGGCAAGAGCGTGGATGGCGGCCAAAATGTCCTCATCGCTGTAGATCGGGTGACGTGCCATGACGATCAATCCGGGATTAATTAGTTATAACTTAACAAACCAATTAATGACCTTTCCGCGGCGAGACGCCGGCGAAGATGTGGCCGATTGCACCGAAAAATACTGGTACGCCTTGTGCGTTCTCTGAATGTTCGCTTAAATTGACTGATCGCTGCAAGCCTATGGGAGAGCATGAAGAAGCCAGCAGCGATGAGAAGGGGGCGTACATGAAGCTGTTCGGCTACCTTCCGGGGAGCATGTTCCAGCCGCTGGCGGGACCCAGGAAGCACGCCTATGCCCGAGTGCTGCTGCGCCTGTACGATCGCGTCTATGCCGCCCGCGTGCTCGAAACGCCGACCAAAGACGAGGTGTTGAAACACATTGCAGGGGCACTCGCCGAAGCAGGCGTGGCTTCGCTGGAGGAGGGTGACTCAGAAGGCGTTGAGGCCGATATCCAGTCCAATACGCATTACATCGCATATCAGCGGCTGCGTAACACCGGTTGGCTGATCGAGGAGCCGGACAAGTGGACAGTCCTCGTCGATATGCACCCGGATGCCTTCATGGTGCTCGGCGCTATCGCCGACTTCGGCAACAGCCGCATCCGTGTTGCCGGCGCCGTCGTCGAGGTCAAGAGCAGCCTGGAGTCAGCGGCTCGCGATCCCGAGAACATGGCGCAGAATCTTGGCAATGCCTGCAAGGCGGCGATCCAGTTCGCTAGAAGCATGCGGCGTATCCTCGTCGGAATGCGCGACATCGAAGACAAGATCCTCGGCAATCCCGATGCCGCAGCGATCCTGCGAACCTTTTTTGGCGACTTCGTCGATGGTTTGCTAATCGCCGACTACAAGCAGCTTAAGACATCCAACAATCCCTACCGATACCGCCGGCAAATCAGCTCTCTGGCGGTCGACCTTCAACACGATACCGAGCGCCGCGCCAAGCTCGCGCGCGCCTACATCGAACAGGGTGTTGTGCCGGCGGGCAGCCCCATTGAGAGCGTGGAAGCTCAAGTCATCGGCGAACTCGAAAAGATCCGGCAGGTCTTCGAGGATGTCGAGCCATTCATGGAGCGGATCGACGACTTCAGAGACCGGCTCGAGCGCCGCGTGCGAACGACCGTGCACTACATGGACGTTATGGGCGAGGGGGCGGCGGAGCGCCTAGCACGCCTCATTCCGCAACTCGCTTTGCTCGACGCAACCGAGACCGAGCTGCGCCTGCGCACCCCTGATGCCGGGTTCCCCATCAGCGAGAAAGCGCTTTATACACCGCCTCCACCGCGGTCCGCTCCGAGCAAAACACGGTTCAAGCTTCCGCAGCGTGATCCCTACCTCAAAGCCTACGTCGCCGCCACGAAGGCGTTCGACAAGCTTGTGCGCGTCACACCGGCGCGGATGATAGGGCTCATCGAAGCCAAGTTGGGCGAGCGCGTTGAGATGCACTCTTCCGAGATGGAGATTGGCTCAATCGAAGAGCTACTGGCATTCCGAAGTCTTCTCGCAGCAGGCGAGGTCGGACCGTATCGGATTGTACGAGAAGCCGCACGCACGGCGAACGACTGGATTGAGCTCCCCTCGTTCCGGATCGCGCGCGCGTCCGATGCGGAGCACGGCAATGCTTAGGGACCTCGAAAAGCTGATCGACGAATGTGAAGGTGACGGCGAGCAACTCGAAATTGAACTGCGCCAGGCGGCACAGACGCTATGGCGCGTACAGTTTCTCTATCAGAGCGATTTTGGATCGAAAGCCCACTACGACCTCATCCTCGCCCATCGCACCTATTTCGAGAATCTGTTCGCAGCGCTCGGCTACCGGATAGTTGGCGGCAGGCCCAACGACCGCTTTCTGGGATTGCTCGCAACGGATCCACCAGCCCGCCAGACCATGAAGCTCGACGAGAGTCTCCTACTGCTCGTGTTACGGCTCTACTACGAGGAGGCCTTCAGGCGGTACGAGATCAACGACAATGGTGAGATCGAGGTCGACGGCGAGACGATCCTGCAGGTCTATGAGGAGCGGACTCGGCGCGCCCGTCCTCCGGTGACCCGCGTCCACGACATCCTGACAACCTTCAAACAGCGCGGGCTGATACGCATCGAGGAGCAGGGTGACAGCCGAAGGTTCGCGCTGTTTCTGCGACCGGCATTGCCAATGGTCGTTGCCGAGGACACGCTTGCCTCGCTGGAGGAATATCTGAACCGGGCGCAGGGCGCTCAGGAGACATCCTCTACCACTGCCACCGGCCGGGAGGAGCTGCCATGATCGAGCTCAGACGCGTGATCCTCGTCGACTGGTATCTTTTCCGAGCGGAACAGATCGATCTCGCTGGCATGACGGCGCTGATCGGGCCGAATGGCGCCGGCAAATCGGCCATCATCGACGCGGCACAGACCGTGCTCACCGGCGCCAACATGCACAGTATCCGCTTCAACGCCAGCGCACAGAGTGCTTCACGCAGCAAGCGGTCGATCCGCGATTACTGTCTTGGCGTCGTATCCCTCGACGAAAAGGGCGAGCACTCCGAACCGACGCGCGAGGAGGGCTACACCTATATCGTGCTGGGATTTGTCGATCTCGAGAGCGGCCGGGCCACCAATTTGGGTGTCGCCTTCTCAGCGAGCGCGTCGCGGTCGGAGGAAAAGTGCGAGGCCCGCTTCACTGTCCGCGGAGACCTCATCGGCCTCGACGATCTGCTCGAGCCGCTAGATGCTGGCGAGGTCGAGACGAGGCAATGGTACGCCGTCCGACAGCTGCTGAGGTCCCGCGATCTCGAGGTCGAGGATGACTACGGATCAGCGACCGATTTCGTGGCGGAGAGTCTGCGGATGCTGTCACCTGCCAGCTTCCCTCTTGACCCGCGCCGCTTCATCAAGGCATTCCGCAACGCGTTGCTTTTGAAGCCAGTCGACAATCCGACCGAGTTTGTCCGCACCTACGTGCTGGATGTCCCGACAATCCGCGTCGATCGCCTGCGGCGCAGCATCGAGCTCTACCGCGACCTGACGCGCAAGATCGAGAATCTGAAAGCGCAGACCGCGAGTCTCACGCAGGTGCAACGCATCGTGGCGCGCGTCCTTGACAATGAGCGGGCTATTCAGATCGCCGAATGGCAGGTCGCGCGTATCAAGTGGGAGCGCTTCCGACGCGAAGTCCGGGAGCTGCAAGGAGAGCTGAAACGTTTGCGGGCTGATGCCGAGGTAAAGTCCCAGCAGGCAGTGCAGGCCGCGGCGCGACAATCGCGCATTGAGGTCGATCTCAGCCATGTCGAGCTAACGCTCAAGACCAGTGACGGCGAGCAGCTGGCCCTGATGTATGAGGCCGACCGGAACCTCGCCATCGCCGAGCGCGAGAAGGCCTTGACGCCACTGTCCATCATCTCACGCCTCGTCCGAGCCATCGAGAGCTTGACGGAGCGGCGCGTCGTCGCTGGTCACGACGACATCCTGCATGGCCTATTGAGCGCGATTGTCCTCGCCCACAAGCCGGCTGCGCTGACCGAGTGGCGGTTGCCCGTACCCGAGACCTGGCAGACTCACGCCGCGCATCTCGATCAGGCTCTTACGGCCGTCGCGGTCGATCGCCTTGGGAGCATTCAAAGACTGGCAGCAGATACCCACTTCCGAGCCCAGAAGGAAGCGCACGATATCCAAGAGCGCATCGACCAGATCGATGAGAATCTCAAGCGACTTGATGGCGGCCTCAGTCCCATCGAGCGGGGCACGAGCGCGCTCCTGCAGGCACTCGAAGTCGCGGGAATTGCCGCGGAGCCACTATGTGACATCGTGGACGTCCGTGACCAGAAGTGGCGCGTCGCGGCCGAGGCAGCGTTGTCATGGTCGCGTGAGGCCTTGATCGTCAAGCCGGAAAGAGCCGTAGACGCACTCGAGATCTATCGTCGAGGCAGTGACGAGGTCTACCGCCACGCCGAGGTCGTGAATACGACCAAGACCGCCAAGACGCGGCCCGCCGACAAAGGCTCGCTGGCAACCGTCATTTCGACGGACAATCCGCATGCGCGCGCCTTCCTCGATTTTCGTCTCGGCCGCTTGATGATGGTGGATACCATGGACAGGCTCCTGGCGGCGGAGAATGCGATCACCGCTGACCGCATGATGCAGTCAGGCCGGACGGTCAAGCGACTGTCCCATCCCGGCATTCTGAAACTCGGCCGCGCCACCGTAGAGGAAACGCGCAGGCTCTTGACTGAAGACCGCGCCGAGCTCCTTGAGCGGCTCGGCGAGAAGGCGAGAACGGCCCTTCGGCTGAAAGAAGACAGCGGCCTGATCGACGAGGTCGTGCGCGGCTTTGAGGAAATGCGCGCGCAAGGTATCACCTGTGTCAGCATCGGCGGGTTGCTTGCCGACCATGATCGAAAGATCGCGGAGCTCGCCGCGAATATTGACGAGGCCCGGCGCAGCCGCGACCCCCAACTCGTCGAGAAACAAGCCCGGCTGCAGTCGCAGCTCTCTGGCGCCAGGTCTGCGAGGATCTCGGCTGAAACGGCGTGGAAAGACGCTCACGGTGAAGAGAAGAAGATCGAAGGGACGTACGAGAAGTTTGTAAGGGACCACTACGTTCTCCTGCGGCATGAGCGCCGCGCGTCGGCCAAGCCCCTGACGCTGTACACGGCATCGGGATCAGAATCCGCAAAATTCGAGCCCATTGTCCGGACCCTGGTCGACGGCCGTCTTTCAGAGCAGTTGGAAGCCCTTGAGATCGAACTGCGCCGGCGCGCCCGCGAGCGCCGTCCTGATCTTCAACGTGAGCTCGGCGTTGCGTTGCAAAAACACATCCAGCAGTTCTCAGTCAGTCTGCCGTTCTCCGACAAAGAGGCCACAGCCGAAGTCGTGGGGGCGTGGGCAGCGCGGGAGCGGCAGCGTCTCGAAGCCCATGAACTCGTGAAATACGAGGAGCAATGCCGGAACGCGGCCGGAGAAATGACGAGCGCGTTTCGCGATGATCTCCTCCACCGCTTGCACGATGCCTTCGAAGGAATCAAAGAAACGCTGGCGGAGCTCAACAGGCACCTCAAGGACCGAGAGTTTCACGGCCGCGACTACTATGTATTCCGCTCGAGCCCTGATCCGGCACATGCCGACATGCTCCAGCTCGTTCAGGACTCTCGCCGGCCGGATTTTCAGCTGCCCCTCTTCGCGGAGCGCAACGCTGACGACGCGGACACGCCCACTATGCGCGCGGTCCGCCTCATCGAGACGATCCTGGCCAATCCCGAGGCGAAGACCGACGAGATCGAGGACCCCCGCAAGTACTTCAACTTCGAGGTCTTCATCCAGGACAAGGCCGGGAAGATCAGGTCCTCGCTCAGCAGCCGCGCCGGCACGGGCTCAGGCGGAGAAGGCCAGCTACCCTTCTACATCGCCATCGGCGCCTCGCTCGCAGCGACCTACCGAAACAGGCACACTGGTGCAACCGGGCTTGCGCTGGCCATCTTCGACGAGGCCTTCAATCGCCTCGACAGTAAGGCCATCTGCGCATGCTCTGATTTCATGCGCGAACTCGGCCTACAGATCGTCGTGGCAACACCTGACGAGAAGCGCCACATCTTCATGGAGGTCGCGGATACGATCATCAACGTCAACCGGTCGGACAATCTCGTGATGGTCGATACTGAGCACCTCAGCGCCAAGACCCGTCAGGCTCTGACCGAGATTGACCCCTACCGCAAAGGCTTCGACGGTTTCAAGGCTGAGCTCATCGCCAATGCCGATGCGAAGGACGAGCAAAAAGAGGCGGCGGAATGAGCGTGAGCCGTCAGGACGAGCCCGGGGTCGACTTCCTCACTCGCCTCCTCGGACGATCGGAAAAGATTCCCGAGCGCGTCAGGGCAGCATCGGCGGCTCCCGATTATGACCGCTTGAAGACCGCCGACATGATTGTGCGCTTCCAGGCGCAGATGGAGGCCGCCGAGCGCAGCGGCGGCATCACGATCCGGCGGGGAAGGCGGGAGCGATCGCATCTGATTGATCGTGTCACGGTCGCAGACGCTGTGGCGCTCGCGCGCCACCTCGGCCGCACGCCATCTGCCGTTGCCGCAAGCCGACAACGCGCAGAGCTTGCTCCCGCGATCGCCGTATCCACCGCGCCTTGGGTGTCAGCAACGCTGGATGAGATCGAACACAGATGGTCGCGCGGTGAAGCCGCATACCGGCTGGCCCCTGGCGAGATGCACGCGGCGACCGAGTTCCTGTCCCTTCTGGCTGCCATTTCCGTGGATCAGGCGACAGGGCTCGATGCGCGCACTTTCTCTCTTAAAACCACGCACGACAGCAAGGCGTTCGATCGACATGCCACACGCATCGCAAGCGTGCTCGGTCGACATTTTGACATGCCGCCAACCGCTACGGACGTCCTCTGGAAACGGATTGGCCTCGAACGCTTTGGACATCCCGTTCACCTTCGCGGTCCCGTGCAAGTAGAAGAGGATGGACGGGTTCTGATCGACGGCATGGCGCCGCCATTCGCGTCGATCCACCCGGAAATGCTGCCCCGCATAAGGCTTGTTGCGCAGCCTCGGCTGCTGCTCACAATCGAGAACTACACGAGCTTCAATCGCCATGTTCGGGAGATCCATGATGGATCGCTCGTTGTGTACACAGGCGGCTTTGCGTCTGTTGGCACCATAGAGCTTTTACGATCGCTTGCCTCTGCTCTCGACACAACTATACCGATGTTGCATTGGGGCGATATAGATCCTGGTGGGCTGCGCATTTTCCGCGTTCTGGAAGAAGTGATGCCCCGTCCGCTGAAACCGCATCTCATGCGACGCGACCTTGCGGAAACGTATGGCAAGCCTGCCGCGCCTGACCCGACGCTCGCCCAAATCGCCAGATCTGACAGCGCAATCGCGAGCCTTGCCCAGTGGCTCGCGGCGGGACCCGACGTGCGCCATTTGGAACAGGAAGCTCTTTCGCCCGAGCTCCCGGGATAGACCTGCGGCGTCCTTGCCATCGAATGCAGACGCCGATGATGGAGGTGACAACGCGTCCGTCATGCTTCGGCGTTCGACTTCGCCTCGACGGTGGTATTCAGACATAATTGGTTTGTGTCTTCGCGCGGGTGTACCTTCCCTTCCCACTCCTGAGGAGTTCGAGGCTCTTCGGTCACGGAGCGTCGCAGCGGAAGCTCTACTCTGTTTGGAGACCGGAAGACATCGGTGGGAGTGGGCTGCCGTGCCTGAGTAAGCTAGATTTACAAGGCTCGTAGCGTACTATGGGAAGGAAATTCCGCGCTAAAAACTGTTATTATACAGGTGCTTATATGGCGGCTCAGCTCACGGCGTCCGACCAAGTACGCTAGAAGTACGCTAGATCTTCCGAGCCCACCGTGCTCCCGGCCCGTGCTTGCCAACATTGTGGATGACGCCGTCGCGCTGCAGTTCCTGCACCAGATTCCGGATCTTATTGCGCTTCTGGGGTGCGTCGAGCGCGTCCGGAAGTTTCGGCATCAAGGTCTTGGTAATATCGCCTGGCGACACACCGTCGAACTTGTCGATCAGTTTTATGATTAGGTCCTTGTAGTAGTCGTCGTCAAAACCTGCAGTAAGAACGTAATCGGCCTTTCTGCCGGCGGCGCCGGCCACCACGGCCGAGACGTAGATGTTCGGGCGCCGTCCTTCAATGAGCTTCTTATCTTTGAGGCCGGCGAACTCGGTATCGGTCAGCCTGATCCGCTTCTGGACCTTGTCCAGAGCCATGACGTCGGCAAGGGACAGGTCGGTGTTCGCAAGCAAGGTGCGCGTATAGTTCTCGTCCAGAACCTTGCCATAGAGCGTCACCATCACGCGCTGCCCCTCCGACAGGTCGTAGTCGGGAAGGGGAAAGCCGCGCGCGCGCTGGATGTTGAAAGCCTTCGGAATGCCGCTGCCGATCGTGTCGATCATATTGAACTCGACCATGGCGCTGATCAGCATGCGGTTGCGGTACCGGTCGGGCGGCGTTCCCGCCGCAATCACCCGGTCGATCGAGCCGGGGATGAATGTTCCAGGATTCGTCAGCACAAGCGCATCCTCGCGCTCGACGAGCGCGATGCGTCCGTTCAGCCGATAGTCTTGATGCGCAATCGCATTGTGGATCAGCTCTCGCAACACCCATGGATCGTACTGAAGCAATTGGGTTGGAAAGAGAGTCTGGTCGCGGAGGAACTTGTAGTTCGTGTTGCGGATCCGCTTGGCGAGCAGCTCGGTCGCAAGAATGAAAGGTGGGCCGTAGTGGTGATAGTCGCGGTCAGTACCATCGGCGTTTTTGAGAACCCAGGTCAGTCGCGGATCCGCCGGAGAGAGATGATTCGCCGCCTCGGGCCGACCAAGCAGGAGTAGGGCGGTCTTCGTGAGCGAACCCGATCTGGTGACCTTGACCTTGGTCAGGAACACCTGTTCCGTCCATCCATCGACGTCGGCGGCGTGCCTGGGATGCTTCTCTTTGTAGTTCTCGCGCGCCGCCTGGAGGGCCTCCGGGTCGAGGTCGCCAAGACTTGCGCCGGAGCACAATTCCGCAGACCAGTCGTCGGTCTGGCCACGAAGCTGGTCGAGCTCGGCTAGGCTCAGAGCCCCAATCGAGCTTCCTTCTCTCCCGTAGAAGTGCCCCTTCCATGAGATGGGAACGCCGGGGGGCGCAGGCGGAATCTCAAACATGAGTACGCGCTTGCCATCGACAGTAAGCTCGTGGATGTCACGGAACGTGGCCCGGTGCGTCGTGTGGTCGGCAACCAGCTTCTTCAGCTCGTTTTGTGCAGAGATTCCCTGCTTGAAGGACGTGCCTGCGACAATGCGCTTGCCGGCTGCATCCTTCTTCTTGTCGTGAATGCCCAGGACAAGCCAGCCTTCTGGCTCGCTCTTGAGATTGGCCTCGTTTGCCAGTGCGGAAAAGTAGCGCCCCACGCTCTCGGGATCGAAGCTGGCCCTGGCCTCCTTGAACTCGAGCCATTCGACCTCAGTCGGCATCGCTCGAAGCCGTTCAAGCAGCGCGTGCAGATCCCTCTTTGTCATCGTCACCCCGTCAAGGCCATGCTGGCAGAAGAATCAGACCGGCACAACGTATGCTCAGCACGTCCCGAGCTTCTGCGCGATCTCCGTTGCCAGGCGCGGCATCGTCGCAGGGCGCCTTACGCGATATCTCTCCAACCAATCTACGATTTGTTAGCTGGTTTGTTAGTTCTAACAAATGGCCTGTGGTTGCCGGTGTTTTTGTTATCGAGCGCCATGGCGCTGCCTGTCCGCATGGGTCCGCCGGCGATCGCCGACAGCCGTAAGTCTGATTTGGGCGCCTTCGCGGCCGCCAGCGGCCGCTATCGGGCCCTACCTCGCGGCCTGCGGCCGCTCGCCCGAGCCCCGCGTCTTGCCAGCGGCAAGCCCCGGCAAGAGTCGCGGGTCTCGGCCCTTCGGGTAACGGTCAGCCGGGCGCGGACAAAGACGCCGCGATGTTCACGATGCACCATAATTCATGTCGCCGATCAACGCGGCAGGACACGAACATAACGCGCTTGGTGGCCAGCCATCGGCCGGCTGCCGTGGAGAGAGGCAGAGGAAAGCTGCGGTCGGCGCGACGGGTTGAAGGGGCGAGAGAGAGGCTCTCGCTGGCCCGTCGCGGAGACCCGCGATGTCCAGATCGACCACGCGTAACCATTCCGGCGCCAACCGGACCAACTTCTACGAAGACATCACCAACAGCATCATCGCCGAGCTCGAAGCCGGCCGCTTTCCCTGGGTGCAGCCGTGGGGAACGCCATCATCGAAGGCGCAGCTTGCACTGCCGAAGAATGCGTCGACGAGCCGGACCTACGCCGGCATAAACGTGCTCATCCTCTGGAGGGAGGTTATCGAAAAAGGATACAGCGGCCAGAGCTGGCTGACGTATCGCCAGGCCGCCGCACTTGGTGGCCACGTGCGCAAGGGCGAGCGCGGCACCATGGTCGTCTACGCCGATCGCTTCATCCCTGATGATGCCAAGCGGCGTGCCGCACAGAGCGGTGGCGAAGCACGTGCGATTCCGTTCCTGAAGCGCTTCACGGTTTTCAATACCGATCAGGTGGACGATCTACCGGATAACATCGCAACGATCGCGCCGCCTCCGCCGCCAGGCACCATCGAGTCGCGCGTCGAAGCCCTGATCAAGGCGACCGGCATCGACTTCCGCATCGGAGGCAATCGCGCCTTCTACAATCCGTCGCAAGACTACGTGCAGGTGCCGCCGCCGGCCGCATTCTTCGAGCCGACCAATTGGTACAGAACGGCGCTGCATGAATGTGGACACGCGGTAGGACATTCGTCCCGCCTCGACCGCGATCTCTCCGGTTCCTTCGGATCGCGCAAGTACGCCTTCGAGGAACTGGTCGCCGAGATGACTGCGGCCTTCTGCTGCGCGTCGCTCGGCATCACCCCGACCGTTCGCCATGCCGACTACCTCGGATCGTGGCTGGACGTCTTGCGCGAGGACGTGCGCGCGATCGTCCGTGCCGCCTCGCTCGCGAGCAAGGCTGCGGACTACTTGCTCGCCTTCCTGCCGGAAGAGGACGATGTGTCCGTGTCGGGACGGAGGACCGCGGCATGATCCTCCTGACAGCAGAGCTGCGCGATCGCCTGCTGGCGAACGGCCGTCTGTGCGACGTCGACCATGTGCCCGTAGTCAAATTCTTCAATCCTGTCGGCGCCGCCACATGGCTCGCGACCGAGCTCGATGAAGATGAAGATTCTCTGTTCGGATTAGCCGATCTCGGCTTTGGATGTCCTGAACTGGGCAGCTTCAGCCTCCTCGAGATGGCGTCGGTGCGCCTGCCACTCGGTTTGGGCGTAGAGCGCGATCTCTATTTCGAGGGTACGTTTCCGCTATCCGTGTACGCGGAGGCCGCGCGCAAGGCGGGCCGCATCGTGCTCGACGAGCGGCCTCTGCGGGAGGCGGCCACCGCCTTGCGCGAGCGCGGGTGAGGCGCGGCCAGAGTGAGAGAGCGGTCGTGGGTTTCACGGCGGGCTGAAGGTCGAGAGAGAGGCTCTCGGCCGCCCGCCGTGGAGAAACATCATGACCAAGACCACTCAGAAGATCGCGCTCAGCATGTCGCGTGACATCCCCTTCAACAAGCTGGTGCTGAGCCAGTCCAATGTCCGGCGCATCAAGGCGGGGGTCGCCATCGAGGAACTGGCCGAGGATATTGCGCGGCGCACGCTCCTCCAGAGCCTGACCGTGCGCCCTGTGCTCGATGGCGACGGCAACGAGACCGGCATGTACGAGATCCCAGCCGGCGGCCGCCGCTATCGCGCTCTTCAACTGCTCATCAAGCAGAAGCGCCTCCCAAAAACCGCGCCCATTCCCTGCATCGTCCGCGCGGTCAATGCAGATATCTCCGCCGAGGAGGACTCGCTCGCCGAGAATGTCCAGCGCGCGCCCCTCCATCCCCTCGATCAGTTCCGCGCCTTCATGGCCCTGCGCGAGAAAGGACAGCCGGAGGAGGAGATCGCGGCTGCCTTCTTCGTCTCGGTCAATGTCGTGCGCCAGCGCCTCCGGCTGGCCGCTGTCTCGCCAAAACTCCTCGACGTCTATGGCGAAGACGGCATGACGCTAGACCAGTTGATGGGTTTCACCGTCAATCCCGATCATGAGCGGCAGGAGCAGGTGTGGGAGGCCCTGCAGCATTCCTACAACAAGGAGCCCTTCCACATCCGCCGCCTGCTGACCGAGGGCGCCGTGCGCGCCTCCGACAAGCGCGCCCAGTTCGTCGGCACGGAAGCTTATGAGAAAGCCGGCGGCACGATCCTGCGCGATCTCTTCGAACCCGACGACGGCGGCTGGCTGCAGGAGCCGTCCCTGCTCGAGAAGCTCGTCGCCGAAAAACTCGAGCGCGAAGCCGACGCCATCCGCGCCGAGGGCTGGAAGTGGATCGAGGCCGTGACCGAGCTTCCCTACGGCTACGGTCATGGCCTGCGCCAGCTGAATGGTCGCGAGATGCCGCTGACCGACGAGGAGATCGCCACCCGCGATGCGCTCCAGGCGGAGCTTGATGATCTCGAGGCTGAATACGCCGAGGCTCCGGACATGCCTGAGGAAATAGATCGGCGTCTCGGTGAGATCGAGACGGCGCTCGAGGCACTCGATGACCGCTCCGTCGTCTATGAGCCCGGCGACATCGCGCGGGGCGGTGCCTTCGTCAGCATCGACAGTGCCGGGATGCTACGCGTGGAGCGCGGCTATGTCCGGTCCGAGGACGAGCCACCACTCGAGGACGACGAAGAAACCGAGGCCGACGCGTCCGATCGCCGGCGAAAGACGTCCTCCGGGGAGGAGCCCGATGCGGATGAGCCTGACGCCGTCGATGAGGACGATGGCAATCGGCCCCTGTCGGATCGGCTGATGACCGAGCTGACGGCGCATCGCACACTGGCGCTGCGGGAAGCCGTCGCCAACGATCCCGATGTCGCGCTCCGGGCTGCCTTGCACGCGCTGTGCCTCAAGCTCTTCTACCACTACGGTTTCGACACATGCCTGGAGATCGAAGCGAAGAGCGTCCTGTTCGGCCACACCTCCGGGCTTGCGGACACGCCGGCGGCCAAGACCATCGACGCGCGGCACAAGGCCTGGGACGAGCAGATGCCCGAGGATACGAGCGATCTGTGGGACATGCTGGCGGAGCTCGACAGCGATAGCCGGCAGGCGCTGTTCGCCCATTGCGTCGGGCTCACCATCAACGCCGTGCATCAGCCTTATGACCGGCGGCCGAAGGCGCTGCATCACGCCGGCCGTCTCGCGTCCGCGGTCACGCTCGACATGGCGGCGTCCGGATGGAAGCCGACCGTCGATGCCTTCCTCGGCCGTGTCACCAAGGCCCGCATCCTCGACGCCGTGCGCGAGGCCAAGGGCGACAAGCCGGTCGAACGCATTGCGCACCTGAAGAAAGCCGAAATGGCCAAGGAGGCCGAGCGGCTGCTCGACGGCACCGGCTGGCTGCCCGAGCCCTTGCGAACCGCCGGCGTTGGCAGCGCCACGGCCAAGGACGCCGATCAGACACCACGGGTGATGGCGGCTGAGTAAGACCATTCACATCCCATTCCATCTTTGCCCGGCCTCGTGCCGGGCATTTTTCGTTCGGAGAATCCCATGACCTACGGCACCTACCTGCGCCTCGACATCATGGTCCACGACAATTGGCGCGCTGTCGTTCGCGCTGCCGCAAAGAAGGTGACGCCGCGTGCTCGCCGTGATCGCACAAAGCGTGAGGCGCGGCATCGCTTCTATCGGCAGATCCTCGCCTACCATCGCGAGGCGCAAGCGATCGTCGCGTACTGGCGGTTGTGATACCTATATCGAGGTGATCATGAGCTCATCCGCCAGTGATCTGACACACCGGCTCGCGCGCGAGGCCGAGGCGGTGTGTCGTCAGTATCTTTTCCATGGTCGACGTGTCGGCCGCTATTGGATCGTCGGCGACGTGCGCAACACCCCGGGACGCTCCATGTACGTCCGGCTGTTCGGTCCCGAGAACGGCAAGGGCGCAGCCGGGCGCTGGACCGACGGCGCGACGGGCGAGCACGGCGATCTGCTCGATGTGATCCGCGAGAGCCTCGGCCTCATCGACTTCCGCGATGTCGCCGACGAGGCGCGCCGCTTCCTCAACCTCCCGCGTCCGGCGCCTAATCCGCAGCACAAGCGCTATGCGATACCGGCACCAACCGGTTCACCCGAGGCGTCCCGCCGTCTCATCGCCGCGTCGCAGCCTATCCGTGGCACATTGGTAGAAACCTATCTGCGCCATCGCTGCATTCATGATCTGCATGATGTCGGAGCGCTCCGCTATCATCCGCGTTGCTATCATAGGCCCGACGATGGCGGACCGACGCAGACCTGGGCCGCCATGATTGCGAGCGTCACGGATCTCGGCGGTCTCATCACCGGCGCGCATCGCACATGGCTCGACCCATCCGGCACCGGCAAGGCGCCGCTCGAAACGCCGCGCAAGGCCATGGGCTCGCTGCTTGGCCATGCCGTTCGCTTCGGCCTTGCGCATGACGTCATGGCAGCCGGCGAAGGTATCGAGACGATGCTATCCTTGCGCATGGCGCTGCCGGGCATATCGATGATGGCCGCGCTGTCGGCAGCGCATCTGTCCGCCATTCTTTTTCCCGAGACGCTTCGACGGCTCTACATCGTGCGCGATATCGATCCCGCCGGCGATGGTGCCATGGCGACTCTGACCACGCGCGCCACGGCGGCCGGGATCGAAGCGATCCCGCTGTCGCCGCGCCTCGGCGACTTCAACGAGGATCTCGTCGCCTTCGGCCTGGAAGACCTGCGCGCGATTGTACGCCGGCAAGTTCATCCGGTCGACGTCGGGCGCTTTCATCTCGCAGCGCCGTCCGGCCGGTTGTGATCCGCGCCGTCCGTGGTCGGGCGGCACGGACCGGTCTCTCAGCAGACCAGCCGCGCCCGGCCTTCCTAAGGGGCGATCGGGCCAGAACCGGCCGCCGCCGCAACGGCGGCGCGCGGCCGGAGGCCGCGCTTGCCGTCCTCCGCTTCGCTGCGGCCCTGCGGGCTGCGCCCTCGGGTGCTGGCCCCGACCGGTTCCGGCTGATCCATCGCCGGAAGGCCGCGATGGGCGCGGCCTCGCGCACGAGGATCTGTTCCATGACCTTCGATCATCTCCCTGACGGTACGGCGTCACCGACGGCACATCTGCTCGATGAGTTGGCACTTTACGCGCATCGTCCCTTCGACGATGAGGCCGACCCGCGTCCGCTGCCCGAGCCGGAAAAGCTCCAGGGCGCTCTTGCCGACATCTTCGATGCGCTGGTCGCAACCTTCTCCGACACCCGTCTCGAGCCAGACCTCGAAGTCGTGCTGTGGTCGGTGGTCAACGTCTTCCACCGGCGGACCGACCGCATTGAGCACGAGCTCGACCGGAACGAGACCGCGCAGCGGACCAGCCAGCGCGAGCAGGACGGCTCCGAGGTCCGCTCCGTCGAGCTCGAGCGCCTAATCGGCGAAGGCATGACGCTGATCGAGCGTCGCAACAGCTTCGAGTTCTTGCGCGATGGCGCTGCTGACCTGTTCGGCATCCATACGGGCTCGCTATGGCGTCCCCGCTCGGGATCGATGGTCAACCGGACGACGCTGACCGCCGCGATGATCGACAGCCGCGAGTTCATCAATGCACGCCGCCTCGCTAACGCCGAGACGCTACTCCCGAAGGGTACCCGGATTGCCTTCGCCGGCGGCGTCGATTGCACTGATCATCACGACATCTGGACAATCCTCGACAAGGTTCACGCCAAGCACGGCGATATGGTGCTGCTGCACGGCGGTGCGCCGCGCGGCGCCGAGAAGATCGCCGCCTGCTGGGCCGACAACCGCAAGGTGACGCAGATCGTCTTCAAGCCCGATTGGGCTCGTCATGCGAAGGCTGCTCCCTTCAAGCGCAATGACCAGCTTCTGGAAGCCATGCCGATTGGAGTCATCGTGTTCCCAGGCTCGGGCGTGACCGACAATCTCGCCGACAAGGCGAAGGTGCGCGGCATTCCGCTGTGCGACTGCCGCAAACGCGGCGGCGCATAGTAGCCGCTTCTCGCTCTACATCATTGATGATTTCAATCGGAGCTATCCAGCTCCGCAGCACGCGCGCTGCTGCGCAGTGCTATAGGGAATAGACGTGCATCATTACTTCGGCTCAGCATCGCTCATGCTACTTGTTTTTGCGTTTGCATATTTGCATTGGAGCTTGCAACGCGATTAGCGTCGCCAATTGCGATCATCATCGTCGCACAAGAACGGCTTCGCCGGTATTCCGCCGTAAACTCTGCACGCCCTTTCACGCTTCAGCACAATCGAGCGCAATTTACTGGATTGAAGAAGCGCGCGCTCTCTTGCGACCCTTTCGTTGCGACGATCATTCCGTCCGAAAGGCTCGCTCATCATGCTTCCTCTTCGTGCCGCGTTCGCTCAAGGCCTCATCGCCCTCACGCTGGTGACACTCTCTCTCGTCATCGCGACACAGTGGGCCGCGGCGATGCTTGGGCATCAACCGGCACTCGGCACGGCATGGTGCGAGCTCTTCGGTCTCAAACTCTACGCGCCGTGGAAGCTCTTCGTCTGGTGGCTGGCTTTCGACAGCCAGGCGCCGGACGTGTTTGCACGCGCCGGTGCCGTTGCTGCGTTCGGGGGAATTGCCGGCGGCGCCGTCGCTGTGGGGGGAGCCGCCCGGCGGGCCAGCCGTAAGAACACGATAACAACCTACGGCTCGGCCCGCTGGGCGGACGACGCGGATGTGCGCGACGCGAAGCTTCTGAATGACAAAGGCATCATCCTCGGCCTGTGGGACGGCCAGTACCTGCGCCATGACGGCCCCGAGCATGTTATCGCCGTGGCGCCGACACGCTCCGGCAAAGGTGTCGGTCTTGTCGTGCCGACCCTGCTGACCTGGGGCCATTCCGCGGTCATCCATGACATCAAGGGTGAGAACTGGGCGCTCACAGCCGGCTGGCGCTCACGATTCTCCCACTGCCTGCTGTTCGATCCGACCAACCCGTTGTCGGCACGCTTCAATCCGCTGCTTGAGGTGCGCAAGGGCGAGATGGAAGTCCGTGATGTACAGAACATCGCCGATATCCTGGTCGATCCGGAAGGCGCGCGCGAGCAGCGCGATCACTGGGAGAAGACGGCGCACGCCCTGCTCGTCGGCACCATCCTGCATGTTCTCTACGCGGAGTCGGAAAAGACACTAACTCGTGTCGCCACCTTCCTCGCCGATCCGGCACGCTCGATCCAGCGCACGCTTTCGATCATGCTGACGACCAATCACTTGGGCACGGATACGACTCCTGTCGTGCATCCCGTCGTCGCATCGGTGGCGCGCGAGCTCCTGAACAAGGCCGATAACGAGCGTTCGGGCGTCGTCTCCACGGCCATGAGCCTGCTCGGCCTCTACCGCGATCCCATCATCGCGAAGACGACCTCAGCCTCGGATTGGTCGATCGCCGATCTCATACAGGCCGAGCGACCTGTCTCGCTCTATCTCGTCGTGCCGCCATCGGACATTTCCCGCACGCGGCCGCTCGTGCGCCTGATACTGAACCAAATCGGTCGCCGCCTGACCGAGACTTTGCCGACTGGTACAGAGAACGAGCGTCGGCTCCTGCTCATGCTCGATGAGTTCCCAGCCCTCGGCCGCCTCGATTTCTTCGAGTCCTCGCTTGCCTTCCTTGCCGGCTATGGCGTCCGGGCCTTCCTCGTCGCACAGTCCCTGCACCAGATCGACAAGGCGTACGGTCCCAACCACGCCATCCTCGACAACTGCCATGTCCGCGTCGCCTTCACACCGAATGACGAACGTACGGCACGCCGTCTCTCGGACACGCTCGGCACCGCGACGGAGCTCCGGGCGCAGAAAAACCTGTCCGGCCGGCGTCTCGCCGCGTGGCTATCGCACGTCACCGTGTCGGAGCAGGAGACGGCACGGCCGCTGCTGACGCCCGGTGAGATCCTGCAGTTCCCAGCTAGCGACGCATTGGTGCTCGTCTCCGGAGTGACACCAATCCGTGCCCAGAAGCTCCAATACTACGCCGACCGCAATTTCCTCGCACGCCGGCAGCCAGCACCGACGCTTGCACCAGGCGGCTATGCGGACGCGCCTCCAATCCGTGCCCATGACTGGCCGAGCGAAGCGCGCGCCACGCACCCCAAGCTCGACACGTCCTCAGCGGAGATGACGGCGGGCGAGGAGGATCCGCCGCGTATCTGGCAGATCACCCGCAGCAAGACCAAAGCAAAGCCGCGCCCGGAGCACGACCTGCCCTTGTTCGCGGATCTCCTGGTCGAAACCGATCCCAAGGCCCCGACCGATATTGGACGGTCCCTCAGCAATGACGACGACACCATCGTCCAGTTTCCGGGAGGGGTGCGCGTCTGATGGCCAAGAAACGCTACGCGCTCTACATCTCGCGCGCCCTCGCCAGCAAGTTCGATCACATTGCGCAGCAGCGGCACGGCTCGAAGTCGGCCATGCTCGAGGAAGCCCTGCGCTTGAGCCTGGAGCCCGAGAAGGTTCCAGGTGCCGAGGAGGTCCTGGTCCGGCGTCTCGACGAGCTGCACAAGGTCGTTGGCGTGGTCAATCGCGATGTCGCCATCGCCACCGAGACCCTGGCGCTGTTCGTCCGCTACTTCCTGACGATCACGCCACCGCTGCCGCAAAGCGAACAGGAGCCGGCCCGTCTTCTCGGGCGGGAACGCTTCCAGGTGTTCGTCGCCCAGGTTGGCCGCCGCCTCGCCACCGATCATCGCCTCGTGTCCGAGGTGCTCCAGACCATCGCCAGCAACAATCCCGATCTCTTCGCGACCGCCGCGGACGACGCGCCCTTGCGCGGGCGGACGGCCGGAAACGGGAATGGGGCGCATCCGGATTTGGCTGCCAAGGCAGAGCCCGCCGACACTGAGGAGAACACCGACCATGGCTGACCTGTTATCGATGCACACGAGCCAGGAGGCGCAAGGCCGTCGCCGGCAGATGCTGCGCACCGCCTTCGGTCCGGCGATCGCCGCGGCCTTGAGCGACCCGACCGTGATCGAGGTGATGGTCAACCCGGACGGCTGCCTCTGGATCGATCGCGCCAGCGTCGGCCGTGAGGACAGCGGCGAGCGCATGGGCAGCGCCGAGGTCGAGCGGATCATTCGCCTCGTCGCCGCGCATGTTCGTCGTGAGGTGCACGCCGGTGCGCCGATCGTCTCCGCGGAGCTCCCCGAGACCGGCGAGCGCTTCGAAGGTATCATGCCGCCTGTCGCAATGGCGCCGTGCTTTTCCGTACGCAAGCCGGCCGACGTCATCTTCCGGCTCGCGGACTATGTGGCCGCGCGCATCATGTCGCCCTTGCAGGCCGAGGCCCTCGCCGTGGCCGTGCGCGAGCGCCGCAACATCCTCGTTGTCGGCGGAACGAGCTCGGGGAAAACCACGCTCGTCAACGCGCTGCTGGCCGAGGTCGCAGATTGCGACGAACGCGTTCTCATTCTCGAGGACACCCGCGAACTCAAATGCGCCGCCACCGATTGCGTCGCACTTCGTACCAAGCCGGGCGTAGCGTCCCTCGCCGATCTCGTTCGCTCGACGCTGCGGCTCAGACCCGACCGCATCATCGTCGGCGAGGTGCGCGGGCCGGAAGCACTCGACATGCTCAAAGCCTGGAACACCGGTCATCCCGGCGGCATCACCACCGTGCACGCCAACTCCGCCGAGGCCGGCCTCTATCGCCTCGAGCAGCTCGTGCAGGAGGCCGTCGTCACAGTCCCGCGCGACCTGATCGTCGAGGCCATCGACGTCATTGCCTTCCTTGCGGGCCGCAGCAGCACTCGCCGGCTCGACGCGCTCGCTGAGCTCACCGGCCTCGACGACAGCGGCGACTATCAGCTCAGGCCGCTCGGCACTCCCATCCTTCGACCTGTCGGACCGACTGGAGCATGACGATGCGCGTGCGTGCACATGATGATTGCTGCGCAACAGGGCTGCCGCCCTGCAACCCGCCCGGCGGGACAGCCGCCGGACCACCCGTCTTTTGCAGTATGCAAAAAGAAGGGGGTTCGGGGTCTCCCCGAATGGGCGCGGGCGATAGCCCGCTCGCGCAGCGACTATTGGCGATCGCCTTCATGCTGATCAGCACGCCGGCCATGGCTGCTGGTTCCGGCATGCCCTGGGAAGCGCCTCTGCAGCGCATTCTCGAGTCGATCGAGGGGCCGGTCGCCAAGGTGATCGCCGTCGTCATCATCATCGTGACGGGCCTCAGCCTCGCGTTCGGCGACATGGGCGGCGGTCTGCGCCGGCTGCTGCAGATCGTGTTCGGGCTCTCCATCGCCTTCGCCGCCACGTCGTTCTTCCTGACGTTCTTCTCGTTCGCCGGCGGCGCGCTGATCGACTGAGGAGATCAACACCCATGCTTGGACAACCGACCTCGCTTCCTGGCTTTGAAGTCGCTCTGCACCGCTCCCTGACCGAGCCGATCCTGCTCGCCGGTGCGCCGCGCAGCTTCGCGATCCTCAACGGCACGCTCGCCGCCGCGATCGGGCTTGGCCTGCGGCTGTGGATCGCTGGTCTCATCATCTGGCTCGTCGGTCACGCCTTCGCCGTCTGGGTCACGCGCAAGGACCCCGAATTCCTCACTGTCCTGTCCCGCCACGCTCGCCACAAAGGAGTTCTCTCATGCTGAACCTCGCCGAATACCGCAAGACCACCACCGGTCTCGCCGACTATCTGCCCTGGGCCTGCCTCGTCGCTCCCGGCATCGTGCTCAACAAGGACGGCTCGTTCCAGCGCACGTTTCGCTATCGCGGTCCGGATCTCGACAGCGCGACCGACGCCGAGCTCGTCGCCGTCTCCGCGCGCCTCAACAATGTGCTGCGCCGGTTCGGTGAAGGCTGGGCTTTGTTCTTCGAAGCCGAGCGCGTGCCGGCGAACCAGTATCCAGGTCATCGCTTTGCCGATGCAGCCTCGTGGCTCGTCGATCAGGAGCGGTATGCGTCCTTCTCGGAAGACGGCGCCCATCATGAGAGCCGGTATTACCTGACACTGCTCTATCTGCCGCCGCCGGAGCATCAGGGTCGCGCGGAGCGGCTGCTCTACGAGCGCCAGGAAGGCTACAGCGACGACGCGGATGTCTGGGGCCAGCTTGCCTGGTTCGAGACCGAGACGACGCGGGCGCTGGAACTACTGGCATCGATCCTCCCCGAAGCGGAAGCGCTCGACGATGCCGAGACGCTCGCCTATCTGCACGGCACCATCTCGGACAAGCGCCATCCCGTAGCGGTGCCGAACGTCCCAACGCACCTCGATGCGATCCTCTGCGACACGCCGTTCCTTGGCGGCGTCGAGCCGAAGCTCGGGCGCCAGCATCTGCGCCTGCTGACCGTGACCGGCTTCCCCAACACGACAACGCCTGGCCTGCTCGATGCGCTCAATGATCTTGGGTTTGCCTATCGCTGGACGACGCGCTGGATCGCGCTCGACAAGATCCAGGCCAATCGACAGCTCACGAAGCTTCGGCGCCAATGGTTCGCGAAACGCAAGTCTGTCGCCGCCGTCCTGCGGGAAGTGATGTTCAACCGCGAAACGGCGCTGGTCGACTCCGATGCCGACAACAAGGCCGCCGACGCGGACGAGGCGCTGCAGGAACTCGGCGCCGATGATGTCGCCTTCGGATACCTGACGACGACGCTCGTCGTCGGCGATGCCGATCCCAAGCGCGCAGACGAGAAGCTGCTGGCGCTCGAGCGCATCATCAATGGCCGCGGCTTCACGACCATCCGCGAGACGCTCAACGCCGTCGAGGCCTGGCTGGGATCGCTGCCCGGCAACCCCTATGCGAACGTCCGCCAGCCGATCGTGCATACGCTGAACCTCGCGCACATGATGCCGGTCTCGGCCGTCTGGGCCGGCCCGGAGCGGAACCGTCATCTCGACGCCCCGCCGCTGATGATGACGGAGACGCGCGGCGCCACCCCCTTCCGGCTCGATCTGCACAGCGGCGATGTCGGTCATGCCTTCGTCGTCGGACCGACCGGCTCCGGCAAATCCGTGTTGCTCTCCCTGCTTGCCATGCAGTTCCGCCGATTTATCGGGGCCCAGGTCGCGATCTTCGATCGTGGGAGATCGGCCCGTGCGGCATCGCTTGCTATGGGCGGCGAGAGCATCGAGCTCGGCCTCGAGGGCACACTGTCCTTGCAGCCGTTGGCGCGGATCGACGAGCCGGGCGAGCTTGCCTTCTCGCTCGAATGGGTGAGCGGTCTAGTGACCAACGAGGGTGTGACGATCACGCCCGAGATCAAAGATGCGCTGTGGACGGCCCTGAAGAGCCTGGCTTCCGCTCCGAAGGCGGAGCGGACTCTGACCGGCCTCGCCGTGCTTGTGCAGTCCAATGCGCTGAGCCAGGCGCTGGCGCCCTACACGCTCGAAGGTCCTTACGGCCACCTGCTCGATGGCGCGAGCGAGAACCTCTCTTTGAGCGATGTACTGCATGTAGAGATGGAGCCGCTTATGCAGCACAAGCGGCTGATCCCGCCCGTGCTCACCTATCTCTTCCATCGGCTAGAGGCTCGCTTTGGCGGCAGGCCGACCCTGCTCGTGCTTGACGAAGCCTGGACCTTCCTCGACGAGCCCATGTTCGCCGCGCGCATCCGCGAGTGGCTGAAGACCCTGCGGAAGAAGAACGTCGCGGTGCTGTTCGCCACACAGTCGCTTGCCGATATTGAGCGCTCAGCCATCGCACCGGCGCTCATCGAAAGCTGCCCGACGCGCATCTTCCTTCCCAATGATCGCGCGCTCGAGCCGCAGATGCGGGCCGTCTACGAGCGCTTCGGTCTCAATGGCCGCCAGATCGAGATCCTCAGTCTCGCCACCCCCAAGCGCGACTACTATGTGCAGTCTGCGCAAGGCAACCGGCTGTTCGAGCTCGGGCTGGGTCCCGTCGCACTGGCATTCACCGCCGCCTCATCGCCCGACGACCAGAAGCTCATTGATCGCGTCATCGCCGATGAGCCGGAGAACGGATTCTCCGACGCTTTCCTTCGTGCCAAAGGTCTCGACTGGGCGGCCGATCTCCTGGCATCATTCCCCGGCGCTCAACATCCGCGGACCACGCCGCCACCGCTGCCGCGCATGATGCCGCCGGCGCCACCTCCGACGTCCGACACACCGCCATACGACATGCCGGAAGCGGAAGGAGCATCGGAACCGGGATCGGTTGCAACAACTCGCGAAGGTCTTCTGGAGCATCTGGCGTCCTACCCCTTATCGGCCAAGCCCAACCGCGCGGCACGACGGCGGGCGGCACGCGGAATGGCCACCGCGCTCGCACTGGCGCTTCTCACAAGCACTGCGATATCGCCGGGAGCGCACGCGCTGACTGTCTTCGATCCTGCGAACTACCAGCAGAATCTGCTGTCGGCGGCCCGTGCGCTCGAGCAGATCAACAACCAGGTGCGCACCTTGCAGAACCAGGCGCAGATGATCCTGCGCATGGATCAGAACCTCATGCGGCTCGGCGGCACCCTGTCGCCCGATCTCCAACGCACCTTGACCGACATCCAATCCCAGCTCCGCGCTGGCCAGGGCATCGCACTGAAGCTTCAGGAGACGCAGAGCACATACGAACGCCTCTTCCCATCCCAGGTCTCGGCCGCACTCTCGTCAGATGACGTATTGCGCAATGCCAAAACACGATGGGACGAGGAATACGCCGATCTCAAACGCGCTGCTCTCCTACAAGGTCAGATCGCCGACGGCATCGAAGTGGACACACGCCTGCTCGGCGACGCCATGACACGCTCACGTAGCGCCGCAGGTGCGCTCGAGGCCGCACAGGCCGGCAACGAGCTCACCGGCCTCGCTGTCAAGCAATCCCTCACTCTGCAAGGCCTGCTCGCCGCACAGCATCGTGCCGAAACCGTCAGTCGCGCCCGCGATCTCGCCACCGAGGACGAAGCCCGTCAGCGCTTCAAGTCCTTCGTCGGTACGGGATCCGGATATTCAGCAAGTCGATGAGTATGAGAGATATCGAGATGGCAATGCCAATTGTCGCTTCGCGAGCGGGACCAGTCCCGCACCCTAGCCGGCGGGACAGTTTGTTGGATTGTGCGAGTGCGCGTGCGCGCACGGGCCGGGCCACGCGTCTTTTGAAACATCAAAAAAGGAGGGAGTTTGAGGGACACGTCCCTCAAGCGGGCACGCGCGGCAGCCCGCTCGCGCAGCGACGCCACCGCGGTCGCCGACGACGATAGTCGCAACCCGATCTGCCACCCTGACCACCAGTAACGGCGAACGCGACTTCCGCCGATGGCGGAGCCTTGCCCGGAGCTTGAGAAGCGCATGGACGACTTGGCGATCATTGACCAGTTCACGGCGACGTTCAGCCGTTACATCGACAGCGGTTTCGGGCTGCTTGCGGGCGACGTCGCGTTCCTGACGAGCATTCTGATTGCGATCGACATCACGCTCGCCGGTTTGTTCTGGGCGCTGATGGGTGAGGACAACGTCATTGCGCAACTCATCCGCAAGGTGCTGTACGTCGGCTTCTTCGCGCTGCTGCTGTCTAACTTCCAAAGCTTGGCCGACATCATCTTCCAGTCGTTCGCTGGGTTGGGGCTGAAGGCCACCGGTACGTCGCTGACTTCGGCCGATCTCATGCGGCCGGGGTTCGTGGCCTCGACCGGGTTCACAGCCTCGAAGCCGCTGCTCGAGAAAGCCGGCGAGCTGATCGGCATCACGACGTTCTTCTCCAACTTCGTGACGATCGCCGTCTTGATGCTGGCGTGGGTGATCGTGCTGCTCGCTTTCTTCGTTCTGTCGGTGCAGCTCTTCATCACCATCATCGAGTTCAAGCTGACAGTTCTGGCCGGTTTCGTGCTGGTGCCGTTCGCTCTGTTCGGACATACCGCGTTCCTGGCCGAGCGCGTGCTGGGCAATGTGATCTCGAGCGGCATCAAGCTGATGGTGCTGGCGATCGTTGTCGGCATCGGTTCGTCGATCTTCGGCACCGTCATGCGCCCGACCGGCGAGGTGACGCTGACGCAGGCGGCTTCCTGCATCCTCGGTGCGATCGCCGTGTTCGGCCTCGCCATCTTCGTGCCCGGCATTGCCGCCGGCCTGATCACCGGCGCACCTCAACTCGGTGCCGGCGCCGCGGTTGCGACGACAGCCGCGCTTGGCGGCACCGCGGTTGCCGGAGGCATTGCGACGACGGGCGCCGCGCGCATGACTGGGCGCGCGGCCGGTGGTGCGATCAAGTCGGCCGCGTCGCTCTCGGGTCGTGTCGGTGCGGCCTATGAGGCCGGTGGAGTCGCCGGCGTCGCCAAGGCGACCATCTCCGGGCCGGCCTCGCGCATGGCGGCTTCTGCAACGGCGCCCGTCCGCAATGCATACCGTCACGGCGCAGCGCAGGGATATCGCGATGCAGCCCCGTCAGGAGAGGGCGGCGGCAAAGGCCCCGATAGCGGTGGGCCGGGCGGCAGTGCGCCGGCATCCGGTCCGCCGCCGTGGGCTCAGAGCATGGCCCGCCGGCAGCGCATGACCCAAGCGGGATTGATGGCTGCGCACGCGCTCCGGGATGGCGACCGCCCCGGCACGAGCAGCGGCCCGGATCTCAAGAACAAGACGTAGGGGGAACAGAGATCATGTCGTTCAAGCGATCGACCTTGCGCTATGGCGAGACACCGGAGCCGGTGACTCCGTACCAGAAGGCCGCGCAGGCCTGGGACGAGCGGATCGGCAGTGCGCGCGTGCAGGCGGCCAACTGGCGGCTCATGGCTGTCGGGAGCCTCGGGCTCTCTTTGCTACTAGCCACTGTCGTGATCTGGATCGGCCGCTCCGGCGCGGTCGTGCCCTACGTCGTCGAGATCGACTCGCGCGGCGGCGCCCGTGCCGTCAGCCCAGCGGCGGAGACGTACACGCCGAGCGACGCACAGATCGCTTACCATCTGACTCGCTTTGTCGACAACGTACGTGCGCTGTCGCTCGATCCGGTCGTCGTCCGCCAGAACTGGCTCAAGGCCTACGACTTCGTCACAGACCGAGCTGCGGTCACCCTCAACGAGTATGCGCGTGAGAACGATCCCTTCGCACGCGTTGGCCGACAGACCGTCGCCGTCGAGGTGACGAGCGTGGTGCGCGCCTCGGACAGCTCCTTCCAGGTGCGTTGGCTTGAGCGCACCTTCGAGGGCGGTGCGCTCAGGGACACCAAACGGCTTACCGGCCTCTTTTCCATCGTCGTCATCCCACCGCGAACCGTCGACGCCGTGCGCAAGAACCCGCTCGGCATCTACGTGCACGCCTTCAACTGGTCGCAGGACGCCACCACCGGAGAGTCCAAATGAGCAAGTTGCGTAGCGCTACGATTGTTCTCGTGACGTCGGGCAGCCTCGGCGCCTGCGCCACCAATATCAAGGTGCCCGAGATCCCGATCTTCGACAGCCCGGCGATGGCCGCCGCGCGGCGCGAGCCCGATCCGCCGCTGCCCGTCCGCTATGTCGAGGTGCCGACGCCGCTTCCTCTTCCCGGGCAGCTCAAGCCCGTCGACAAGGACGACGGTAAGAAGAAGGATGCGCGATCTCCGTCAGAGCGCGTGGCCGGCGCCAATGCCGCGGCACGCTTCGAGCCGGTCAAGGATGGCTACATCAATGCCATCCAGGTCTATCCCTACACCAAGGGCGCCCTCTACCAGCTCTATGCCGCGGTGAATCAGGTCACCGACGTCGCGCTCGAGGCCGGAGAGAAACTCGTCTCGGTCTCGGCGGGCGACACGGTGCGATGGGTCGTCGGTGACACGACGAGCGGCGAGGGCAAAGACGCCCAGGTCCATATCCTGGTGAAGCCGGTCGGCACCGACCTCGAGACCAACCTTGTCATCGCGACGGACCGGCGCACCTATCACCTCGAGATGCGCTCGAGCGACAAGACGTACATGGCATCCGTGTCGTGGACCTATCCCGCCGCAGAGCTCATCTCCCTGCGCCGACAGCGCGATGAAGCAGCAGCCTCCTTGGCTTCGATTGCGGATGCAGGCGTCAACATCGACCAGCTCCGCTTCCGCTACCGCATCGAAGGCGACGCACCGTGGAGGCCGCGCCAGGTCTTTGACGACGGCGCCAAGGTCTATATCCAGTTCCCGTCCGGCCTCGCCCAGAGCGAAGCGCCGCCGCTGTTCGTCATCGGCCCGGACGGCAAGTCCGCACTCGTCAACTATCGGGTACGCGGCACCACCTACATCGTCGACCGTCTGTTCGCCGCGGCCGAGCTACGCCTCGGTACGGCGCCGCAGCGCGTCGTGCGCATCGTCCGCACCGATGCGGTCTGGCGGGAGACGCGCTCATGACCGAAACGGATCCCAACAAGACGGCCGAGACGAAGGCCGAGAGCGAGAAGGTGGCGCCGGAGACGCTCGAGCTGCGCGCGCGACCGCAACCGGTGACCCGGATCAACCGCAAGGTCGTGTTCGGCGGTGCCGCCCTCGTGCTGCTGCTCGTCTCCTTCCTGGTTCTCGTCGCTTTGCAACCGCCGAAGCTTCAAGTCGGTACGCCGCGCGAGCTCATCAATGTCGAGAACAAGCCGATTTCCGAAAGCCTGGCGCGGCTGCCGGCGACCTATGAAGGTGTCCGCACGGAGCGACCGCCCGAGCCGGTACGGCTGCCACCCGGCATCCCGCAACTGACGGATATCGGCGGAGATCCGATCGATCAGGCCGAGCAGATGGAACGGGCGCGGCTCGCGCGCATGGCCGGTCAGGCGCGGGAATCGCAGGTCTTCTTCCGCCTTCAGCTCAAGGCGCCGCCGCAAACGAGCGGAGAACAGACGACGGCAGCAGAAAGTGCGGCGTTGGTGTCCCCACCTCGTTCGAGCACGCTGGCTCTCGACGAGAATCCGACAACGCTGTCCCTGCTGCGCGCCGCCGAGCGCGGACGTGGCGTTGCTGCAGGTGATCTGGAACCGAGCGGCACGGACACGACCGAGGCACTTCGCAAGCTGACCTTCCTGCGATCCGGTCCTGACAAGGAAATCTATAATCCGCATGGCCTGCAGACGCCGGCCTCTCCGTATCAGTTGATGGCCGGCACGGTCATTGCCGCCAGCCTTGTCAGCGGTCTCAACTCTGACCTGCCGGGCTTCGTCATCGCCCAGGTGACGGAGAACATTTTCGACACCGTCTCCGGCCGGTTTCTGCTCATCCCGCAGGGATCCCGCCTGATCGGCAAGTACGACAATGTCGTCGCGTTCGGTCAGGAACGCGCACTGGTCGTCTGGCAGCGCATCATCTTGCCCGACGGCTCCTCCGTCGTCATCGACAATCTGCCGGCAACCGATACAGGCGGCTATGCGGGTCTCGCCGATCAGGTCGACTTGCATACCTGGCAATTGCTGAAGGGCGTCGCGCTCGCGACGGTGCTCGGCGTCGGCAGCGAGCTCATCTTCGGCTCCTCGGACAGCGATCTCATCCGCGCGCTGCAGCTCTCGACGCAATCGACCACGAACCGCGCCGGCCAGCGTCTCATCGAGCGGCATCTCAACGTCCAGCCGACGATCACCGTTCGTCCTGGCTGGCCGCTTCGGGTCATCGCCCACAAGGACATCATCCTGCGGCCCTACCGCGCTGCCGCACCAATCACCGCCAACTAACGAAGGAGAGAACATCATGGCCGTCATCGGAACCTTCTCGGCCGTCAAGGACGGCTATACCGGCACCATCCGCACGCTCTCGATCAACGCACGGGTGAAGCTTCTCGCCAACGACCGCAAGGGCAACGACGGCGCGCCGGACTTCCTCCTTCTGGTCGGCGATACCGAGATCGGCGTTGCCTGGCGCAGGACCAAGCGCGAGACCGAGCAGAGCTACCTGCGGGTGCGGATCGACGATCCGGCCTGGCCGCAACCGCTGTGGGGAGCGATGATGGAGAGCACCGACGACGGCGTCGTCCGGCTACTCTGGCGTCGCGACAAGCCGGAGGGGGCATAAGTCCATGACCGCTCCCAACGCATCCGAGGCGAAAACGCGATCGCCGGACTCATCGCGAGAGCAGCCGCGCCTCTCAGACTATCCGCTACGCACGGCAGAGAAGCTGCGCTTTGCCGACACCGATTGCAACGGCCATGTCTCCCATGCCGTGTTTGCGGTCTGCTGCCAGAACGCGCGTATGGAGCTGCTGCATGATCCGCGCCGCGTCCCGCTGCCGGTCGACGCCCGGTTCGTCATCGTGCGGCTCGAGATCGATTTCCTCGACGAGATGCACTGGCCGGGCACCGTCGTGGTCGGCACACGCTGCGAGCGCATAGGCCGCGCCTCGCTCACGCTGGCGCAGGTCCTGTTTGCCGATGGGAGCTATGCCGCCAGCGCGAGATCGACCGTCGCGCTCGTCGATCGCACGACGCGGCGCGCAATACCGTTGCCGCCCGAGACAGCTGCTGCGCTCCAGGCATTCCGTGCTCTTGAGACAAACAACTGCGTGCTGGATCCGAGCTGGCAAGGACGGGAGGGCTGATCCGCATGGCAACAGCGATGTGGCTGTCCCACCATAGATATCTCGATATCTCCCACGGATTGGCGACCGACCCCGAGGATGAGCTGCCGCGCATCTTACGGAAGCCGAGAGACGAGAAAGCGAGCGATAGCGAGAACCGCGGCACCTGGTGGCTTGCCGCGACCATCCTGCTGCCGTTCGCGGCAGGTTACTTTCTGAGCTACCTTTATCGCACCATCAACGCGCTGATCGCGGACACCCTTGTCGGCGAGTTCGGTCTCTCGGCAAGCGATCTCGGCCTTCTCACGGCTGCACTGTTTCTGACATTCGGCGCCGCTCAGCTTCCGCTCGGCGCCTGGCTCGACCGCTACGGGCCGCGCCGTGTACAGGCCGTCCTTCTCTCAATCGCGGGCATCGGCGCCGCCGTCTTTGCCTGCGCGGACGACCTATCCTGGCTGGTCATCGGGCGCGCGCTGATCGGTCTTGGAGTGGCCGCCGCACTCATGGCCGGCCTGAAGGCTTTGGTCCTGTGGTGGCCCGCCGAGCGCATCGCTCTCGCCAACGGCTGGCTGATCGCGTTGGGGACGCTCGGCGCCGTCGCGGCGACAGCACCTGCCGAGATCCTCATCGTATTGATGGGATGGCGCGGCCTCTTCCTCTTGTTGGCGGGCCTGTCCGGGCTCGCCGCTCTGTCGATCCTGCGATGTGTGCCGAAACACCATCCGGGGGAACGAAATGAGTCAATCACTCCCGGTATCAGCATCCGCACGATCTTTCAGGATGCGCGGTTCTGGCGTCTCGCACCGCTCTCTGCGACAATGATCGGCTCTGCCTGGGCACTGCAAGGCCTATGGGCTGGTCCGTGGCTCGCCAATGTGGAAGGACTGCCGCGCGGCGATGTCGTCATGCACCTGCTGGCGATGGGCATCGCGCTGAGTGCATTCGCGCTCTTTCTCGGAGCCGCCGGCGATCAGCTTCGCAAGCGCGGCATCACCTTGTCGAGAACCCTCGCATTCGCCGTAGGAGTCGCTCTGGTGGCCCAGCTCGCACTGGTCCTGCGCTGGCCGATTCCGGCCTGGCTCCCTTGGATCGCGATCGCCGGGATCGGTGGCGCCACCGTCCTGAGCTACGCGATCCTCACCGAGATCTTCCCTAAGTCGGCGTCCGGCCGCGCCAACGGCGCGCTCAACCTCCTCCATATCGGCACGGCCTTTGCCGTGCAGATCGGGGTCGGCTTTGTCGTCGATCTCTGGCCGGCAGAGGAAGGGCGCCATCCAGAAATCGCCTATCAGACGGCGCTCGGCATCATTCTCCTGCCGCAGGCCGCGGCCTTCCTTTGGTTCGTGCGCCCATCGCGGCACACAATACGTGCCCGATATCTCACCGCTCATCCCATCCACATTCTTGCCGCCAGACTAGGAGTGCCGGCTGCAGTGGCCGTTCCCTATTTGAAGGCCCGCGAGGATTGGCGCATTCGGCATGCGATCGCGCACTGCCAGCTCTCATCGTGGCGCTCGGTGGCAGTCGCCTCAATCGTGACCACGGCTGCTATCAGCTCCGCACTCCTGATGCCGGTCCCCACAGCAACATCAGCGGCGCACGCAGAACTCACATCACGAGGGGATACCGGCCCGACGGACGAATACATCTCGCCCGCAAACATGGCGACCGAGCTAGCACAAACCAAATCGCTTCCCCACGAAATCCTCTCGATCCGCCGGAGGCCTCCGTGAGGCCCGACGAAGAAGAGAACCAAGAAGCAGCTCCCTCTGACAACACGTCAAGCAACTCAATTACGCCTTCTCCGAGACGCTTAGGTCGCCGCGTGGTAACAGATGATCTCGGCCCCAAGATCCCCATCACTCGTGAAGAGCTTGATGCCATCGAAATCTATCTCGAAGCGGATCTGCGGGAACTTTTCTTACCAAAAACGCGGGGAGGGACCCGCGAGTATACTTGAACACAGCCGTCAAACTGTAGTGCCCGAGCACCCTTGTCTCGCCAGCTTTCACGGCTAGCATTTACTCCCCCGACGCGACGAGTCCCAGGGAGGGATGCACTATGACCGATATCGAAACGACCGACATCGAAGCAAAGCGGGAAGCTGCGCGGAATGCTCGGCGGCGTGCTGGTGCACAAGCAGACCGAGCCGTTGATGTCGCATCGGCCCCGCGCGCCGCGATCTACCTGCGCGTTTCGACAGGCCGGCAGGCGGAGCACGATCTGTCCATCCCGGATCAGAAGGCGCAGACTGAAGCTTGGTTGGCGCAGCGCGGCTGGAGAATGGTTGCCGAATACGTCGAGCCCGGCGCTTCGGCCACCGACGACAAGCGTCCCGAGTTCCAGCGGATGATTGAACGCGCCTGCGACGGCGAGCGAGCCTTCGATGTCATCATCGTGCATTCGTTCTCGCGCTTTTTCCGCGATGCCTTCGGCCTCGAGTTCTATGTCCGCAAGCTCGCCAAGCACGGCGTCAAGCTGGTGTCGATCACTCAAGAGCTGGGGGACGATCCGGCGCAGGTGATGATGCGCCAGGTCATCGCACTGTTCGACGAGTACCAGTCGAAGGAGAATGCCAAGCACGTGCTGCGCGCGATGAAGGAGAACGTGCGACAGGGGTATTGGAACGGATCGTTGCCACCCTATGGGTATATCACGGTCGAGGCCGAGCGACGCGGTGCGCGCGTGAAGAAGAAGCTGGCCATCGATCCGGTCGAGGCGGAGCTGGTCCGGACCATGTTCAAGCTGTTCCTGGAGGGAGTCGACGGTTCAGGACCGCTCGGCGTCAAGAAGATCGTGGAATGGCTCAACACGCGCGGCCATCGAACGCGCCTTGGCTCGCGATGGGGTGTTGGCCGCGTTCACGCCATGCTGTCTAATCCGGTCTATGGGGGGCGGTTGCGGTTCAATCGCATCGACTCGCGCACTCGCCGTCTGAAGTCAGCCAGCGAGTATGTCTATTGTGACGTACCGGCGATCATCGATCCGGCAGTCTTCGAACGCGCTCAGACCCTGCTTTGGCGACGCAATCCGCGCGTGACGCCGCCACGGACCGCGACCGCACCGGTTCTGCTCACGGGGCTTGCCGTATGCGCACGCTGCGGCGGGTCGATGACCCTGCGCACGGGAACCTCGCGCTCGGGTCAAGTCTATCGTTACTACAGTTGCGCGAGCTTTATGGGTAAGGGACGCACAGCCTGCAAAGGGCACTCCATCCGCATGGACAAGCTCGACACTGTGGTGACGCAACAGCTCATCGAACGGCTTCTGGAACCTGAGCGACTTGCTGACACGCTGTCGGCGCTTTCCGGACGCAACGCCGCCAAAGCTGCCGACTTTGCACAGCGTATCAGCGCACTCCAGGAGCAGGTGTCCACGGCAGAGGATCGCCTGCACCGCCTCTATCGCCTTGTGGAGGAGGGAAGCGCGGAGGCCGACGATTTACTGAAAGAGCGGTTGGCGGCCATTCGAGCCGAGCGTGACGCCGCCAAAGCGGCGCTGGACCGCGCAGTGACCGGAAAGGTGCCTGGGTCCGGGTTGGATCCCTCCACGCTCGTGCGGTTCGGGCAAATGATGAGAGAGAGGCTGACGACGGGGGAAATCCCCTTCCGCAGGACGCAAATGGCCTCGATCGTTGACAGGATCGAGATCGACGAGCAGGCGATCCGGATTGTGGGGAGAAAAGACGTTCTGGAACAAGCCGTTATTGCCGGCGACGCCTTGTCGCCCGGTGTTCGCAGTTTTGTACGCGGTTGGCGATCCCGGCAGGTCTCGAACCTGCGACCTACAGTTTAGGAAACTGTCGCTC
>ERZ1066138.30-NODE-30-length-43444-cov-10.039572_pt1 | contig 43444 bp, 34 predicted proteins | sample MGYA00382785_ERZ1066138 | MGnify/ENA primary metagenome ERZ1066138 (study PRJEB33369, sample SAMEA5778368) | biofilm metagenome | biome: Industrial cooling water; feature: Water cooling tower basin; material: Biofilm | place: United Arab Emirates | collected... | reverse complement strand
CTCGCGGACACTGCACAGCTGCAACAAACGCTGTTTGAGGAAATGAAGGCCCGCCTCAAGCCCGACGATCGCACCGTGCCGAGCCCCGACGGACCGTTCGAATATTTCTCGAGCTTCACCGCCGGTGGGCAGTATCCCCGGCTATGCCGCCGTCCGCGTGGCGGCGGGGACGAAGTCATCCTTCTCGATGGCAACGCCGAAGCCGCGGGCAAAATCTATTGGGACCTCGGCGCGGCCACCCATAGCCCCGACCATACGCTGGTGGCCTATTCGACCGACGACAAGGGGTCCGAACTCTACACCGTTCGCATCCGCGATCTGGCGACGGGATTGAACGTCCCCGACGAAATCCCCGACACGCGCGGCGACATCGCCTGGGCCAACGACAGCCGCACGCTCTACTACATCCGCGTCGATGCCAACCATCGTCCGCGCGCTGTCTGGCGTCACACGATCGGCACGCCGGCGAGCGCTGACCAACTCGTCTACGAGGAGGCCGACGAGAGCTTCTTCCTGGCGCTCGGCCGCACGCGGTCGCGTGCCTTCGTCCTGATCAACGCCCATGATCACCAGACGAGCGAGTTTCACGTCCTCGACGCCAACAATCCCAAGGCCGTGCCGCGGATCATCACGCCGCGCACGACGGGTCATGAGTATGACGTCGAGCATCATGGCGACCGCTTCATCATCACCACCAATTCGGAAGGCGCGGAGGATTTCCGCGTCGTCGAAGCCCCCGTGGCCGATCCGGGCTTTGCCAATTGGAAGGAACTTATCCCCCACCGCACTGGCCGCCTCATCATCGAGGTGTCCGTCACGCAGCACCACATCGCGCGGCTCGAACGCGAGGACGGGCTGCCGCGCATCGTCGTGCGGCGCATTGCGGACGGCGCCGAGCACCCGATCGCCTTCGCCGAGGAAGCCTATTCGCTGGGCATCGCCGGCGGCTACGAGTTCAACACCACCACCCTGCGCTTCACCTACTCCTCGATGACCACGCCCGCCGAAACCTACGACTACGACATGTCGACCCGCACCCGCCTTCTCCAGAAACGCCAGGAAATCCCCTCCGGCCACAACCCCGACGACTACGTCACCCGCCGCCTCTTCGCCCTAGCCCCCGACGGCGAACGCGTTCCGGTGTCGCTGTTGTATCGCAAGTCGACACCGCTTGACGGCAGCGCGCCAGCGTTTCTCTACGGCTATGGAGCCTATGGCATCTCTATGCCAGCCTCGTTCTCGACCGGGCGTCTCTCACTCGTCGATCGCGGCTTCATCTTCGCGCTCGCACACGTTCGCGGCGGCAAGGACAAAGGCTACCGCTGGTACAGGGAAGGCAAGGCCAAGAAGAAGGTCAACACCTTCACCGACTTCATCGCCGCAGGCGAAATGCTCGTTGCCGAGGGCCTCACCTCACGCGGGCGCATCGTCGCCAACGGCGGCTCCGCTGGCGGCATGCTGATGGGCGCCGTTGCAAACATCGCCCCCGATCTCTTCCTCGGCATCATCGCCGACGTCCCCTTCGTAGACGTCCTGAATACCATGCTCGACAAGGATCTACCGCTCACGCCTCCCGAATGGCCCGAATGGGGCAACCCCATCGAGAGCCTGGAAGACTTCGGCACCATTCGATCCTATTCGCCCTATGAGAACGTCACCGCCAAAGCCTACCCCCACATCCTCGCAACCGGCGGGCTCACCGATCCGCGCGTCACATACTGGGAGCCGGCGAAATGGGTGGCGAAGCTGCGTCGCATGAACACGAGCGACAACCTTCTTCTCTTGAAGATCAACATGGGCGCCGGCCACGGCGGCGCATCCGGCCGCTTCGAACGACTGAAGGAAACCGCGCGCGATTTTGCGTTTGCGCTGAAAATATCTGGCAAAGCGCCGCCGACCGCCTGAGACCAAAAACAACAGCGGCGTCTCTTTCGAGACGCCGCCATCTTACCGTCATGCAATAGCGTGGTGATCCATTATTCTTGGATCAGCACCGTCTTGCTGTCGCTCGACTTCGTCACGATCGTCACAAGCGAGTTGCCGATTTCGTTAAAGGCTTCGCGCAGCGCGTTTCCGTCGTACGGGAAGTAGTAGCTGTTCGGAGAAGCGCAGGCAACGAGGGTCTGACGGGCCGGATCGTTGACGTTCGTGCTCATGTCGAACCCGATCGTGTAGACCCTGACACCCTTGGCCTTCATCTGCGTGCACAGATCGATGGCCTGCTGCGATGCCGACGGGTTGACGAAGTTCGAGTTATATTCGCCGTCCGTCATGATAACAGCAGCCTTGATTGTGTTCGTATCGTCGTACTCCGCAACGTCACCGTCACCCGAAGACCAGAACCGATTCCACTCTGGCGACAGCATGTACCAGCTCCACGCTGTACCAACGTGACCCGCGGTTCCGCCGTACGTGCCGAACGTCGCAACATGGTCTTTCAGCGACTGCTTGTCGGTGGTCAGGGGCCGTATTTGCGGGATTGAGCAGTTGTTCGTTGAGGACGAGTACTGATCGGCAAGCACCGTGCTGTTCGGATTGTTCACGCCGACGTACGCGCCCGGACCAGGCTCCACATCAGTTGACCGTTCGCTTCCCTGACGTTCGGTGATGCACGTACGAAGGTGGCGTGTCACCATGCGCGGGACTTCCTGAGCCAGACGCGCGGGCGTCCAGAACTCCGTGTTACGGCCATTGACACGTGTCGAATAGTTGTCGCGGCAGAACTGCTCGGCTTGTGAACTGGTCAGGCTGGCATACTGCGTGAACGACCGCACGCGGCTGCGGCAATTGCTGAGCGACAGCCAACTGGAGACATTCGGATCCGGCACTTGGATGGTCGTCGTCCCGTTTTGAACCTGGATCGTCGGCACATATCCCGTCGCTGCCGGCGCAAACGAACCGACGTTGACGCGATCAGCGAACGGCACCAGACCAACGCGGCGGTTATCGACTGCCAGATCATCAGGCATCACGATGTCCAGAAAGTCCTGCGCCGCATCCTTCATGTCCTCGACCTTGATTGTGCCGCTCGCGGAGGTCTGGGACATTGAGCCCGAGACGTCGAGCATCAGCGAGAGTTCAAGGTTCTTGGTGCCCTGCAAGGTATTGGAGGCGACGGCACCCTTCGTGAACACCTGGACCTCCATCTCCTCGGTCCCGAGCAGGCTCAGGAACGGCGTGTCGATCGTCGTCCGCAGAACTGGGCGGACCGATGAGGTCAACGGATCGATCACAGAGCCGTCCACGTGAACGATGCGGGCGCCGATCGCGCCCCCGCCATTGGCATTCTCTTCGCGAGCGCGAACCATGCCGTCTTTTTCCAAGCCTTGGTCGATGAACGACAGGAGCCGCTGCTGGCCCTTATTCACGTCACCAGTCTCTCGATACTCCATGAGACCGGCTGAAGTCGCCGCGTCGGCAACGATCTGAAGTTGCGTGTGCAGGCGATGCGCGCGGCCAAAATCGACGGCCGCACCAATGGTGCCGAGGATCGGCAGCATGAATAGGGCAAACAGGATTGCGACGTTACCCCGCCGGTCCTGACTGAAATTGATAAGCTTGAGTGACATAACGTGCTCCCACTTCTGAGAATGTGGATGCACATTGCGCCGCCATTATTCCGGAAATCCTCACAAGATCATTCGAATTGTTTGCAACCGCCGCGAAAGTCGATGCACTTGCAATGCTGCTGAAGAAATAATTTTCGACGGAATTCGAATTATCTCCAACATATTTAGGAATTAGAAACCATAGCAGGTCCTACCAAACGGCTCAGCAACATATCCATACCGTGCAAAAGGAAATGGGGCACAACCTTCGCTGCGCCCCATCCAAAGCCAACAAAAAAGGGCCGCTTTCGCGGCCCCTTCTCCTTTGCCTATCTCTAGGCCGCCTTTTCCTTGAAGGCCGTCAGCTTCTTATCCTCCTCGACATCCCGTGCTGCTCTGAGAGCAATGCCGATGTAACGAACTCTTCCACCGAGCTTGGCCTTTTGAACTCCCAACTCACCAAACTCACGTCCAAAGGTAGGTAGTGCGAGCGGTTCCTTTTCCTTCTCTTCACACCATGCGCAGTACTCTTCGTACAGTTCGGTTGCCGTCATGCTGGAACCGTCCTGCGTCTGGACACTCTCCTTGTAGAAGCGCTCCACATCGGTTTCGGGAGCCATGGGTACGATACGCTGAGTGGCCGGCGCCGACTTGTTGTCGTTTGCACCAGAACGCGGCTTTGCAGAAATCTGCACGGGCGCCGTCTCACGGACGGGGGCCGCCACCGCTGCCGCAGCGGTGATCACAGGCGTGGCAATCGTTGCCATGACGGGCGCGGCCGGAGCCATGTCGTCATACATGCGCCACTGACTGAAGGCGACGTACATGCCGAAGCACGAGCCGACCTCGAGAAGCAGAGCGATGAACACAGTCATCGCGATCTGCACTGTATCCATGCTGAGACCAGACAACTTAGCGAGAACCGCAGCCTGCGGATCGGCCTCAGCCATAGCGGCTGTGCCCGAAGCAGACGACAGCTTGCCCGAAAGTTCGCTGATGCGACCACTCAACTTTTCCGCCTCACGACCAGCGGCCAGTTCTGCCGATAATCCATGATACGACTGGCAGAAATCACGCCCTTGCTTTCCGGACACCTCAGTGCAGCCCTTGGTCCAGACCCATGGGCGCTGGTTCTGGGCGTTGTCGATCTCGCTCTGCACGACGCCGACCGGGCGATGCTGAGGCACCCACCCAAGCTGCTCCTGTGACCGCGCCAGATCCGCCCGCAGGTCCTTGTAAGTCTGAGCCTCGACGGCACGCTGACCTGTCGTGTCGAGACGGTTCAACGCTGCGTGGCCGAGAGCCGACGTCAGCGAGTAGGCGGTCATGACGATACCGACCACGGCAGCCGCAGCTGCCTGCGACCACATCCTGTTTCTGATAGCGGCGAAAAAGAAGAAGGGAGTGAGTGCCTTCAGGCAGTCTGCGGCGGCAGAGGCCGAACCGTAGATCATACCGTCGAGCTCGGTCTTCCCGAGACTGTAGCCGAAACGCCAGTTCATCGCAGCGGACACGGCGAGTAACACGCCTGCTGCGAGAACGCCTAGTACACCCATGAGGTGTCGCATAGCCCTCTCCATTGCACATGAACCTGTCGGACGCTGGACTCCCCCGCGTCCCGGTTCGCTTTGTCTTGTTGTCCGCGAGGGAATGAACGGAAAGCCAGCCAGAGCACCTGACACGAGCCCCTTCTCGTCTTCGACTGCAGGTCCGTTTGAGCGTGCCGGAACCATCCCCAAATGGCGTCCGACGCGGACTGCTTCGATGACGGGAACGACCTCGAGACCTGCTGGACCTCCAGCCTTATCCTCGTCTTGTTCACAGGCCGAACTGCCGCTAGAGCCAGCCGGTGGGAAAAATCAAGACGAAGGGCCGAAGCAAACAAGTGTCGTACGCGACACACTCCCCTCAAGGGCGACGCTATGCGATTCGAAATCTTTTGTTAAGGGAATCAGAACCGTAGCCCAGAGGACGCCAGAAACGATCCCAGAAGGGTGGCACGTTCGACACAGACCGTCTCACCAAGCCATCCACAGCTCCCGCCCGCTTTCTTCAACGCTTATCCCCAATGAGCGGGCGGCCCTGTCGATAACCCCCGCTTCTTTCGGCGCCGGGAACCGTCATGGTGGTCGGGGCTGTTCAGGAAATCTGTAAAAAACAAGGGGCTCGCGCCAATTCAGCGCTTTCTGCGCGCCGCTCGATCGGCTAGCTTCGTTAACGTCTACCATACGGCTGACGGATGGCTTTTGGCCGTCGACGTCGCGCGTGATGAGACCGGTTCGAGCGAACTTCGCAGGAACCCAAGAACACGTCCCGGCTCTCAACCGCGGCAAAGCAACATCCGGAGAACCTTTCCAGGCGTGAATTGTTGTTCGTGAAAGACCACCGCAGGCCTTGGTTCAGGAGTCGGCCTCGATGAAGAAAGTTTTGGAATTGGTGATTCTGGGCGGCGGGTTGGCGTTTATCGTCAGCGAGATCGCCCCCTCGCCCAGCGAACGGGAAGAGCAACTCGCTGCCGTCAGTCGCATCGTGGCGCGCGCGACCATCTTGGAACCGGCAACGGTTCCCGCCGAACATCCGGGCTTGCGCCGTCCCGTTGCTTCACCGGCGGCTCCTCATCCCATCGCGACGGATCTGTCGATAGCAGCCGCCAAGGCTTTGCCAGCCGCAGCCGCGCTTCCAGCTGTTTCCATTTCCAACGACTTCACACCGCCAGCCGCCGGGACCTCTGCGACGACTTCAAAGCCCACCGTTCAGCGCCGGCTCGCCCGCGAGATCCAGGCCGAACTCAAACGCGTCGGCTGCTATTCCGGCCGTCTTGACGGCAGCTGGGGCGATCGCTCCCGGAGCGCGATGGAAAATTTCATAGCGCGCGTAAACGCATCGCTGCCCACCAACGAGCCGGATGTATTTCTTCTGTCTCTGATCAAGGGGCAGACCCAGGCCGTCTGCGGGCCCACTTGCGGAGACGACGAAGTGCTCTCCGGCGGCCGCTGCGTTGCTCAAACAATCGTGGCAGACAGCACGGACGCGTCCAGTTCCATTGCAGGCGAGCCCCCGGTTGTGATCGCCGCCCGGCCCGATCCGCTTCCCGGCCGGATGTCGATTGGCGGCCCGGTTGCCGCGCAATCCGGCATCGCAAGACCCGTCACTGAAGAAAATCTGCCCGGAGCCGAATCCTTGCCGTGGCAGCAAGACCTACCGCAGGCGCAGCCCTCAAGCACAATGGCGGCACTCGAACCAGATGACGCAGCCGTTGACGATCCACCCTCGGGACCGCCCAAAGCGGTCAAACCGAGGAAAGCGTGGTCGCCCCCGCCCAAACAGGTGAAGCGGCGCTACTCCTCAACGCGCTCCGTCCAGCAGCTTTTCCTGCATCCGCTCGGGCGCATGTGAGACGCTATCGGCTGCCGCCGGTCGTGCTCGCAACGATCCAGTTGAGATAGTCTGCCGAACCGCCCTCCACCGGCAGGATCACAAACGCCGGAGTTGTATAAGGGTGCCGCGCCTTGGCGGCAGTGATCGCTGCATCGGCGAAAGTGGCCCGCGTCTTGATGATCATGACGCATTCCCCCGTCCGTTCAACAGCGCCTTCCCACCGGTAAATCGAAACCATGCCGGGCAAAATATTAACGCAAGCTGCAAGCCGCGCTTCGACAAGCGCCCGCCCTTCCACTTCCGCCATTTCCGGATTGGGATAAGTGGCATAGATCAAAACGGCCTTGTCGTTCGGGTCCAAGTGAGCGAGCCTTCGCGAGCTTGACGGTGGTCATCGTTAGGAAACTTGCTTGTGCTATTGCGACACTAGCCTAAATCCTCGTGCGTGAGCGATCCAGCAGACTGCATGAAAAAGCTGTCCAACCCTTACGATCGCATCGCGTTCGTCGCCAGCGACGTACCCGAGGCGCGTGCCGCGCTCGAGGGCCTGACCGCGCGCTACGGTAATGCCAAGCCTGCCGATGCGGAAGTCATCGTCGCGCTCGGCGGTGATGGCCTCATGCTTCAAACGCTCCATCGCTACATGAACGACCGCATTCCGATCTACGGCATGAATCGTGGCTCGGTCGGCTTCCTCATGAACGAATACAGCGAGGACGATCTGCGGCAACGCCTTGCCGCCGCTCAAGTAACACGCGTGCATCCCCTGTCGATGGTCGCGACTGACATTCACGGCAAGGCCACCAAGGGCCTCGCCATCAACGAGGTCTCTCTCTTCCGTCAGATCCATCAGGCCGCGAAACTATCCATCTCCGTGGACGGCACGCTGCGCCTGGAAGAACTTATCTGCGATGGTCTGCTCATCGCCACCCCCGCCGGCTCGACGGCATACAATCTCTCAGCTCACGGCCCCATACTGCCGCTCGACGCCAAGCTGCTGGCGCTGACGCCGATCAGCCCCTTCCGCCCCCGGCGCTGGCGCGGTGCGCTGCTGCCCGATAATGCCCGCATCACCATAACCGTGCGCGAACACGAAAAGCGCCCTGTCAGCGCGGTCGCCGATCACATCGAAACGCGCAACGTCGTTCGCGTGGAAATCGAACAGGCCCGCCACATCGACCTCTTCATGCTCTTCGATCCCGGCCACTCCCTCGACGAACGCGTCATCGCCGAACAGTTCCGGTTCTAGATCAAAGTTACGTGTCACCGCGACACGGCAAGTGGAACCGCCCCGTTACGTCCAACGGGTTACGATCTCGCTGAGCACAGGCCGCTCGCGCTCCGCCGGCTTCTCCTTCGCAGTACCGATATGCACGAAGCCGGCGATGCGTTCGTTGGCGGCCAAGCCAAAGCCCTCAGTGAACGTCTTCGAATACGAGATCCATTCCGTGATCCAAGTCGAGCCGTAGCCCAGCGCGTTGGCGGCGATGCACAGGTTCATGCAGGCGGCCCCCGCCGAAAGGATCTGCTCCCATTCCGGCGCGCCCCGCGTTTCCTTCACGTGTGACACCACACCAATGACCAGCGGGGCCCGCGTAAACCGCTTGCGTTCCGTGTCGAGCCGCACATGGGACGGCGGCTCCGATTCTTCGCGCTTGCAGGCTTCCGCCGCGAGTTCGCCAAGCTTCTCCCGCGCTACTCCCTCGATGATGACAAATCGCCAGGGAGCGAGCTTCTTGTGATCAGGCACGCGCGCGGCGATCGACAGGATGGTCTCCAGTTCGTCAGCCGACGGCGCGGGTGCTGACAGCAAATCCGGCTTCACCGATCGGCGGGTTTTTAGAAGTTCGATCGTAGGATGCGTCGGCATGGGCCTCGTCTCATATGGAATGCTAAAGTTGCAGGGGCAGTGAAACTCCCCGTCGGCACCCTCGCTATCCCAACCCGCCCTCTGGTACAATAATGTACTGCTTCGCTGTCGCACGGCCGCAGTTGCCGTGTCGTTGGGAGATCTACGCTCGTGGCCTTCATCCGCCGTTTGCGCATGACGATAATGGCGACGTTCGCGGCCGTACTGGCCCAACCGGCCGTGGCCGAACCCGCACAGCCGGTTCTGATCATCGTCGACGGCTCCGGCTCCATGTGGGGCAAAATGGAGGGCGACGAGACCGCCAAACTGTACGGCGTGCGCGACCTACTGCGGGAGCGGCTACTCGTGGCCCCGGCCCAGTCTCGCATCGGTCTGGGCTCGTTTGGCCACCGCCGCAAAGGCGATTGCAGCGACGTGGAACTCATCGCCCCCATCGAGGCCGGCGGCTCGCAAGGCTCAATCGCCGCGCTCGATCAACTCAACCCCAAGGGCAAGGGCCCACTCACCACAGCCCTTCGCGAAGGTGCGAAAGCCATCGGCGGGGGCACGGGCGGATACATCATCCTCATCCACGACAATGCCGACAATTGCGGCCAGGATGTCTGCGCCGCAGCATCCGACATCATCAAAACGAACCCGGGTCTGCGAGTCCATGTGGTGAGCCTCGGTCTGCCCAAGCCGGAGCGCGACCGAATGCAATGCCTCGCTGCAACCACCAAAGGCCTACAATTCGACGCCACCAATCAGACCGGCATTGCATCGGCTCTAACAAGCATATTCGAGGCCGCTGGTCTCGATCCTGCAGCGACTGTTGCCGCAACGTCGGCTGCCGTCGTGCCGCCCCCCGCAGCCGTCGCCAAAGGTCCGCCCGGCCTGCGTCTCTCCGCATCCCTGTCGGAGAATGGCGGTCCCATCGACACAGCGATCGACTGGCGCATTACCAAGTCTGGGGAACCCGCCGATGCGGCCCCACTCGTTGAACGCAAGAGCCGCGAAATTAACGAGACCGTCGCGCCCGGCCGCTATACCGTTTCCATCACGCACAGCTTGATCCAGCGAAGTTTCGATGTCGAGGTCGGCGATAGTGGCCCGACGGTGAAGCGCCTCACGCTCGACGGGGGCCGCATCGAAGTCGCCGCCACCGCCAGCCGTCAGGGAGATCAATTGAGCGCGCCGGTGATGACGATCTCCACCGCCGCCACGGATAAGGCCACACCCGGTACGGTGCTGTGGCTCGGCCGTGAGGCAACCGCTGATCTTGTCGTCCCGTCCGGCAAGTACGTCGTTGAAGTCGCCGACGGCTTTGCGCGGACGCGGCAGACGGTTGATGTTCCAGCCGGCGCCAGCGCGCGCACCAATCTCGTGCTCGACACCGGACGCCTTGAATTGACTGCAACGGCTTTTGCCAATGGTCCGCCCCTCGATCGCGTGCTCTATCTCGTCTTCGCTGATGATCCGGCAGCGCCGCAAGGTCGCCGAGAAGTCGCCCGCTCGACCGCGCCCGTTGCCACCTTTACACTCCAGGCGGGTACCTACTACGTCACCGCCCGCCACGGAGTCGGCGAACATCGCGAACAAGTCGCCATTTCATCGGGCGATAGCGTCAAGCGTACTCTCGTGCTCGATGTCGGCAAACTCACGGTGAAGCCGACGCTGACCGACGCGGCCGCCCAGTCCGGTCGGGCCGTGGTGACCCGCATCTTCGAAGAGACCGGCGAAAAGCGCCTTGTCGGCCAGAGCACCGCAGCAGCACCTGTCTTTGTTCTAGGCGCAGGGCGCTATCGAATCGACGCCCAGATCGGCATGTCCAACGTTCGTTCGAGCCGAATCGTCGATCTCGCTCCAGGAGCCGACGTTTCCACTGACCTCAAACTCGATGCCGCAGACATTACGCTCACAGGCATTGGCGGATCGGCCTCTCAGGCTGCCTTGCGTGACCGCTCCGGCCGCGTGGTTTGGCGCTCCCGCGCCGGGGATGGTTTCCGCACCGTCGTCGCACCCGGCGATTACCTGGTTCAGGTCGACGGCGGCGGCGCTGAAATTGAAAAACCGATCAGCATCAAAGCCGGAGAGAAGCTGACGGTGGATATGACCACACCCTAGCTGCCAAACTGCACCGTCGCCGCCGTCTGCCACACTTCGACCATCGTTGATCGACCAATCAGAGCAGGCTCAACAGCGCACCGCCCCCATGTCTGAATTCGACAGCAAAACCGTGCCACCGTCCCGCAAAAAATTCGCCGCCTTCACCGCGTGCGTAATCGCTTGCCTCCTGCTCGCCCTCCCAGCGCCTGTGTCGAGCGCCTTGGCACAAGTCGCGCCTCCCGGTTCTCCTCTCGAAGGATGGGACCTGAGAGATCCGCCAGCAGCCACGCCTCCAGCCGACAATATCACCGTCGTCCCTCGCACCGGCGAAACCAACGAAGGCGGAAGCCAGCCGATCCAGCTCATGGCGCTCCTAACCGAAGACGGACAGCGCATTGAGCAAGGTCTCGTCTGGCGCGTGTATGAAGAGACGAATCTGGCCGAACGTCGCGGCAAACTTCTTCTCACCGAACGCAACGCCACCCCTCTCGTCGCGTTGAAACCCGGGAACTACATCATCAACGCTGCCTTCGGCCGTGCAAATCTGACCCGCAAGATCGCCGTGACCGACGCACCGGTATCGGCTCCAAAAGTGGAGAAGTTCGTTCTCAACGCCGGCGGCTTGCGCGTCAGCGCGATGATCGGCAACAAGCCCGCACCACCCGGCTCAGTCACATACTCGATCCTGACCGACCGCGACCAGGCCGATGACCGCCGCGTGATCCTCTCAGTCTCTAAGCCGGGCCTCGTCGTGCGCCTGAATGCCGGCATCTATCACATCGTCTCCACCTACGGCGACGCCAATGCGATCGTGCGGAGCGACGTCACCGTGGAGGCCGGCAAGCTGACGGAAGCTTCAATCCAGCACACCTTCGCGAAGGTTTCCTTCAAGCTTGTTGAACGCGCCGGCGGCGAGGCGCTCCCCGATACGCAATGGACGATCCAAACGCCTGAGGGCGGGATTGTAAAGGAAAGCGTCGGCGCTCTGCCGGCCCACACACTGGCACCCGGAACATACACGGTCGTCGCACGCAACCAGAACCGCGCATTCCGCCGCGACTTCACCGTCCAGGACGGCCAGAGCACCGAGATCGAAGTCCTATCGCAGTGATCGTCAGAAATTGGTGAGTATCCAGTCCGTCGGACAACGGTTCTGACGCATGAGATCCGCTATCCGGTCCTGATCCACGCGACGCCCGGTTTCATGGAACATCAACTTCGCCATCTGCCAGTGCTCACAAGCGGACGTCATATCGCCTTCGCTGCGCGCCAGATCGGCAAGCTCGATACGAGCCTGTGCGTGCACCACTGGCAACTTTGCCCGTCGTGCAACCAGCGCTGCAGACTGCAACAGCGCCGCCGCCTCCGAGCGCGCCGATCGCGCGATCAACAACTTCGCCAAAAGCACACTATCCCGAGACAAAGCGGCATCATCGCGTTCCGCCTTCGCGGCTGCAACCGCCAGGACGAGAGCATCCTCCTGCTCTTGCGGCGAGAGGGTCGGAGGAGCGACAGCCTCCGCTTGGAAAACAGGCTCAGCACCAGCAGCATCATGGGACGCGAGGTGGCTGCCGTCCCAGTTCGACGCGGTCACTGCCAACACGCCCACCGCCTTGCCCTCGCCGGGCTGCTCAACCGCGCCAGCAGGACTGCCAACAATCGCGCGATCCTTGGTGGTCTTCTCGCCCCGACTGTCCCGCCGCCCCACATCGTCCGAGGGCCCCGCCACGTTCGTTGCTCGCCAGGCCGCCAGAGCCAGCAGCAACCACGGCAGACTGAGCAGCAGCATACCGGCTGCTCCATCTAACGAAACGCGGATATCCATGGCGCCTTCGCCCCCGTATGCTGCTCTAGCGCGTCGCTGCCGACATGCTAGCGGAACTGAGGCGCGATCATGAGCCCGCCACCGCTCCAAAGATTGTTTGCCCCCCGCGGCAAATTCAGCCGCGACTGCTCCCCAAGCGTCCGGTTGAACATTTCCCCATAGTTCCCGACACTCGCAATTACCCTTTCGGTCCAGTTCGGCTGCAATCCGAGCGATGCCCCGAGCCCTGTATCGACGCCCAGAAATCGCCGCACCGCCGGTTCGGGTGCCTCGGGAAGATCACGAACCGCGTCACTCGACAGCCCCAGCTGTTCCGCCTCGATCAAGGCCAGCAGCGTCCAACGGACCACTGTCAGCCATGGATCGTCCCCTTGACGCACGAATGGCCCCGTTTGCTCCTGCGCCACGAGTTCTGGAAGGATGAAATGCTCGCTGGGCTTGGGCATCGTGGTGCGCTCATGAGCGAGCGCTGCAAGATCCCCGGTCAGCAACGTGCAGGTACCCTCCCTATAGGCCTTGACCGCGTCGGCCCATTCATCGCTGGGAACAAGTTGAAAGCGCATTTGCCGGGCCTCGAAAAACGCCGCCACAGCCTTCTCCGACGCTGTTCCCCGCTGCACGCAAATGGACGCCCCCGACACTTCGAGCACACTCGACACACCAAACGAGCGCGGAACCAACAGGCCCTGGCCCTCATAGAAAAGGACTCCGGCGGAGCGCATCCCCAATTCGGCCTCGCGTGACAAGCTCAACACAGTCCCCCCGAGAAGCACATCGATCTCGCCACCGGCAAGCGCGCGCGCACCCTCACCCGCACTCACCGCTCGAAATTTGACGTGGTTCCGCTCGCCGAAGACGGCAGCTGCGAGTGCCCCGCAGAACTCGATTTCGAGACCGCTCCAGCGTCCGTTGCGATCGACGGCCGACAACCCCGGCAAGCGATCTGACACCCCGCAGACGACGTGTCCGCGCTCGCGCACCGTCTGCAGCACGCCGGCATCGGCCCCGGTCAGCGGTACCAGGACCATCATGCCGAGCATCAAGATGGTCACGGCGCGAAAACGGGCCTGCCTCAGCACGATCATGTTCGTGTCGATCCTCGTCAACGCGTGCCCAAACCCGCGGTTGCCAGTTCGGTCATGACCGTTGAAGTTCTTCAGGTGCCGTTCGACAGCGCCCCGTCATAGCCCTCAGCCTGAATGAACTGTGTCGACAGCCTCGACAAACAACCCCAAACCTGACCTATGGGTCAAGGGCTTGACCCGCGGGCTGAGTTGGGTCACACGGCCCGGCGGACAAGCTGCGGCTGGATACGCGGCCCATTCCACGGAATCGGCAACGCCTGGAAAATGGGACCTGCCGGGCCAAAAAGTTGTAGCGGGATGAAAGATGGGCAAAATCGACGAGGGCGAGCACGCCGACACAGCCCCGGCGACCGAGGTGGTCCATCTTGGCCGTGACCCATTCGCCCAGCACGGCTTCGTCAACACGCCGGTCTATCGCGGCTCGACCGTGCTCTATCCGACGCTAGCAAGCATCGAAGTAAAGACCCAGCCCTACACCTACGGGCGCCGCGGCACGCCCACCGTGCGTGCACTCGAGAGCGCGTTGACTTCGCTCGCTGGTGGCGCCGACACGAAGCTCACCGCGTCAGGCTATCAGGCCGTCACGACGGCTCTCCTCGCCTTCGCCCAGTCCGGCGATCACATCCTGATGGTCGATACGGTCTACCAGCCCACGCGCCAGTTTTGCGATCACCTTCTCAAACGCCTTGGCGTTGAGACGGAATACTATGATCCGCTGCTCGGCGCGGACGTGGCCAAGCTCTTTCGCCCCAACACGCGCCTTGTCTACGTCGAAAGCCCCGGTTCTCAGACGTTCGAGATGCAGGACATCCCGGCCATCGCATCGGTCGCGCGCGAACGGAACATTTGGGTCCTCGCCGACAATACCTGGGCCAGCCCCCTCTATTGCCAGCCGTTGGCCCTCGGCGCCGATGTCGTCATTGAAGCCGGCACCAAGTATCTCGTCGGTCATGCCGATGCGCTGCTCGGCTTCATCACGTCCAACGAACGGGCCAAGAGACACGTCGAACTCGCCGCCGGAAACCTCGGCGTTTGCCCCGGATCAGAAGAAACCTATCTCGGTCTGCGAGGCTTGCGGACTCTCGATGTTCGCCTGGCGCGCCATCAGGAAACCGGCATCCGCCTCGCTCAGTGGCTCAAGGCCCGTCCGGAAGTGTCCCGCGTGTTGCACCCGGCCTTGTCGGACGATCCTGGCCATGCCCTTTGGAAACGCGACTTCAAAGGCGCAACGGGTCTCTTTTCCACCATCCTCAATCCCGTTCCGAAACCTGCGCTTGCCGCATTCTTGGACGGCTTGAAACTCTTCGGCATGGGCTATTCCTGGGGCGGCTACGAAAGTCTTGTCATCCCATTCGACTGCGGGACCTATCGAACGGCCACACGCTGGTCCGCACCCGGACCGGCACTCCGCTTCCACGCCGGCCTGGAAAGCGTTGACGATCTCATCGCCGATCTTGCCGCGGGCTTCGACCGCATGAAAGCGGTCGCGCCATAGAGACTTTTCAGCGCACGCCGCCCATCCATCGTTTGATAAGCGGCGTCAGCGCGAGCAGGAACAGCGCCGCCACACCCACGAAAAGCGCCTGATCGAAGAAGAACCGCGACAGCGCCTCCGGGTCCGATGATTGAAAACCGGCACCGAGAACGCCCGCCAGCTTGTTTCCGAAGGCGCTGCCGAGAAACCAGATCCCCAGCACCAGACCGGTCGCGCGGACAGGCGCGAGCTTTGTCATCGTGCTGAGTCCGACCGGGCTCAACAGCAGTTCGCCGACCGTTTGAAGGAAATAGAGCCCCACCAACCACAACGGGCTGACCTTGCCGGCGGCGGTCAGCATGGCCGCTGGTACCATCAGCAAGAACGACGAAGCGAGGAAGCCCAGCCCCAGCGCAAACTTTACCGGGCTCGACGGCTGCGCTCGCCCCATTCGGGTCCATAGCGCCGCGAACGCGGGCGCGAGCATAATGACGAACAGCGAATTCAGCGCCAGATACCACGCCGACGGAAACGCGATGCCACCGATCTCATTCAGCGTCAGCTGGTCGGCGAACAGCGCGATCGACAATCCCGCCTGCTCGAAGATCGCCCAAAAGATCATGGCGGCGAGAAAGAAAACCAGGATCGCCGCGATCCGTCTCTGCTCGTCGGTTGGCCGCGTGGCGAACCACACAATCGCGACAACGGGGGCCGTCAGCACCACGGCCCGCAACCATCCGTAGCCCGGCCAGTCCGAAGCGACCATTGCAGCCGCGAGCAACGCCGTTCCACCGACAATGCCAACCGTATCCCGCCATGCGTGTCGATCATGGCCATCATCCACGGTGATCTCGGCTCCGGCACGCGCAGATCGCTCGGCATCGTCGAACAGTTGCGACTGTCTGATGAAGACGAGGAGTCCGATCGCCATCCCGACGCCGGCCGCGGCGAACCCATAATGCCAGCTGGACGTGGGATCGAGCCCGGCCGACGCCAGTCCTGCCTTGAACCCAGCGCCTTGCGCCAGATAGCCCGTCACGAGGGGCGCGAGAAACGCACCGATATTGATCCCCATATAGAAAATCGAGAAGCCGGCATCGCGCCGCTCATCATCGCGCTCGTAGAGGCTGCCGACGAGCGCCGAAATACTCGGCTTGAAGAGGCCCGTGCCCAGCGCCACTAGCACGAGTCCGGCGTAGAACGTTGCGGTCGCATGCAGGGCCAGCGTGAAATGCCCCAGCGCGATGATCCCGCCACCAAGCATAACCGTCCGCGTGGCACCCAGCCACCGATCTGCAATGAACCCGCCCGGGATGGCGAGCATATAGACAGCCATCGTGTAATTGCCGTAGACGACCGCCGCTTGCGCGGTCGTGAACCCCAGCCCGCCCTGCTCGTGCGGCGTCACCATGAACAACACGAGCAGCGCGCGCATGCCGTAGTAGGAAAACCGCTCCCACAGTTCGGTGAAGAATAACGTCCGCAACCCGCGCGGCTGCCGCTCGCGCCCTGCCGGCACACGATCCCTCAACGCCGCCCCATCCGTCACGCCAGTCGTCCTTCATCAAAGGACACCGACTGTCGTCGGGACGGCGAAGGGGTGCAAGCACGTAGATTGTCGGCGACGCGGTGCCTCAGGCGGCAACCGCGTAGGAAACCCAGACATTGGGCTCCGCATAGCGTCCCCGCTTCCGCTCGATATCGATCTCGAGCGGCACCAGAGCGCCCGCAACTTCATACGAGCCAGATTGCTCGAATCGCTGCTTGGTCCAGTTCTCCCAGAAGCCAACCGGCTCCTCCACCACCATCGACCGCACGCACGGGCCGATGACCCGGCCACCCGATGCAACATGCCTGCGGATCCAAGGATCGTAGGAACGGCCCCGTTCGTCGGTCCAGGTGATGTAATCCTCGATGGCAACCCGCGGGTGCCGCGCCTTCAACGACGGCCGCACCGGAGCCACGAGACCCTTCAGTCCCCGCCGCTCGGCCAAGGCCAGCAACTCGCGGATCATCAAGCGGGCGTAGCCTTTCTCGCGGTAGATAGCCGGTACCGAAATCGCCAGCGCACCCAGCGTATCGGCGTCCTCGGAAGGCGCTCGTGTCGCGGCCCGCTCTACCACCCAATCCCAGCCTTCTGGCGGTAATCCGTCGATGCCTCGGCACGACAACGGCACGCAATTGGCGACCGCAACCGGATAGCCCCGCTCCTCGTCCACGAGGCAGAGTTGATAATCCGCGTAGGTCTCGAGCAGGCCCGCGTACATCGCATAGTGTGCCCGCGTGTAGTTCAGATATCCAAGATCGTTCCAGGCCGCCTGCTCGATGGCGTTCGCGGCTTTCTTCATCTCCGGGCATTCCGCACGAGTTCGCACAACGAGATTCGGCATGAGGTCCTTTCCGGACGGCGGGCTTCTCCGACCCGCGCCGCATGGTTAATCGAACGTCAATAGGTATACTTAAAGTTGTGGTCACTCGCAAGTTGCACGATGCTTTAGAGGCAAATTTCTAAGGGAAACCCTGCTGTCACAGCTCGGACGTAACCCTATTGCAACTTTAGCGTGCAAGGCTACCTCTTGGAGGGACTTGCATGCATTCAACCGTAACCCACAGACCGAAACCGGCACGTAGCAAGGATGGCGAACTGCGCCACCTCATGAACCTGACGGCAGTCGGCGTCACCCTTGCAGGGGTGATCCTCTTATCCGTGATCCTCTACGCGGCCTGGGCGGCCAATTCATCCGCCAGCGCTCGCGAGATCGCCCTTTTCGGCAATGCCGTGAACCGCAGTATCCTGCGCCTCTTGAACGAGCAGAAGAGCGTGGCGTGGTGGGACGAGGCCTACACGGCCATAACGGACGCCAAGCCGAACACGGAGTTCCTCGAGACTGAGTTTGGCATCTTCCTCAGCGAAACGTATGGCCACGACATCGTGGTTATCCTCAACCCCGATAACAAGCCGATCTTCATGTATTCGGGCGGCGCGCGAAGGAGCGCTGACGACTTTGAGCGGTATCGCAACGTGTTTGCCCCAGTCTTGGCCGAGATCCGGCAAGTCAAGGGCCGCAGCCTCCGCCTTCGTCCCGATCTCTTTGGCGCCAATCAAAAAAATTATCGAACGATCGGCTCTCCGTTGCAGTCCGCGCGGTGGACCGGTCATCTTTTGACAGTCGACGGCGCACCCGCCGCAGTTGGCGCACTCACGATCCTGCCCAACGTCGATAAGAGCCTGCTGAAGCCTGGGCGGCCGCATGTGCTCATCAGCGTCAACACGATTGACGAGGCCTACCTCCAGGAGCAGGGTCGAAGCCTGCTTCTGTCGGATCTCACTCTGGGCAAGACGGCAAACACCAACTCGGAATATGCCGGGATGCCGCTGGAAACCGACGACGGCAAAATTGCCGGCTGGGTCAATTGGAAAACCGAACGGCCGGGCAATTCACTCACCTCGATCATACTGCCGCTCGTGGCCGCCGGCTTCATTGCCGCCGCCGTACAAGCGTGGATCATGCTGCAGCGCCTCCGCAATACCTCGAGCCATCTCGCCCAGCAGGAGAAGCGGTCGCGGTATGCAGCAAAGCACGACGCGCTCTCCGGCCTGCCCAACCGCGCTCACTTCGCCGAACACTTAGGCACGGTGCTCGCCGGCATCGATCCCGATGGCTTTGGCCAAACCGCGATCATCGCCTATCTCGATGTCGATCGGTTCAAGGAGGTCAACGACACGCTCGGCCACTCGGCCGGAGATACCTTGATCCAGGAAGTGGCAAAACGCCTGAGCATGCACGTCCGCTCCGGCGACTTTATCGCCCGCTACGGCGGCGACGAATTCGCGATCCTCTGGAGGTCGGCAGATCCCAATGCCGCTGAGTTGCTCGCAAACCGCATCGCACGTGCGCTGCTGCAGCCCATCGAGATCGAAGGCCAGCCGCTGACTGTCACGGCGTCCGTCGGCATCGCGATCTCGCCAGAGCACGGACGCACTGTGGACGAAGTCATGCGCCACGCCGACATCGCCCTGTACGAGGCCAAGAACGCCGGCCGCAACCGTTCGATTCTTTTCAGCGCTGACATGGCCGAACAGGTAGAACAGCGCCGAGCCGTCGAAATGGACCTGCAGTCCGCCATCGCCAATGACGAACTCGACGTGGTCTACCAACCGATCGTGAGTTGCGAGTCCGGCGCTATCGTCGGCATTGAAGCGCTTGCCCGCTGGAGCCACCCCAAGCGCGGCTTCATCTCTCCCGGCATTTTCATTCCGATCGCCGAGCAGGCAGGGCTCATGCCCATGCTCGGCGAACGCATTCTGGCTCGCACAATGCGCGATTGGCACGCGTGGCCGCACCTGGAGGTTTCCGTCAACCTCTCACCGCTGCAGTTCCGTCAATCCGACATTGTCGCAATCCTCGACCGCATGGTTGCCGAACACAAGATCAACCCATCCCGCTTCGTCCTGGAGATCACGGAAGGCGTACTGATGGATGCGGGGGAACGCACGCGCGAAGCTCTTCAAAAGATCCGCAGGCTCGGCTTCCGTCTCGCACTCGACGATTTCGGGACCGGCTACTCCAGCCTCGCCTATCTCTGCAATTTCCAATTCGACAAGATCAAGATCGACCGCTCCTTTGTAAGCGGCCTCGCACGCTCGCAAAGCGTCCGCACCATCGTCCAATCGGTCATCTCGCTCGGCACCGGTCTCGGTATGAAGATCGTTGCCGAGGGCGTGGAAGAAAAGACCGAAGCCCGATCCATGACCGACTTCGGCTGCACCGAGATGCAGGGCTATTACTTCGCCAAGCCGATGCCGCGCAACGCACTTGAAGCCTTGATCAAGACCCACAAGCCGATCCCGATTTTGGAGGAGGACGCGACGCAACGCATGGCGGCGACCGCCTAAGCGCATCACTCGCCGTGGGGGCGGCACAGGGGGACTCATGACAAGCGCCGAAGAGACCACTGCGACGATGCCAAACCTGCAAAATAAGGATGCCGACTGGAATGCCTTCGATCCGGAGGGATACTTTCAACACTATTATGGCGATCCACACCCTGACGATGATGCGCTGACGTACCTGGCGGCTCGTGCACTGCGATCCGCCGCCTCCCCTTATCGCCCTCTCGACATCGTCGACGTTGGCACTGGACCGAGCTTGATCCCGCTTCTCGCGGCTCTTCCTGTCGCATCCCGTCTGACAGCGTGGGAGTATGCAAAGCCCAACCTTGAATGGCTCGCAAACGAACTGACCGCCCCCGCACTTCGTCCACAATGGCAACACTTCTGGCAGCGGGTCAAAGCAGCCCACAATCTCGATGGAGCAAATGAGAGCTCCACACTGCCGCACGATCCACTGCCGCTTCTCGTACAGAGCACGCGCCTCCTGCGCGGGTCCATCTTTGATCTCCCGCCGCGCACGTTCGACGCCGCCACCATGTTCTTCTGCGCGGAATCAATCACAGCCAGCACCGAAGAATTCCAAAGTGCCGTCTCTGCCTATATCGAAACCGTGAGGCCTGGTGGACTGATCGCCGCAGCGTTTCTCGCCGGCTCCACGGGCTACGACGTGTCAGGACGCCGCTATCCCGCCGTCGCAATTGACACTGACGACATCGCGGCCTGCCTCATTCCGCGTGTCGCGGCTCTCGAACTCACACCCATCGGCCTCTCGTCGACGGAGATCCGCAGCGGCTACAGCGGGGCCCTTTTCGTCACCGGTCGCATCGCCGGCTGAGCATGTGTGACCGTCCTCGCCCGGCCGTGGCCACGAATCAGGGAGATATTCGTTGCAAATAACCCCTATCCAACCTGCATCCCCCGGGGCGAATCAGGCCATGGGTTAAGTGAGACGTGGACTGCTACCGGGACAAGGGACCAGCACCTCGCCAGGACCGCACATGACCTTGCGCGAACAATTGAAGCTTTCCGCGCTCTGCCTTGCAGCTGCCGCCGCCAGTGGCGCCATGGTCACGCTGCTTCTTCCTGCGGCGCAGGTTGCACAACCTCCGCATACGTCGGGCATCATTCGCTCCATCCCCGTCCAGACCTCCTCGATTCCCGCGCCTCGCTTGAAGCCCGGATATGTAATGAGCCCGATGGGTGAAGAAACATCCTTCGAACGCTTCAGCTTCGTGCCCCTTCACGCCACCGATGAACTGTTCACCGCGCTCGCCGAAGAACAGATCGCAGCGGAAGATGCCAGCACCTGGACGTCCGAGACGACCGTTGCCCTCGCGCCGCCGAGCATCGTGCGCCTGCCGAACGAGACAACACCCCAGTTGCCGTGGCAGAACGAGACAGCGTTGCGCAACCGGCGCTACACGCTCTCCGAACGCCTGCGCGAAATTGGTCCGTCGGCGCAGGAACGTCTCCATGAGAAATTCGTGAATGCAAAGGCCCCATGGCGGCCATCCGAACTTGCGCTCGTCGCCATCAAGGACGAGAAAGCACTCGAACTCTTCGCCAAGCCCGCCACCGGTTCCTGGACCTTCATCCACCGCTATCCCGTCTTGGCAGCCAGCGGAATCAGCGGCCCAAAACTACGGCGCGGCGACAAGCAGGTGCCCGAAGGCGTTTACGGCATTTCGTTTCTCAACCCCAATAGCCGTTATCACGTCGCTCTTCGCGTCAATTATCCAAACGCCTTCGATCGACGGATGGGTGTGAAGGACGGGCGCAAGGACCTCGGCGGCGATATCATGATCCACGGCAAGGCCGCATCGATCGGATGCCTCGCGATAGGCGATGCGGCCGCGGAAGAGCTTTTCGTACTTGCCGCGCAGACCGGACTGCAAAACATCAAGCTCGTCATCGCGCCGACGGACTTCCGCAAGAACCCGATGCCCGAACGGCATGACGGTCAGCCACCCTGGCTCCCGGCTCTCTACACAGAGGTCGCAACCGCGATGACGCCGTTCAAGGCGCCGCCGAGCGGCGGCCTCCTGTCGCTGTTCTCGAACTGAAAGTTTGCGACGCCTCAGCACTCAAAGTCACGCTGCTGCACGCGATCAGTGACTTGCATGCCCGGGAACTCTGATCGCGTACGCGCGGTTTGTGGGCACCTGCACACCAAAGGAGGAACATCATGTCCTCTGCAAATTCCGACTTCTATACTCATGTGAAAACTTATCGTGGCTTCGTGCGTGGGCTGCGCTATGCCCTTGCCGCTGCCGCGGTCACGCTTATTGGACTTGCCTGGTATTTGCTTTAATGCGCTACGCCAGGGACTCGACACTTTTTCCGTCGCGCGGCGATCATCCACCGTGATAATGAAGAGCTGCGATGAGACCGGAGTGTCCCTGAAATGAGTTCACAGTTGAGCCCTACGGGCTGCGGCGGCATCCTCCAGGGGATGAACATTCTGATTGCTGAAGATGACTGGCTGCTCGCCGACACCCTCGCCGTCTTGCTGGAGGAGCAGGGTGCTCGGATTATAGGCCCCTCGCCGGAGTCGCGCCGGGCCACAGCCCTCGTAGAGCATGCGCAAATCGACTTCGCACTTGTCGATATGAATCTCAGAGACGGGTTTTCTGATGAACTGATCGAAAAGCTTCGTGTCCGCCAAATTCCATTTGCAATCGTCACCGCTTATCACAGCTTGCCGACGAATGCCGGTGAACATGCGGTGATGACATTGCACAAGCCCCTGGATCACCGGGTGCTGTTCAATCTCCTGAAGAAACACATGAGGGGTCCCAACTCCCAGAGCCGAGATCAGTAACAGAAAGGTTGAACGAGTGAACTTCTATCCCAATGAGCGTACGATCCTTTTCATAGATGGTCCGGACCTCCATGGCATTGCGCGGTCGGCGGGTTTGGATATTGACTTCCGCAAGCTGAAGAATTTTTTTCAAGAGCGCTGTCATCTTATCCGGGCGTTCTACTACACCACCGTGGTGGTGCACGATCAGCACGCTACCATCAAGCCACTTGTAGACTGGCTCGATTACAACGGCTTCACGCTCGTCACGAAGGAAGCGCGCCTGCGCACTGGTACTGACGGGCGCCAGCATATCAACACCAACATGCGCGTTGAATTGGCCGTCGACGCACTCGATCATTCGGACGTGGCAGATCACATTGTCTTCTTCACCAGCGACAGCGCATTTTGCCACCTCTTAGGGACGCTGCAACGGCGTGGCAAACGAGTAACCGTTGTCTCGACCTTGAAGAACAACGGGGCGACCGTCGCTGACGAACTCCGCCGCCAGGCCGATCAATTCATCGATCTTGTGGATTTGGCCAGGGATGTCGGCCGCGTTCAGCGTTCAAAGCCAGAAGACCGTATGCCGCAGGGTCGCCGCTCCGACTACGTTGATCCCGATTTAGACGTCGATGCGGACAACTAGATCCCGGCCTGTTGATCACAAAGCTTTGCATTCGCGAACGGGCTTCGCATGGCTCCCCGAGGTTCCGCGTTGGCTCGATCGGTGGATGCAGACTGTCATGGCTTCCCGATCAACCTCGCTTCCAAGACGAATACTGCTCTCATGCTTGTTTGTGATCCTAGCTCTGATCACACGCGTGACTGTTCTGCCCGACTTGGCTGATCGGCCGACGTATGTCCCGTTCCATGTGGCCGTGGTTCTCGCAGCCGTTTTCGGAGGCACAGCGGGATGTCTCACGGCCGCGATTCTCAGCGTAGTGATCGCACATAGCCTCTTCGTTCCGTTGAATGACGCCGTCGCCTACGCGATGTTGGCTACCTTTCTCGGCACCGCCGTCCTGCTGACCCTGCTTTTGGAAGCGCTGTTGACGGCTCAGCATCGCTGGCTCGCGGCCCAGCAGTCCCTCGCGAGCGACGTGCACCTGCGCCTGTTCATAGAACAAGCTCCCGTCTCGATGGCCATGTTCGATCGCGACATGCGCTATCTCGCCGTCAGCCGCCGCTGGCTCGCGGATTATCAGATTGCCGAGCCAAACATCACCGGTCGCTCGCACTACGAAATCTTTCCGGACCTGCCGGATCGTCTGCGCGAAATTCATCGCCGCGCGCTGGCTGGTGAAACGCTGTGCTCTGATTGCGACGAATTCACTCTCAATAATGGAACGATCCGTTGGGAACGATGGGAAGTGCTACCGTGGCGGCTGGAAGACGGTCGTGTCGGCGGCATAACGATCTTCACCGATGACATTACGGACCGCGTTCAGGCTGAATATGAATTGCGTGAAAGCAAGAAGCAGCTGAATCGTGCCCAGTCCGTCGCACGCGTGGGCAATTGGCGAATGGTCTTCGCCACCGATGCCCTGCAAGGCTCCGCTCAGACCTTCGATATCTTGGGACAGCCGGCGCATGCGCAGCTCAGTTTCCAAATGCTGCTTGACCTTGTCCATCCCGATGATCGGGATCGGGTGAGCGCAATTCGCAAGACTGCTTTGAAAGGCGAAACCTACGACATCGAGTATCGCTTTGTCGTCGCCGATAAAGTCGGCTGGATGCGGGAGCGGTCGGAGCCCGAGTTCAATCAATCCGGACAGCTCGTCGGGGCCTTCGGCGTCATTCAGGACATCACCGATCGCAAGACGATTGAACACGATTTGCGCAGCAGCGAAGAACGCCTGCGCCTCGCGCTCGATGCAGCCGGCATGGCCGTCTGGGATCTCGATATCAGAACCGGACACGAAGTTTGGAACGACCAGTGCTACCGGATGCTTGGCTATGAACCAGGTGAGATCGATTCATGTGCCGATGCTTGGATGCGCCACGTCCATCCAGAAGAGCGCACAATGATCTCAGAAAGCTTCAACAGCTCCCTTGCGCACGGCACGGAGATCAGCAACGAACATCGCATCATCGACCGCAATGGCGTTCAGAAGTGGGTTTCCGTCCGCGGCCGCGTCGCTTGCGATGCTGTTGGCCGGCCCATTCGATCGTTTGGAGTGATCACTGACATTACGGAGCGCAAGCGTGCCGAGGAACGCGATCGTCTCCTCACCCTCGAAGTCAATCACCGCGCCAAGAACCTGCTCGCGGTGGTACAGGCCGTCGCTTTTCAAACTGCACGCCAGCATGAGGGGCCGCAGTTTGTCGATTTCTTCAACAAGCGCATTGAAAGCCTGGCAGCAAGTCACGACTTGCTGGTGAATTCCAAATGGCAGGGCGTCGCTGTCGCAAGTCTCGTGCGGGCGCAACTGGCGCATTTCGATGGCCTGATCGGCACCCGCATCCAGTTCAGTGGCCCCGACGCCGGCTTGTCCCCCGAAGCCGCGCAGGCAATCGGTCTGGCGCTTCATGAACTCGTCACTAATGCCAGCAAGTACGGTGCCCTCTCGAACGCGGAAGGCGTGGTCGCCATTAAATGGAATGTTGAACACCTGCCCACCGGGCAGCGCTTCAAGATGAGCTGGTGTGAAACCGGAGGCCCGCTGATCAAGGCGCCTAAGCGCCATGGCTTTGGCCACTCTGTTCTGGTCAATATGGCCGAATACGCACTTGCCGGGCGCGTGAGCCTGACCTACCCGCCCGAGGGATTACAATGGCAACTCGATGCACCGGCCCAAGTGGTGCTGCGGCCCACGGTATCTTCCGGTCCACATACCAATGCAGAATACGACAACCGCGTGCTCACTGGCTAAACCTGTTGTGCTCTGCGCTCTTCGATGGACAGCGCTGAGCCGTCTTGCGAACTGATTTGCACGTGTTGCGAGCGGGCGGTCTCAAGGCCTTGCGGAAAACCGCTCCGGTTCTGATAATTCTGCGGCGGCCGCGTTGCCCGCGCCGGCCGCAGGCTGGCAGCGACTGCTAAATCCACCGCCGCCACTGCTACCAAAGATGCGAGCGCCAGTTTGACGTTCTCGCGTTTCGGATTGCGCCGATCCAAAGCGTTCAGCAGCACGGCGATATCCAATGCATCACCCGCCACGCGGCTCCAGGCACCGACGCGCTTCTCAACTGAGAGACAAAGCACGCCTTGCATGATCTCCCTCAGCCCGAAAATCACTGGCAGCGACGATGATCGGCGCAGACCGAAGGTCGCATTCACACGTGGTGCGAAAGCGATTTCGGTTGCTCCCAGCGCAATGCTGAACCAACCGAGATTTCTCACCACCCGGTCCGCAGGTCGCAACGAACTCCGACCCGTCGAGATGATCTTTGGATCACTCTCTCGGCGCGTCATATTTGCAAGATAGGTCATGTCGCGGTCCTTTATGGCTTGAGAAGCACCTTGACGCAGCTGTCGCTCTTGTCGCGAAATACCCTGTACATCTCCGGGCCCTGCTCAAGACCTACGGAATGCGTAATGACGAAAGACGGATCGATTTCACCACGATCGATGCGCTCTAACAGATCATCAGTCCATCGGTTCACGTGGGTCTGGCCGGTTTTGATCGTCAGCCCCTTGTTCATGACAAGTCCCATGGGGATCTTGTCGACGAGTCCCCCGTAGACACCGGGAATGGATATGATTCCTGCCGGACGGCACACGTAGATGATCTCGCGCAAAACATGCGCGCGGTCGCTTTCCAAAGCGACCATTTGTTTGGCACGATCGTAAATCGTATCCGGTTGGCTGAACGTCACGTGCGACTCGGTGCCAACCGCATCAATACATTTTTCTGGCCCTAGCCCGCCGGTCAATTCATTCAAGCGTTCCACGACGCTTTCCGTCATGAAGTTGATCGTCGTTGCGCCGCCTGCCTCAGCCATCTCGAGCCGTTCCGGCACACAGTCGATAGCGATGATATGACGGGCGCCGAGCAAGACGGCACTGCGGATCGCCATTTGCCCGACCGGACCGCAGCCCCAGATAGCCACTGTATCCGTCGGCTCAAGATCGCATTGAACCACGGCTTGCCACCCGGTCGGCAGGATGTCGCTGAGAAACAGCACCTGCTCGTCGCTAAGCCCGTCTGGAACTTTGATGTGCGTCGCGTCCGCGAACGGCACACGCAGATATTCGGCCTGCCCGCCGGGATAACCCCCGGTCAAATGCGTGTAGCCGAAGAGCCCAGCTGTCGTGTGTCCAAAAACCTTTTCGGCAATCGACTTGTTACGATTGGTTCGTTGACAAACAGAGTAGTTCCCACGGCGGCACTGCTCGCACTCTCCGCAGATGATCGTGAACGGCACCACGATCCGATCGCCTTTTTTCAGCGTGCCGTTCAAACCCCGGCCTGTCTCCACGACCTCGCCCATGGACTCGTGCCCCATGATGTCGCCGGGAAGCATGGCAGGAATGAAGTTATGAAACAGATGCAGATCCGATCCACAAATGGCGCAACTTGTAACGCGAATGATCGCATCGCGTTCGTCCTGAATTTCAGGATCCGTCACCGTATCGTAGCGGATATCTTCCTTGCCGTGCCAAACGAGCGCTTTCATTCACAGCCCCATAAAAAAGCGAACATGTTTCGCCCAACGCACGCCCGCTTCCTTGGTTCAAACCAACATCAAAGTTTCCAGGCTGCAAAAAAATTCGTCGAGATATCGCCACGCTACGGCTTGGGCCTGATGATGAAAAAGATTGCAGGAAAAGAACCGCATCGGATGTAATCATGTTCACGCCGTTGCCGGCGCCACCGGCCGACCGAACAAGTCGTGTGAGATAGAGGAGACGATGGCAAATCAACCCATGCAAGGGCCACACGATCATCCTGAGCGGGAACATCAAACCTGCTGCGGCGGGGCAAGTCACTCCCACGATGTCGCGCACACAAATCAAGGGACCGTGCCGGAGACGGTGAAAGATCCCGTTTGCGGCATGACTGTCGACCCGCACACCGCCAAGTACCGGGCGGAGCACAAAGGCCATACGTACTATTTCTGCGCCGACCGTTGCCGGACGAAGTTCATCGCCGACCCCAGCGCCTATCTTGCGGAGCGCAAACCTGAGCCTGTCATCGAAGGCGCCATCTATACGTGCCCCATGCACCCCGAAATTCGTCAGGTGGGTCCGGGCTCATGTCCGATTTGCGGCATGGCACTCGAACCCGAGATCGTGTCGAGCGACACCGGCCCCAATCCTGAACTTGCAGACATGACGCGCCGCTTTTGGATCGGTCTGGCACTCACGTTGCCCGTGTTCGCCCTGGAGATGGGGGGACATTTGACCGGCCTGCATCAGTCGCTCGCACAGCAGACCTCGAACTGGATCCAACTCCTTCTTGCAACCCCCGTCGTGTTGTGGGCGGGCTGGCCATTCTTCGAACGCGGCTGGGCGTCGTTGCAGTCGCGCAATCTCAACATGTTCACGCTCATTGCGATGGGCACCGGCATCGCCTGGATCTACAGCGTGGTCGGCACGATCGCACCGTCTATGTTCCCCGCATCCATGCGTGGGGCCGATGGAGCCGTGGCCATCTACTTCGAAGCCGCCGCCGTCATCACCGTCCTCGTGCTGCTCGGCCAGGTTCTAGAATTGCAAGCCCGCGAACGAACCAGCGGAGCCATCAAGGCCCTTCTCGATCTGTCGCCAAAGATGGCGCGGCGCATCAATGCCGACGGCACGGACGAAGACTTGAGTTTGGATCAGGTTGTATCCGGCGAACGGCTGCGCGTCCGCCCAGGTGAACGGATTCCCGTAGATGGCGAGATTCTGGAAGGACGCAGCGCCGTCGACGAGTCGATGGTGACGGGCGAGTCGATGCCCATCACCAAGGCGCAAGGCGACAAGGTCATCGGCGGAACGATGAACAAGTCTGGCGGGTTCGTCATGCGCGCCGATAAGGTCGGTCGCGAAACGGTGCTGGCCCAGATCGTACAGATGGTTGCGCAGGCCCAGCGCAGCCGAGCCCCCATTCAACGTCTTGCCGATCAGGTTGCGGGCATATTCGTGCCCGCCGTCATCCTTGTCGCGGTGCTGGCTTTTGCCGCCTGGTCGATCTGGGGACCGGAACCGCGCTTCACCTTCGGCCTCATCGCCGCGGTCTCCGTTCTCATCATCGCATGTCCCTGCGCGCTCGGGCTTGCAACACCGATGTCGATCATGGTCGGTGTGGGTCGCGGCGCTCAGTCCGGCGTGCTGATCAAGAATGCCGAAGCGCTCGAGCGGTTGGAGAAGGTCGACACCCTCGTCATCGACAAGACCGGCACGTTGACCGAAGGCAAGCCAAGCGTTGTAGAAATACGAACAGCGGGCACGATCGAAGAGGCCGAACTGCTGCGCCTGACCGCCAGTCTCGAACGATCGAGTGAGCATCCACTTGCTGAAGCGATTGTCCGGTCTGCGCAAGAGCGAGGGCTGACCCTTGCGCCGGTCGAAGAATTCGACTCTCCGGTTGGCAAGGGTGTCGTCGGCCTTGTGGATCGCCAGAACATCGTCATCGGCAACCGGCGAATAATGTCCGACAGCGGCATCGATACCTCCGCGCTGGACTCCGTCGCCGACGAAATGAGGCAGCAGGGCGCGACGGCGATTTACGTCGCCATCGACGGCGCACCGGCCGGCGTTATTGCAATAGCAGATCCCATCAAGTCCACCACGCCGGCCGCGATTGCGGCGCTGCGCGAATCCGGCATCCGCATCGTCATGCTGACCGGCGACAACGCGACCACCGCGCGCGCCGTCGCGCAACGGCTCGGCATCACGGACGTTGAAGCGGAGGTTCTTCCGGAAGACAAAGGCCGGGTTGTCGAACGATACCGGTCGGAGGGGCGGATCGTTGCAATGGCCGGTGACGGCGTGAACGATGCTCCGGCATTGGCAGCGGCCGATGTCGGCATCGCCATGGGTACGGGCACGGACGTCGCAATGGAAAGCGCCGGCGTGACGCTGCTCAGAGGTGATCTCACCGACATCGTTCGGGCGCGGCATCTGTCTTCGGCGACGATGGCGAACATCCGCCAGAACCTGTTTTTCGCTTTTGTCTATAACGCTGCCGGCGTGCCCGTCGCGGCCGGTGTCCTTTATCCGATCTTCGGCATTCTCCTCTCGCCCGTCATCGCCGCGGCGGCCATGGCCCTGTCGTCGGTGAGCGTCGTCGGCAATGCCCTTCGCCTGCAGCGCGCCACGCTATAGAGATACGGCGGACGCGTGTGCGCGTCCGCCGTGCCCCGTGCTATTTCCGAGTGATCTAGCTGACCGCGCGCAACGGCTGTGGCCCCCTCGCCGCGTCGCCGACCGCCTGCCACTGCAGATCGCCGACGTAACGCCACGCGAGACGTCCCTCGCTGTCCATTGCGAACAGCGTAAGCCAGCGGTTATCAAACAGCGCTTTCACCCCCGGATGCCGCTTCAAGATGTCCACCATGGCCTCACGCGGTGCCTCGATGCACACAGACAACCGAACCGGCTCGTGCATGAAGCGTTCACCGTCGTGCACCGACTGCCAGGGCAGCCCAACGCGCAGAGCGCCGCCATTACCTTCCACCACGCCGATACCGCCTGTTACGTTGTGAAGAAGCTTGTTTCCGCCGCCGAAGGTCTGCGGCGAGACGGTCGAGCCGTAGTACTGAAGGCTGATCCAGCTCGCGACAACCACAGGCGCCGTCATGATGAGTTCAAGGACCTTGAAGCCCTTGTCCTGCGCCCAGTCGTAATCGTGGAGAAACGCGCGCCCGTCCAGGCGCAGACCCTGCGAGCGCGAACGCGGCGCAGCGATGAACGCCTTGCACCCAGCCAGACCCCACTCCGGCCTGACCTCGGCCCAGTCCCGGCTGCGGTTGATGACTTTGCTCTCCCGGCTCGCACGTGGAAGACGCAGCATGCGTTCGGTGCGCGCGAGAGTACCGGCTGAGGCAAGCCACGCTTTGGCCTGAGACAAATCCGTTACATGCGCCGCGGACGGCCGATCCTTGTCGTAGAGCGCAACCTCGTCGGTGGTCGTGTCATGCAGCGCACCGACGAACAGGGTATCCGCAGGAATAGTGATCCCGCGACCCGCGAGCTGCTCGCGCACCGCACCGTCGTTCAAGAGTCCGGCCAGGAGGCGCGCGTTGACCTCACCCGAATACCCGCCACATGCTCCGCAATGGAGCGCACTGGCATGCGGGTTGTTCGTGACTTTAGCGCCATGTCCAGCCAGAATGACGAGACGCGCGAAGTTCTCCGTCAGCGACATGGCGCGCAGGATCGTTTCTGCAGCCGTCGTGCGTGCTGCAAGGTCCAAGTTGGGCGCAAGCCGCGGCGCCGGATCGTCGGGAGCGCCATGTGACTTCAGACCGAGCGCATCGCGTACCAATTTGGCGACATAGACGGGCCCCGTCGCCTCCACAAATGCGAAGGACGAAACGGCAGCGAGTTTGAAGCGGCCCCAGGCTCGCGAGGAGCGAGCGCCAATGCGCGCTTTGTGATCGTCGGCAGCGTCGGCAGAGTCGCCCGAACAGCTTGACACACCTGCGTTGAGAAGAACCGGCAGCCTGTGCTCATGAACGTCGGAGGCAAAACGGCGATGAGACGTCGCCACGCCGAAGAAACCGGCAAAGCCCAGCGTCGTGATGCCGGAATTGACCGATTCCAGCGCACGCCGGAACACTTCCGAGCGCACATCGATGCAAAACGCCGCCTGCAAGGCCGGCCGCGCGGCCGAGGGCTTGTGCACACGCGTGGCCAGAGTCTCGGCAAGCTCCCTCTGGGCGGCCAGCTCTGCGGCCTCCTGCAGGATCACATCGACAACCTGCGACGGCGTCGGCGCCACGGGAGCGGCATGCGCACGGGCCATATCCTCCCACGAGGAGCGGACCGCCTCACCATAATGATTGAACAGCGCCTCCTCCCACAGAAGGCGTATCGCCAGAAGATCGACAAGCGTCGTATCAGTCGAGCCGGCCAGTTCAGCCTGCCAAAGCCGATAGCGCGCAACGTGCGACCAGCCTCCAAGCGACATCAAAAGGCTGTGGAAGTAAGTTTCCAGCGCCGCCGGTTCGAGACCCAGCGTGGCCGTCGCCCGCACGAGGACAAGGTTCGCCATTTCGGGTGCATCGGCGATGAACGAGGCGAACCCGCTGAGGCCGATAATCTCTGGCGTCAGGTCTTGTGTGGCGAACGCACGCCATGCCGCCAACGCTGACTTCGCGCGCGGCGCTGACCATAGGGCCTGGCCCTCGTCGAAGTAGGCGGCCGCCCAGGTGCCGAACCTCTCGTTGATGAGGCCGGGCCAGTCCGTACCGCTGGCTTCCGCGGCAAGCGAAGCGACCGTGGGCAGAGCGCGCGGCAGCCCACCCGGTTCACGAGCAGCCGCCTTGAGCGCTGTGACATCGGCCGGCCGGACGTGCGGAGGCTGGGCTGCGAGCGCTGCTGCCAGATCATCGTCGGTAATCGCGCCCGATACGATGCGCTCGTTATAGTAAGCGCGCGGCATGGTAACCGGAGTACCAGCCACACGTGCAAGCCGCGCCGCCACATGGCCTAGATCTTCACCTGTTTGCCCGAGGTAGGGATTGACCGCGACCGTCGCTGCCAACGGCCATGCGGGAGGTATGGCCCTGACGGCAAGCTCAGCTGCTTCCGTGATCACGCGGCTCTGAAGGGGAGTCACTTGTGCGTTGGATGTCATGGTTGTTGCTCCATCAGGCTCAAATCAGGCCGGGCTCTTGGTGGACCAGCCACCAAGCAGGCGATCGAGATAGGCGTTGGCGTAGAGGCCATTGGAAAGATGCACGCGTAAGCTCGCAGCAGCCGGATGATGGCTCCACAGGGGGAACGCGGATTGGATCAGCGCCACAAATCCGAAGGTGAGCAGCGCGATCACGATCATCGCCCAGTCCAGCGGACTGGCCGGTGGCGTCGCGGGCAGCGTGCCTGAGGTCAGATGGATGACAGCGGCCTGCAGCGCGAAGTAGCCGGCTGCAGCGGCGGTGGAATAGATGACCATCCGCTGCGTCAGTTCCCGTGGCGCCGCATCCGCCAGACCTTGCACCAGAAGATAAGCCACGCCGAAGATCAGGATCGCGCCCAGCGCGATGGCCTGAGGCGACTTGTCTGCGATGCCGAAGCCAAGCCCCACGAGACCGTACATGACGAGCGAAATCGCAAACGCTTTGCCGATTGTCCCGGCACTCGGCGGCGCGACGGGGCCCGGACGGCGGTTGGCTGCGATCAGTTCGACGGCCGAGCCCGATGCCAGGAAGGCGTGGGCCTTGTAAAGCGAGTGAGCTACGATGTGCAGCAGCGCGATGGGGAAAAGTGCCAGGCCGCACTGGAAGATCATGAAACCCATCTGAGCCACGGTCGACCACGCCAGCGACGTCTTGACCGCGGGCTGGGTCAGCATGACAAGACCGCCGAACAGCGCCGTGAAGCCGCCCAGAAGAGCCAGCGCGGCGAGCACGCCCGGAGCTGCCAGCATAACATCGGCGAAGCGGATCAATATGAAACCTCCGGCGTTGATCACGCCTGCGTGCAGTAGAGCCGAAACCGGAGTCGGCGCTTCCATGACCTCCGTCAACCAGCCGTGCATCGGAAATTGTGCTGACTTCAGAATGGCGGCAAGCGCGATTAGAACGGCCGCAGCGACAGCATACGGCCCCCCTTCGCCGAGGCGGGCCTCGGCAAGGATGCTAGCGATATCGGTCGTCGCGTAGCCGTAGGCGAGAACACCGGATGCGATCAGAAGCGAGAGGTCGCCGATCCGGGCAGCCACGAACTTTTTGCGCGCCGCCCGCTGAGCCGCGATCCGCTCGGGATAAAAGAGGAGCAGCTTGTGCAAGAACAAGCTCGTCGCGATCCACGCCACGGCCAACTGGAAGAGATTGCCGGCACTGACAACCATGAGAACGCAGGCGAGGGTTGCACAAAGCAGCGCCGTGAACCGTCCCTGCCGCTGCTCTCCGTCGAGATACGTCGCCGAATAGCGAACGACCACCCATCCGATAAACGTAACCAGCAAGAGCATGACGACGCTCACCACGTCGACACGCATCGACAAGCCGATTCCGCCGACGCCGACGAGCGGGGTAGTGAACGAACCATGCTGACTGAGTTGCCACGCGATGGCGACTGAACCGAAAAAGGCGATTAACGCGGCAATTTCCGCGAATAGGGCGCTATTGCGCGACCGCCATTGCCGACCGGTCGCAGCGACAATGGCCGCGAGCGTGAGGGCCATGGCGGGTAACAAGGGCAGAGCGCTGGTCCACATCTCGATCTCCATAGCGTTGAATACACGCCAGCCTCATACCAGCAGGAGTTGAATTCGCAAAATACAAATATTGAAAAATACCGTTCTACTTACTCAAACAATCGGCTAAGATTTCATGTCAATGCCGCCGCGGGCGGTCTTGCCGGCGGTCGCAGCCGGCGGGGACGTGCCTCGGTTCCGGTCATTCAACGTGAGGGCTCCCACGTGCTGAATTTGAACTTTCACCACCTGCGAATCTTTTGGGTGATCACCCAAGCCGGCGGTCTGACCGCCGCGGCTCGTCAACTCAACGTCTCACCCTCGACCCTCTCGACTCAACTCAAAGAGCTTGAGGAGCGCATGGGCACTCTGCTTTTTGCGCGGGAGAACAAGAAACTGGTGTTGACTGAAACCGGCTGCCTGGTTCGCGATCACTGTGAGGTCATTTTCAAGACGGCGAGCGAACTCACCCGCGCCCTTCGAAGCGATAGCACGCGCCGCCGTTTGTCGCTTCGGGTCGGATCGCTCGCCACGCTGTCCAGAAACTTCCAGCTCGCGTTCATCCAGCCACTCCTCGGCAGGACCGACGTGGAGATTGAGTTGCGGTCAGCATCGCTGGCAGACTTGCTGTCCGGGCTTCGTGATCACACGGTCGACATCGTGCTCTCCAATCTCCCCGCTCCGCATGCGGCAGAAACAGGCTGGCACAGCACCCTCATCCATCAGCAGGCCGTGAGCCTGATCGGACGACCGCAAGAAGGACAAGGCCGGGTCCGCTTTCCCGATGCCCTGCGTCACATGCCGGTGATGGTGCCGAGCGCGCAGAGCAACATCCGCGTTTCCTTCGATCTTCTCATGGCCCAGCACAACATCGAGCCTAACATCATTGCCGAAGTCGACGACATGTCGATGTTGCGTCTGCTGGCAGGATCCCGCCCCGCCCTCACGCTCGTCCCACCTGTCGTCGTACGCAATGAGCTGAAATCGGGCGACCTCGTGGAGCGCTGCCGTATTCCGGACCTGCAAGAACGATTCTACGCCATCACCCGCGAGCGCCGGTTTCCAAATCCGCTCGTGCACGAACTCCTGGCGGCGACGCAGCGCCTGTCCCAAACGGATCGTCAAAAGCGTGCCCGGACGTAACTTTGCCAGCGATAGCGGCCGACCACGACTGGTCATGCTGAGCTTACGGGGACCCTAACCCGAGTCCCGTCGTATCAGAAACGAAGCGACGCCAGAGGTCTGCAGTGCGATGGTGCAATGGCGCGCCCGGCTGGATTCGAACCAGCGGCCACTCGCTTAGAAGGCGAGTGCTCTATCCAACTGAGCTACGGGCGCGTGAGCGTATACAGGATGCGTACATGGTTCCCGCGGGTTCGACAATTGAGCCGGGGCCGCAGCCGAATGAGCAATACACGCCGGCAGCACCCGCGACAGCATCTTCTGACGGCGGGAGGGTCAATGCGTCCAGTTATCCGGTCGCCCAAACTTGAAATTGTCCGCGTAAGCCTTGCGCAGCCGCTTTCTGGGGGTGGGCTCGATGACAGTGTAGGCGAGCCCGTTCCGAGTCGCATACTGGATGGCCTCTTCCTTCGATTCGAACGCCAGCGTCACCTGCTGACGCGTGTCGGTCGACGACGTCCACCCCATCAACGGATCGATCTGGCGCGGCGCGGCTGGCTCATACTCCAAGATCCAATCCCGCGTGCGCCCTTCACCCGACTGCATCGCGGTCTTTGCAGGCTTGTAGATGCGGACCGCCATGGTTCAACCCTGTTCCCGTCGTTCCTCAACAATACACAGCGGTTTGTTTCCCCGCTCCCAAACTTTCGTTTCAGGACAAGCTATTATCTCAACGGGCGGCCTTGACCAAGCAGAAATCTCTCCGATCGCCCCGCTCGCGCCCGTTACAGAATGCCCGTCTGCACCTTGGCTTGCGCTGCATTGACGCGAAATCATTGAGCACGTAGGAAATTGCCGACCTGAAGGCCGGCAACGCGCTGAAGCCAAGCAGACCATCGGGGTGCACGATCTGTGACCGTCATCCATGCAACGCCAGATCGACGTTCGTGGCGCAGGAAGATCGCCTGCCATAGAAGTCGCAACGTCCCCAGTCGGTTTTACTGACCTGGTGATCTTAAAAAGTTGCCCGGGAGGGGTATTCGGTAAGTGGCACAGTTGCAGACTAAAACCTGGGTAAATCGCTACCCCGACGTCTTTCGCACCGTGCAATTGTTCCAGGCCCAATACAGCAGCACCGCCTGCCCGCGCATACTGTCATTCGGCTGTTCGTCCGGGGAGGAACTGCAGAGCATCAGGAACTATTTTCCGACAGCAGCTATTTTCGGATGTGATGTGAATCGTGCCGCTCTGGCCGAGGCTGCTAAAGTTGACGGCTGCACAGTCTTCCTAAGCACCCCCGAAGCGATCAAGGCCTTTGCGCCATTCGACGTCATCTTCGCTATGTCGGTGCTATGCCGCTTCAGCTTGTCGCAAACCGCCAAATCACTAAAGTCAATTTTCTCGTTTTATGAGTTTGAGGATCATCTGGGAGCATTGAATGATGCTTTATCGGACGACGGACTTCTGTGTATTCAAAACGCAAATTATCTGTTCTCTCAATCGAGCTTATACCCCAGCTACGCACCGGTAAGATGCCCTCTCATCGGGACAAATGGATTCGTCGATAAGTGGACAGCGGATGACATCCGAATCTCCAGCATCAGAAAATTCGATCATGGCCGAGAGCACAAGATCGAATTCCAGCCGGACTTTTTGACGGATGACGATTTCCGCGATGTAGTCTTCAGAAAGAACATTACTGCCGTCACCGAGCTGTCGGAGCCGCCAGCGCCACTTGGCGGAAAAGTGATATCCACCACCGGAAAAGGAGCCGATCTCTCCGTTGCAGCGGCGGAGAGACGTATCGCACATCGGCACACATCCGAACTCTTGCAAGACGACACAGGATCGATGTGGATTGGATCCACTGTGAGTAAAACAACGCTCAGCGGAGAAATTGTGTCGCTACCAACATGGTGGACACATATTCACCCTGAACCCGCAGGACAACTTACGCCCGCGCAAGAACAGTGGGTAGTTAAGCCCACGACCGGATCCAACTATTGGGCGAAAAGACTTCTGCCGCGTTGGCGGTTATGATGACGCGACAACAACGCGACAGACGATTGCTGAATACCGCTAGACATCATCTCACGACGCAGCAATGACTGCGCACGATTTCGAAGTCGCTGACCTAGCACCGAATGCACACTCTAGCGCGTGCTGTCAGTGCTTTCCAATCGTGGATGCGATGTTATCGAAACACGCGCGTATAGAAACCTCTGCGAACTTGATATATCGACAGCGGTTAAGTTCGTCAGCCTCGCTCCAATTTGCGGCGGTGTCGAGCAGTTTGACAGACAGGTCGCGATCACCTAGCGCATCGATCGAGACGAGGCGATCCGTAAATCCGGCGTCCTCAAGCAGCCCCTCTACCTTGTAGGTATTGGAGCGAACTGCGAGGAACGGCACGCCTACTTTCAGGCAGAAACATACGCCGTGGAATCGACCTGTGATAACAAATTTTGTATTGGAAGATATCTGTCGAAGAAATTGCTCTACGGATGCTACCGCGCAACCATAGCGATCAGCCTGGAAGTTACCTCTAAAGAATTGTCCAACGCCTCTGCGAACGGCGAACTTCAACGCACGCGAAACCGATCTATCTGTGTAGCTCGTGATATGTGGTGCTGCTCGGAGAGGCAGATAAGAAAGAGCGTGCATAGTGGCGAAGCGGTGCAAAATTTGGTTCGTTTCTGCAAGAGTAGAATCGGTAACCAACCCTTTCGCACCCGGTATCCAACTCAACCCATCCGGAAGATGAAGCGCAAAGGTGAGATCGGGGCAAACCTGAGCAGGAATGCCAAGAGAATCCGCTTCGGCTTTGCTCCGATTTTCTCGACAGAACATTCCTGAGACTTTACGAAGTTTATCGGTAACTTCGCGATCACATCCATCCAGGACCGCGTTGATAAGGAAGCACGGCAGTCCATTTTCCTTGCAAGCCTCAACGATGCGCGCAAATCCCAGAGCGTGCTTGCTTTGACCGTGAAGGGCACCTTCTGCGTTGATCAAAACTCCGTTAATAGAGCGAGCCTTGAGTAAGGAGGGATCGCTTGCAAGTCTTGCCACTTTGGGCGACGAAACACCGTCAATACCTCGCCGTTCGAGTTCATCCAAAATAACCTTGATGACCGATGAACTGCCATGGTGTCCGACGGACCGGTGATCACCCAACAGAAGCACGCGCGGCCGTTGATGCGCCATGAGTTCAATTCCATTATAATCTTGTCATCGGACGGACTGGCTGGCGCAAGTCGATTGACACGTTCCCCGTTTGAAATCCAGCAGACAAGCGAACTACGTGTCGGCCCGCCCTTTATTATAAGATGACATAGCCAAGCGTTCGGAGCGTCTCAGGTTCAGCAGAACGTTGCGCAAGCTTTATTGCACCCACGCTCGTCCATAGTTTGCGCTCAATGACGGGGCTCGATCATGCCTGGGCCAGGATCAACAGACATTCAGATATTGAAATTGCCGGTCATGAGAGCTGGCTGATTACGCCGCATCGGCTCAACGGCCGGACGGAAAAAATTGAATCAACGAACCGGCAAAGCTGCAAGCCCCGGTTCTCTCCGGCAATAGTGGTCGGGGCGACATGATTCGAACACGCGACCCTCTGCTCCCAAAGCAGATGCTCTACCAGGCTGAGCTACGCCCCGATGCACACTGTCTGCCGGTTCGTCCCTGCTCGGTCAAGCACCGCGTGGCCACCAGCCGTTTCAGCGCGGCATCATGGAGCAGCTGCCGTGCCAAAGTGCCGGTGCCGGACTTTGTCGCCAGGCTTGAGCCCAAGCCGCTGCGCCGCCCCGCCCGCGATCTCTAAAACCCCACTCACAGGCCCGTTGGACGAGATGATCTCTTCCGAATGCGGTTCCGTCATCGCCGCAATCCGATGCACGGTGCCGTCCGCCCGGATGAACACCATATCCAGCGGAATGTACGTGTTGCGCATCCACATCGTTTGCTCGCGAGGCGCCGCGTTGAGAAACAGCATGCCGCCGCGCTCCGGGAGTTCGGTGCGGTACATGAGCCCCATGGCCTGTCGCGCCGGCGTATCGGCAATCTCAACGTCGAAGGTCACGACGCCATTTGCCGTCACAAGATCGACCTTTTCAGTCACACGCGACTGCGGTTCGGCATGCGTTTCGCCAACGGCCATGAAAAGAGCAAGGGCCGCCCCCACGGCAGCCCTTGCAGAATATCTCCGGTGTCCAGCCATGCCTCATCCCATCAGTGCGGGGACGGCGGCACTCCCTGTGAAGGTCCGTCCGGCCTCAGTTCCGCAGCCATAACGCCTTTCGAACCATAACCCCAGCGGACCAATAACGTCTGCCCCGGGCGAAGTTCCGTGAAGCCGAACCGGCGTAGCGTTTCCATGTGGCAGAAAATGTCTGGCGTGCCCTCGCCGCGGGTCAGGAAGCCGAAGCCCCGCACGCGGTTGAACCATTTGACGCTCGCCCGCTCCCAGTCGCTCTCGGCCACAACCTGGACGTGCGTCCGCTGCGGCAGGAGCGAAGGGTGAATCGCGGTGCTCTCGTCCATGGAGACGATGTGATAGGCCTGCATGCCCTTCGGCCGCTTCAACACCAGACAGTGCACGCGCGCACCCTCGTAGGCGGTCTGGTAGCCGCCGGCCCGGAGGCAGGTCACATGTAGGAGAACGTCTGTCAGTCCGTTATCCGGAACGATGAACCCATACCCCTTGGAAACATCGAACCACTTAATGGTCCCTGCAATTTCGATAACCTCGACGCCGTCTTCCAGGCGCCCGGCTTCGGCTGCGATCCCCTCCGCGGCGACCGACATCATCGATGGCCCCTTGACTTCCCCCATGTGCGTGTACCCCGCTTACTTGTGCTCATTCACTGCTGCGCCCCTCATGACGCCCCGGCTTTGATACGACCCCTGCCCTCTCCGACGGGGCCGCTCTCGTCCGGTGTGTTAACTATGCGATTGCGTGCCCATTCCGCCACCCCAATTTTCGCCGTCCGCCAGCCACCCCCCTCCTTGTTCACAGCAAGATAATAACTGCAACACACTGTTTTCGAAGAACATTACTCCATCCTGCCCACATCGTGACTTTTTTGGGAATACAATTTTGAATGTAGTTCAAACATAAATTGCACGAAGATCATTTGTCGGATTCAGCCGAATCAGCAGGCGTATGATTCGCGTTTTCAACCCGCGATTTGCACGGGTCTGCGCACCCCAATTCGCACCCCCCGTCCACCGGTTGTCCACACGGCCGTGATCATCAGCATCCATCATGTCGTCGGACGCCGGTTGACCAATGGCATTCTGGCCACACTCCCCCGCCTCATAGCGAGGAAGAGGTCCCGCACGGTTCGCATCACCCGCGGGACGTCGAACCTTCCGTTCCGGTCGTGAACAGCTAGGGCGCGACAGGACCCGCCGCATCGATACACACACTGAGCGGCCCTCGCCCCATCGTGTCTGTACCTCCTTGAGACCGGTCCCCAGCGGGACGGTTCACGCCGCCCCTCACGGACCGCGGCCGAATAGGTCACCTAATTACGGTTCAGCGCAGATCGGTCCTTGAGCACTGAAGGATCGACCAGGGTACCTCCAGAGGTTGAAGCCCGCCGACCGTAGAACGGCCCGGTGCCCTCAACCGCCGATGCCGTTGATCCGTTCATGCCGCCTATCCCCACCCATGGCGGTGGCCGACGAGCCTTGCACACCGTGCGCAGCACCAGAACGTGGTAAGCCTCGCCGCCTGATCGAAAGAGAAAGAGCTCCTCCTGTTGAAGCACGTCGCCATCATAGGGGCCGGCCCCGCAGGCCTGGCCGCCGCCGAAGTCCTGAGCCAGCAGGGCCTCCGCGTCACCATTTTTGAACGCATGCCCTCACCCGCGCGCAAGTTTCTCATGGCCGGACGCGGAGGCCTCAACCTCACCCACTCGGAGGCGATCGAAACCTTCTTGCCTCGTTACGGCACCAGCGCATCCAAAATAGCGCGCTTCATCGAGGCCCACTCGCCGGTCGATGTCGTCTCGTGGGCCGAAGGCCTCGGCCAGGAAACCTTTGTCGGCTCGAGCGGACGCATCTTTCCAAAAGCGATGAAGGCGTCCCCGCTCCTGCGCGCCTGGCTGCGTCGCCTCAATGCCCATGGTGTCGAAATTAAATTGCACCACACGTGGCTCGGCTGGAGTGACAACGGCCAGCCCCTCATCAGCGACAACGGCGCGCCCGCCGTCGCATTCCCCTGTGATGCAACCATTCTCGCGCTCGGCGGCGCCAGTTGGCCGCGGCTTGGCTCCGATGGCGCATGGCGCACGACCCTGGAAGAGAACGGCATCCCCGTCGCGCCGTTCGTCGCCTCCAATTGCGGGCTGCATGTCGATTGGAGCGACCATTTCCGATCACGCTATTCCGGCCAACCGTTGAAGCGCGTCGCTGTCACCTTCGAAGGCGAGACCCAGCGCGGCGAAGCCGTCGTCACACGCCAAGGCCTGGAGGGCGGGGCTGTCTACGCACTCTCGTCCACCATCGCAGCGCGGACGCAAGGCGGTGCATGGGTCACGATCCAACTTGACCTCAAGCCAGACGAGCCGCACGACATCGTCGCGAACAGACTGCGACGGCCGCGCGGAAAGGATTCCGTTGCGAACTGGCTGCGCAAATGCCTGAAGCTCTCGCCTGCCGCCATCGGCCTGCTCCGCGAAGCCTCGCGCGACCTCCCCGCGGAACCCGAGGATCTCGCCCGCCTCATCAAGTCTCTGCCGCTCACGGTCAAAGGCACCTCCGGTCTCGACCGCGCCATCTCCACCGCTGGCGGCGTCCCCTTCGACGCGCTCGATGAAAACCTGATGCTGAAGACCCGCCCGGGCACATTCCTCGCCGGCGAAATGCTCGATTGGGACGCGCCCACGGGCGGCTACCTCTTGCAGGCCACGCTCTCCACCGGCGTCGCCGCCGCCACCGGCGTCCTCGCTTGGCTCGAGGCATAACCAGAACCACTGCGTCCCGCATTCGGCGGCCCTCGCGGAACGCACCTCGTGCGCCCCTCCCACCCTCTCGCACGCCCGTGCCACCGCAGCGCACAAACGCAAAATTTTTCTCTCTCGGCACCCCTTCTGGAAAGCAATCCGTTCTTTTTTCTAACAAGCCCTTCTATTTGGGATTGGTTTCGCTTAGGTTCCCGTTCGTCCGGAGGTCCCATGACACGTTCCTCATTCAACCCGCAGCCCGCCGGGGCCGCGAGCCAGCCGCCCTCGTCCGCAGGCCCCGCACTGGCAGCCACCTTGGACGCTGCGCTTGCCGCCGCACCGAGCCTCGACGCACGTCTGCGCCTGATCGCCGAACACGTCCCCGGACGCGTGGCCTTCTCCACGTCCCTGGGCATTGAGGATCAGGCCGTCTTCGCCGCCATCGCCACCGCTGACCTCCCCTTCGACGTCTTTACCCTCGATACCGGCCGCCACTTTCCCGAGACGCTTGAGACCCTGGACGCGACGGAAGCCCGCTACGGCCGCCGCATCCGCGTCGTGTTTCCCGAAGCCTCCGACGTCGAAGCCCTCGTCGCCCGCGACGGCATCATGGGTTTTCGCCAGGCCATCGAGAACCGCAAAGCCTGCTGCGACGTCCGCAAGGTGCGCCCGCTGAACAGGGCACTCGTGGGTGCTGCCGGCTGGATCACCGGTCTGCGCCGCGACCAGTCTGCCGGTCGCGCGCACGTCCCCTTCGCCGCGTGGGACGCAAACCAGAACCTCATCAAGCTGAACCCGATCGCCGACTGGTCGCTCGAAACTCTTGAAGCCTATGTCTCCGACAACGCAGTACCCCTCAACGCGCTGCACAGTCAGGGCTTCCCTTCGATCGGCTGCCAGCCCTGTACGCGCGCCATCCGCCCCGGCGAAGACATCCGCGCCGGCCGCTGGTGGTGGGAGAACGAAGACGGCAAGGAATGCGGGCTCCACAACCGCCCGAAAGTAAAGGACGCCGCAGCATGACCGCGCATTTTTCTCATCTCGATCTGCTCGAATCCGAGAGCATCCACATCTTCCGCGAGGCGGCGGCCCAGTTCCGCAAGCCGGTGCTGC
>ERZ1066138.29-NODE-29-length-45528-cov-9.659248_pt1 | contig 45528 bp, 54 predicted proteins | sample MGYA00382785_ERZ1066138 | MGnify/ENA primary metagenome ERZ1066138 (study PRJEB33369, sample SAMEA5778368) | biofilm metagenome | biome: Industrial cooling water; feature: Water cooling tower basin; material: Biofilm | place: United Arab Emirates | collected... | reverse complement strand
TCAGCCTTGAATCAAGGTCCGAGTCCCCAGTCAAGCTTTGTCCACGAAACCTAGTCTCACCGCAAGATCTGAAACAACATCGTATCATCGCGTTTACCGGACAGATGCCGAACCGGGAATGGCACTATCGCGACCGTTCCGGACCGGGCCATGTGAGCATCAAGCCGGCCCTGGAAATCAATGATTCGTGGTGCGCTATCGCGGCGGCCGAAGCCGGCGAAGGTATAACGATCGCTATGTCATATATGGTGGCTGACCAGATAAAGCGGGGGCAGCTTGTCCACGTGCTATCGGAATACGATCCCCCGCCAACGCCTGTACATATGGTCTATCCGCATGGGAAATTGCTGGCGTCAAAGACCCGATCCTTCATTGATTTTGCTGTTCCACTGCTGCAGCAAAACCTAGAGGGCTCAGTAGTTCAGGCTGACGGGCGATCGATCGGCGGTCAGATCAAGGAGCGGCAGGAAACAGTCGACGAGTTGACCGGGCGCTAAGGGCGCCCGGCTCCAAAATTTAGCGGCCCATCATCCCATAGGCCAACTCACCGTAAGCTCTTTCAGCAAAGTACAGAGGCTAAGACTCTGCCATTGCAGCTAGCGCACGCTGCACGGCTGGCCTCTCGGAGATCCTCTGAAGCCAGTTGGTAATCCCTACGGAGCCCTCAGTCGTCAATCCGGCGTAAGATGCTGACCTCAGCCAACTGAAATAGGCAATGTCGGCAATCGAATAGTCGAAACCGTTGATCCACTCCGAGCGGGACAATTGCGCGTCCACAAGTGACAACTGGCGTTGGGCCTCAGCTCTGAAACGCTCCGTTGGGTAAGCCAGCCGCTCGGGGGCACCGCGAAGAAAGTGCCCTGCTTGTCCAAAGCTCGGACCTAAGCCAGAGACTTGCAAGAACAGCCAACTCAAAGTTTCCGCGCGCCCCTGAGGATGTTGCGGAATAAGCCCGCCGTAGGTGTCCGCCAGATAGAGCATGATTGCACCGGACTCGAAGACACGTACTACGTTACTTTGATCGGCCCGATCAACAATGGCCGGGATCCTACCATTGGGATTCACAGCCAGTAATGTTGAAGGTTTGTTTTTCCAAAAATCGATTTTGGTGACGACATATGGGATTTGCAATTCCTCAGCGACGATCGGGATCTTGATCCCGTTCGGCGTATCGGCGGTGAGTATTTCTAACACGTCGCGTACCCTTTCGATCAAATAGCGGGCGTGCAATCAATGCACGGCTCAGTGATATGAAGATCGCCCAATTGGGACTTAGCCGCACGCAGCGCGGTTCGAACTCCCTCTTCGACGACGGGATGATAGAAGGGGCTGTCCAACATCTGCTGGAGCGTCCTCTCCGCCTGTTGTGCCCACGCGAGGAGATGCCCTATATGTTCGGCATTGGGCCCGACCATTTCGGCGCCGAGCAAACGTGTCGTGCGCCGATCGATATAGACGTGGAGTGCTCCTGCATTGATGCCCATTACCCGACTGCGGCCCTGATCCTCAAACGAGGCCGTGCCGACAACGAAATCGTGGCTACTCCTCTCGAGTTCGGCACGGCTTGCGCCAACGATCATGATTTGAGGATCACTAAAGACGATGCTCAAAGGTACACGGCGCGGCCGCACGATCAGGTCCGGAAAGCGGCCCGCGTTATCACCTGCGATCCGTCCCAGGTCAGCTGCCTCGTGCAACAACGGACGTTGTTGAGTCGCATCGCCCGCTATAAAGATGTGGCTCGCACCGACCTGCCCGGTTGTTGGATCAAAGATCGGAACTCCGGCTTCGTCGACTTGGATGCCAGCGTTTTCCAGTGCCAGGTCGTGCACGTTTGGCCTGCGTCCGGTCGTAACGAGGAGATAATCGAAGGCCTCTGTGTGGCCACCACTAGCGTCAGAGTAGTTGACGTTGACACCTTCGCGAGTTGCCTCAACTGCCGTAATGGCAGCTTCACTGTCGTAATTGAGCTCTGGCCCAATGATCTGCTGAGTTTTCGCTAAGAGCTCTGGATCCGTCAGCGGACCGAAACTATTGGCTCGACCGAAGCCCCTCACGCGAACTCCAAGACGGCTCAGAGCCTGCGCGAGCTCCAGACCAATGACGCCCATACCAGCGACAGCCACACTTTCGGGAAGATCAAGCCAGTCAAACACATCGTCGTTGACGATGACCCGCCGGCCCAGCGTGCGCCAGAGTTCCGGCACAGCCGGACTCGATCCAGTTGCGATCACAATCCGATCGGCGCGTACCACCTGATCGCCGACGGCCAAGGTATGTGGATCGACGAAGCGGGCTCGCCCGAACAAACGCATATCGCTTGGCCACTGCTCCACCGTCTCTGTCACTAAAGCAACGAACCGATCACGCTCACGCCGCACACGCTCCATCACCTGGCGGCCGTCAACTCTCACAGCTGAACAATGGATTCCGAACCGATCGGCGTGGGTCGCGCGATGAGCGGCCTCTGCAGCGGCAATAAGAAGCTTGCTGGGCATGCAGCCAACCCGCGCGCATGTTGTACCATATTTTTCTGCCTCAATCAGAACGACTGACTGAGTGTGCATGCGTGCAGCTCTATATGCCGCCATTCCGGCAGACCCAGCGCCAATAATCGCAACATCCACATTGATGATAGATGCTTTCCTGTTGGTCTTTCCGCTCATGTTCGTCTCTCTCTGTTAAGATGGTTCAATCTTGCTTTGCTCTGTCGGTTCATTGGGTCGCCGAATGCGTTGACTGACCTTCAAAAAGCGTCTCGTCTAATCCCCGAGCAACAACCTTGATGTCGTGCGACCAATCGGGTGAAAACGAGAAGCGATAATTTGGATCCGAAGAGATGGAGATTCCACTTTCAATATCCATAAAGGTGTCACCGCTTCGCCTGATGCTGATCCCCTGAATGAAATTAGCAGGGATGAAATTTCTGGAGATCGGATCCATTTGCAGTCCGTTGTTGTTTGGGTGCCGGATCATCACCTGCGCAAGACCGGCCTTGTCGCCGTTTAGATGCCGCACAACAACCTTGCCAAAGTCCTTGCTCCCGGCATCCGAATCCTTCGGAGAAGGAGCCGAGCAACCCCCAGACGCCTTCACAAACGCGGTCGCCATGTGCAGCTGTCCATCGGTGGTTTCCGCGACGGCGCGCACGTTAGAATAAGAGTCCATGCGAACGCGGGTTTCGATGACGCGCTCGGCCTTGTCACCACCGGCAGCGGGGCCATAGCGAAAGACAGCGGCCAGTGGCGATGGGTTGGTGTCGATGAGTAGCGTGACAGATTTTACGGATGCAGCTCGATCACCGGCAATCTTGATGCGGATCGGTACATACGCTGCATCTTCTGCGCGCGAAGGAGCCTCAAGCACAACGACTTTGCTATCTTCGCGAATAGCCTTGGCACCAAAAACGTCTTGCTTTAGCGCCGACCATAGCTCTGCTGCGGGGTCCGCGCTGTATCCGTTCTGCGGTGTCGCAGCAAGGATAGCTATGCTAATGAGAGCGCTCTTCAGTGTTCGACGTCGCATGGTAAAACTCCTGCAAAGGGTATTGTTATTCCCACTCGATTTCTGCGTAGACAGCCGTGACGTTTCGTTTGTGGTATTGCTCAAACAAGTCCCACCTATTCTGTTCAGAGAGCCCAGCGGTATTGACTGAATCCGCCATACTCTTTCCGCTCTGGATGTCTTGCTTGACGTCTGTGATCAGCTGCTGGAGGTAGCGCTTGACCGAATTAAAGGCTTCAGGGCTTTTCATCAGCGGTTCACCGTGCCCTGGAACGACGTGCGTGAGTGACTGACCTTGCAGTTTGTCGATCGTCTGCAGCCATCCTCGCGCGGAACCGTCTATCGTCGGGATATGAGTGTCGAACAACAAGTCCCCTAGGAACGTCACACCAGTTTTGCTGTCGGTGACAATGAGATCGTTGTCCGTGTGCGCAGTTGGCTGGGCGCGGCATGTAAGCTGGCGTCCACCAAGGTCCAACACATGATGGTCGGACACGTCCAATGAAGGTGTAATGACCTGTGTACCTTGCAGCGCCTCGGCACCCATCATTTGTTGGCTTGATTGAAGATACGAGTCGGCTCGCGCCAAAAGGCCAGCAGCGAGCTTACGATGGCCGACAAACGTAGCGTTATCTTGAAGAAACGCCGCGTTACCGAAGACGTGATCCGGATGCATATGAGTGTTGATCACGTAGACAATGGGCTTGTCGGTTACTGATCTGATCGCGGCACGAAGGGCTGCGCCCATTTTTGCTGATCCAAGAGTATCGATAACCGCGACGCCAACGTCACCGACGACAAAGCCCGCGTTAGACATGCCCCCTAGGTTCGTGGGGGACTGAAGCTCGACATGTCCTTGATGGACATAAACGCCAGGCGCCACTTCAACGATGTTGAGCGCCATTGTGTCCGCCCGCAACGAGCCGGCCACCGCTAAAGAAAAAAAGAGACCGGATGCTCCGCGGAGCACAGCGCGCCGCGAAAATTTTGGTCCGTGACCTACCGGTTCTATGAGCACTGGCTTCGTCCTCGTCGGGAGATGCGATGGACGAGTCTTACCTCGTAGCTCTCATGCATCGAACCGATGAAATCCGAAACAGACAATGCCGTTGCCGGGAACGATCAACGGGATATCGATCACAAGGTCTCATCCCAAACGCAGTAATCAATGGGAGGACAGCTCAGACGCTAACTAACGTATGACCAGAATTTTGGATTGCGATTTGCCCCGCTGCGCTCCCGCAACGATTTGAATATGTCCGACTCATTTGAGATCTTCGCGTCGAAAGAGCCGACGCATCTGGAGCGCTTGTGAGCGTCACATGCGCGGACCAGATTCACATCCATCTCCCAGCGTGGAACAGCTGATCGAGAGAATAGTGACCCCGAATTCTAAAGATGTGCCGCTCTAGGCTGACATACAAAAAACCGGACACTCAGTCGTCGTGGCGCTCAAACAAGAGGCAATCTTGCCGCAAATCGGCTGGACATCATCAGCCTTCGCTTTCGCATCACTGGATGCAGTGAACAAAGCGCAGGGGTCAGCTGCATCTCGCGAGCTGTAGAACAGCACCAGATCTGCAATATCTTGATCGGTAAGATGCGCAATGATCATTCGCTGCCCTCACTCATGCCCGCGAAAAAGCCGGATGTACCGACTATTCGCCCTAAAATAACTCATCACTTTTTGCAGGTTGCTCGTGCCGGCTCGCGCTGCAGAAAAAAGATTTTCTTCATCCGACATGAATTCACAAGACGCATAGACGCCATGGCCTCCGGCAGAGCGGATGCAATCCAACCAGCGAGCCGCTTCATCGTTCATGTCGTTGGCAAATCGCTGATCCATATCGACTTATTAGCCTCTAAGCTCATTTCGAACTCCAACTTAGTCCAAGGACGACATCGCAGAAGCTCTATCGAACAGAACAGTCTGTTGCTGGAGTCGAAATAGCCCGGCTACTGGGCTGCTTTGTATATCTCTGCGCAAGCACACCATCCCGCCGTCTCAATTGAGCCAACGCACCAGCTGCTGTCCAAGTGCCAGAATCGGGTTCTGAGACTGAGATCTCCTTGGCACCGAAGCTAGCCCTATCTGCAGAACACAGCTGTCGTGGGGTCAGCCAGCGGCCGGACCGACGACTACATCTCAGATGGATCAGAAGAAAATTACATCGACGAAGCTGCGCACTTCTCCATGTTAAACTGACTGTTGTCGCATTCTTCGTATCACTTGATCTCGCGCAAATAAGTAAAACCTCGAATTCTCGAAAACTAAGAGGCAGGATCGTTCGTTCAGCAACAGTTGCGTCATCCGTAATTCTCGATTCCGTTCAGCGGCCATTCTCGCGATCTCGAAAGCGCTGTAATCCCTTTTGCATGCCGGCGGTATGGTACTGCCGGCAGACACCAGCCCTCTGAGTGAGGACTCCTGCACGTCATCTTCAACTCTCCGCAGGGGTTCAAGCCAATAAGCGCGAGGTTTAACAAGACACGACCATAAGAAACGTGCGCCAGCGGGAGATATCCCCCCTCACATCCCCCGCGCACGCCACCGGGCGTCGGTCACCCCCCCCCCGGGCCGACGCCCGGTCTCACGTTCATCGTATAGAAGAACCCTCTCAAGGCTACGCAGTGTCAGACTGGTCGCAGATCGCGGAGACTAAGGATGAGCCGCCACTACTCAAATGTGATGTTCACGCCATCCGTGAAGCAGGCCCAAGAGGAGAATGGCTCGCGACGCGCGTACAAATCTCTTGAACGCCCTGACACCACGCCAGAGCCTCTCACACAACATGAAATCACATTCATTAGGTCGCGCGACAGTCTGTATATGGCAAGCGTGTCGGAGACCGGATGGCCTTACATTCAGCACCGTGGCGGCCCACGAGGATTCATAAAGGTACTGAGCGAGAATGAGATAGGAATCGCGGACTACTCAGGCAACAGGCAGTACATCACAGTGGGTAACATCAGCAGCCATGATCGGGTGGCACTGATACTGGTCGATTATCCGAACAGGCGTCGCCTGAAGCTTATCGGACGGATGCGCATTATCGAAAGGACCGATCCTCGCTTCAAATCGCTGGAGGATGAAGATCCTCCCGCTGAACGAGGCCTCATTATTTCGGTTGAGGGCACAGATTGGAATTGCCCCCAGTACATCACACCGCGATTCACAGTCTCTGAATTGGAAGACGCGCTGGAGCCGGTTCGTGAGCAGATCAGACAGCTTGAGCGCGAGAATCAAGAGCTTCGCGAGCGGTTGAAATCACAAACGCATTCTCCGATTTCGCTTCGCGAACGGTGATGATCACTGCCCAACCCTTAACACAAAAGGTATGCATCGAATGACATCTAGATCGATTACGCGAGCGTCCATTTGCTTGGCGCTGCTATTCTCAATGACACCCGCCAGAGCAGACGGCGTCGGCCCTCTGGCAAAATTAGCTGGCAGTTGGAGCCGAAGCGGAACTGCTAAGTTTGAAGGTGGGCAGAGCGAGAAGCTCGAATGCCGAGGGCATTTTACGATCAAGTCCGGCGAATCCGGTATGGGCTTAGCATTGCGCTGTGCGTCAGCAGGCGCGAAGATCGACATGCGGTCGTTGCTCGCTGTCGACAATGGTTCCGTCTCAGGTACGTGGGAGGAACGAACCTTCAATGCTTCAGGGAACCTTGCTGGAAAGGCATCATCAGGCTCGCTCTCGCTGGTGATTTCCGGCGGCGGTCTCGCCGGCTCAATGTCCATGACGTTTTCGCAATCCTCGCAGTCAGTGCATTTCACCACCTCGGGCACAGCCCTGCGAAGTGCCTCAATCAGACTGAACCGCCTCTGATGAAAACTGAGGGAGGGCGTGTCGGCTAGTGTCGTGGCGGCGATCAAGAGAACGATTGGCACTGATACAGAAAACAGCGGCGCGCTCTCACCCCTTAGGTTTTTCTGTTGATTTCGTCTGGCAGGATTCGCCGCGATGCCGCGTGTATCGCTAAGACTGCGACACTGCAGAGGTATCGGCGACGGTCATATGGGTGCCTCGCCAAGTAAATCGATTACCTGCAAAGCCCTGGAGCCAGAGGACGGGAAGAGCGAGATCGCGCACGAGCCAAGCAGCAGGCGACCAGGCGCTGATATGCCAGCCGCCGGCGCGCGCCAGAACGGCTTCGGCACCGAACCAAATCGCACCGAGGACGCCACCTGTGAGGAATGGATCTATGCCGAGATCGGCGGCTGCATACACGCCTGCAACGATGGGGAACAGGCTGCCTGTCAGAAGTTCCATGAGATAGTATGGCACGAAAGTAGCCCGCCGGAGGCGCGCCCACCGCACCTGTCGGTCCCATACCTGACGCGCGGACCTCCTTCCAATCGGCTGAGGAAACGGACGATCCACGAGGCGTACAACCTTGCCGCGTCCCCTCACGATTTTCGTCGCGGCTGCGTCCTCGGCAATTTCAAGCGCCAATGCGCGAATGCCGCCTGCCTGCTCCAGATCGTGCCGACGCCACAGCATAGATTTGCCTTGAGCAAAGCCGAAGCCGACCGCGTCGGCGGAGAGCTGCCAGCGCGCTTGATACGTGTTGAGAAACGCACATTCCAATTCGGCCCAGAAACCCTGCGGATGACTCCCGATGGGGGGCGAGCACACAAGTCCGGTGTCGGGTCTCCATGCTTGGAAGAGGTCGTCGATGTAGCTCTTCGGCATGAGGACATTGCTGTCCGCCATGACTATCCACGGAGCCGTGGCTGCGCGCCAGCCTTTCATCAGGTTGTTGAGTTTCGGGTTCGGCGTGGATCGGTCGTCGCCGATGAGCAATTGTGCGCGGACATGCGGATGCTCCGCCATCAAAGCGCGCACGAGCGGAACAACGGGATCTTGCTCGCTCGCACTACAAAAAATGATATCGTAGTCGCGATAGTCCAGCTTGAATGTCGAACACAGCGTCAACCGCTCGAAAGGATCGACGCCGCAGACGGGCCGGATGATAGTGACCCGTTCTCCCGCCGGGAGGTTAGCTGCGGTACTTGGGATCTTACGCAGGCGCCAGAGGCTCACGGCCGTGCTGATCAGGTGAAGCAGGGTTGCGACGGCTGCAAAGATTAGCGCGAACAATGCCAGTGCTTCCATGGCTGTAGCATCCTGCATTGGGTGTTCCTCGGATGGCCGTCAGATGCTGAGATTTGACCGCGTCAGAACTGCGTAATCCGTGTAACCGCGGTGCAAACGCTGGAACGATACCGATAGCCCGTGCCTATTACAGACTTGCCAGCAGACCTGTTCGAGGTCGGCACGTGGCGTAACGGTGTAGTGGTCCAGGAAGGCAAACAATGCCGCCTTGAACGACACAGGTAACCGGTCGCACTGTCCGAAGTCGACGACATGCAAGCTACCGCCCGGCGCGACCTGCGAAGCGCCGACGTCGAGTGCGTCGCACCAGCCAGGGATCATCGACAAGGCGTAAGAAAAGAACACGCGATCAAACGTAGGAATTCCGAAAACCTCGGCGGCTGAAAATTTCGTGGCATCGGCCTGGGCGACGCAGATACGGCTCGCCAGTCCGCGCCGCTTGATTGCAGCACGTGCGGTGTCGAGCATTGCGTTCGACACATCAACGCCGTATATGCGCGCGTGAGGATAGCGCTGAGCGGCGCGGACGAGATTCCAGGCAGTGCCGCAACCGATTTCCAAGACCGTTGCACCGGGCGCGGGCGACAGATCGGCGATGAGATGCTTGCGGCCGATCAGGTAATGGGTTCGCGTCAAATCGTAAATGAAGCGCTGATAACGGTAGTGCCGATCCATGCGTTCGGCATCCGAGAGGTGTGTCGTCGTCATACGCCCTCACCCTTGAAGACATAAAGATGGAAGCCGCCATAGATCGCGGAGCGATCCCGCTTCGTCCACTCTTTGGACGCCCCCTCCTCGTAGGTCCAGCGATCAAGAAGCGCATCAGGAACGCGACCAGGAAGAATCGTGTTTTCACCAGCGGTACGAAAGATCACGCGAGCGCCGCGGCGGGCCGTGCGCGTGATTTCCGTCCACAGGTCAGCAAGCGCGGCGTCGTTCATCCAGTCTTGCGCATCGAGCAAGACGTAGCGGTCCAGGTGGGCAGACGGCAGCACTCGCAACTGATCGGTATAGGCGATGTTGCGCATGCGGATACGGTGTGCGCGATCGCGGATCTGCTCATAGTTTTCGCGCTCCAAATAGGGCGGCAGAGGGCCGTCGCCGTTCGGCGCGTAACCGCGAGCAAAAGCCTGCCAGGCGAAGTAATTCTGTTGAAGATTGAAATCGCAGGCGAGGCGGCGGAGACGCTCTTCGACGACTTCGTGCATCGGCCGCCCACCGGCGAGCGCGTCGTACTGTGCAGGAGGGATGCCGAGCCCGAAAAGCGACGACCGTTGATTGAGAATGGCCCGGACGAGACGCCTCTCAAACAGCGGCTTTAACTCACGATTATATATGGCGCTCTGTTCTTCAATCGTGCGGGCCTGCATGATGGCTCCCGGATTGCTACCGAGGAGTTTGGCGGCGCGATGTCCGGCGGCAATGAAGCGGCCGAGCAGGCCGAAGCGGTAGAAGCCGCGGGCAAAGCGCTCGATCCTGCGGCGGCCGGTCAGATCCCGGCCGCTCCAGAATGCGCGCGTTTCAGCATCGAGGCGGTCTCTGACATAGCGATCATATAGCGCGATATTAGCTTTGCGGTCGGCTGCACCGAAGAAGGAGAAAAAGGCATCATAGTCGGGAAGATAACGCGCACCGACACATTTGAGGCGATTGAGCGCGGCGTGCGATGAGTTGAGATCGACAGCGATAATTTCGCCGGGATTTGCCGTAAGGTACGAAAGCGCATTGCAGCTACCTGAGGCGATGGTGATGACGCGCTGCCCCGCTTCGATCTGTAAAGCCTCAAGGTCGACAATTGGGTCTTCCCAAATCTGGGGGTAGACTAGACTCGAGAAGGCAAACGTGAAGGCGCGCTCGTTCAGTCCGGCAACCGAGAAGAGACTGCTGCGTTGCACGGCAGCCCCGATGAGCGCGCCACTGCGGCGCCGAGAGATGTCCATCTGATCGGCCGTTTCGGCTCGCTCCATCGTCATGGTCTCCGATTGGCGGCAGCGCCGCAAGTATGTGTGTGGGGCAGTGATGCAGTCGCATGAGCGGGCAATCGATTATTCATAGCGCGCGCATGGCGAATGTTGTCCAGGAACAGTTCAGCTGTGCGACGCCAGGTGAAATCGAGAGCGCGGCGGCGGACCTGCACACGATCGAGACTGAGCGCGCGACGGGCAGCGACGGCCAAGTCCTCATCCAGAACGCCGCTGATCCCATGTTCAATGATGTCAATGGGGCCCATGACCGGGTAAGCCGCCACGGGAATCCCCGACGCCATGGCTTCCAGGATCACCAATCCGAAAGTATCGGTCCGACTCGGAAAGACAAAAACGTCAGCGGAAGCGAAGTGGCGTGCGAGATCCACACCGACGCGCCGGCCCGAAAAGTAAACGCGTGGGAATCTTTTGGCCAGCGCATCAAGTTGCGGCCCGTCACCAACGACAACTTTGATTCCGGGCAGATCCGCGGTCAGGAAGGCCTCGACATTTTTCTCAATCGACACACGCCCAACGTAGAGAAAAACGGGACCATCGCTCCCGAATAGCCGATCGGCACGCGGGCAGAAAAGCGTCGTATCGACACCTCTCGTCCACGGCAAAACGTTGCGAAAGCCGAGCCCCGCAAGGTCTCGCTGAAGAGATGGAGTTGCCACCATCAGCCCGGCACCCGCGTTGTGGAAGCGCTTCAGCCCTGCATAGACAATGCCTTTGGGGACGCCGAGGTGCTGCGATCCATATTCGGGAAAGCGGGTATGAAAGCTGGTGGTGAAAGAAATACCGCGGCGCAGACAGTAATTGCGAGCCATCCAGCCAACCGGCCCTTCGGTGGCGATATGAATATGGTCCGCCGCCTCGGCACTGATCGTCTTCTCAGCGACGTGTCGGTTCGGAACGGCAAGGCGGATTTCGCGGTAGCCGGGCATCGCAATCGTATCAAACGGCTCGGGTGTGAAAAACGCAACGTCGCATCCCAGTTTTGGAAGCTCGGCGGCAAGACGCTGGTAAGTCGCCAGTACACCGTTGACCTGAGGGTACCAAGCGTCGGTGGCGACCAGGACTTTCATTCAAGCGGCCGCCGCAAGGCTGGTGTCCTCGTCAGTCAGTGAGGCATCGCTGGACTGCCTCGCAATACCCCAGTGCAGGACTTTGAGTTCGCCGGAGTGCGTTTCGACGATCGCCGTGGCGCTTTCGACCCAGTCGCCGCAGTTCATATAATGGACGCCATCAATTATACGGTCGGCGGCATGGTGAATGTGACCGCAAATGATGCCATCCGCCTCGTGACGGCGAGCAACATCAGACAATGCGCTCTCAAATTCGCCAATGAAGTTCACAGCAGTTTTGACGCGCCCTTTTAGATAGGCGGATAGCGACCAGTACCCGAGCCCCAACTTGTCGCGTATCCAATTGAGAGGGCGGTTCGTCCACAGCGCCAATTCGTATGAGCGATCACCGAGAAACGCCAACCATCTGGCATATCTCACGACCACATCGAATTCGTCGCCGTGCATGACGATGTATTTCTTTCCGGCGGCGGTTTCGAATATCGCATCACGGCGAACCTCGACGCTGCCAAAGTTCAAGCCGCAGTACTCGCGAAGCGCTTCGTCGTGATTGCCGGGGATGTAGACGATGCGAGCGCCTTTACGGGATTTGCGCAAGAGTTTCTGGATGACGTCATTGTGAGACTGCAGCCAAACGGGACCGCGCCGGACTTTCCAAAAATCGATGATATCGCCGACGAGATAGTAGGTGTCGGCCTCGGCGCGCTTGAGGAAGTCGAGCAGGGCTGGGGCTTGGGCGGCACGGGTGCCCAGGTGAACGTCGGAGATGAAAATCGTCCGATAGCTCATCTCTGCCCGGGCGTCTGTCACGGCGCGCCTCGATTCGCTTCTCTCGCTCATGCTTGCGGGAGATAGCCGAAGTTCTGTTTCAGGCGTGTGACAGGTGCAATGGCGGCAGTGACTTCTTTGTCGCGGGCGAACCTTCGGTCACCACTTACGCGTCCATTGGAGAAGCTCCCGCTTACAACGAGGCTAGTCTCTAGACCGGCAGCCTCCGCCTTGCGCGATCCGGCGTTGATCAAACTCCAAAGCCCTGCCCGTCGGGTTCCTGTCTTTGGGAAAGGACAAGAAGTCGAATTCGGTCCATTTGGAGTTGCTCGAAGAGTTCGTAGGCGGCTCGGACAGACGGGGAACTCTCGTGGCTGCTTGGGTTTGGGGCGTCGAAAGCCGAAGCAGCGGCAGCGGCCGGTCGCGAACTCTCCGGCGCACCTGCTGTGACGCTATCGCTCGTATTGGCGACCTTCGGGCCACGGCTATCGGTCTGAAACCATGCAGCTTCCTCTAATCGGCGGCTTATGAGTCCGGGCAGATCCACTCCGCCTGCCTTGGTGTACTGCAGAAAAATTTGTTTGGCGTCACCCATCGCGCCGTTCTTTACGGCCTCGCCGAGACCGCTCCGCATCCACTTCGTACCGGCATTGAATGTCAGTGAGACCAGGGCCGCACGGCTACCCGGGTCAAGTCCCGGTGCAAACTTATCGACCAACTCGCCAGCTTTATTCAATTCATCCCGAAAACGCCGGTCCGCCTCAGCTTGGTCAATCACCTCGCCCATGTAAGCAGCTTTTGTTCCGTAGCCATTTGAATACTGCGCATAGTCCCACTTCGCCTCGCGGGTGAAGCCCTCAAACGTCTTTATTCGGTCAAGAAAACGAGCGTCCATTGCGTCCTGGTGGTAAAAAGCCTCGGATAGGCTAGCGGCGCAAGCTTGCACGAAACCAACCAGCGAGTTGACCCCGAACCCGAATTAACCCGCTGTTACTGCTTTCAGCGTTAAACTTCCCGCAAGGCGACGTGCACCGCCCATGCGGCGGTGAGGTATGACACCACACGTTGGGCCAGGGGAGCGCTGGCATGCAAGCTGAACGGCCATTCCATGATTGGCCAAGAGCTGTGGTGTCTCATGCAAACTCGACCGGCCAAGAGGTCCGAAACGAATACGAATGGTCGTTTCGCGCTGCGAAAGTGGCTAATGGAAAGGTCCTATCGTCGCGACGCTGCGAAACGACACCGCGAGCTTGAGCGACAAATACGCAAGAACGGGTTGAGCACGCTGCTCGAGCCCAACTGGGCAGACGTCCAGACCACACGCCAACGAGCGGATTGAAACACCGACTGTTGAAGCGCAGTCTGTCAGCTTGGCATGTACCTGCCTCCGCTGTGCAAACACCATCAATTAATCGATCTCGATATCGTAGTTGAACCCGTCCGCAAGATAATGAGAAACCCTATGCTCGACTGGTGTTTTTTCCATACAGTAAGCTACGCGCGTTAATCGCAAGATTGACCCGCCTTCTTGAGCCCCAAGGTCGTCCATAATGTCCCTGCTCGAACTCGTCAGCGAAAGGCGTTCGCGGGCGCTTGTCACGATGATGCCGTAATCCGCGAGGAGCGGGTAAAGATCTTGACCAAATGTCATATGCTTTTCGAAATTTGGCAGTCGTGCGAGGGGGAGGTGAGAAACTTCGCGTCCGAAGCCGGCGCCACCAAATCGGACAAGCTGCACGACTTTCAGAAGTTCGACCTTCGGATTCCAACCGGCAGCCTGAGCAACATCAGATGGCGGCGGCACACGCTCGATAGAAATCAGGTCATAGCTGAGCCGCATATCGCCATCGTCATCGCCTCGAAGGCGCACAAATTTCTGGCGCAAGACGTGCGATCCGATACCAGCGACGTAAGTGCCGCGGCCTTGTATCCGCTTAACCAGTCCATTCGTTTCAAGACCTTCGATCGCCTTCCGGATCGTGCCAACGCTCACCCCGAACTTCTTTGCGAGATGCCCCTCATTCGGAAGAGAATCCCCGACCATCCAATCTCCGTTCCTGATGTGCTCCACAAGCAATTGCCGAACCTGCCCATACAAGGGCTGTGGCGTTAACTGCCGCGGTTCATCACCTTTCGAAGCGTGTCGCAATGCCAGCGTCCAGATGTTGGTTGATCTACTCTCAAATCAGTAAGTGGATTTATACAATACATATGATGATAACTAAGTATACATTTGATAAGCGGTCAATCCACTTCGTGGATGTTTATCCACAAGTGTCCCGCAAGCCGACCAACATCTCACGTCGGCTTGTCCGAGCGATGCGCCGGTCACAACTGCCGCTTCTGCGCACTCCGGGGCGGCACGAACATGAACTCCTTGATCCGAAGTTCTGTCACGGCTCCTGTGCCTACGCGAGTATTCAATTGGTCTTTAATCGTCGTCAGAAGCTCGGAAAGGTCCGTCTTCTTTGCTGTTTTAAAATCGACAGACATTGTCTCGAAAATCGTACGGAAGGCTTCGTCGACCGCAATGCTCTTGAATTTGCTGATCATGCTCGCCACGACATGAGCGTCGTAATCAATGTCAAGATTGATGAGCACATAACCAGTCGGCGCGTCGCCAGCCATAATGGGCACGCGCAGCATCCCCGTTGAAAGGAATTCTATCTTTGGTGCGGAAACCTGCCCGGAAGGGTCAGGAGAAAACATATTGATATGGGATAAGCCGACGAAGCTGATGACCGAAATTAACGCGCCCCATACTCCCACCAAGATCAGATTTATCATCAATACTGACCATGCGACTGCCGGGGCTGTGCATATGTCCCGTCGGCCTGGGAATCCTGGACGCACCTTACAATGATCTGGGACACCTCATTCACCGCATCGATGTGGATCTGGAGAAGCGAGCGATTCACATCGAGCGCCTTACGAAGAACCTCCAACTTCGAGACGCACGTGTTTGTTAAAGACGAAGGCAAGCCAGCTCCGATAAAGCGATTGAAGCTCATCAAGGCTTGGCCCTTCCGCTCAGAGAACGTCTCGATCTCGGCAACTCCCGATTTTCGAATAGCCGCCGTCTCCTCTTCTACTATTTTGAGCAAGGCATCAATGGCACTAGTCACCTTGTCAAAGTTTCGATCTGCACCGCTGATATCGGCACTTTCAGTCAAGGCCGCACCTCATTCCATTCGGTTATCTTGAGTTCGCTTCAACATGATCACGCGCCACCAGAACGTATGACCGACGACATCAGGTCAATGCGCGGGCTGACTTCCTGCGCAATCGCATCCGCGAGCAACCCCCGCCACGTGTCGAACGCCAACCCACTTTCTGCTCGACTAACATTCGGCATCATCTCCCTCAGAAGGTGGGCAACCAAAAGCTCTGAAAGCTTCACACCCGCTAAATTGTATGGAGCCCCTACCGAATCTGACGAGGTGCTCCCCGTCTCCGTAACCAAGGTCCTCTCAACTGTTGCAGCCCATTCCGCAACGACCGCTCTGTGCGACCTCTGCAGACTCGCGAACGTGGAAGAATTTGCCATCTCAAGATTGCGTATCTGCATGTCCGCTCCAGCCGTCATTACCTAGAATTACCATTGGACGGCTTGCATCAACCTGATCAATCAAGGTTCCCGTCTTCGTGCTGAGGGTGTTGTAAAGATCAGCTGCTCCAGCTCTGCCCTTTGTGAAGACATACGAGCCTGAGTGAGCTTCTCTTTGAACACGTCCGATGCCCGATCCGCACGATTGGCCGCTGCGGATAACACGCACTGCTGCTCCCTCAATACCTTTAAGCCTCGCTCGAGTACATCGACCGTTCGCAAGATGTGAGCCATTGTCAAATCGGCATGCGCTTCCTGCACGTCCCCAGAAAGAAGTCGCTCGTACAGAGCCGAACCAGCGATCAAACCATTTTGCAGCCGCGCTGCCTCTCCGAGTGCCTTTGCCTTTCGCAACGCAAGCACACGTACTGCAATGTCTATATTTTTTGGGTTCACCTGTCCTCACAAGCCGAAAGCACCGATTGTGAAATGAGTGGTCAACCGCTCCATGGCAACCGGCAGCGTGAGGAGCGCAAGAGCAAGGCCACCAAAAAGAACTCCAGGTGCCATTACGAACTGAACGGGCACTTGAGGCACGAGTCGATTAGCCAAGCCCAGAAGTAGATTGCAGACCGTGACGTACAGAATAAATGGCGCACCGAGCTGTAGGCTCCATACGAACACCGTCGAGATGCGCTCCGCGAGGGCTTCAATCAAACTTGTGATGTCAACGCTTGTCGCAATGGGAAGCACCTCGTACGAGGTGAAGACACCTCGGATAAGATACAGATGCATCTCCATCGCAAAAAACAAGGCAGCCGAAAACAAAGAGATCAGGTCGGCGAGCGGTGTCGTCATTTCACCCTCCGTGACACTCGCAACGAACATGCCCATGAATCCAACTTGCTGACTTATGAATTCAGAAGTGAATGCCACCGCGAGAAAGAAAACACGCACCATGAAACCAAAATACAGACCGATCCCCACCTCTGCGATGAGCAGACCTAGCAGCTCTATCTGGCTTATTTTCTCTGCGCTGGCATAAACGGCATCATAGAGCGTCGGCGTGATCGACAGCGAAAGAGCAATTGCAACATACGCCCTGATCGTGGCCGGAACTCTGGCAGCCGCAAAAACCGGAAGAACAGCAAACAGCGCCGAGACCCGGGCGAGCGCAAGGAGCGCGACGGTGATCCAGACTTGGAATTCAGGTGTCATGCGATCGTTTCGAGCGTCGCGACACTGGCTGCACGACTGATCTCATTATGTGATAGCACGCTTAATGTTGGAAAAAGTCGCTCAACAACCATTCTTACGAAGGGCCGGATTTCGCCACTGCAGATGATAGCGAAGCGGTGCCCCTTATCGAGTTGAGACTGCACGACAGACCCGCACTCCGAACTGAAAGTTTCCACCTGTCGAGGGTCAAGATCGAACTCGAGAACCTCTCCTTTCGAATCTCGCCGGAGGGCCTGATGAAACGCAACCTCCCACCGATTGCTGAGGCGTACGATCTTCAACTGCGTGCCATCTGCCAGATCTCCGCAAATCTGCTGTGCTATTCGCGAGCGGACGTGTTCTGCGATCGTCTCAATCTTTCGCGTAAACGGCGCAATCTCAGCCACAGCCTCGATGATCAAGTGGAAACTGCGTATCGACACTCGTTCGGCAAGAAGATTGCGCAGGACCGCCTGCAGACCAGAATTCGAAATTTGACTGGGACTGATTTCGTCGATGAGCTTACGATAATCAGGGTCGAGCCGATCAATGAGCGAGCGGAGATCTCTAAAAGAAAAGAGCTGAGCGAGATTGGCCCGCGCCACCTCTGCCAGGTGTGTGAGCAGAACTGACGCATTATCAACAGGAGCAAAGTTATCCTGCCGCAATCCCACAGTGTACATTTCGGGCACCCACATGGCCGGCATACCAAAAGCAGGTTCGCTTACGAGATCTCCCGGGAACTTCGGTCTAGGTCCCACACCGTATACGACGAGCACTTCGCCCGGTCTCAACTCCCCGCTTGCAACGATCGTCCCATGAATCTTGATTTGATACGACTTAGCCGAAATCGAAACATCGTCTGAAATCTTCACCTCTGGAATGACAAAGCCATACTGTTGCGCGAACTTTCGCCGAATTCGCGATACACGAACTGCGATTTCAGTGCTGTTCTGCAGGAACATACCTGCAGTTTGCCGACCAAAGACGAGTTCCAGGTCGGCAGGCTTTAGCGACTCCTTCGCTGCCAAAACCTCTGTGGCTGCCGCGGCAAACTTTCGCGCTTCCTGCTCCTCAGCGTGCTGTGCCGCAGCTAATTGCCTGCTGGGAACAACCAACCCATAGGTGACCAACGCAAAACTGAGCACGAGAAACGGTACTATGGGCAGACCAGGTGCCAGCGCGAGTGCCGCGACGACCACGCCGGCGACGAGCATCGCACGCGGCTGAGCCCCGATCTGCCCAAATACCGCCTTATCCGCTGATTCTCTCGTCCCGCCTTTTGAAACGATGAGACCTGCCGCCAACGAAATGATGAGCGCGGGAATTTGCGTAACAAGGCCATCTCCAATCGACAACCGCATATAGGTATCGAGCGATTCAGACGTCGTGAGGTCATGGCGCAGCATGCCTATAAACACGCCTCCAACGACGTTTATGGCCGTAATGATGAGACCGGCAATCGCGTCTCCACGCACAAATTTCGACGCGCCATCCATAGAACCGTAGAACGCGCTCTCCTCTTCCACCTCTCGGCGACGCCTGCGCGCTTCTTCTTCCGTCACCAGACCAGCGGACAGATCTGCGTCAATCGCCATTTGCTTGCCCGGCATTGCGTCCAATGAGAAGCGTGCTCCGACCTCTGCTATTCGCGTCGCACCTTTCGTTATCACGAGAAAGTTTACGGTCACCAGTATCAGAAAGACGATGACGCCGATCACGAAGTCACCTCCCATAACAAAGTTGGCAAAGCCTTCGATGACGTGGCCAGCCGAATCTGCGCCGTTATGGCCACTTGAGAGGATGAGCCGCGTCGTCGCGACATTCAGCGCAAGCCGGAGCATGGTCGCAATCAGCAGAACGATCGGAAACGCGGTAAAATCGAGCGGCCGTGAAATCCACAGCGCCACCATCAGAACGACCACCGAGAGCGAGATGGAGAAAGCAAGACCGACATCAATGAGAAACGGCGGCAGCGGCAAGAATAATATCGTCAGGATGACAATGATCCCGACGGCGAAGAGCGTATCGTTTCCGAAAGCGCTCCAAGCACCCTGTTTCTCGACCCTGACCAAACCTGCCATACGGCGCGCTTCCGCTCGACGGAGATGCCAACACAAACGGCATTGAAGCAAATGTAGTTGAACTCAACCTGCAACCGAGCTGATCATCCCATACACCTTGGCGGCAAAGATGCTTACCTGAGACCCCATGAACGGAGCAGTCGCGATTAACATCAGAAGCGCAACGATGATCTTCGGCACAAACGTCAGCGTCACTTCTTGAATCTGCGTCAGAGCCTGCAGCACCGAGATGATGAGGCCGACGATCATTACAGACGACACAACAGGCGCGCTTATCAGCAGGGTCACCCAAATGGCAAGCTGAATGAGCTCATTTGCATCAACAGCATTCATTGGCCGGTAAGGACGACACCCTCGCCCACCCGCACCGTCGACCCTGAGTCCAGCGTTGCCCACACTCCATCGGCCAAAATCTCGACCGCTGTGACGGTGCCCGATGTGTTTTGCGCACGATCCGAGAGTTGCAGCCCGATCATAGATGCCGCTTGCGAAAACGAAGACCGCGTCAGCAGTTCGTCCAACCTGTCGCTCTGTTTCATCGTCTGCTCGAGCTGTGACAGCGTTGCGAGCTGGGAGACATACTCCGTCGCATCCATGGGCTTCGTAGGATCCTGGTTCTTCAGCTGTGCAAGAAGAAGCTGCACGAAGGCTTCATACCCAAGATCAAGCCCTGTTCTGGGCTTTGCGGCCCCCACAGGAAGGGGTATGTCGGTCGCGCCTGGAATCGGAGTAACGGTCATGGTGCCAACATCGCCTCTTCGGCTTGAGACACAATCGGGTCGGTACTGATCGGACGAGCGCCCGAGATAATCGCATCCTCCGTCGCAAACAGCCTACGAATGATGCGGAGGCAATCGAAGTGACGTCCACGCTTCAAGTTGTCTTCCACAACTTCAAGATCCCCCAGAATGGTAGCATTCAGAAATGTTGACCGCAGAAGCACGACAGAGCTCCGCGCCATTTCAAGAGCAGGCCCAGCACACTTTGGATCGATGATCGCGCTCTGGATCATGAAGTAGAGTTGCCGCAAGGGGGTCGTGGTCTCATCAGGAGCGAGGACATGCTGCTCGAGAAGAAATGTCACGGTGTTCAAGAACTCGAGTGTAACTTTCCGATCTGCTCTGAGAACAGCGCCATTGACGAAGATCCGCTCACCTGCCCGAATGGATATTTTCAACACTGTCATGTCTTCAATCCATCGGCGATGTTGTTGGAAATCTCGATCATTGCACGAAAGCTGCGTCGCTCTCCGGAGCGCACCTCTTCAGACGCTTTAATGAGAAAGAAACCGATCGAAATGAGCTTCGCCCGAAGCGCATGGCTGAGCGCGTTATCAGGGCTTCCAAGATCCTCGATGAGGTGGCACCAGAGTCGCGTCACAAAGTAGGTTGCTTCTATCGCCTCACGCGATTGTGGCCCGGCCTTCTCTGCGGCCTCCATCAGCTCAATCGAGTGAAGCAAGACCTCTCGCTCCGCCGTACGATTTTCTTGAGAGCTTTCGGCAATTGCCTCCGAGTAGGCAAACTTGTACATGCTCAGCCCCCCCCTTAAGACCAATGACCAGTCAATGTAATTTGGAACTAAAGTGCATTGAGCAGGCTGAGATTTTGCAGGCGCCCGGTGACGGCATAAGTGGCCTCAAGTTGGTTGAGCAGGGAGTTGAGACGCACGGACAGCTCAGAAAGATCGACACCCTCGGTCCGGCCGACGTACTCCTCCAAAAGATCGGACCGCACTGACGTCGTTTCTATTGCGGCCTGAACCTGCTGTTGCGCAGTGCCTAGGGTGCCCTGTAGTTCAGTCATCAGTGCGATACCCTTTCCAAGGCTCTCAACCGCCTGATCGATCAACGCTACGAACGTGGCATCGTTCAAATTCTTAGTTCCAGAATCTGCGACAAGGACGAAGGCAGCAGTCAGCGAACGAAACGCCTGACTCGCTGCGGATACCGATGTCGTGACTTCCCGACTTCCAGAAACCATACTTGAAATGGGCTGACTACTCGCCGCAGACCAAGTGGAATTCCAATTTGCGTCGTCGAAAAGCGATGCAAAAGTATTATCCATGAAAGCCTGCATGGAACTTACAGAGATGTTGCTCACCGCGGGATCAGCGCTCGAAAATCCAAACTCGGTTGAAAAGGCAGCTGCCACTGCGTTGCGTGACGCGGGGGGTGGCGTAGAGAAATAGTCTTCGAAGGGCGCGAGCGCGGTCTCAATCCCGGAAAAAACAAAGCTTCCCGCGAATGAGGTGTTTGCAGCATCCGTAAATGCTTTGAATGCGCTTTCTGCTTGCTCCGAAACGATACCCGCTGTGCGCGGATCGCCCCTCGCCGACATCAAAGCCGACATGAAGCCATTTGCATTTGTAACGATCGCATCGAGCGCCGCTTGCGAAGCATCGAGCCGGGCCGCCACCTGTTTGTTGACATCGATACTGCGCCGCCCGATCTCGATCTCCTGCCGGAAGCTCACAAGCGCCTCGGTGCCATACCCAAGCGTCTTGCCGACGTCGTACAATCGGCCACTCGCGACCTCCGCCTGAATCTTCACCGTCTCGCCTTGAGCACGGCGTAGATGAGAAGCAAAAGAGGTGCTCGTCGACATCAAAGTCGATAACGGGGTCACAACCATGATTACCGAGCAACCTCCAATATGGTCTCGATCATCTGATCTATTGTCGCGATGAGCCGGCTGGACGCCTGGAATGATTGCTCGAACCGAAGTAGATCAGCCATTTCCTGGTCTAGATTGACGCCGGTAACGCTAAGTAAGCTTTGATCCGCCCGATCTCTGATAATGGTGCGAAGCTCGAGGCGATTTGTCGAAGACTGTCGGCGTGCATCTATCCACCCAACACTCTCTGACGAGAAGTCCAAGATGCTGGAGCGTGACCTCAATCCGCTAGCAGAGTCGAACTTGCGCTCTTCGGACAGATTGCCGACGAGTTCAAAAAGGCGGCCAGAAAATCCTGAAGCGCCGGAAATGTTGGCATTGTAGTCCGGATCGCCAGGCGCTGAAGAACCGCCATCCCTGAGATAGCTCAGACTGCCACCGCGCCCCGGATCAATCTGAGAATTGACCGTTATGCGTGCAGCCAAACCAGCAATAGCCGAGCCGGAAGGCGGCACGGTCGCTCCAGTCCACGTGAAGAGCCCGGGAAGGTTTGGCTTTCCACCTCCGCTGCGATCAGGATCGGAAAATGCCTCGATCAATCCGCGAGCAAGTTCATCCATCTGCGTCTGGAAAGTGGGCGCTATATTGTCTCGAACATCGATCTGAGCGACGATGCTGCCGGATCGCAACGGCATGAGTGCGTCGGGCCCCGTCACGTCAAGGCCATCGATTGTTACAACGTGACCAGTAACTCCCGGTCCCAAGACGCCGCTAGAGTTGAATGTCACTTTCCTAGCTACTGTCTCAAACAGTGTGACACCGCTATCCGTATAAACGGAGATGTCATTTGCACCGCGAGGGACAACACGTATGCCTACGTGGTCCGCGACCAACTTCAAAAGCGCGTCCCGCTTGTCCAACTGGTCGGTCATATCTGCATGCGCAGGCGCGGTAACAATTTCGCGGTTGACTCCCTCCAGTTCGCGCAAAGTAACGTTGAGAGCCGTAACGCTGTCCGCAATGGCTCGATCCGCATCCGACCGAACAGCGCTGATGATCGCAGTGGCATCATTCAAAGACTTTGCCACTGAATGAGCCGAGCCCAACAGCTCGGACGCTGCAGCCTGACTGGTGGGATCGTTTGCAAGAAGCCGAAGGCTACCGTCGAGCGCGGCAATAAAGGCCGCCGGTGACTGATCAAGTTTTGGATCCAGTACGGCCAGATGCAGCCGATCCAGCGCAGCCGCCGTGACGCTCTCCCCGGCATAATTTGACCGCGAGGATAGCAGCCCCTCGAGAAGCAGGGGGTTCGCGACGCGTCCGACAACAGCAAGACGGACCGAACCAGTAGCTGTCGTAACCTGCTCGCCAACCTTTCGAGTGGCCGAAACGTCGCCCGCCCGCGCGACATTGCGCGAGACGAGCGCCATCTGATCGGATGCGGTCGACAGCCCGGAAAGACCCACCGACCATGCTGAACCGAGCGACATCAGACAGCTCCCCCGCCTTCACGCCGGAAAATCAGCCGCGCAGATTTACGGCGACTTCCGCCAAGTCGGCTCCGGTCTGAAACACACGGGAATTGGCTGTATAGTTGCGTTGTGCCTCGATCATGGCCGTCATTTCGCTGGCGATATCGACAGTTGATTGCTCCAACGCACCGGAAATGACAGAGCCGAACCCCGCATCCGACGCAAGTCCGATCTGGACATCGCCTGACGTCAAGCTAGGTAAAAAGGTATTACCCGAAACGGCCGTCAGGTTATCCGGACTATTCACCCGAGCCAGCGGGATTTGAAACACCGGTATGCGTGACCCGTTCTCGTAGACGGCGGTCAAAACCCCATCTCTTGACAACTCGAACTTAGATACAGGAACGGCCGCTGCCCCATTGACAGAGCCCGATATAACCTTGAAGTCTCCCGCAAACTGCGTCATTTCAGAGATGTCGATGACGGCACTAGAACCACCCGGAACCGGAACCGAGATAGAACTTGGCGCGCCGGTGAGACGCCCGTCACTGAATGTCAATGTGTTGGTTGAAAGCGCAGGCCCCGAGTACGGAAACGACCCGCTCGCTGCTGCCGCAGCACGGTCGTAGACCGCAACCTCCCACGTATCCGGCGCAGTCTTTGCAAAGTAGAAGTCCAACGTCACTTCACGGCCTAGCGTATCATACGAAACGAGCGAAGTTCTCGAAGAAAATGAAGACGATGCAGCGTTCGCGGAAGGCAAATTAGCTGCAGCGATGGTCGTAGCATCAGCCGGCAGGTTGGCGAGCAACGTCCCTTCGTCCGAAGGGATCGCCGTAAGCGCGCGGCGGCTGAGTCGAACCGGCTCTAGTCCAGCAGCCCCGTTGACAACGACCCCGCCGCCCCAATTGGCGACATCATACCCTAACAACTTTGCGCCGGCTGCATTAACAAGCTCGCCCTCTTCGTTCGGCGTGAAAGCACCTGCCCGTGTTAAAAGAAGTTCGGCGTTCGCCCCCTCGACTACGAAGAACCCCTGTCCGTTAATTGCCAAATCAGTGACTGACTTCGAATAGTTGAACGTTCCCTGATCCACAACGTGGCGCCGAATGTTCGTCTCGACACTACCCGATTCATAACTGGTACCAGCCGCCTGCAACACAAGCGTTGAGAACTCAGTCGAAACCCGCTTGTATCCATTCGTCGATACATTGGCGACGTTATCGCCTATCGTGCTCAAACGATCCGCCTGAGCCGACATGCCAGATATGCTTGTCCGCATCGTGCCGTATATGCTCATTTCCCGCTCCGATTAGCTATACCACAGCATCAGCGAGGCTATCGACACGTGATTGCGCAAAGCTTGCTGTGGACGTCCCGGAGACATCCGCAAACCTAAGGCTGAGCCGGTATCCGAGATAGCGCTGCGATTCGACCGGATCGTAGCTCAAAGCTGCCTTGAGCCTTCTTCGAAGCCGGCAGATATGGCTCTCGATGACGCTCTCGTCATACTGGTCATTAAACATTCCATAAACGCGATTGAACAGCTGTGTTTTTGTGATCCAGGCACCTTCGCTTTGATGCAAGCATTCAAGGATCCTACGCTCACGTCGCGGCAGGCAGAGCACCTCGCCATTCACGACCGGATCGCGGCCATCCGAAAAGACCTGCAACTCAGATGACCCTTCGTCTGAAACACAAGCCTTGCGACGTCCAGAAATACTGTGAATGCGCGCCAGTATTTCGCGCACATGCACTGGCTTGCTGATCACATCGTCAAAGCCGGCGGTGAACAGCGACAGAGTTGCTTCCAACGACCGTTGGTCCAACAAAGCGATGAGAGGTACTCCCCTAAGCTTTGATAACTGGCGGCCGATCGCTTCCCGACCTCTGAAATCACCGGCTACGACAGCTTCAACTGCCGCCATGTCTTGCAACCCAAGCGATTCAATCCAATTGTGGAAACCTGATGGGTCAACAAGGAAGCCGGCAAAGCCCAGCCTTTCGAACCCATCCAGATAAGCCTTAGCGACGGCAGTTCGCGTTTCAATCAGCACGATCATCATGCTCTCCGAAAGAATCATTCCGATTGATTGGAGAATAAATCCCACCGGCCGCTCCACCGATCACCAGCCAGCCACAAAACTCAACAATTTCATTGAGGTAGGAGGAGCAGCATTCGAACTATGTCATTCACGTAATGTCATGCATCATTTGCATGACATCGCTTCGCGAAGCCGCTGCATAAATTTTTTGCGAGTTGGTGGTTGATTAAAGATATGTGCGCCACTCTGTTGCGAACCGGTGTCACAAGCAAAAGGCGTGAGCGTTATGCGAAAAGGCAAACATAATTCGCGGGCACAAGTGCGCCGCCCGTATCACGCTCTTTGTCGGCTCGGCACAGCGAAAAGCACCTTGGCCGCAACGCTCGTCGATGTGTCGGCTGCTGGGATACAGTGTAGAGTGTCGAATGGTCTTTTGCCCCAGGTCGGCGAGAGCATTTATGTTGAGTGGCAGGACACGTCAGCTGTTTTCGCTGAGGTCGTTTGGATACGTGGAAGACAGCTCGGTCTGCGCTTTGTCAGCTTAGACCCCGACTATGCCGATAAGCTCGACACGGCGTCTCTGGGTTTTGAAAATTATTCCCGCACAGTTGCGTTCCAAATTGCTCAGGCCAAGACCTACGGAACCTGACGAACTCATACCATGGACGATTCTTTCACCGCGGTGTTGAACCGCCTCATCGAAGACGTTGAGCCGAACGCTGTGCCTAAGTTGAAATTCAGCCTGCGGCTCCAACAGTCACTTTCCGAGCATAAAGCTCACAAATTCCCATCTCCAATTATCGTAGCCGTACCAGGCAACCATTACCTTGATTGGTCAGAGACCAGGCACTGCAATGTCGTCATCGCATGCTTTGCCGAAGCAAAAAAATTGATTGTTGCCTGCCGTGGAAACGCTCGAACTCTCGCCAAGCTCAGAAGGGTCATCGCAGTAAAACTACACCCGGATGTCGTCCCTGAGACTGTCGCAGGCGAGGCCGACGAATTGATGAAAACCATGAATGCATACCTCGCGGAAGCGCGACAAGCGTCCTAACTTTAGCTGAACAAATTCGTTCCGTTTATCTGCCCGATTTTGCCAAGATCAAAATTGGATTCTGCCAAACTGTTCTCATCAGTGGCCACACGGTGGGTACAATTGCAACGGAAGCTCAAATCCATATCTGACCGGATAGATGTGCTATCAGTCGACCTCGACCGAGGCAAATCCGCCGCTGTTCTGTCCGAGCAGCGGCACCTCGATGCCGAAGCGCCTGAGCGCGCGTATTGGCATGCGGGCTATCGAACCGCACTCATCGATGCCTTGCGCCTTTTGCAGGACTCCAGTGAGTCGCATCACAGTGGGGACAGCGCAGAAGGGTTCCCTTTGGCCGCTCCGGATGGTAGAAGTTTCCACTAGGGTGAAAGGTATGAAATAGCCCGCACAGTTGCAAAAAGGCTATTTCGCGGTCCGCAACCGCCCTCCACTTGAAATGCGGTGCAGTTCCGATCCATTCACAAAGATCACGAGCGGGATGAACATAGCTGGCGCCGACAAACGAGACCGCAAACAAACCATCGGCGCGTAGTGACCCGAGCGCCCAGACGCCACAACTGCTTGCACTGGTAGCTGATTGAACGTCATCCACCAGCAGCCGATATGGTCCGTCGAGCTTGATCGCCGCCATCATCCGCTTCCGCTACACATAAAGATGTTTGCGCACGAGGCGTGACGGCTCTGCGGGATCCGCGACAGCATTCAAGGCGTTCTCTTTCCTTGATCCGCGGTGCCGAGACTGATCATCGGAGCCCCGGCTTGCCGACCCGCTGTTCCCCTGACCACTGCGTTCGGTGCCCTCAGATCCACCTCTATGGTCGCCCGTCACGGACGCAGCAACCTCTTTCATGGGCGTCGCGGTTGCAGAGAATAATTGCTGCACCGACAAGGATTCCACATCGTAGCCGTCGGAAATCAAACGATCCGACAAAGCGCGTGCTTCTTGCTGGAGGAGTTGAAGCGTCGTATTTTTTTCGGCTTCCAGAGCCACGGTAAGACCGCTGGCACTTAACCTCAACTTAATTGAAACGCGACCGAGATCTTGAGGCTGCAAAACGATATCGAGAACGCGTAAAGAGGACTGATAGGCGACAGAAGTGCTTTCTGCCGCAGGCTGTGAGGTACCCCCGACGTCTGCGCGGTCATCAAGAAGTTCTCGAAACGCAGACGCGATCTGATGCGCAACATCTGCACTCCGCGGGCTCTCTCCGACAGTCGCGGTCAGATCGGTGCCAGCCCGTGGCAGGTCCAAACGTAAGTCCGAAGCCCCGCCGACCGCTTGCACATTAGGCTGACTTTGCTTCGCGATCGCGAGTGCAGCTTTCTCATCTGTGGCGGACAAATGATGAACCTCGGCGGGCGAAGGAACTGGCACTTTGTGCAATTTCTCAGGCACCTGAGCCGTCAATCGCTCACCAGCGTGGATCTCGAGCGACGGTCCATCTTCGCCACGAAGCTCGCCACGCGCTCCGAGGCTGGCTGGCCGATGGAACGCATGGTTTGCGAGTGACAGAACCTGCACGTCGTCGCCGATCAAAGCCGAGAAGTTCGTAGGTTCGCTGCTCAATTTCGAGGGTGTTGCGAGCTCACCCGCAGCCTTGGCGTTCCAGCCAGCATTTACAGATCTTACAGAGTCGCTGGCTTCTGCAGTGACCGGCAATCTATTGCTCGTGTCTTTGCCTTGGACCTCAACCACCACTAATGGCTGCAGTGGCGCAGACCCACTCATTGCACCGGAGGGTACAGCAGGACCGTGCAGGTAACTCATCGGTGATTGGAATTGCTGCTCCGCATTTGTGACCAGCGCCTGATCCAGGAGCATCTTCTGGTCCGGCGGCGCCAATGCAACATCGAGAAGATTGGCAAAACTCACAATCGAGACCTCGCTTCGCCAGCCGAACACACTCTCCGCCGGCAGCAGCGCTGAAAAATCATCAGATTCTTCGATGGCAGACGTCCGATCGTCGCGAGACGAATAGACATTGGCGGCCGCAGGACTGTGCAAGATGGGGCTGACAGTCATGGCTGTACCTGATCAAGCATTTTTTGGGCAAGCTCAATGGCGCCTTTCACACGGCCATGCAGCTCGAGAGACAGCGGCTGTACGGACTCAATTTCGACAGAACGCGAGCGGCTCACCCGCCCCCTCGTGGTCACCTCGTCGGCGCCGCTATATCCCGTCAGAACATCATGCGCGATGGAAATACCAGCCCGTATCAGCGCGCGTTCATCAGCCGGTAGTTGTATTAAGTCGATCCCTTGCAGGCTCTTCAGCGCCACGCGCGGTTCAGATCCCACAGCCTCGGCCAGACTGAGATAACGTTTCGCTATGCGCCACAAGTTGGACGTGGGTTCCAGCCTTCCGACGACAGACTTGAGAACCGCAGACGCCTTGTCGAACGATCCGTACAGGACGAGCTGCTTGCCGACGAAGACCGAAAACTCTTGCAGTCTGTCGCGGCTTGTTGATGAAGCCGCGCCGTCATCCATTTCGGAAAATTCTGCCGGTTCGAAGTTGGTGTTCTCGGCCAGGACCGTCGCGGCAACTGAACAGAATTGCGACCAATAAATCGATTTTGGATATCGTCGTACATAAACCTTGAGCTTCTCAATTCCCCTATCAATTCGGCTTTGCCGAAAAAGGATTATGATATATTGGCGTAACGCAGCCTCCTCCAGAGCAGTACCTGGAGCCGCAAGCTGTGTCCATCGCAAGTAGCCAATTGCCCTTTCCGGATCCTTCGCGGACAGGAGTGCTCCCTTGATCAGAGCGAGGGCATCTTCGATGTCAACGGGAAGTGGCTCACCTGCATCTTCGATGAGAGATTCGCGCGCATCGTCCAGTCGACGTTCTGAAAAGGCCACAAGCCCATTGGCAGCCTGCTCAAACTTCCGCGGCAACACACCATCCTCGATCGCGCGCTTTAGGACCTGCGGCGATCCACCGAGCAAGACAAACCGCATCAACTCCAACGCGCCTTCTTCAGTTGCCCACGTTGCCGCCGGCTCCGCCGCAAAGATTTCTGCAATCCGCCGCGCCAGCGCCTGACGATTCTCAATCGCCTTCGCCTGACCAGAGAGAGCCGCATCACCCTGACGCATGAAATCTCGCACCAACCTGGAAATTGGACCGATCACGAGTTGAGGCCGTGCAACCGGCTCCGCAGGAACATCACCCGTATCTGAGATCCACGGGAGACTGATCAGCGCGGTCGCAAAGAGAAGCAGCATCAGGTTCCCACCCTCAGCAGGAATTCGATACGCCTGTTATCTGCGGCGAAGGGATCTTTCGGGTTCCGTAATTGAGACTGACCAAAACCTTCTATCTTGTCGATCTGTTCGTCCTTTATGCCAGCCCTGCGGAGCATATAGTGCGCCATATGCGCTCTCGCCGTCGATAACCGCCAGTTGTCATAACTGGACAGCTTGAATTGCTTGGCATCCGTGTGGCCGCGGATCACGACCCTCTTTTTGGCATCGCGGATGATCTGACCGATGCGATCGATGAGCCTGACCGTTTCTGGCAAAGGCTCGGCCGAACCCAACTTGAACATCTCGAAGGCCTGGCTGTCCATTAGGGAAACGAGAACCCCCTCAGGGGTCACCTCAACAGAGACATCAGGAATTTGATGTCGAACACCTTCGACTGCTTTGAGTATGCTCTTCTGAATGGAAGATGCCGCCCCGGCAACTCCGCTTTCGGACGCCCTTTCCACCGTCTTGGCTTCGCTTGAACTCTTCTTTTCCGTTCTTACGGCATCCATGGTTTGGCCTGCGCCACTGTTCTGCGCCGCCGCTTGCACTCCCTGCCGTTGCTTCGTACTCTGGCCGTTCTCGTAAGCACGTAGGGCATCGTAGGTATTCGCCGCCTCGCGATCATTGTCCAGCGACGGATCGAATGGATCCAAAAATGCGGGGCCGTTGGATAGGCGTTCAGACAGCATCGTGTCTTCTTCGAAGCCCACGAGCCTGTCTTCAGGTCCGGCCTGGGGACTTGTCCCAAGTGCTGCCTCTGCCACGTTACGCAGCATCTTTTGTGGATCTACGAAGAGTTTCGCCTCCTGAGTTCCAGCCTTCAGTTTGCTTGCCCTGTCTAATCTTGCCTTTCCTGGAGAGTGAAGTTTATTCTCTCCCTCTGACCCCTCTTGATCCGGTTTTGGCGCTTTGCGATGGGCCTCATAAAGGCCCTTTTCCGATGGATTTCGATCGGTCAATTGAATGGAATTGAAGTAATTGGCGACCTGCACGATAGTCTTGTCGTCGGTCATATTGACGAGCCACATGACCAAAAAGAATGCCATCATCGCCGTCATGAAGTCGGCATAAGCGATTTTCCAAGCCCCTCCATGATGCCCCTCTTCACCACCGCCGCGTCGGCGCTTCACAATCACAATTTCCTTGGCCAGTTCTTCGGTTTCCTGGCTCATCGAAAGATAGCCTCCAATTGAGCGATCCACCTCGGCAACGATGATCTCAATTCGAGATCATCCGCCGAAACTATCAACTCTACCTGCTCGCGAACATCACGCGTAACCCTCAACCCCCGGGTCTCGAGGAGATCAGCGAGCACAGGGACAAATGACTCCGGCCCAGACACAGTCACAATGGCCAAACCTCTGACATCAAGGACTCGATTAATTGCTTGAACCAACGCGTCGTGTTCCAACGTAATGAGTTTGTGAGTGAGAGAAGGAACGAGTGCTCGAGCCAGATTGTCTCCAATCTGCGCGCCAGCCAAAATGACCTGCTCCGCAATTTGCTGCGAAAGTGCTTGTACCGCGCTCACGAGCTGAGCGTGTTGAGAGTGCTGCATCTCGTACTCAAGATGGCGCCGTTCGCGTTCAAGCGTGATTGCGAAGGTGGCCTCCGCGTTGGCTTGTCCATCCTCGTAGCCTTTACGGTACGCATCTGCTGCGGCGACCATAAGCGGATCTTCGCAAGGCGCGGCGGCATCAACTTCTTGTATTGGCCCCCAGAGCGGCCGGAACTTACCGCCAGGCGGCCCGAAGCCCACCGGCTCCGAACGAGGGACGAATTGACGGGCGGGACTATCGAGCGGCATCGGCATTGATCCAACGACGGAATACTGCCACAGCCTGCTCCGGGTCGCGTCCGATCAACTCGTTCAGTCGCTCCACCATCGGCGCCAAGCCTCCAGTCTGCATATCGCGCCCAGCACCACCCTCGGTCGCTACGGAAGTAATCGGAGCAGCGGACCTTGCAAATTCAATTTCTCCCACCTGGCTTGCCGGCCCTGCAATGGCGCCTCCTGCAACAGCGCCGGCCGTACTTCCGCCCGGTACTTCGAGCATCATCCGCATCAGCGGCCTTAGACCCAACCAGACAAAGGCGAGCAGCCCAAAAACCAACATCACAGCCGTGATCATGCTGCTTGAATTATCCTGAAGGATGACGCCAATTCCACCCACAGCCGACCCCTCGCCAACCGACTCATCGGTCAAGAATGTCTGCGCAACAGCGGTCAGACGGTCACCGCGCTTGGTATCGAGCCCGACAGCACTCGCCGCCAGCTTCTCTATTTCAGCGATTTTGGCAGCAACCTCCGTCTCACTCAGCGCAGTGCCGTCGGCCTTCCTCAGTACGGCCCGATTGACGACCAAAGCCACGCTGATGTTCTCCACACGATAGCCGTCGCTTGTTGTCGAGATACTTTTAGAATTGATCTCGTAATTCGTGATCTCATCGCGTCGCTGGTTCGATTTCTGTGTTTGAGCACTTGCCTGTGTCACGGAGTCTGCCCCTTGAGGGACATTGCGTTCGACGGTGACACCCTGGTCGGCCACTCCATCCTTAGAGTTGCCCGCCTCCTTTACGACCCTTATGGAGCGTTCAACACGCGAGTTCGGGTCGAAGATATTCTCATTGATTGTGCTTTGATCCGCGTTGAGGCGGACCGCGATACTGGACTGAAAATTTGCAAAGCCGAGCATGGGTGCGAGCGCATCGGAAAGATTCTGTCTGAGCTGACCCGCGAAAGATTTTTCCAGCTCCAGCATTTTATTCGCACCCGGGCGGAATGCCTCGCCACCAGCAGCAAGCACAGAACCATCAGAACTGACAACCCTTACATTCTCGAGTGACAGACCTGGAACAGCAGCGGCGACGACATTCTGAACCGCATCGACCGGCGCTCTTTCAGGCGCAACAGCAAGCTTTAGAACGACGGATGCCGACGGCTTCTGCGACACAGACCGGAACGTCGCCTTATCGCCAAAAACCAGATGAACCCGCGCGGACGTAATGCCGCTCATGCTCGCAAGTGTACGCGTGATCTCACCCTCGAGAGCTCGGACCCGCGTGACCTCCTGCATGAATGTTGTAAGGCCCAGCGGCCCTATCTTGTCGAAGAGTTCATATCCGGCATCAGCACTGGCCGGAAGCCCACGCTCCGCAAGCACCCCGCGCGCCCGGGCGACTGCGCTTGCTGGCACCGAGATCTTCTCGCCATCCGTCGAAACCTCGAATGGAATACCCAATTCGCTGAGGGCGGCCGTCATCCGGCTCGAGTCTTGCGCCGATAGACCAATGTAAAGAGATTGGTAGTCGGAACGCGCGACGACGTAGCTCCCCAGAGCGATTGCACTAAAGAGCGTAAAGCCAATGAGCCCGAGAGCCGTCAGTCGGCGCGGTCCAAGCGAAGCAAGGTTCTGCTGTATCTGCCGCAGGGCCTGGGCAAAGTCCATGATCAAACTCCCGTTCCTGGGATGTTGAACATTCGGATGATTTGCCTTGCGCCAGCATAACGCGCTGCGCTCACAGTGCGAACAAAGACGACGTAGATGCACCGGTGGGAGCGGCGCATCCACGTCAACCTGCAACGGGAGCCGATGAAGTTGAAAGATCCATCACAGCCGGCGCGGCTGTGATGGAAGTTTTTCGCCCGCGGCCGTTCCTGCCGCAGAGACTTGTTTAGCGGAAGAGCGAGAGGATGTTCTGGGTCGAACTGTTCGCAATGCTCATGGCCTGAATGCCCAACTGCTGCTGGACCTGGAGGGCCTGTAGCTTCGTCGATTCTTCGCTCATATCGGCATCGACTAGGGTCGATATGCCCCTGTCGATGGCCTGCATCAGCGAGTTGACGAACTCCTTCTGAATGCCAATCCGCTGCTTCACCGAACCAAGGTTCGTCGCAGCAGTCGTCATTTCTGAAACAGCCATGTCCACACCCTTGATATAAGCCTCAAGAGTTTCCAGATCGGTAGCGTTGTCAGTCAAAGCGGAAATGTCCATCGCCGCGACAGACGTACCCGACGATGCGATCGCGCCGCTATTGTCGCGCAGTCCATCGATAATACCGACAGCAGAAGAACTCGCATCGTAAAGCTTGATCGCCTCGGCATTTACCGAAATGGTGCCGATCGAAATCTCACCCGCCGCGTCGCGCGAGAACGATGCCACGATCGACTTTGTGGAATTGTAACCCGCGGCGGAGGAATCCACCGAAAGCCAATTTTGCCCAGAGAATATCGCGGACTCGCCAATGCTCTGGAGTTGGTTCTGAAGCTCGGCGATTTCGCCTTGGATCTTTTCTCGATCGACACCTGGCTCACGAGCAGCGACGAGCTTGACCTTGATTTCGCTCGTCACGTCAATGGCTTTGTCGAGCGCAGTGTAAGCCACGTCGACGGTAGCGCTGCCGAGCCCCAATGCATCTTTGACGGTGGAAAGGGCCTTGTTGTCGGAGCGCATCGTCGTCGCAATTGACCAGTAGGACGCGTTGTCCTCGGCACTCGCAACGCGGTAGCCGGTGGAGATGCGGCTTTGCGTTTTCAACATTTCCTTATTGGTATTCTGGAGCGACTGCAGAGCAGTCATGGCGGCGAAGTTCGTTCTGATACTGTCCATTGGAATTGTCCCTTGTTGCTGTTGAAGAATGGGGGACATTCCGGGTCTGCCGGCACGACAAGGCGGCTTCATGCCTTTGAGGCAACAACCTCAACTCGACGTGAAGCAACCCTACCGTGCAGAATGTTAAAAGACGGTTAATTGGGAATCAGTGTGCGCGATCGCCTCGTTGTATTGAGATGACCACAACTTACCGCTTTCGCAGCATCCGTTTGGCCGCCCTTCTAATTTTCTTTGGCCGTAACGCTATCCTGCCCGCCCAGCGGTTAGTTCCGAAAAAGAGAAAGAATGTTTTGGCTGGAGCTGTTGGCAATGCTGAGTGCCTGGACGCCCAGCTGCTGCTGTACTTGAAGCGCCTGAAGCTTCGTCGACTCCTCGTTCATGTTCGCGTCGACGAGCGTGCTGACACCCCGCTCAATCGCATCCATTAGAACCTTGACAAAAGTCTGCTGCAAACCGATGCGCTTCTTTGTCGACCCCAGGCTTGCACCAGCCGTCGTCATCTCTGCCATCGCGGCGTCGACACCACGAATGTACTCCTCCAGCGTCGTCAGATCCGCCGCTGAGTCCGAGAGCGCCGCGACATTGATGGTCGCAACGGAATAGGTGCCGCTGGCAGATTGCGCACCGGTGCCGTCTCTGAGTCCGTCGAGGATGCCCGAACTCGATGCCGACGCATCATAAAGCTTCGAGTTGTCGACACTGAAGTTAATGGTGCCAATGCTGATCGTCCCGTCACTGGCTCGAGTGAATGATGCCACAACGGACTTGGTCATATTATAGCCGGCAGCAGAGCTATCGACCGACAGCCAATTCTGACCGGAGAACACGGCAGAACTTGCGTTGCTCTGCAGCTGGTTCTGCAGTTCCGTAATCTCAGATTGGATCTGCGTCCGGTTCACTCCTGGCTCGCGAGCAGCAACGAGCTTTGCTTTAATCTCGCTTGTCACCTCGATCGACTTATTGAGCGCCGTGTAGGCGACATCGATGGTTGCACTGCCAAGACCTAAAGCATCAATGACAGTGCCCAGGGCTTTGTTATCGGATCTCATCGTTGTCGAGATCGACCAGTAAGCAGCATTATCTTCTGCGCTTGCGACCCTGTAACCGGTCGAAATCCGCTGCTGCGTCTTGAGCAATTCCTTATTCGTCGCCTGCAATGATTGCAGCGCAGTCATTGCGGAGAAGTTCGTCTTGATGCTGTCCATCTGTTCCCGCCAGTCGCGTGCCAAGAATTGCAAACGGCATACCGGATTTTCCGATACGGACAGACGGCATCATGCCTGGGCCGCAGCCCCCGTCCGCATACAACGAATCATTCACAATATATGTAGAACGCCGGCCGACCACAGTAACATAATGCCATTCTGACAAGGCAAGGGCACGCGCTGCAAGTTTCGCTCAAGCATAGGACCTGATCAGCGCAGACACGAGGATGTTCCAGCCATCGATCAATACGAAAAAAAGAACTTTCAGAGGTAGCGAGAAAACGATCGGAGAAAGCATCATCATCCCCATCGACATCACCACGCTGGCAACCACCATGTCGATGACGAGAAATGGCAGGGCAATCAGAAAGCCAATCTCGAATCCTCTGCGGAGTTCCGAGATGACGAAGGCCGGCACCAGAATTTGCAGGCTGTCATTTGCGACAGTCACCGTGCTTCCGGCGCGGTTCTGCGCTAGCTCCTGAAACAGAGTCAAGTCGCCGGACCGAACATTGGCCTTCATGAACTCCTTGAATGGCTCCAACATGTTTCCCACGGCACGTTCTGCGGGTATCTTCTCCTCCATGAGCGGCCTCATGCCAGTGTCCCACGCTTTCTCGAAGGTCGGCGCCATGACAAACCATGTCATGAAGAGAGCCAGGTTGATGAGAATGAGATTGCTCGGTGTTGTTTGCAAGCCGAGCCCCGCCCGAAGGAACGATAGCGCCACGATAAATCGGGTAAAGCAGGTCATCATGACCAGTATACCCGGCGCCACCGATAGAACCGTCAGCAGCAGCAATGCCTGGATAATGCGTCCGGCGGCCGTTCCTGATTGCTCCGGTAGCATGTTTTCCAGATTGAGCGTCTGCGCATGTCCCAGTGCTGGAAACACAAAAAAAGCGACAGAAACGAGTACTAGGATCGTTACTCGATGACGAACGTACGAATGAGTACATCGAGACTCGCATCCGACGTTCGAATGCGGGCCAGTTCCGTCAAGTCTTTCTTCAAGAAATGGAGATTTGTGCCCCCTGAGAGTTCGCCGACCGTTAAAGAGCGAACGTAGCCAAGGAAGTCCTGAGCCAACTCCGCTGTCAGTTGCTCCTTCTGCGCCACCGGCTTGGGCACCACCACAGAGACGTCCAATCGCAACCATTGTTCGTCGTCTCCCGCCAGATTGGTGACAATCGATGGAAGATCGAGGACCGTAGAGACGGCATCCCCCAGTTCGGCCATCTGTTTGTTTTCTGAAGCGCACGTTGCGGCAGCAGCCCCTTCGGTCTTCCGACGTCCCGCGTCAAACCACGCGGCACCCGTTGCGGCTCCAGCGGCTATGACCGTGACGGCGGCAAGCGCAATGACGACCGGAACGAAGCCGGTCTTGGGATCACTGTTGTTGTTCGCTTCAGCCATGTCCGACTCGAACCAACCGCAGATCAGAACCGCTAGAACGGAAGAACTTGATCAAGCACTTGCTGACCCCACGCTGGCTGCTGAACTTCCATTGCGCGTCCGCGACCGCCGACGGAGATCCGTGCTTCCGCAATCTTTTCATACGGTATCGTGTTCTCAGGCGAGATATCTCTCGGTCGCACGATGCCCGCGACTTGGACGATCCGCAGCTCATAGTTCACTTTCACTTCCTGCGACCCGCTGACGACGAGATTCCCGTTTGCCAAGCGTTCAGTCACAACGGCCGCGATTCGCAGATTCAGTCTCTCCTCCCGCTCAGTAGCGCCCTTACCTTGCGCAGAGGTGGTACCGTCGGCATCGAAGGTGATTTCACCAGAGCCTTGTTGGTTGATCCCAAAAAGCCCCAGCAGATAGTCGAGAGAGGTCGACATCGACCGCGTGGCATCTCGAGAGCGTTCGCTGCTACTGTCGAGCGAAGCACGATCCTTCATGTCGATGGTGATCGTCAGGACATCACCGGGTCGTTCCGCCCGGGGATCCTGCACGAGGGACGCCGCCGAATCCCGCCATGTGGAACCTTGCGACACCGGAAGCGGTCGTTCGACGCGCTCCCCGAGGGAGCCCACTTGGTCGACTGTAATTCCCGAGCCAATCGGTGACAGTAGCGGCTCGCGGCCCATCTCCTCCGGCGCCACAGAGCAAGCTGCCAGCCAGGCTCCAAAGAGGCAGGCAGGCAATCCGCGCCGCACCCTCATCGAGGCGCTCCCGCCTGAAGATCATTTCTTGTGTTGACCGCCGCAGCGCCAGCCATATACGAAGTTATCTTGCTCGCCATTTCCGGTTGCATTTCACCGAGAACAGCGCTGGCGTTTTTCGCTGGAAGCTTCATCAGGATCGCAGCTGCGGTTTGTTCGCCGACAAGAACCAGCCTCTGCGCCGCAGCTTCCGCATCCATTTGGGCGTAGACGGTAACGAGATTGTCCGTCGCTCTATTCTTGAAGTCTTCGCGACGCTGAAGCCAATTTTGCAGCTTGGAGACGGCTGCTTCCAACTCCGTCAACTTTCCCTCGATCTCTGCTTTGACGAGTTCAGCCTTCTTCGCCTCCTCTCTCAGCTTTGCAGCCGCCGCTGCATCAACGGCAACTCTGCAGTAGCGCTCCGCCAGGCTTTCTCTGGAGTTCCGCTCTTCGGTTTCAAGGCGTTCTGCGTCAGCCGCGCGAGTTGCCGTATTGTCTTGAGTTTGTCCTTCCATCGCCATCTGTCGCTTCTGCCCGACGGTCGGCTTCTCCGGCAACGTGGGAGTGTCCGCAGTACCGGGCCCCACATTAACGATCTCCGGGGTAACGGGCTGAGCAGCAGGCGTAGGTGGACCATTTGCCTGATCGACGGCTCGAATCTCTGGCCGCCACCCATTAGGCTCAGCGCAAAGAGAGCTGCCTCTCCCAAGACTGAAAAGAAGAATGAGCATCAAGCACGCTAATGCCCGAATGAAGTATCTGGTATTTGAGCGGAAAAACGGGCCCGTCATTGTACAACAAGCTCGCCCTGCAAAGCTCCCGCAGTCTTGATCGCTTGCAGCACTGCGATGATCCCCGACGGTTTCAGCCCCATTCTGTTGAGGCCCGCCACCAAGCTCTGCAGGCTTGCGCCCGCCACGACGGTCATCGCGTCCCCTTCCTGGGAAACTTCGACTTGGCTTTCCGTATTGGTGACGGTGCGTCCGTCAGAAAATGGCGCGGGTTGAGAGACGACAGGCGTCTCGGTCACTCGGATATTCAGACTGCCATGAGACACTGCAACAGGAGTGATTTGGACATCACGTCCCACAATGATCGTTCCGGTCCGCTCGTCGACCACGACGCGGGCAGCGGTGTCTGGCGTGACGCGCACGCTTCCCACTTCCGCAATAATGCGCGAGGCAGGGAACTTTGCCGGCAATCGAACGAGAACGCGCCGGTTGTCGAGCTCTCTTGCAATTGCCATGCGATACCGCTGCTTCGCCATGACGTTGATGACATCGGCGACCTGCACAGCCGTATTGAAATCCGGATTATGCAGCTCGAATATGATCGATTCCGATTGCTGCATCTGAGCAGGTGACGCCCGCTCTACGAGAGCGCCGTTGGCAATTCGTCCGCTCGTCGGCACGCCTTGGGCAAGGCTCTCGTTTCTGCCGTTCGCCTGAAATCCACTCACGACGATCGGACCCTGCGCCGCACCGTAGATTTCTCCGTCCGCCCCTTGCAGAGCAGTCAGTAGCAACGCTCCGCCACTCAGCGACGTCGCGTCTCCCATAGATGCGACCGTCACGTCAATTCTGGAGCCTGGGTTTGCCGCAGCGGGCAATTCTGCCATAACCATGACAGCAGCGATGTTCCTCGTCCGAGCGTCGATGTTGCGGATGTTCACACCCATGCGATCCAACAGCGAGCGGAAGGACTGCTGGGTGAATGGCGCGCTTCTCAGCGTGTCGCCTGTGCCATTCAGCCCGATCACGAGTCCGTAACCGAAAAGGTAGTTACCGCGGGCGCCCTGAACCGAGGCAATGTCCTTGATGCGGACTTCGAACTGCGCCTCGGCTGGGCGCGAAGCCATCAATACACAGATAAAGCCGACCAGAACTGCGAACCCTCTCATGGAGAACTCAGATCGAGTGATCGGTCAAAGCGGACGGTAGCGCGCAGCGTCCGACCTGTATCGGAGTTCCGGATCGCGATCGTGTCACCCACTCCCCCGGACTGCAGCGCCACCGCACTCAGCGCGATCGAGATTGGACCGTCCTTGTAGTGAACTGTAACTGGCTGACCTTGCTGAACGACAGTCGGACTGCGCAACGCATCTTTAGCGATGGGTTGGCCTGGGACGAGTGTTCGGCGAGCCACAAGTCCTGTCAGAGGATCGCCCGCCCTGATAATGGCCGCCGCAAATGCTCTTGTAATCCGAACAGTTCTTCTTTCGATTTGAGCGTCTGAAATGACGGTTCCAGGATAAAGCACCAATCGCGGCACAAGGATCTCTACTGCGTCTTGCCTCTCTGCGTCCGTTGATGCACCGACGGCGGGACTGACGTCCGACAAAATGACCGCGAATGACAAGACTGCCAAAAACAGGCCCTGAAAGGATGGCAACGACATTAGCGCAACCCTTTGCTGATCGTCCCGTACATCTCATCCGAGGCCTGGATAACCTTCGAATTCATCTCATACGCGCGCTGGCTCGAAATGAGTTCGGTGATCTCTTTCACCGGATCGACATTCGACCCTTCGAGATAATACTGCTTGATCGTACCGAAGCCATTTGCGCCGGGTATTCCAGCAACAGGATCGCCGGATGCTGGCGTTTCACGGAAGAGGTTACCGCCCAGCTCTTCGAGGCCCGCCTCGTTCGGGAAGTCCACGACGGCGATCACGCCAATACTGGTCAACGCGACCGCATTCTCAACGCGAGCGAACACCTCACCCTGATCGTTCACGACGATTTCGGTGGTGTTCGGCGGAACCACCATATTCGGCTGCACGGCGTACCCGTCCAGCGTCACGATTTGACCGTTCGCATCCTTGTTGAAAGCACCAGCCCGCGTGTAGAGCGTTTCACCGTCAGGCCCGGTGATCTGGAACCATCCCCGGCCATTCACAGCGAGGTCGAGTGAATTGCCCGTTTTGGTCAATGCGCCCTGGATATTCAAAGTTCGAACAGCAGAGGTCCTGACGCCAAGGCCGATAGACGCCCCTTCTGGCAGCGCACTGGCTTCGGATGCGACCGCCACACCCGATCGGCGCTCCGTCTGATAGAGGAGATCGGTGAACTCAGCACGTGACCGTTTGAACGCCGTCGTATCGACATTCGCGATGTTGTTCGCAATCACGTCAACCTGCGTCTGCTGCGCGGCCATACCCGTCGCTGCGATATGTAGCGATCTCATCTCATGCGCCTCAAATCGGCATTCTCGTGAGCTCAACATACGCAGCCACGATCTTGTCCCTCACAGCTGTCGTCAGCTGCACCGTCTGCTCGGCAGCGACAACAGTCTCCACGACCTTCTGCAGCGGAACCTCTCCGGTGAGAGCGCCGACTGACAACCGCTCGGCGGACCGCAAGCTTTCGTCGACGTTCTTCATCATCTGGGAAAGAACATCGCCGAAACCGGCTTCAGATACGGACGGTGAAGGCACCGGCTGGGATCGGCCCACAGCTGGCGCCAGGTTTGCCGGCGCGACGAATGCGCTTGCCCCGAGGATCTTCATGATGGGCCCCGTAGCAAATCGAGCATTGCATTCACCGCCTCACGGGCATTCTTGATCACCTGAAGATTTGCGAGATAGCTGCGGTTTGCTTCACGAATGTCCGCCAATTCGAGCATAGGCTCCACATTGGGATACTTTACAAAGCCATTGGCATCAGCCGCAGGATGGCCCGGCTCATGTTCGATCCTGTAGGCCGATCTGTCCCGGCCGATACTGGAGACTTCGACTAGCTCTTGACCAACGAGATCATCGAACTCGGATCGAAACGAAATCGTCTTCCGCGTAAATGGATCGCCGCCCGGTATCCGCGCCGTAGAATTCGCGTTCGCGAGATTCTCGGCAACAACTCGCAAGCGCTCTGATTGCGCTTGAAGTCCGCTTTGAGCAATACGGGAGGCTGCGATCAGGGGATCCACATCAGCCTCTCGTCGAAAGTGAGATGAGCCGATTGAACGCCTTCATCAGACCGGCATTCAAGTTCTGCTCGCGCGAAGTACTGCCTAACTTCGATAGCTCACGGTCCAGGCTGATGTTATTGCCAGAGTGGTACTCCTGACGACCCGCATCGAAAGTCGATGAAACTTGAGTATTGGTGGACCGTTCGAGACTGAAGTGCTCCGGGCGAGTGGCCGCCAGGCCGGGTGCGAACTGCGCCGATTCAATTGAAAACTTCTCAACGTCACGGGCTTTGTATCCGGGCGTATTCACATTGGCGATATTCGTAGCGACGACGGTGCGCCGGACCGAAGCCCACTCCGCGTGCCTGGAGGCGACGTTGAAAAAATTGAGAGGCGACATCCTGGCTCATCCAGCTGATTCTCTGAACCAAGATTGAGCGTCTAGACTTGCGTCGGCCTTGCTGAGCGGCCTCTGCTCACAAAGGATTTGTCTCGGTTCCGCCGCTCTGGCATCGGCATCTTCCGAGCCGCCTTTTCCAACGCATGTCGAAGAAGCTGCGTTTCATTTGTCACGGTGAGTTCGGGTGGGAAGCTCAGATACTGCAGCTCGATACCGGCGCTAAAGGCGCCCAGTTGCAATGTGAATGCTGCAATCACGCCCTCGGACACGAACGTAAGAACTAATCTCAGCTGCGGCAGCGCGCGCCACTTCAGATCCGCTTCACCCACCTCGCTACAGCGAAGCGTCCCCTCCTTAAAGTAAAGCTCGCTCGAGGCCTCCACGACGCTAATCAAATTTCCAATTCTGCCACTGGAGATGTGCCGCACCAGCAGCTCGAGCTCCAAAGACCGCAATTCCTCGGCGACGGGCCGGACGTACACTCCTATTAAACGCTCCCTCTCGCTTTGCTCGGCACAGGAAAACGCCAACATTAGACCTCCAACGATTTTAGAATCTGACGATTTCCGAGTTTGCGCAGCGTGAGCATCACATTGGCCACTGCGGCGAAGAATTCGCGCGGAATAGGCTGATTGACTTCTGCGGCCGCGTAGAGAGACCTGGCGAGCGCCCTGTCCTCTATGACGGGGATTTCCTTTTCCACCGCAACCCTGCGAATTTGAAGAGCGAGAAGGTCCTGACCCTTCGCAACCACGATCGGAGCACCTCCTTCCGACCGCACATAGCGCAACGCGACCGCGTAATGCGTGGGGTTGGTGACGACGAGAGTGGCGCGCGGAACGTTCAGGATCGTCATCTGCCGCATCCGGTTGCGAGCTGTAGCCCGACGCTGCCGAATCCGCGCCTGATCACCTTCACTCTGCTTGGTCTCGTCAAGCACTTCTTGCCGGGTCATACGGATGCGCCGCTGCCACGAAACGCGACTGAACACAAGGTCGATAGCCGCAAGCACCGACACGCCCACGCACACGGGTACCAACACCTTCATGTAAGCTTCGATCATGATGGCAGGCAGTGCTTGTGCGGGCGTATCCACCGAGCGCAGCAGGCTCTCGTCAGGTGTCAGGAGATAGAGCACGGCGACGGCTCCGAGAAAGCCGAGCTTACCGATGCCCTTCATGAGTTCGACAAATCCGAGGACACTGGCCAAACGTTTCCAACCCGCGGAAATGGAAATGCGCGACGCCTTGGGCGAAACACGCTTCCACGAGAGTCGTACGGGAGTCTGCACTACCTGAAATGCAACACCCGAAAGCAGGAATAGAAGCGCAAAGGGCAAAATAAGTGGCCCGATTTCCGAAGCAAGCGCCCGCATAAGCATCGAAACGTCGGCGGCATTCTCCAGCTTGAACTCTCCAGGCCTCTCGATGAAAGCCGTCAGCACACCAGAGACTTGAGTGGTCGCACCGAGCGCCATCCACCCCCCCGTTGCGACTAGTGCGAAAACAAAGCCGACGTGGGTGAGCTCACGTGAAATGGGTGTATTGCCCTCGTCCAGCGCGTCTTCGCGACGTTTCTCGGTTGCCTCCTCTGTTTTGCTGTCTTTGTCGGGTGTCTCCGCCATCAGCCGGGCCGATCGGTCGGTTCGCCAGGAATTTCAATCGTTCCCGCGGAAAGAAGAGACAACACCGTATCCACAACGCTCTGGCGTGCAGCGACGGCAGCCTTCTGGCTGACCGCAGCCCCGTTCTGCATCTCCGATTCGGCCATACGGCGCGTTCGCGCCGACATGACGCTCATGACGGCGCCCTTGAGGCCAGGGTCCGCGCCACTGAGCGCAACGACGATCTGCTCGACGGGCACTTGCTCGACGATAATGGTGAGGGCGCCAGGCGCAAACTTGATCAAATCCTCGAACCTGAACAGCATACGCTCGACGACCTTGGCGTCTGCTGGACGATACGCCTGCAATCGCCTCATGACATCACCCGCGCGTGTGCGGTCGAGCCGATTGATTACGGAAGCGAGTCCTGCGTGCATTTGACCGCCATTGCTGGCGTTTTGCTTCAGAAACTCCTCCGCCAAAACTTCCTCGATAGCCCGTACAATGACACCGGGCGGGCTCGTGATAGAGAGCATCCGCGTCATCAGATTAGCGCAGAGATCGACATCGACGTGTTCGAGCAGCTCGGCATTTCGCTCCGAGTCGAGCCGCGAAAGAATGAAGGCCGCGACTTGCGGGTGCTGAGCGATGATGAAGGCTCTCAGCTCTTCTATCGGAAGAGCACCGATGACGGGCCAAGGATCGTCATGAACCAACTGCTGCGGCGCCCCGGCCATAGCTGCTGCCGCCGTGTCCGCCCCGATGGCCTCGCTGATGAGTTCGCGCACCTCCGCCGCAGTCCCGACGAACTTCAGCCCATTGCTGTAATTGTCTTCGAAATTCGTTATCACCGAAGATAGCAGCGCCGCGTCGATGACGCCGAGCCGCTCCGCACCTTGCGATATCGACCTGACCTCATCGGGATTGAGCAGCTTCAAAAGCTCGATCGATTTACTGCGATCAGCCGCAAGAAGCACGATAGCAGCCTTCGTCGCACCGTCCATTTGGATGTCTCGCGAGAGTGACAGTTTCACCGTCTTGCAGCGGGAGCGGCAGCAAATGATCCCCCAGCCCCAACGACTTCCGTCAACGATATGCCGAGCTGCAACGTCTCCTTATCGACAATGACGAGAACCCCGCGCGCAAGCACCTGACCGTTGACGACGACGTCCACGGGTTCACCCACCCGACGGTTGAGCGAGATCGTCTCACCTGTTCGTAGAGACTTCAGATCCGAAACTGGTAGCGTAGCTGACCCGACGACCACCTTCATGGTCACGGGAATCCTCATGATCGTCTGGATGTCCAGCGACCTAGAGATGCCCCCGTCCTTCCCTTCCACAGTCTTGTCGCGCTGCACCGGCGTGCTCAATGTCACCAGCGCATCATCCGCCGCAGCGGAAAGCTCGGATGCAAATTCCGTCAAGGACGGTTCGGAATAGCCCTTTTCCGCATTACTTGATGTCATGTCGTGCGCCTCGCTCTGACAGCATTGTCCGTTTTGATCGACGTGCCTCACACGCCAAATGACGCCTCGTCCAGCCCGGATGGCCCAGGCTTGATCGCAACTTGAACCTCGACGCAAAGCTGGTCATCGACCTTGCCAAGCCTTCCTGTAAAAAGTGGAATGTCGTCGGAGACAAAGCGGACAGGGCTTTCGGTAGTCGCCTGCAGTTGCAAGACGCGGCCCGCGGTCCAGCTCAGCAGTTCCTGCAATTCGACGAGTTCCGTCGTAAGCACAGCATCAATGCTGATAGACACGTTGGAGAAGCGATAATCCAATTCTTCGGGCGAATTTTTATCTTCAATCTCTTTTTGAGTAACGCTGTCAGAATGCTCCAGTGAAGCTGTTGCACGAGACCACTCGACGGCCAGAGCTTCGGAAACAAAAAGGCAGATGGAAAACTTGGC
>ERZ1066138.28-NODE-28-length-46117-cov-8.173353_pt1 | contig 46117 bp, 43 predicted proteins | sample MGYA00382785_ERZ1066138 | MGnify/ENA primary metagenome ERZ1066138 (study PRJEB33369, sample SAMEA5778368) | biofilm metagenome | biome: Industrial cooling water; feature: Water cooling tower basin; material: Biofilm | place: United Arab Emirates | collected... | reverse complement strand
ACGAATGCCCGTGCCGGCGGTCATCCGCTGGACGTCGCCTGGGCGGATCAGCGAACCGGTGCCAAGGCTGTCTTTGTGTTCGAGGGCGCCGTCGAGAACATAGGTCACGATTTCCATGTCGCTGTGGGGATGGGCGGGGAAACCGCCGCCGCCCGCGACGCGATCGTCATTGATGACGCGCAGCGGACCGAATCCCATGTGGTTGGGATCGTGATACTGGCCGAACGAAAAGGTGTGGCGGCTATCAAGCCAGCCAAAATTGGCGTGGCCGCGTTCGCCGCTGCGCCGAATGGCGATATCTTGCCCGGTTACGGGCGTTTCGGGCCGATACACCGATGTGGCCGAGGTCGTCATCGATTGGGCTCCTCTTGATAAAGTCAGACACTCGGGGTGGGTCTGACGTTTGGGTCCCCCTCATTTAAGACTTGCAGCTTTTGTCTCCAATGCTGTCAGTTTGGCCCAGACTGCATCCCAATTGGATACAATCGCGATGGACAAGCTGGAAGCGATGACCGCCTTCGTCAAAGTCGTGGCGCTGGGTAGCTACGCGGAGGCGGGCAGGGCGTTGGGAACGACACGGTCGGCCGTGAGCAAAGCAGTGATGGAGTTAGAGCATCAACTCGGTGTGCGGCTTCTAGACCGGACGACGCGGCGGGTTGGCGCAACCGAAGCGGGCCTTGCCTATTACGACCGCTGTCTCGACGTGCTGGCGAGGATCGAAGAAACGGAACTGCAAATCGCGCGACTGCACCACGAGCCCAAAGGCGTGCTGCGGGTCAATGCGCCGGTATCGTTCGGCGCACTTTATCTCGGGCGCGCCGTTGCCGACTTCATGGCTGCTTATCCCGAACTGAAGATAGAGCTGACGCTCAACGACCGGTTCATCGATCCAATCGAAGAGGGGGTCGACGTCACCATCCGGATTGCCGCGCTCGGCGATTCTAGTCTTGTGGCGCGCAAACTGGCGACGGCGCGCGTTGCGCTTGCCGCTGCACCGGCCTACATCGCTCAGCATGGCAACCCGAATTCACTCATCGAGCTCTCGCGCCATAAGTGCCTCGCCTATGGACATTCGACATTGCTTGCGAAATGGCAACTTCAGAGCGACGGGGCCATGGTCAGCGTGCCGATCGCGTCGTCGATGTGCTGCAACAACGGCGATGTGCTGCGCGCTGCGGCCCTTACCGGTCATGGCATCGTCAATCTGCCGACATTCCTCATCGGGCCTGACATAGCGGCGGGGCGGCTTGTTCGCGTTCTGCCAAAGAACTCACCGGCGCCGCTCGGCATTCATGCGCTTTATGCGCCAAATAAGTTTCTTGCCGCAAAAATCCGCGTTTTCATTGACTTTCTGGCGCAGTGCTTCGGCGGAACGCCCGAGTGGGATCGGGCCGGTCAAGCCTCCGCCCCGTGAATGTCGGAATCGATCTTCAGGGCGATGCGGGCGGCTCCCCTGGGGACCGTTGGACGTATCCAGCCGCCGCGTATGGCGGACGCGTTTGCGGTATGCCCCCGGCAAAAGGTGGACGGCTCTTAGCGTGCGATGTCCAATCTAAACTAACTTGCGACGGGCCCGTTTGCGGCCCGGCGGGGAGTGTGGCAACACAGTCCCAGGGAGCGCGGCTTTCAGAACCGGGCCCCGGACCGGGAGACGGCAATTGGCAGGCGCATCTTCAGCGAGGAGCGCGAGTGGTGTTCGCTGCGCGTCCAGCGCGAGCGGGAACCTCGCTGAACTGATCGCGCAGTTGACGTCCGGACTTGGCGACGGCGCCTTCCAGCACATCATTGTCTATTTCTCTCCGGACTACGACGCCGAAGCGCTGGTTGCGGCATTGACGGCGGCGTTTCCGGACACCCCAATTTCCGGGTGTTCGACATCAGGCGCCATTACGCCGGGCGGAATGCTGGACGAAGGCGTATTGTTGATCGCTTTTCCGCAGACCGGGTTCACCATCCATTCGGGCGTCATCGAGAACGTCTCAGAGTTCGGCGTGGAACGCGCGACCGAATTGGCACGGCGGTTGAAGAACCGGCTTGCGATGGGGGACGGCGAGCGCCGCGGGCCCGCTTTCGCAATGATCCTCGTCGATGGGACATCGCATACGGAAGAATCAATCGTGGCGGCGGTGCATTGGGCCATCGAGCATGTGCCGCTGGTCGGCGGTTCGGCGGGAGACGGCCTCACGTTCCAGGGCGCGGTCGTGGTGCATGAGGGGCGCGTGATGGCTGACGCCGCCGTTTTGCTCGTCATCGAGACTGAAATTCCCTTTCGCGTTTTCAAGACACAGAACTTCGAGCCGACGCCCATCAAGCTTGTGGTGACGGCAGCGGATACGGAACGGCGGGTGGTGAAGGAGCTGAACGCGGAACCAGCGGCGCGGGAATATGCGGCTGCCATCGGATTGCTGCCCGACGATCTTGGGCCATTCAGCTTCGCATCCTATCCGCTCGTGGTGAAAGTCGGCGGCAATTACTACTGCCGATCCATCCGCAACATGAACGAAGATGGTTCGCTCTCGTTCTTTTGTGCCATCGACGAGGGCCTCGTCTTCACGGTAGCACGTCCGCAAGACATGCTGCGCGCAACGCAGGAAGCGCTCGACGAGATCGGCCAGGAGATGGGTGGTATCGATCTCGTGATCGGATTCGACTGTGTCTTGCGGCGTCTGGATGCGGAGAACCGGCAGATTCGCCACCAAATGGATGAAATGTACCGGCGCTACGGTGTCGTGGGATTTCATTCCTACGGTGAGCAGTTCAACGCGATGCATCTCAATCAAACATTGACGGGCATCGCGTTCGGGAAGGACACAGGCCGCGCGAGATGAAAAGCGACGAGGTCAGTTATCCAATTCCACCCCGGCACGATGGGCCGGGCAGCGAACTTGAGCGAAGGCTCGATAAGCTCGCGCGCATCAATGCCGCCTTGATGCAACGCGTCGAACGGTCGATGGATCAGCAGGCGAACGCCTACTCCTTGTTTCAAACCGCAATCGGACTGGAGGGGCAAGTCCGGCTGAGGACCGATCAGTTGAAGTCCGCACTCGACCGTCTTGAACAGGTCAATAGCGAACTGATGCTGGCGCGCGACCTGGCGGAGCGGGCCAATCGCTTTAAAACGCGATTCTTTACAGCCGTCGGACACGATCTTTTGCAGCCGCTGCATGCGGCACGGCTCACGCTATCCGCCATGCTCGACGGCGAGGCCGACAGCGAACAGCAAAGGCTTGGCGGGCAGGTTGATCATTCGCTTTCGACCATCGAAGAGCTGTTGAAGACCATTCTCGATCTGTCGAAACTCGAAGCAGGGGTGACGGAACCGCAAATCCGCTTGATCGATCTCGATGGCCTCTTTGGCGATGTCGTTTCGGACCTCGCGCCCATCGCGCGAGCGAAGGGATTGAAGATCGGCCATACCGCAACCCGTCTGATGGTTTGCTCCGACCCCCTCATGCTCCGGCGCATCGTCCAAAACCTAGTCGCCAACGCCGTGCACTACACCGACAGCGGCCGTATTCAGCTTCTGGCCCGGCGGCGCGGACAGCGAGTGCGTTTGGAGGTCTGGGATACGGGTCCGGGTATTCCGCCGGCCGAGCGTGACCGGATCTTCGAGGAATTCCAGCGGGGCACCGCATCGGAAACGGCGCGCGTCGGAGGCTTCGGACTCGGCTTGTCGATCGTGCAGCGAATGGCGGAGGCGCTCGATCACGAGCTTGGCCTCCGTTCGCGGGTGGGCCACGGGTCCTGCTTCACGGTGACGGCGCCGTTCGCGACCATGCGCGACGCGAACACGCCGGTCGAGCCGAATACCATTCCGGGCTACGGCCTGCCGGTTTCGCATGTCCTGGTTATCGACAACGAACCGACCGTCGTCGAGGCCATGCGGGCTCTACTCAGCCGATGGGGCTGTCAGGTGAGGACCGCGTCGTCAGCGGAAGAAGCCGCGGCGCTTTTTGCCGGGACGCCGGACTATACGCCCGATATCATTCTGGCCGATTATCATTTGAATCGCGGTCAGACGGGCGTCGCCGTCGTTGCCGACATCCGGCGGCGGCTCGGTGTGGGTGTGCCGGCGATCGTCATTTCCGCGGACCGGTCGCTGACGTCAGCCAATCTGGCGGCGGCCGGGCAGTTCGAGCTACTGCGCAAGCCTGTCAAGCCGGCCGAACTGCGTGCCCTCATGCGGCACGTCGTTGTCAACTCCGGTGCGTGACACCGTCAGTGGCTGCCGGTGAGCTTGTCGAAATCGATGCGGCTGACCTCAATGACCGCCTGCGTGCGGGAAGCGACATCGAGTTTGCGCAGGATCTCGGAGACGTGCGCTTTGACGGTGGTTTCCCCGACGCCCAACTCATGGGCGATCTGCTTGTTCAGCAGGCCCTGGCGCAACATGCTCAATACGCGAAGTTGCTGTGGTGTCAGCGATGACAGGCGGGCGCCGATATCCGTATGCCCATCTGTGTCGCGGGGCGGGGGCTGATACGACTTCGGCAAAGTCAGGTTGCCGAGCATCACCGACTGAATGGCTTCGGCGAGTTCCGGTTTGCGCGCCGACTTCGGAATGAAGCCGGCGGCTCCGAGGGTCACCGCTTCGTGGATGATGCGGCTGTCTTCCAGCGCCGACACGATGACGATCGGCTGCTTCGGGTCGAGGCTGCGAAGTTCGAGAAAGCCTTCGAAGCCCGCCACGCCGGGCATGGAGAGATCAAGAAGGACCAGATCGAACCTCTCGCCGCGGCCGATCATTTCCTTGGCAGCGTCAATCGAGGACGCTTCCTTGATGGCGGCATCAGGATGGCTCGACTTGATTGCCAAGGTGAGTGCGTCACGGAACAGCGGGTGGTCGTCGACCACCAAGAAGTTCGCTTCCATCTTTTCCAGTCCTCAGGACCTTCGGCCGCCCTGTTTTGGGGAAGCTTCTCGGCTGTGGGTGGTCTACGTGAGCCGGAGGCGTGTGTCAAAAAAGATGCACAGTCCGGCGCGATGTTGGGCACACCGCTGGAGACGAGAGGCCAGCGGGAGGGCTGAAGCGCGAAATACGCGTTAATCCCGAGGCCTGTAGGCGTCAATTTAAGGCGTCTGTTCAAACGGTTGCTCCCGACGGCGAAGTGGTCAGCCGCTTGGAAAGCAAATTGGCGTCCTCTATAGTGACGCCGCGCGGGAGAGGGGTCCGCGCGAACTTACCGGTGTCGCGTTGTTGTCGATCGAGCAGCGTTCCAACGGTGAGACGTCTGGCTTGCCGTTGGCGTGTGCAGCCGCGGCCGCGCCGGTGATCCGAGTTGGGGAGCAGCGTTTTCATGAGATGTAATCCTTGGCGGTGGCTCTGGGGCCTCTTGCTGATCGCTCCGCTGAGTTGGATCGTTCTCAATCTGCATCAGACCGAAATCGAGAACGATCTGCGGGTGCGCACAACCGAGGCGCTTGAGCGCGGCGGGCTGGGATGGGCGGCGACGTCGTTTTCAGGTCGCGACGCTGTTTTGAGCGGACTTGCTTCGGAGGAAGGCGATCCGTCGAAGGCATCGGATCTCGTGCGCCGCGTTTGGGGCGTGCGCGTCGTCGACACGAGAACCGACCTCGTCAAAAAAGTTGAGAAATTCACCTGGTCGGCCACGCGGGACGGCAGCGTTGTGCGGCTATCCGGCTTTATCCCCGGAGAGCCTTCACGCAAGGCCGTTCTGCAGGCCGTCCGCGCAACGCTGCCCAGGGCCAGGGTTGAAGACAATATGAAGGTTGCTCGTGGCGGGCCGGCGCGGGACGTGTTCATCAACGGCGCCGGGTTCGGCCTGAAACAGCTTGCCGCGTTGAAGGACGGGGTCGTCGAACTCGCGGACACGCAATTCTCGATTTCGGGCGTTGCGCCCGATCAGGCGAGCCTCAAATCGGTCCGGTCCGGACTGAAGGCCATGCCCCGCGGCATCACGCTGGCGAAAGAGGCTGTAACCGGTCCGATCGTCGAAAATTATACTTGGGGCGCGGTATCGACGGCGTCGCAGGTCGCATTGTCGGGATACGCGCCGTCTGAGGCGATCCGCGATCAACTGTTTCAGAAGGCCAAGGGGCTGTTTGCAAATCGCGCCATCGTGGATCGCGTGGAGATCGCCGACGGTGCACCGGCAGGTTTTGCCGCGGCCGTGGCTGCGGGTCTCGATCAGTTGCAGCGTTTGACGTCGGGCGAATTTGCACTCTCCAACCGTTCGGCCACGCTTAAGGGCGAGGCGGGGGATAAATCGACGGCCGATGCGGTGACAAAAGCGTTTGCCGGATCGGTCAAGGCTCCGTTCAAGGCGCAGGCGACGATCACAGCCCCGGAGCCGCCTCCTCCTCCGCCGCCGGCCGCTGAGCCCGAGCCAGAACCTGCGCCGGAGCCGGTGGCCGAGGTTGCGCCGGTGCCTGCGCAAACACCGGATGCCTATACGACCGCGGCGAAGCTTGAGCGCGGGCAGATCGAACTGACGGGCGGCGTTCCGAATGAAGATGAGCGCATCGCTGTCGTCGCGGCCACGCGGGGCCGGTTTCCGGATCTGTCGGTAAGGGACAGTCTCGACGTGCGGACGGGCGCCAGCGATGGCTGGCGGGCATGTCTTCTGGCGGGCCTCAGCGGGCTGGGCAGGTTGACCACCGGCGATCTCATGATGCGTGACTTGTCCGTCACCTTGAAGGGCGTCACGGATGACGACGATGTCGCCAAGACAATTGCCGCGGACGTGAGAAATACCGCGAGCGCGCGATGCCTCACGGCCGTCGACGTCACGAGCACCGGTGAGAAGCAGGCCGAGGCCCGCCGGCGCGCGGCTGAGGAAGCCCGTCTCGTGGAAGAGGCCCGGCGGAAGGAAGAGGAACAACAACGGCTGGCAGCCGAACTCGAGGCCAAGCGGAAGGCGGAGCAGGAAGCGGCGGCAAAGGCTGCGGCGGATGCCCGGCTCGCCGCAGCTAAGGCCGAAGAGGATGCGCGGAGTGCTGCAAAGCGCGCAGCAGCCGACACGTGCGAGCGGCTGATCAGCGATACGGTGGCACAAGGCGTGATCAACTTCAAACGCGCGGACTGGACGCTGGATGCTTCTAGCAAACCGACGCTCGATAAACTGGCAACGATCGTGAATGAATGTCCGGCGTTTCAGATCAGCATTGAAGGACACACGGATTCGGAGGGTATTCCGGAGCGCAACAACCCGCTCTCGGAGCGCCGTGCCAAGGCAGTTAGCGACTACCTGGCGGGCGCCGGTGTCGATGCGGCGCGACTTTCAACGATTGGCTTTGGCGCGGAACGGCCGATCGCCGACAACGAAACTGCGGAAGGCCGGGCGAAGAACCGCCGGATCGAATTCAAAGTGATCGTGGAGAGATAGGCACGGCGTCCGATGACGGGCACGGGCCGGGGAGCGGCACATGGATTATCTGCTGATCAAACTGATCTGGTACGTCGCCGGCGCGTTCGCGTTCGGTGTATTCGCGGGATGGGTGTCGTGTGGCGAGCCTGAGGAATGACGGCGCGCCGACTGTTCAGCGCCGAGGCTCGATGGAGTAGAATCTGATGATCACGCTCGCCCTGCAAACATTCCTGCTGCTGCTTGCGGCTTATCTGGCCGGGTGCATGGTGGGCTGCATACTGCGCCGCGCTATGTATGTGCCGCAGCCTGCTGTGGCGGTTCCTGCCGAAGTGCCTGCGGTTGCGCCGCTGCCGCCTACGCGGCGCGTGCCGACACCTGAATCGGCGCGGTTCCAGACCGCTTTGACCGGCAAGGCACCCGCGCCGCAACCGGTGGCACCGCCAGGTGAACCCGTCGTGGAAGTGCGGCCGCGTCCGGCGCCGGAGCCGGAACGGTATTCCGGCAGCAATGGCACCGCCGATATCGAGATCGTGAAGGCCAGGGTCGAGCCCGGTCCAGAGCCGATAGTCGAAGCGCCTGAGCGGCAAGCGGAACCGATGCAGGAGATCGAGGTGCCGCAACCGGTCATTGAACAATATTCCGCGCCGCCGGTGGAAGCGGCTGCCGAGCCCGATCCGCCGCCACCTCCTCCTCCGCCGCCGCCGCCGCCAAGTGGCGCGGCACAGATGGCGAGTTATGCCGCTGTCGCGGCGGCTGCGGCTGCCGCACGTGCGGTTTCCGAGGCCGAAGCCGCTGCCCGGGTGGCCGAGACCGCGCCGGAGCCGGAGGACACGGACGTTGCGGAACAGCCGATCGAACCGGGAGCAACACTCGGCGACGTTTCCGTGGAGGAAGCCGAACCCGTTTTTGTGGCTGAGGACGCTGCAATTGCAGAGCCAATTGAGCCTGCCGTCGTGCAGCCAATCGTCGCCGATGACTTGAAGCGAATCCGCAGCATCGACCGGGTTTTGGAAGAGCGGCTGAACGGCTTCGGCGTGCGCAGGTATCATGAAATCGCAGCTTGGACGTCGGAGGATGTGGCGCGGGTGAGCCAAGCTCTCGGACTGATCGGACGCATCGAACAGGAAAACTGGATCGAGCAGGCCCACATTCTCGCCAGGGGGTCGGAAACCGACTTTTCGCGACGGCAGCGCGTAACGGCAGCGTCGAGCGCGGCGGGTATAACGGCTGCGGCAGCAAGTGCGGCTGCCAGTGCGACGGCACAGAAGAGCGCCGGTCCTGATCGGTTGACCCGCATTATCGGGATCGATCCGGCAACTGAGCAGCGCCTATTTGAAATGGGGGTCTCGCACTATTCGGAAATCGCGCACTGGACGTCTGTGGATGTCGAGCGGGTGGAGGCGGCGCTGCAACGGCCGGGCCGCGTCGGGCTCGACAACTGGATCGAACAGGCGCGCGTTCTGGCGCGGTACGCCGGGCAATCGACGGATGCGCGCCCCGTTCGGCTGGCCGATGCAATCCGGGAAAATCGAGAGCCAAAAGCGGCTGACACGGCGGCCGTGCGCCCGGACGTCGCCGGACTGCGATCCGTACGGTCGCAGGCTTTGCGCGGCGAAGGTCCGGCGCCTGGCGATCGCGTGGATGACCTGAAGCGCATTCGCGGGGTCGGTGTTCTAATCGAGAAGCGGTTGAACGGGATGGGCATCACCTCCTACGAGCAGATTGCGAACTGGACGAAGGCGGATATCGACAGCGTCAGCACGCAGCTCGACTTCAGGGGAAGGATTGAGCGCGAGAACTGGATTGAGCAGGCACGCATCCTGGCGTCGGGGGGGCAGACGGAATTTTCGCGGCGGGTCGATCGCGGGGAAGTCGAGACCAGCAAGGAGAGCTGAATTCAGCTCTGATCGGTCCGCTCGAGAAAGCGGCGGATTTCCGAAGTCGAGGCCTTGTCGCGCAACCACGGTGCGTGGCCTTGGCCGGCAATGGCGAGTTCGGTCAAGTCGGGATGACGCCGGCGCATGGCTTCGACCGTCGCTTGCGACAACAGGTCGGAATTGAGGCCGCGAATGACCATGACGGGCATATGCTTCAGGGCGTCGAACTGGGCCCACAGCGGTGGAATGGGACCATCGATTGACGAAAACGCCTGGCCAAGTTTTGCATCGTAACCAGGTGCGGGGCGGCCCTGGCGATCGTTGAAAAGTTGGCGGGCGATCGGTTCCCATTCGCTTTCGGGAACAGCAGTAAACGCCGTGCCATTCATGTCCCGAACCAATGCGGCAGCTTCCTTCCAGTCGCGCGGCAAGGGCGTACGGCCCACATATGATGCGATGCGCGAAAGTCCATCCCGCTCGATGACGGGACCGATGTCGTTCAAGATCACGGGCCCAAGGAACCCGGGTTGAGCGGCGGCCATCACCATCGCAATGAGCCCGCCGCGCGAGGTGCCGAGAATCGCCGCGCCTGCGAGGCCGCGGGCGATCATAAAATCGACGGCGTCCTGCATTTCAGCCGGCACCGTGTAGTTGCGCCAATCGGAATCGTAATCCGAATGACCGCGACCGCGGCTATCGAGTGTGTAGACATCGCGTGCGCGCGGCCCGTGGGATAGATTGATCGCAATTTCATGGAAGTCGCGAGAGTTGCGCGTCAGGCCGGCGAGGCAGAGCAGCGGGCGCGTGCGGCCGCGCGCATCCTCCGGCGAAGGGTGGCGGGCGCGATAGCGGCGCGCATAGAGCTTCAGACCATTGCGTTGAATGAACGGAATTTCGTCGAAGCTCTGCAGCGCCGCCGTCATGATGCGTCTCCCCCGCCCACCTATGATCCGCGCAATTCGCCCTCGCGCAGCGTATTAGCCCCCGGAAGCCGCTTCTTCTTCATCGGCGGACGATCCGGCCGGCGGGGCAACCGGCTTGCCCGCAATGCGAGCCCTTTCCAAATCTTTTTCGAGCCGCACGGCCGATTCTTCTTCGCCCAGGCGGGCGCGATACACCTGCACATTTGCGAGTACCTTGGCAACATACTCGCGGGTTTCCTGGATCGGAATGCGTTCGATCCAGTCGATGGGATCGATCGCCGTGTCGCGCGGATCGCCGAACTCGCGAATCCATTGACGCGCGCGGCCAGGGCCGGCGTTGTAACCGGCCAGCGTCAAAACGTAAGACCCGGTGAAATCCTGCATGCGATCACCGATGTAGGCTGAACCCATCATCGTGTTGTAGGCCGGGTCCGACAGGAGCCGCTTGATATCGCATTTGATCTTGTAGTCCTGGCAGACGTGCTTGGCGGTGACGGTCATCACCTGCAAGAGCCCTTTTGCCCCCGCGCCCGAAACGGTGAGCGTATTGAATTCCGTCTCCTGACGGGCGACGCCGAGCAGAAACGCGGTTTCGGGCGGCTTCCTGAGCGGCGCGTAAGCGGGGAAGGGGTGCACGGGATAGCCGTAGTAGAAAAGGTTCTTGCGGTCGGCGATGCCGGCCTTGGCGGTGCGGACGGCCGATTGCGTGTCGCCAATGGCTTCGGCGAGATGGGCAATCATCGCAAGTTCAGCTTCACTTTTCAGATGAAAGCGCAACTGCACCAGGAAGACACGGCTGATTGAGCGATCGAGCTTTGCCTGCTGGGCCACGATGACAGCTTTGGCCGCATCGAGATCATTGAATCTGGTCGTCTCATCGGGCGATGGCCCGGCCGGCGGAACAATTTTGAAGTTCTGTTGGCCCGGTTCCAATTTCTGCAGCGCTAGAAGTCCGTGGAACGTGTCGCGGTCGCGGGCGGCTTCGGTGTACGCGGCAGTCGCCGCTGCTTTGTCCTTCAGCGCTTCTGCGGTGCGGCCAACCCAGTAGTTGGCCTTGGCGCGGCTCAAGGGGCCATCGGCTGCCTTCTGCATGACGGCGAAGTGTTGCTTCGCTTTCGCCGGGTCCTTCAGATAACGAAGCGCCAGCCAACCGGCCATGAATGACTGGTCTTTCAGCGGATTGACGGTGAGTGGTCCTGCTTCGCTGACGATATCATAGGCGAGTTTGGGCTTGCCCTTGCGCAGCGATGCGTAGGCGAGCGTTCGCCGCTCAGTCCACCATTCGTCGTTGTTGTTGACCACGCCCGGTTCGGTCGGGACGGTCAACATGAGCTTGGCGGCGGCGTCGATGTTGTCGGCGCGGCGCAGCGCCTGAATTTTGTGAAACGCGAAGCCCCAGTCGGCGCCGTCGATGGCGGGGGCGGCCTGGATTGCTCCGAGGGCGCCTTTCTGCTGCATGAAGACAGCTAGCCGCGCTTCGGCCCGTTTGCGTTCAGCCTCGGGCATCAGGGCGATGACCCGCCTGGCGACAGCGGCGCGGCTGTTGCGATCGTCTTTCCAGCGGACGTCATCGATGATGAGCCGGTCGAGCCGCGCCTTGTGATCGGCAAGTGTGAGCATAGAGCCGAAGCGGTCGAGAAATGGCTTCTCGAATTTGGCGGCAAGCGACAACTCGCGCCAGGTCTTTGCTGCATACTTTCGCGCTTCGCCGGTATTACCTTCGGCGAGATAGGACGATGCGAGTGCCGCGAAGCCGGCACCGTGGTCGGGTCCGCCATCGGCAAAGGCGGAGCGAATGGCCGGTGAGCTTCCGCCACCCGTGAAGAGCGTCTCTTCGTAACGCTGGGTCAGCAGCCGCCTCTCTGGCCATGCGGGATTTTTGTCGAGGAAGCCGCGGTAGTCCGCAGCCGACCCGAAGCCGCTGCGCAACCGGTGCCAGGTGGCGAGTTTCACCGCGACCGGATCGGCGATCCGCCCGCGATGCCGGTCTCCTTCCTCCGGCTTGCCCGACGAATAAGCGTTCACGGCGTCGCGCAGCGCGGCGGCATCGTCCTCAGAAACCTTCGTGGCGAGAAGTGGCGCGATGGCGCGATCGTAGAGGGCCTTGTGCTGACTTTCAGCTTTTCCCGGCTGATGGGGGCTGGGCAACATCGGGCGTTCCACGGCGGCCGTCTTGGTAGCGTTGGCTTGTGGAGCAGGCTCAGCGATTGCCGGCGTCAGGACTACGCACATGGCTGTTCCACAGGCAGCGCCGAACCACGCAAGCCGATGCAACATCTTGATTGAAAAGAGCAATGCGGGACCTTTCTTGTCGCGGAGCGGGTGGCCGAAGCCGCCGTTCCTGTCGCCTTGCGGCGGCCGTTGTGACCGCCTAATGTCGCGCCATTCAACCCGGCAGCCCACTTAGAGCCGCGGTTTCTCGTTGTCAGGCAACGTAACAACCGGGTAGGCGCTCTTCAAGGCGAAGGCGGCCTCCGGCTGACGTTTCCAGAGTTTCGGGCCCGTTCCAGAAATCACCGTCCAGGTCATCACTTGGACACGACGCACGACAGGATGCAGGCATGTTCAAGGGGTCGCTGACGGCGCTCATCACGCCGTTCAAGAACGGCAAGCTGGATGAAGAGGCGCTGGCACGTTTTGTTGATTGGCAGATAACGGAAGGCACGCACGGCCTTGTGCCGACCGGAACGACGGGCGAGAGCCCGACGCTCGACTACGACGAGCACAAGCGGGTCGTGGAAATCACGATCGAGGCGGCGCGGGGCCGCGTGCCGGTGATGGCGGGCACGGGATCGAACTCGACCGAAGAGGCGATCGAACTTTCGACCCATGCCGAAAAGGCCGGCGCGTCCGGGTTGCTCATCGTGACGCCTTACTACAACAAGCCGACGCAGGAAGGGCTCTACCAGCACTTCAAGGCGATCAACGACGCCGTGCATATTCCCATCTTCATCTACAACATTCCGCCGCGGTCGGTGGTGGACATGTCGGTGGCGACCATGGCGCGGCTGTTCGAGTTGAAGAATATTGCCGGCGTCAAGGACGCGACAGCCAATCTGGCGCGCGTTTCGCAGCAGCGGGCTGCCATGGGGCCGGACTTTTTGCAGTTCTCCGGTGAGGACTGCACGGCGCTCGCCTTCATGGCGCACGGCGGGCACGGGTGTATTTCGGTGGTTTCGAATATTGCGCCGAGGCTGTGTGCGGACTTCCAGAACGCCTGCCTTGCCGGAGATTACAAGGCGGCGTTGGCGCTGCAGGACCGGTTGATGCCGCTGCACGACGCGATGTTCTGCGAGACCAATCCGGGACCAGTGAAATACGCGGCGTCGCGGCTGGGGCTCTGCTCGGCGGAGATGCGATTGCCCATGGTCGCGCTGACCGATAACGCTAAAAAGTGCGTCGACGATGCGATGGCGAAGGCCGGACTGTTGACCGCGGTGGCCGCCGAGTGACGCTCCGTTTCGCGCAAGGATCATAAAGCCATGGCCGCTGCCAAGGACGACGGCCGCAAGCTCGTCGCCGAAAACCGCAAAGCCCGGCACGAATTTTTTCTGACCGACACCTGGGAAGCCGGCATCATGCTGACCGGCACCGAGGTCAAATCGTTGCGCAAGGGGCAGGCGAACATCGCGGAGAGCTATGCGTCGTTCGAGGACGACGGGCTCTATCTCATCAACTCGTACATTCCGGAATACAATCAGGCGGGGCGCTTTTTTCAGCATGAGCCGCGCCGCAAAAGGCGTCTGTTGTTGCACAAGGCAGAGATGGCCAAATTGTTCCAGGCGGTGGAACGCAAGGGCATGACGATCGTGCCCGTCGAAATGTATTTCAACGCCAAAGGTCTCGCGAAATTGAAGCTCTCGCTGGCTGAGGGCAAGAAACTCACGGACAAGCGGCAGGATGCGGCCAAGCGCGACTGGCAGCGCCAGAAGGCGCGCATCATGCGCGAGAAGGGTTGATGGCGGAGTCCGCTTGGCCCTACCCGGTCCCGTACGATGATGGTGGGGCGGCGCATTTGACGTGCGGGTTGCGACTGCCGGTCATCGCACTGCCATCCACAATGGGTGGTGCGATTGATGTTTCGGCGGTCGAGGGGCGCAGCGTCGTCTTCGTCTATCCGTGGACTGGACGGCCCGGCGTCGCCGATCCGCCGAACTGGGATCACATTCCAGGCGCGCATGGATCGACGCCGCAGGCCATCGGGTTCCGCGATCTCCTGCCGAGTTTTGCGGCGCGCGGAGTGGGCGTGTTCGGCCTAAGCTCGGTATCGCCAGAATGGCAAGGCGAGTTTACGATGCGCAACGCGCTGACCTATCCGCTGCTCAGTGACGAGGCGTTGTTGTTTGCCGGCGCGATGCGCTTGCCGCGGTTTGAAACGGGCGGCATGACGTTCCTGAAGCGGCTAACTTTGCTTTGCCGCGACGGCTCGATCGAGGACGCCGTCTATCCGGTGCATCCGCCGGATCGCCATGCGGCGGACCTCCTGCAACGGCTGTGAGCCGGCTACATCACGTCGCCGACGATTTCTTCCGGCGAGTGACCGAGCTTTTCCAGACCTTCCTCGAGATAGTCCGCGAGAAGCGGCATTCCGAGGAGGTATTTCGACGTGGCGTTGGCGCGTTCGGAGCGCGCGGTGTCCATTGCTTCGGCGAATTCTTCCGGTTCATAAGTGCCGCGCCCGACCCACGCGAGCGCCACGAGAGCCGCCTGCTCGTCGTCGTTCAGCGCGGCAATAAAGCCGGCCAGTTCCTCGCTCGTGGGGTCGTCGGCGAAATCTTCGAGGATCGCGGCCGGATCCTCCTCGGCGTCGCCTTCATCCGTCGTGTCGTTCCATGCGCCGACTTTCGCGCCATACTCGCGCGCCTTGACAATGACGTGGCCGACTTTCTCCGGCGCAATGCCGAAATCTGAAACCGGTTCGGACGTAACGCGGCGTTTCATGCACGGCTCCTTAGCCTTAGCGTCGTGAAGCTATCATGCGCGATCCATTCTGCACACGTCTCGCCGGCGATCAATTTCCAGGCGGTCCGAGTTCCCGCCGGATGCCGTCGAACACGGCATGGAACATGGGCTCTGTGAGCCGGCCAGTGTTGGTGTTGTAACGAGAGCAATGAAAGCTGTCGAAGAGGATGAGGCGGGGCGAGATGACGTGGCGCGCTCCGTGGGAAAACGGATAGGCGGATTTTTTCAGGCCCAAAGCCGCGAGCGTCTGGTCGTGCGCGATGCGGCCGAGGGCGAGGAGGACCTGCAGCTTGGGGAGTGCCGTCAGACGGGCAGCGAAGAACGGGCGGCAGGTGGCAATTTCTTCCGGTGTGGGCTTGTTTTCCGGCGGCACGCAGCGGACTGCGTTCGTGATCATGCAATCGACGAGGGTGAGGCCGTCGGTGGGGCTGGCGGCGTAGGTGCCTTTGGCAAAACCGTACGACAGCAGCGTGCCATAGAGGAGTTCGCCGGCGAAATCCCCGGTGAAGGGCCGGCCCGTGCGGTTCGCGCCCTTGAGACCGGGTGCCAGCCCGACGACGAGCAGGCGTGCGGTCGCGGATCCGAAGGAAGGAACGGGGCCGTTGAACCAAGCCGGTTCAACGCAGCGATAGTGCTCGCGGAAGGCGGCCAAACGCGGACAGCGCCGGCAATCGGGCGGGGCTTCCGGGCCGAATTCGACGGAGGCGTTCGCGTTCGTGCGCGTGGAGTCGCGGGCGACCGGTGATCGAGACATGACCGGCGATTAGCACGGTTGAGCCGCCCGTGCCGAGACCCCGCCTCAGACTTCTTCCTCGGAGATGTCATAGTCTTCCAAAGGCGACCGGGAACTTCCCGTTCCGGCGCTGCTGGCGGAGGCCGTCGCGCGGCTTGCCGTGTAGGGCCGGGCTTCGCGCGCCGGGCGACTGCCGGGATCGCGGCCGACAACTGTCTCCAAATCGGCGAGGTCGATGAATTGGTCGGACTGGCGGCGCAGTTCGTCGGCGACCATGGGCTGCTGCGTTTGCAGTGTGGAGACGACGCTCACGCGCTTGCCCCGCTGCTGGAGGGCAAGGACGAGGGGGCGGAAATCACCGTCGCCGGAGAAAAGCACAATGTGATCAAGGTTATCTGCAAGTCGCATGGCATCGACGGCGAGATCGATATCCATGTTGCCCTTGATTTTACGCCGCCCGCTGGAGTCGGTGAACTCGCGCGTCGGCTTGGTGACCATCGTGTAGCCGTTGTAATCGAGCCAATCGATCAACGGGCGGATGGAGGAGTATTCCTGATCTTCGGCGAGTGCCGTGTAGTACAGAGCTCTAACCAGATGGCACTTTCCGCGGAAGTGGGTGAGAAGGCGCTTGTAGTCGATATCGAAACCGAGCGCTTTGGACGTCGCATAGAGATTTGCGCCGTCAATAAAAAGTGCCACGCGCTCGTTTTGGTAGAAATGCATGTGTTCTCGCCCCTGTCGCGCTGAGCGCGAGCTTGCTTTTTGTTGGTCGTATTGTGCTAAATCGACTACGTGCCGGACCGCTAGAAATCCGTTCAAACTGCCAGTTATGGACCGCTGCTGCCTCGCCGAAGGCTATCCTTAGCAATCACCACTCGATTTTTATATAAGCGAACCTCATTCGCAAGGCGAGCAGCTATATTCCTCCCAGGAATTAAATTCCTGCACAACCCGGCAAATACTCCGAATCCGCCACAACAAGGGAACGAGCGCTCAATTCAACGGAAAGTGCTGCCCTGCTTGCGCTTCTCGTGATCCTGTGGCATGTGAACTTCAAAGGTCGGCAGGCTCTGCGCGGCCCATTAACCATTTCCACCGGTTGTCGATCACCCCATGGTCGCAACACCTTGCCGGCGACAACGGGATCGCTCGGCGTTTGTTCCCCGCAACCCGAACTTGAGGATTGATCAAGGATGGCCCGCGTCACCGTTGAAGATTGCGTCGATAAGGTTCCGAACCGGTTCGAGCTCGTGTTGCTCGCCGCGCACCGGGCCCGCAACATCGCCAACGGCAGCCCGGTCACGATCGACCAGGAGAACGACAAGAACCCTGTTATCGCGCTGCGTGAAATCGCCGAACAGGCTATTCCGCCGGACGACATGCGCGAAGGGCTCATTCACTCGATCCAGAAAAACGTCGAAGTCGACGAGCCGGAAGCGGGGGCCGCTCCGGTGCTTGCCATCGAACGGCGCTCGCCAATACTTGGCCGTGACGATCAGTCGAGCGATACGCAGGTCGATGTGCTGACCGAGGAACAGTTGCTGCGCGGTCTGGAAAGCATGACGCCTTCCGAACCGTCCTCGACGGGCACCGGTCCGGCCAACCCGCGCGAGCGCGGGCGCTAATGCCGCGGTTCTGGGCTTAGCCGTACAACTCCTTCGCCGTCCATGACAACCGCCGCGGGCAGGCCCTATAAATGGGCTGCCGCGGCGTTCTCGTTTCCATTTCGGCCACGGCTGCCCGAGGACAGATGTGCACCCATGATGCGCCAGTACGAACTCGTCGAGCGGGTTCAAAAGTATGATCCAAAAGCCAGCGAAGCGCTTTTGAACCGCGCTTACGTCTACGCGATGAAAGCGCACGGTCATCAGAAACGTGCGTCGGGAGATCCCTATTTTTCGCATCCGCTCGAGGTCGCGGCGATCCTGACCGATCTTAAGCTCGACGACGCGACGGTCGCGACGGCGCTTCTGCATGACGTGATCGAGGACACGGATGCCACCCGGCAGGAAATCGATCAGCTGTTCGGACCGGAGATCGGCGCGCTCGTCGACGGATTGACGAAGATCAAGCGCCTTGATCTCGTGTCTAAGCAGACCGAACAGGCGGAGAATTTTCGCAAGCTGCTGGTTGCGATCTCGACCGATATTCGCGTTTTGCTCGTCAAGCTGGCCGACCGGTTGCACAACATGCGCACGCTGGAGCACATGAAACCGGAAAGCCGGCAGCGCATCTCGGAGGAAACGCTCGACATCTATGCGCCGCTGGCCGGCCGCATGGGTATGCAGGCAATCCGTGACGAACTGGAAGATCATGCATTCCGCTGGCTGCATCCGGAAGCCTACAAGGCGGTGACGGACAAACTTGCGGAGCTTCGGGCCAAGAACGAGGGACTCGTCGAGGAAATCGAAAACGCCTTGAAAACGAAACTTACCGAGGCGGGGATCGATGCCAGCGTGTCGGGGCGGGAGAAGAAGCCGTATTCGATCTGGCGCAAGATGACCAACAAGCAAATCTCGCTGGAGCAGTTGTCGGATATCTATGCGTTCCGCCTGACCGGCAAGGACATCGCGGACTGTTACCGTGTGCTGGGGGTGGCGCACACGACGTGGCGCGCGGTGCCGGGCCGGTTCAAAGATTACATTTCGACGCCCAAACAGAACAATTATCAGTCGATCCATACGACGGTCGTCGGGCCGAGGCACCAGCGAGTTGAGCTGCAAATTCGCACCCATCTGATGCATCAGGTGGCCGAATACGGCGTGGCCGCGCACGCGCTTTACAAGGATACGGCCAAAGGTGAGATCGCCGCCGGGTCGCCGACGTCACTGGACGACAAGGAGCACGGGCCATACGTCTGGCTGCGGCGCATGGTGGAGACGCTGCTGGAGGGTTCAAATCCCGAAGAGTTCCTGGAACACACGAAGCTCGAACTGTTTCAGGATCAGGTGTTCTGCTTCACACCGAAGGGACGGCTGATCGCCTTGCCGCGCGGTGCGACGCCGCTCGATTTTGCCTATGCGGTGCACACCGATGTCGGAAACGCGGCGGTTGGCGCTTACGTCAACGGACGGCATGTGCCGATCGACACACGTTTGCGCAATGGCGACGAGGTGGAAATCCGCACGTCGAAAGGTCATGTACCGCCGGCGGCTTGGGAAAGCCTGTGCGTCACCGGCCGGGCGCAAAGCGCTATCCGGCGCGCGGCGCGGGAGGCCGTGCGGCGGCAGTATGTCGAATTGGGCCGGAGGCTTGCTTCGGCAGCATTCGAGGCCGCGCGTGTCACCTATTCCGATGACGCAGTGAAGCGCGTTTTGTCGAAGTTTCCACACAAATCCCTGGACGAGTTGCTGGCAGCGGTGGCGCGCGGCGAAGTGCCCGCAGGCGACGTGCTGAAGGCTGTTTCGCCAGAGGCGGTGCAGGCGGCGGCGACGCAGAGCGTGCTAGAAAATCCGTTGAAGGGCTGGCTCGACCTGACGAAAATTTCGGGGCTTCGCGTGCGTGCGCCGGCCCACGGCGCAGCGGCCGCCCATTTCCCATCGGGGATCGCGCTCAAAGGTTTGAAAGACGACGTGCCCGTCATCTTCGAAGAAGGGGGTGCGGTTCCCGGCGACCGGATCGTCGGGGTGCTGGAGCCGGGGGCTGGAATTCGCATATTCCAGATTCACTCACCGCGTCTTCAAGCCTATGAGCAGCAGCGCTGGATCGATATGTCGTGGGATATCGATCCGGAGAAGCACGAGCGGTTTCCGGCCAAGCTCAGCGTGACCGCCCCTAACCGGCCCGGCTCCCTGGCGGCCATTGCCGAGGTGATCGGCGAAGCGGGCGGCAATATCGACAACCTTAAAATGATCCGGCGCGCGTCGGATTTCACGGAATTGCGTATTGAGCTGGAAGTGTTCGATCTGGCGCATCTCAACCGCATCATCGCCGGATTGAGAGAGAACGACATCGTCAGCCAAGTCGAACGGGTCTTCGAATAACCGCATCCGGAGCTGAACTGCCGGACGGAGAGAGATGCAGACGGAAGTGGACATGGGCAGCGTACACGCGGGTTCAAAGTTTCTGCGCCTCGGCGTCAACATCGATCACGTGGCCACCATCCGGAACGCCCGTGGCGGGCGGCATCCCGATCCGTTGCGCGCTGCGCATCTGGCGGTTGAAGCCGGTGCGGACGGCATCACGGCGCATTTGCGGGAGGACCGCCGGCACATTTCGGACACCGATATCGCACGGCTCAAGTCGGAACTCACTCGGCCATTGAATTTGGAAATGGCGGCGACCGACGAAATGCTGGCCATTGCCTTGCGGCATGTGCCGAATGCGTGCTGCCTCGTTCCAGAGCGGCGGGAGGAGCGCACGACCGAAGGCGGCCTTGATGTCGTTCGTGGTGGAGAGCCGCTCAAGCGGATCGTGCATAGCCTGCGCGACGCCGGCATTCGCGTTTCGCTGTTCATCGAAGCCGATCAGCGGGCGATTGAGGCTTCGGCCAACATTGGCGCGGATATCGTCGAATTGCATACGGGGCAATATTGCGAGCGCGCGCTCGAAGACGATGCCAAAGGCATCGCAAGTGAAACCGAGCGGTTGCGGCGTGCAGCGGTCCACGCCGATGACTGCGGGCTGGAGGTCCATGCCGGACACGGGCTGACCTACAATACGGTGGCAGCGGTGGCGCGCATGCCGCAGATCGTCGAACTCAATATCGGCCATTTCCTCGTCGGGGAAGCGATCTTTGGTGGTCTGCATTCGGCCATCCGGCACATGCGGACGCTGATGGATCAAGCGCGCGCGGAGCCAAAGCGGCCCGTGGCGGCGCAATGATCATCGGGATCGGAAACGACATCATTGATATCAGGCGGATCGAGAAGACACTCGCCCGTTACGGCGATCGATTTCTTCAGCGCGTCTTCACGGACATCGAACGGGCGAAGTCCGACCGGCGTGCGAAGCGTGCGGCGTCGTATGCCAAGCGGTTTGCTGCAAAGGAAGCCTGCGCGAAGGCATTGGGGACGGGTTTGCGCCGCGGCGTTTATTGGCGCGATATGGGTGTCGTTAACCTGCCGAGCGGCCGCCCGACCCTGAAACTGACGGGTGGCGCTGCGGCACGCCTCGCCCAATTGACGCCGGATGGCTACGAAGCGCGGATCGACTTGACCATCACGGACGACCATCCGATCGCGGAAGCCGTTGTAATCATTTCGTGTATTCCAACCAAGGTGGAAACGCGGGGCTAGAGTGGGCACGGCCGGGCAGCGACGGCGTCGTTTGCGCGGAGAACAGCGAAAAGGTATAGCGGGCCCTGATTTATGCGCACGGTCGCCCGGGGGGCTGTAGGGCCGGCGGCATTGGAGACAACATGGCGTCCAATTCGAATGCGCGGCCGTCGCGCTACTACGGGATGCGGGATACCTTCGTGGTGGTTCTGCAGGCCCTCGCGATCGCGCTGTTCGTGCGCGTGTTCTTCTATCAGCCTTTCAATATCCCCTCAGGCTCGATGAAAGAGACGCTGCTGGTCGGCGACTACCTGTTCGTGTCCAAGCTGTCGTATGGGTACAGCAAGTTCTCGTTTCCATTCTCGCCCGATCTTTTCTCGGGGCGGATCTTCGCATCCGAACCCGAGCGGGGTGACGTGGCGGTGTTCAAGTTGCCTCGGGACAACGCGACCGACTACATCAAGCGCGTCGTCGGGCTGCCAGGAGACGAGATCGAAGTTCGGGGCGGACAACTGATCATCAACGGGACAGCGGTGCCGAAGGTGCGGAAAGGGTCATTCACGACGGTGGATGATGAGGGGCTGCCGGTGGAGATTGCTTCATTCGTGGAAACGCTGCCGAACGGCGTCAGCTACACTGTGCTTGATGCGCAGGAGAACGGACCGTTCGACAACGTGGGCCCCTACAAGGTTCCGGAGGGCCACTATTTCATGATGGGCGACAACCGGGATAATTCCACCGATAGCCGCGCGCAGCGGGCCGTCGGATACGTCCCGTTTGAAAATTTCGTGGGACGGGCCGAAATCATCTTTTTCTCGGCGGCGGTAGACGAGCCGGACGCGCTTCGCTGGACGAGCCCGTGGACGTGGCCGTTCGACATCCGGTGGAGCCGGTTTTTCAACCTGGTGCGTTGACGGGGCCCCGGTGTTCAAGGCCCGCAAATATAAGGAACTCGAGCAGAAGCTCGGCTACAAGTTCAAAAACGAGCTTTTCCTGGAGTGCGCGCTGACGCATGCGAGCGTGCGCGGCGGCAAGCCATCGCGGGCAGACAACGAGCGGCTGGAATTCGTCGGCGACCGGGTGCTGGGGCTGGCCATTGCCGGATTTCTCAACGCGACGTTTCCGGCGGCCAAGGAAGGCGAACTGGCGCGGCGCTACAACGCGCTCGTGCGCGGCGAAACCTGTGCGCGGATCGGGCGGGATCTGCAAATCGGCCCGCGCCTCGTTCTGTCGGACGCGGAATCCTCCAGCGGCGGCCGCGAGAAAGAGACGATCTTAGCCGACGCAGTGGAGGCTATTCTCGGCGCGATCTTCATTGAGGCCGGGTTCGATACGGCGCGGGATGTGGTGTTGCGGCTCTGGGCACCGCTGCTCACCGAGCAAAAGCCTCAGATGGCGGCGGCCGATCCGAAGACGGCGCTGCAGGAATGGGCGCAGGGGCGTGGATTGACCCTGCCGCAATATTCGGTCGTTTCGCGCGAGGGGCCGGATCATGCGCCGTTATTCACGGCGGAGGTCAGGATCAGATCGCTCGACCCGGCGCGCGGCGAGGGCGCATCGAAGCGCCTGGCAGAACAGGCGGCGGCGGCGCGGCTCCTCGAGCGCGAGGGCGTCTTAGTGTGGAGCGGACATGGCTGAGGACGCTGACGAGGCACGTGGCGAGGGCGGATCCGGCGAGGCTCGCTGCGGATTTATTGCCGTCATCGGCGCGCCGAACGCCGGTAAGTCGACGCTCGTCAATCAGATGGTCGGCGCGAAGGTATCGATCGTCTCGCACAAAGTTCAGACGACGCGGGTGCCGTTGCGCGGCATTGCCGTCGACGGGCAGAGCCAGCTCGTCTTTATCGATACACCGGGGATCTTCCGGCCAAAGCGGCGGCTGGATCGCGCGATGGTCCAGGCGGCGTGGGGTGGGGCGCACGATGCCGATATCGTCGTGCTGCTCGTCGATGCGGCGAAAGGGATTGAGGAAGATGTGGAGCGCATCCTCGAACGGCTGGCGGATGCGCCGCATCCGAAAATCCTCGTTCTGAATAAAGTCGATCGCGTGAGCGATAAGGACAGGCTGCTGCCGCTGATTGCGAAGCTGTCGGAAAAGCAGGCGTTCGACCGCGTGTTTCTCGTCTCGGCACTGGACGGGAACGGCGTTCTCGATCTGAAGCGCTATCTGGCGGCGCGGATGCCGCTGGGTGCGTGGCATTATCCGGAGGATGAAATCTCGGATGCCCCACTGCGAATGCTCGCGGCGGAACTGACGCGGGAGAAGATCTATCAGTATCTGCACGAAGAGCTGCCGTATTCGACGACGGTCGAGACGACCGATTGGAAGACTTTCAAGAATGGATCGGTGAGGATCGAGCAGACGATCTACGTTGAGCGGGATAGTCAGAAGGCCATCGTACTTGGCAAGGGCGGCCAGACCATCAAGCGGATTTCCAGCGAATCGCGCAACGAACTGGCCAAGATCATCGAACACGACGTGCACCTTTTTCTGTTCGTGAAGGTGCGCGAGAACTGGGGCAGCGATCCTGAGCGTTACCGCGAGATGGGTCTCGATTTCCCGAAGGACTGAAGACCCAAGAGCTTGCGCCGAAGGGCTGCCCCCCGCTAAGGCTCGTCCATGGAATGGTCGGACGAAGCAATTATCCTCAGCGTAAAGGCACACGGCGAGACGGCGGCCGTGGTCGAACTTTTTACGCGGTCGCACGGGCGGCATTCCGGTCTCGTTCATGGCGGAAGGTCGCGCAAGGCGCGGCCGATGCTGCAGATGGGCAATCATGTCGATGCGACATGGAAGGCGCGGCTGGCGGAGCATCTGGGACATGCCACGCTGGAGTTGCGGCGGGCTTACGCGGCGTCGGCCATGGAGGATGCGGCGGCGCTGGCGGGCCTCACCTCCATGTGCGCTCTGGCGCGGCTTCTGCCGGAGCGCGATCCGCACCCGGCGCTCTACGAGGTGACGCTGTTCGTCTTGAGTTTTCTCGATGATCCAACCGTTTGGCCGGCGCTGATGGTGCGCTGGGAACTGGCGCTGTTGCAGGAGTTGGGATTCGGTCTCGATCTGTCGGCCTGCGCCGCGACGGGGGCCAACGATCAGTTGATCTATGTGTCGCCGAAGTCAGGCCGGGCGGTCTCGGCGTCAGCGGGAGAGCCCTATAAGGATCGCCTTCTGCGGCTGCCGCAGTTCCTGACTTCGGTGCGCGACCGGCACGCGACGCGAGAAGACGTCATGGCGGGCTTTGCGCTGACGGGATATTTTCTTCAACAGCGCGTGCTGGCCCCGAAGGGCGATGTGCTGCCGGAGCCGCGATCGCGAATCTTAACGCATATCGACCGATCGTAGCTTTCAATCCAGCGTGGCGCGCTTGGAAAGTTCCACCTTCAAACCGGATTTCGCATCGCTCTTCAGCGTGTAGACGGTCTGGTCGCTGGCTTGGTAGCGCGCCGAGATTTTTTTAGGCCCGGCCTTGACGAAATCGAGCGCACCCGGCGTGCAGGCGGTGTGGGTGACACTCATGCTGGGGCTTAAGTCATGTGCTTCGCCGCTGAACGTGTATGATACGGGCTGGCCCGACGCATTCGCGATCTGGAAAGTGAACTTTTCCGAATGCGGCCGGCCGAAGACTTGCACGGTAATATATTTGGGATTCTTGTCTGGAGCGCGCACCACGCCGACGCCGACCTCCGTGTAGTGGCCGCCAAGTAGATTTTCCTTGTGCGCGGGTGAATTGATCCAACCCTCGACGGTCTGGCGGGCCAGCGCACGGGTTTCGAAGCCGCGGCTATCGAGGTTCATGGCGAGGTTCTCGCCGATCGAGCACCACTGGTAGCCGGAGGACGTGGCGCGGTCGCCGACGTCGCGCTGGTCGGCGGTATGGGAAAAGGCATTGTTCTTCGCAAGATATGCAGCATAGGCGCGCGCCGTCTTCGTCAACGCGGGGCTGGCCTTGACCTGACCGAGTTTGTTCTCGCGGCGATAGGCGTTGGTCATTTCAATGACAGCCATTTCGACGGCCGGAACATCGGGCAGCAGCATTGCAGGCAGGCTCTTTCGGGTTTTGCCGGAATGCTATCGAAACGCGAACAAGTTGGCAAAATTCGGCTGTGGACGGGGTGCGGGCAGGGGATGTGGCGGCCCGGCACTTGAGGGAGCCGGGTTGGTCCGCTAACCACGAGCTATGACAAAACAATCGATTCCACCGACCGGCGAAGGCCCCATCGAGCCCGTCAACCTGAGGGACGCGCTCGAGGAACGCTATCTGGCCTATGCGCTCTCGACCATCATGCACCGCGCTCTGCCGGACGTGCGCGACGGCCTGAAGCCCGTGCACCGGCGCATTCTCTACGCCATGCGGCAGCTCGGCCTCGATCCGGAAGGCGGGTATCGCAAGTGCGCGAAAATCGTCGGCGAGACGATGGGCAACTATCACCCGCACGGCAATCAGGCGATCTACGACGCGCTGGCGCGTCTCGCGCAGGATTTCGCGGTGCGCTATCCGCTCGTGGACGGGCAGGGGAACTTCGGCAACATCGACGGCGACAACCCGGCAGCCGATCGCTACACGGAAGCGCGGCTGACTTCGGTTGCCGCCGATCTCCTGGATGGGATCGACGACGACACGGTCGAGTTCCGGCCGAACTACGATGGACGCGAGCAAGAGCCGTCCGTTCTACCGGCTGCGTTCCCGAACCTGCTTGCGAATGGCTCCGCGGGGATCGCGGTCGGCATGGCGACCAACATCCCGCCGCACAACGCCGACGAACTGTGCGCGGCCCTGCTGCATCTCATCAAGCATCCAAACGCCACGGTGGAAAAGCTCGTCGAATTCGTGCCGGGACCGGATTTTCCGACCGGCGGCGTGATCGTCGAACCGCGAGCCGATATTCTGGAGGCCTATCGCACGGGGCGTGGCGGATTCCGCTTGCGCGCGAAGTGGGAGAAGGAAGAGACCGGTCGCGGCGGTTACCAGATTGTCGTGACCGAGATCCCCTATCAGGTGCAGAAGGCGAAGCTCGTCGAGAAGATCGCCGAGCTGATGACGGAAAAGAAATTGCCGCTGCTCGGCGACGTGCGCGACGAGAGCGCGGAAACGGTGCGGCTGGTTCTGGAGCCGAAGTCGAGGACGATCGATCCGCTGTTGCTGATGGAAAGCATGTTCCGGGCAACCGAGCTCGAAATCCGCTTCGGTCTCAATATGAATGTGTTGTCGGCCGGGCAAATCCCCAACGTTCTGGGTCTCAAGGATGTTCTGAAGCAGTGGCTTGAGCATCGCGTCGATGTGCTGGTTCGCCGCTCGCAATATCGATTAAAGAAGATCGAGCACCGGCTGGAAGTGCTCGACGGATACCTGATCGCTTACCTCAACATTGATGAGGTCATCCGTATCGTTCGGTTCGAGGACGATCCCAAGCAAAAGTTGATCATCCGGTTCAAACTCACGGACGTTCAGGCCGAGGCAATTCTCAATTTGCGCTTGAAGAGCCTGTCGAGACTTGAAGAGGTCGAGATCAAGGCGGAACACGACAAGCTATCGAAGGAGAAGCGGCAACTGCAGCAGCTTCTCAAGTCCGATGAACTGCAATGGGAGCGGATCGCGGATGAAGTCAAATCGACCCGCGACCGCTACTCGAAGAAGACTGACCTCGGCCGCCGCAGGTCGTCGTTCGCCGACGCGCCGGAAATTGCGGTCGATCTCGATGACGTACTGACCGAAAAAGAGCCGATCACGGTGATCCTTTCGGACAAAGGGTGGGTCCGAGCGCTGAAAGGCCATCAGGATGATCTGTCCAAGCTCGACTTCAAGCAGGGCGACGGACTGAAGCGTGCCGTGAAGGCCATGACCACCGATAAGCTCATATTATTTGCGACGAACGGTCGTTTCTTTACGCTTGATGCGAGCCAGCTTCCGGGCGGGCGCGGGCATGGCGAGCCGGTGCGGTTGATGGTGGACCTGGAGGAAAACCACGATTTTGTGGAGCTGTTCGTGCATGACCCCGCGCGCAAGCTGATCGTTGCGTCGAGCGGCGGATATGGCTTCGTCGTGCCGGAAGAGGAAGTCGTTGCTGCGACGCGCAAGGGTAAGCAAATCCTCAATGTTGCCGATGACGAGGAGGCTGCCGTCGTCGCTCCGGCGGACGGCGACATGGTCGCGGTCATCGGCGAGAACCGTAAGCTGCTCGTGTTCAAGCTGGAGGACGTGAATGAGATGGCGCGCGGCAAGGGCACGATCCTGCAGCGCTTCAAGGACGGCGGGTTGTCGGACCTGAGGGTGTTCAGCAAAAGGGATGGCTTGACGTGGCTCGACAGTGCGGGCCGCATGTTCACCCTGCCGTGGAGCGACTTGAAGGATTGGGCGGGCGAACGCGCGCAGGCGGGCCACATGGCGCCCAAGGGCTTTCCGCGGTCGAACAAGTTCGGGCCGGCCTTTTAAGGCCCGGCGCACGCGAAAACCAGCCTGCGCCGCATGATCCGTGCCCGCAAAAGCATGAGAGTTTCCCGCGTCCTGCCCTTGTCAGGCTGACGTGGCCTCGCTACGAAACTGTCATGGGTGCGTGGACGGGTCGTTATCGCTTTACGAGACTGTTCAAGCTTGCGGTCATTGCTGTCGCGAGTGCCGCTCCGATTGGCATTGGCGCACTCGCACAGGACGCTGCGCCGTCGCCGGGCGGATGCACAAAAGCGGACTTCGAGACTGTCGTCGATCAGTCCGCCGGCGCCTTGCGCGATCTCAACAGTCAGAACCGGCCGCGCTTTCAGGAAAAGCTGCGTGCGTTACGCACGAAGAAGAACTGGACCGAAGACCAGTTTCTGAAAGAGGCCGTGCCCTACGTGAAGGACAATGCGATCGACGACTTCGACCGCAAGACCAGCGAACTGCTCAATAAGATCGTGTCGATGGGCGGCGAGGGGAGTGCTTCTGCGACGCCTGACTGCGGGCTCTATCAGCTTTTGCGCGGGCACATGAGCGAACTCGTCAATACGCAGAACGCCAAGTGGCTCTACATGTTTCAGAAGATCGACGCTGAATTGGGTGAATAGTCCGGATCAGACCCGTTCCCAGCCATTGGGACCCAGACGTTCCTGGGGGAGGAAGCGGGTTTTGTAGTTCATTTTGCGCGAGCCTTCGATCCAATAGCCGAGATAGACATAAGGCAGGCCAAGGCTGCGTGCATGCTCGATCGTTTCCAGGATCATGTAGGTGCCAAGTCCGCGGCGGCTTTCGGTCGGCTCGTAATAGGAATAGACCATCGAAATTCCGTCGGAGAGACGGTCGCACAGCGCGGCGGCGGCGAGCGGCCAGCGATGTGGATCGGATGACAATGCGTCAGCGGCGGGCTTCAGCCTGTACTCGGTGATCGACGTTTCGATGACGCTCTCTTCCACCATCAGCGCATAATCGAGGGCGCTCATGTCGGCCATGCCGCCGTCGCCGTGACGGGCATCGATGTAGCGGCGGAAGAGACTGAACTGTTCGGAGGTGGGCATGGCCGGGACACGGCGTGCCGAAAGATCGATGTTTTCCGCCGTAACGCGGCGCATCGAGCCGGACGGCTGGAATTCGTCAACGACCACGCGTACCGAAACGCATGCATGGCAACCCTCGCAGTAGGGCATGTAGGCGATGTTCTGGCTGCGGCGGAAGCCGCCGCGCAGGAGATTATCGACGAGTGCAGGCTGCTTGTCGGCCGTCAGGTGGGTGAAAAGCTTGCGTTCAAGCCGGCCCTGAAGATATGGGCAGGGCTGAGCCGCGGTGACGTAAAACTCAGGGAAATGCTTTCGCTGCTCGCTCATCGCCCGTCCTTGGGTCACGCCTGCGGCCGGGTGCCTGCCGGGTTCGTTTCGAGCCTTCGGGTGGCAATGCGGCGGAAGGATGATACGTGAGCCGCCACGGCATTCAAGCCGCACGTAGCATCGGCGTTGAAAGCTGGATGCACAATGTTCACCCGCGGCCGAGATCGTCCGGGTTCGTAAGTGCCTTTTAATCTTCGCGCTTCATCAATCCGGCGGCTGCGGGAGGCGGTGCGGAAGACCGCCGCGGCGGTGCTCGGTCGCCTGTGTGGTTGCCAGGGCCGGCGCCGGCCGGAGGCGCCGTGGATGCGCGCCGGGTTGGTGCCTCGGGCGCATCGTCGCCGGGCTCGGAGGCGTGCGTGGTTGTAGAGGTCTTCGGACCTGTCACGTTGGCGCTGGCGCGACCCAACAGGTAGCCGACATAACCTGCGATCGCGGCAACGACGATCAATTGCAAGAATTCGGTAGTCGGCATGGTCCCTCGCCGGTCGATCCTATGCTGGGCATAGCCTAATGGCATCAACCGTCAGCGAAAAGGGGCGAGAGCCACTTATTTCTGCGGCGTGCGCGAGACGGACGAAGTTTCGAGCGCCGGATCGATTGAAGCATGCGTCAGCCAGGCCACCGAGCCAACGCCGAAGGCCAGAATCACGAGACCGAGGAGCGCGCGGCGGAGCGCCCATCTGACATCGAGCAAACGGGGTGCGGCTGCAACGGCGTCGCCGCCGGAGCCCTGAAGCTGACCAGACATGCTTTTTTTATTCCCTGACAACCCGCGCCCCGCCAACCGTCGAGACAGGTTGGGCAGCAGCACGGGCCAATGTTGTTCGATCTTGTTGCCGGTCGATGGTCGTTGGATTTCCTGCCGTAACCGCCGCGGCTGGCCTTGTCCCGGCAAGGCCAGTGCCGCAGGGCCGGAAGCCCCCGGCGATGATCATTGAGAGACCTGGGCACGGGGGTCAAGAGACCGAAGGCGGCATAACTGTTTCTGACGGCGAGCGTGGTTCGGGAGCCACGTTTTTGAGCGATTGGCGTCCTCAGTTCTGTCGCTTCAGGCGGCCACCGAAGGCCAAGATCGCCGCCAGTGGGATCACGACGCTGAGGATAACGGCGGTGACAACGAGCGCGGGGAGTTCAGCGTAGTTGCCCCGTTCAATGAGAAAGATCTGGTTCAAATACTTGGTGGCCAGTTGGCCGGCGATAAGCGCGAGGTTCAAGAACGAGGCCATCAATGCGAACCAGACGGCGCGCTTGGAGGGCGGCGCGTAGATCGCGATGAGGGTTAGAAGCGGCACCATACTGAGTTGTGCGAGCGGGGAGGCCGCGGCGGCGTCGATGATGGCGATGGTGCGGGCGCCGAATCCGAACGTTGCCTCAGTCCATAGATCGACCCGGTAGACGAGAAACAGGCTTGGTAAGGACAGGATACCGCCGAGGATCGTCAGCCAGAGCAGCACGCGGGCGACCGGAACGCGGGTAATGGCGTCGGAGAGCAGCCAAGCCGCGATCAGCGCAATGGCCGCGCCAATCTGGCCGAGGATGCCGTAGAAGGCCTCGTCGAATCCGAGCACATCGATGGTAAACCAGCGGTAGCCTTCACCCACGCCCGGTGTGGCGCGAAAGAAGAAGATGATCAGGGCGGCATAGAAGATTTTGAGTCGCGTGTTTGGATCGATGTCGCCCGTGACGTGATTGAGCATCGTGACGATCACCGCCAGCGACATCAGGAACGTGATTTCCTGGGCGTACGGCACTTGCAGCGGCGCTATGAGGACCGTCAGCGCGCCGAAAGCCAGGCCACCACCTAGAATGCGCCAATCCGTGGGCCGGCTTTCGCTGCTTTCAAGCCGGACGAGCAGGGCGCCGCTGGCGGAGATCGCGGGTACGGCAAGGCCGATGAGAAAGACCGTTTCGTAGGCAAGCCGGTTGGCGAGGAAGCCGGCGAGACCCGCCACCGAGAGTGCGCCGAACGACAGCGCGAGGCGGCCCAATATCTGGACCATCCCAAGGTCTTGATCGATCTCGGCCTGCGGGCGAGGGGTACCGTCCGCAGACACGCGCGGCACGACTTCGGTGCTCATGGCGTCGGCGACGACGTCCTGCAAGACGACGCCGATCACCGTGACGATCTGGGCGATGATGTAGAGCTGCTCGGGCGGTGCGAAGGTTATCCATTTGCCGGCCGCGCCCGCGAGAAGGATGAGACCGGTGGCAATGAGGGACGCGCCGAGAAAGACGTAGCCGCGGCGCCGCGAACCCATCAGTGGAACGGTGTCGACCAATTCGCCGAAGACCATTTTCACGGCCCACGGCAGGGTCAACCACACGCCGAGTTGCGCCAAGGCTGCGGGTGAGAGCGTCAGCTCCTTCTTGACCCAGAAACTGTCGGCAACGGCGATGATGCCAAGCGCGCCATAGGCGAAATAGACCATCAGCAACGGCAGGTATTGCAGGCGGAACGCGCGGACAGGGGCCAGGACGGCGCGGGTCAGGAGGTCGAGTATGCGGTCGCCGAAGGATCGGGGCAGGCTCACGTCAGTCATGTTTGTCCGGGGTTTTAGGCCAGCTAGAGCAGCGGCCGGGCTTCGCGGGCCATTTCCAGCGTTGCAGCGTAGTCGACCTTGCCGGATCCCAGAATGGGGATCTGCTGTGTCACGAGAAGGGCTTTGGGCACCCAGAGTTCAGCGACGCCCTGGTCACGCGCATGGCCGGCAAGGGCGGCTTTGTCGGCGTCCGGCTTATCAGTGACGAGGACGAGACTTTCACCGCGCCGGGGATCGGGGAGAGACACACAGACGTGTGTGTTGTCCGGCCATAGACTTGAGGCCAGGGCTTCGATTGCGGCGAGCGAGACCATCTCGCCGCCGATTTTGGCAAAGCGTTTGGCGCGGCCGCGAATGTGGATGTAGCCGTCCTCGATCGTCACGATGTCGCCGGTGTCGTGCCAGCCCCCGGCGGGTGGGACGACGATGCCCGGTGTTTCCGGGAAGATATAACCCGCCATGACATTGGGTCCGCGGACGAGCAGCCGCCCGCCTTCCGCGATGCCTTCGACGGGCATCAGGCGGGTCTCGATTCCAGGAAGCGGGCGGCCGACGCTGCCGTGTTGATGTTGTGCGGGCAGATTGCAGGAAATAACGGGCGAACATTCCGTTGCGCCGTAACCTTCGAGAATTTCCGTGCCGCTTCGGCTCCATAGCGCGCGCGTTGAATCCTTTACGCGTTCCGCTCCGGCCACGACGTAGCGCAGCGAATCCGTATCCCCCTCGTCGGCGGCGCGGGCATAGCCCTGCAGGAAGGTGTCGGTGGAGAGGAGGAGCGTCGCCTTGGTTTCCTTGATCAGTTTGGGGACCTGTTTGTAGTGCAGGGGACTCGGATAGAGAACGACCTTCATACCGTTGAGGAGCGGCATGAGCGTGCCAGCGGTCAAACCGAACGAGTGGAACATCGGCAGCGGGTTCATGGCCGTGTCGGCGGCCGAGAGCACACCGGTTGCGTGGGCGAAAATCTGGCGGGCGTTGGCGACGAGATTGGCGTTCGTCAAGGCAACGCCCTTGGGCACGCCTTCGGTACCGGACGTGAAGAGGATGACGCCGGTATCTCCAGGTTTCATCCTGCTGCCCGTCGCGAGCTTGGGCATGAGCGACGAGACAAGGCCGAGGGCTTTCTCCTTTCCGCCGATGTCCTTGCGAACGTCTTCGAGGTAGAGCACGCGAACCTTGCGTCCGGGTGACCATTCGGTGCCGGCAATGGCCTCGACGAGTTCGTCGAGCTTGGCAGTTTCAATGAAACGGCGGGACGTGACAACGACGGGCAAAGGACCGGTCTTGACGGCTGATTGGATGTTGCGCGCGCCCGCCGTGAAATTCAAAAGCCCGGCCGCGCGCCCAAAGGCGTTGAGGCCGAACAACGCAACCACAAGCGCATTCACGTTCGGAAGCAACAGTCCGGTGACTTCACCGGCCGCCGTTTCCGACTTGAGACGCCTGCCGAGCACGAGGCTCGCAAGGATCAGACGCTTGTAGGTGAGAGGCTGGCGCTCGGCGTCTTCCAGGATGACTTTGCCCGAACCGTGCCGCCGTGCCGCGGATTGCAATGCGTCGAACAGGGTTGCGTTGAAGCTTGAGGGATTGAGCAGCGGCGGCGGCATTGGGAGAATACTCGGGAAACGCAGGTCTGCAGGTTGGACACCAAATGGCGGTCGGGCGCAATAAGGCGGCAAAGTCTTCGTCTGCCGGCCGGGGCCTTCGCACTTGCGGAAAGGGCAAAGAGTGGCCTTGCGACGGCGCGGGCCGGCTCTCTCTCGTGGTGATTGCGCCGTCAGCCCTGATCGCATAAGAGCGGCCGAATGGCCATGCAAAGGCATAGAGAGAAGCCGGATCACCGCTGCGAATGAATGAGAGCCCGAACGATAGTGCGCCGCGCACGCTTAGGCGCACAGTCGCGATCGTCGCGGCGCTGAACCTCGGCTATTTCTTCGTCGAGTTCGCGATTGCGGTGAGCATTGCGTCGGTCGCGCTCTTTGCCGACAGCATAGATTTCCTTGAAGACGCGACGATCAATGCGCTTGTTCTTGTCGCGCTTGGATGGACAGCGGTACGCCGGCGATTGGTGGGGCTGGTGCTGGCATTGTGTCTTCTCGTACCGGGTCTGGCTGCGCTCTACACGGCATGGGAGAAGGTTGCCGATCCGTCGATACCCGATCCGGTCGTTCTCACACTCGCGGGCGTGGGGGCGCTCGCCGTCAATGCGTTTTGTGCATTCCTTCTGTCGCGCGTGCGCAATCAAGGGGGTAGTCTATCGCTGGCCGCCTTCCTCTCGGCACGTAACGATGTTGCCGCCAACTTGGCGATTATTGTTGCCGGCCTCATGACGGTCGCGTCCGGTTCCATGTGGCCGGACGTTGTGGCCGGCCTCGGCATCGCGCTCCTCAATTCGGGGTCGGCCTATGAAGTCTATGAAGCCGCGATGGACGAACGCGACGGAAACGATTTGGAAGATGCGCGTGCTTAGGGTGCTTGCGGCGTCGAGCAGAGCGCAACGAAGAGCCATGCGTCGTTTCGATCTCAGCCAATGCAACCGGCCAATCGCATGACGGTGCGCACCCCGCCAATCATCCGCGCCATTTTGCCGATCGCGATGGCTATCGGTGTCTGGTGCGCGACATTGGGAGCGGATGGCGCAGAGGCCGGCGCGGATGAGGTCTGGCGATCGATCTTTGCGCGGCCTGCCGCCACGCCGGTCGACAAATTGGAATTTAAGCGTCAGGCGCTCGGTGCTGCCCTCTTTGCCGACCGGCGGCTCTCGCGTGACGGAGACAGATCGTGTGCGACCTGCCATCGGCCCGAGCACGGCTTTACGGACGGCTTGCCAAAGGCTCGCGGTCGGGACGGGACCCCGCTCAAGCGCAACACCCCGCATCTGTTCAATCTGGCCGTGGCGCGCAGCTTCTACTGGGACGGGCGCGAGCCGACGCTCGAAGCGCAGGCGCGCGTTCCGCTTTATGCGGACAACGAGCTTGGGGCTGTTTCCACATCTCTGCTGCCAACTCTACAGTCCGACGCGGACACGCAGCGGCGTTTCGCGGATGCGTTTCCCGAATCCGGACTGACCGAAGCGGCGATTATTGCTGCGCTCGCAGCCTATGAGCGGAGCATCGTCTCTCCGGTCACGAGATTCGACGATTGGATCGCCGGCAACGCGGTCGCTCTGAATGACGAGGAGCGGCGCGGGTTTCGCATATTTGCGGGCAAGGGTGGGTGCGTATCGTGTCACGGCGGCTGGCGCATGACCGACGACGCCTTCCACGACATCGGGCTCAAGAGCGACGATCCCGGCCGGGCCGCAGTGGCGGGGGGCACACCAGGTATTCCTGCGTTCAAGACACCTGGCCTGCGGCAGGTCGCGAAAACAGCGCCCTATATGCACGACGGGTCGCTTGCCACCTTGGACGACGTTGTGGCGCATTACGCGGGTGGACTTCTCGAACGGCCGTCGCTGGCACCAAATCTCGTTCGCGATCTAGACCTCGATCCGAGCGAACGCGCGGCACTCGTGGCATTCCTCAAAACACTCTAGTCGGGCGACTCAATCGCCAAGCGATTCGCGTTGGGAACGAGGTGCAATCGCCTGAAACACTGGCATGCGCTGCGGTCGGAGCTGCCATGCCTGTGCACAATTTGGCGAAAATTGCGGATATTCCCGGCATTTGGCCTTAATTGCGTCGCTTGAGCGCAACAGGTCGAGCAGGATTATTTCCCAGGCAATTCCTGCCGCTTTTATGATCTTGCAAGGAATAGTTCCTAGACTTAGCCTTTCGAATAACAACAAAACAGCACGGGAAGGACGCCCATTCTGCAACCGGCCTCGGCAACGAGGTCAAAACTTTCGCAGAGGTGTCCAATGCTGGAACTTTTGGTTTCCGTTTGCCTCGTATCTGATCCCGGCCGATGCAAAGACGTCGCTCTGACGTACTCGGCCGAGAACCTCACGCCCATGCAGTGCATGATGGGCGCTCAGCCCGAAATCGCGAAATGGATCGAGGCACACCCCAAGTGGGCCTTGAAGCGGTGGACCTGCCATCGCGCCGGCCAGTATGCCAAGATCTGATCGAACACAGTCATCGACCGGGCTGGCGCCCCCGAGCCACCCGGTGATCGGCATTTGGGCGATACACAGCTCGCCGTCCTCGCCAACGATTTGGCGATTTTAGCGGCCAGCCAAGCTCAACCTTCATTCCCCCGTTGACAGCGGCTCCGCCGAGCGGCTCCCCTCTCGCTTCCTTAGTCGAAGCAGGAGGCCGTCATGACCGAATCCACGCGCCAAAATTTCGCGACGCTCGCGGTTCATGCCGGGGCGACTCCCGATCCGGCAACGGGCGCGCGCGTAACACCCATCTACCAGACCACGTCCTATGTGTTCCGGGATGCGGACCACGCGGCCAACCTGTTCGGGCTCCAGGAATTCGGCAACATCTACACGCGCATCATGAACCCCACGCAAGCGGTGCTCGAAGCGCGGGTCGCGGCGCTGGAAGGCGGTTCGGCGGCGCTTGCGGTTGCCTCCGGTCATGCGGCGCAGTTTCTTGCCTTCCACACCCTGCTGGAGCCGGGCGACGCGTTCGTCGCCGCGAGGCAACTTTATGGCGGGTCGATCAACCAGTTCAATCACGGGTTTGCAAAATTCGATTGGCGCGTTGCGTGGGCTGACGCAACGGACCCCGAAACGTTTCGGGCGGCGCTGACGCCGAAGACGCGGGCGATCTTCATCGAGAGCATCGCAAATCCGGGCGGGATCGTGATCGATATTCCTTCGATTGCGACCATTGCGAAGGAGGCGGGCGTTCCGCTGATCGTCGACAACACGCTGGCGACGCCCTACCTGTGCCGGCCAAAGGAGTTCGGCGCGGATATCGTGGTCCATTCGCTGACCAAGTTTTTGGGCGGGCAAGGCAACTCGATTGGCGGCATCATCGTCGATTGCGGGACGTTCGACTGGAAGGGAGCCCGCAACCGGTACAAGACGCTGGTGGAACCCAATCCATCCTATAACGGCATCGTGTTGGCGGATGCGTTCGGGCCGATGGCGTTTGCGATCGCCTGCCGCGTTATGGGGCTGCGCGATCTGGGCCCGGCGATTGCGCCGTTCAACGCATTCCTCATACTCAATGGCATCGAAACTCTGCCGCTGCGCATGGAAAAGCAATGCGAAAACGCTGTGCGTGTGGCGGCGTTTCTGGAGCGGCACAAGGCGGTCGCGTGGGTCAATTACGCGGGACTGCCGTCGTCATCCAACCATGCGCTGGCAACGCGCCTGACGCCACGCGGAGCGGGCGCGGTTTTCACGTTCGGACTGAAAGGTGGCTACGAGGCAGGCAAATCCCTCGTGTCCGGCCTGAAACTTTTCTCGCACCTGGCCAATATCGGGGACGTGCGCTCGCTCGTCATTCATCCGGCGTCCACCACGCACCGGCAACTGACCGACGCGCAGCGGAGCGCTGCCGGTGCGGGGCCGGAAGTCGTGCGGCTGTCGATCGGTATCGAGGACAGCGACGATCTCATTGCGGATCTGGAAGAGGCGTTGTCGTCACTGAACTAGAAAAAGGGCAAGTGCCTGAACTCCGGCAACCCCATCGTCCGATAAGGGCCGCCAACGGCCACGGCGGCATAGCTCCACGCATACATGAGCCCGAAGACGATAAGGGACGCGATGAGGCAGACTGCGACCAAACCACTGAGGACGTACCGCCAGTCGGCGCGGAATTCGTCGGGCGCCGCATGATTGCCGCCCGGCACGCGGCGATCGCGGCCCATAAAGAGCGCCAGGTAGTAGCGCTTGCCGAAAATGCCGAAGGTTTTGCGGATGGCAACCTTATGCGGCGAGGGCGGGTCGTACGTTGCCACGCCCAGGGCAGCAATCTGTTCCGGCGTGAACGACATCTGCACGTCGACGGGCATGCGCGCGCATATCCGCGCGAGCAGCGTGTTTTCTTCGACGAAAACCGTCATGTCGTTCATGGCACCGCTCCGCCTGCGTTGTGCGGCCTATGGAGCGCACGCATGGAGGCAACAGCGCATGATTTCAAATTGGCGCTAAGGTTCGGTTGACCGGTATCGTTACCGGAATGCGCACGTGGTCCAGAATTGACACAGGGCCTAGTTCGTTGCCTGCACGTAGCTACCGGGTGCGGGTTCGATGACGCCTAGGGTTTCGCCGGGTTCGCGCGGCAGGGTCCAGTTGCCGGATTTGCCGTGCAGCCATTCGATCCAATAGGGCCACCAGGAACCGGGATGTTCTTCGGCCTTGCCGATCCAATCCTTGAGCGACTTTGGCTTCAGAGTGGCGTGGGTCCAGTACTGATATTTGACTTTGTCGGGCGGGTTGATGACGCCGGCGATGTGGCCTGATCCCGCAAGCACGAACTCGACGGGACCGCCGAACATGCGCGCGCCGATGTAAACGGATTCAGCGGGCGCGATGTGGTCTTCGCGCGTGGCGACCGTGAACACCGGCAGCTTGATTTTGGACAGGTCGAGTTTGACGCCGCCGACTTCGAGAAGCCCCTTGGCCAGTTTGTTCTCGTTGTAGAACTCGCGCAGGTAGAATGCGTGGCAAGCGGCGGCGATCCGCGTCGAATCCTGGTTCCAGTAGAGCAGGTCGAAGGGGAACGGCTTGCGGCCTAAGAGGTAGTTGTTGACGACATAAGGCCAGATAAGATCGCGCGGACGCATCATGTTGAAGACGTTCGCCATGCGGGATCCGTCAAGGAAGCCGCGCTCCTTCATCACCTGCTCGAGATTTTCGAGTTGCTCGTCCTCGGTGAAAAGGAGGAGGTCGCCGGCCTTGGAAAAATCGACCTGGGTGGTGAGAAACGTCACGGAATGGAAGGGCGCCTCGCCGCGCGCGGCGAGCCAGGACAGTGTCGTTCCAAGCATTGTGCCGCCGACGCAGTAGCCGAGCACGTTGCACTGCTCCAGGCCGGTTTCGCGGTGAACGGCATCGGCAGCCGTCAGCAGACCTTCGGTCATGTAGTCTTCGAATGTGATGGCGGCGAGGTCCGCGCTCGGGTTCACCCAAGAGATGACAAAGACGGTGAAACCCTGGTCGACCACATACTTGATGAAGCTTTTCTGCGGCGTGAGATCGAGCACGTAATACTTGTTGATCCAGGGCGGAACCATGAGGATCGGAGTTTCGCGGACCTTGTCGGTCGTGGGTGTGTACTGGATGAGCTGGAGGAGTTCGTTCTGAAAGACGATCTTGCCCGGCGTGGTGGCGAGGTTGCGGCCAACTTCGAAGGCGGAGGCGTCGGTCTGGCTGATGCGCATCAAATCGCCGGAGCCTTCCAGGTCGCGCAGGAGAAGATTGACGCCTTCGACGAGGTTGCGTCCGTTGGACGTCATGGTCTCGCGCATGACTTCCGGATTGGTCATCGGGAAGTTGGAGGGTGAAAAGGCGCTCGTCAGTTGCCGGAAATAGAACTCGGCCTTCTGGCGGCTTGCCGGATCGAGGCCTTCCGTACCGGCGAGGTTGTCTTCGGCCCATTTGGTGGTGAGCAGATAGGCCTGCTTGACGAAGTCGAAGTAGGGGTTTTTGGACCACTCCGGATCGCGGAACCGGTTATCGGTCGGTGCCGGCTCGATGACGGGTCCGGGCTCGACGCCGAACATGCGTTGCACCGTCCGGTTCCAAAGCTCGGCGTAAGCGCCGACCAATTCGGCCTGGGATTGAGCGAACTTCGCTGGGTCGGCCATCCAGCGCGTGTAGATGGCGGAAATGGTTTCGGTGGCGCGGGCCATTTCGCTCGCAGCCGAAAAGGGCGTGATCTGGGTATCGGAGCGATCGAGAAATTGGGTAACCGCGCGACCGCCGTCCTCGTAGGCCTTGAGGACGTTGCGGGTGAATTCCTCGGGGTCGGGGATTTTGTAGGGTGTGATGGGGTCGTGTTGCGTTTTTTCTGTCATGGCGCCCAGACTTTAACGACGGGGCCGGACTCTAGCACATCCGGCAATTGAGGTCCGCATGGCTGTTTGGGCGAGATGAATGACGCAGATATGACCGCGGCCCGCGACGATAGTAGCTAGGCCATTCAAATGATTGAAAGATGTGGCCAGATGTCGGGGCGGAGGGACGAGGCTCTGGACTGAGGGGGCAACGCAAGCGTAAAGACGATGGCTTCAAGGCATCGCTGACCGTTCCTGGAGGGCGGACAGGCAGGCCTGTTTCCCTTTCCACAAAGCGAAAGAGCCCCGGGACGTGATCGAGGATTATCATCGCATCAAGCGCTTGCCGCCGTATGTCTTCGCCGAAGTGAACCGGTTGAAGGCTGCCGCGCGGGCGCGGGGCGCCGATATCATCGATCTGGGCATGGGCAACCCGGACCTGCCGACGCCGCCACACATTGTAGCCAAGCTCGTGGAGACGGTCGCCAAGCCGAGGACACACCGTTATTCGGCGTCTAAGGGCATTCCGGGTCTCAGGAAGGCGCAGGCTGCGTATTACGAGCGGCGGTTCGGCGTGAAGCTCGATCCCGACACGCAGGTGGTGGCGACTCTCGGATCGAAGGAAGGTTTCGCGAACCTGGCGCAGGCGATCACGGCGCCGGGCGACGTGATGATCGTGCCTAACCCCACGTATCCCATCCATGAGTTTGGATTCATCATCGCTGGAGCCGCAGTGCGGCATGTGCCGGCGGGCACGGGCGAGGAGTTTCTGCGGGCCGTCGAACATGCGGTGCGCCATTCGATCCCAAAGCCGCTTGGGTTCATTCTCTCCTATCCGTCCAACCCGACGGCGATGGTGGCGAGCCTCGACTTTTATAGAGACGCGGTGGCGCTGGCGAAGAAGCTCGATCTGATCATCCTGTCCGATATCGCCTACTCGGAACTCTACTTTGACGCGCAACCACCGCCGTCGGTGCTGCAGGTGCCGGGCGCTATGGACATGACGGTCGAGTTCACGTCGCTTTCGAAGACCTACAACATGCCCGGCTGGCGCATGGGATTTGCGGTCGGCAACGATCGGCTCATCGGCGCGCTGGCTCGGGTGAAATCGTATCTGGATTATGGCGCGTTCACGCCGATACAGGTCGCTGCAGCCGCCGCGCTCAATGGGCCGCAGGACTGCGTTGAAGAGATACGGGATACCTACAAGGCGCGGCGCGATTGTCTGGTCGACAGTTTCGAACGTGCGGGTTGGTCCATTCCGCCGCCGCCCGCCACCATGTTCGCTTGGTGCCCAATCCCTGAGCAGTTCCGCCATTTGGGATCCGTCGAGTTTGCCAAGCTGCTCATCGAAAAGGCCGACCTCGCGGTGTCGCCGGGCCTCGGCTTTGGCGAATACGGCGAAGGCTACGTCCGCATCGCGCTCGTGGAAAACGAACATCGCATCCGGCAGGCGGCGCGCAATGTTAAGAAGTTCTTCTCGCAGGGTGTGGACTCTGCGGAAGATGTCGTCACCCTGCCGCAGAAAGCCAGCCGTTAATCCCGTAACCAACATTCCTTGCGCCCGCCCGAGATACCCACACCCATGAAAGAGCCACTGAAACTCGGCATCGCCGGGCTCGGCACGGTCGGAGCCGGCCTGTTGGAGTTGATCGCCAAGCACGGCGCCGGCCTCAATGACACGCTGGATCGGCCCATCGTGGTCAAAGGTGTGTGTGCGCGCTCGCGGGATAAAGTTCGTGGCGCCGACACCTGCGGCGCGAGGTGGTTCGATGATGCGGTGTCACTTGCAATCGATCCTTCGATTGATTGCTTCGTCGAGCTGATCGGCGGCGACGAGGGGCCGGCGCGTGCGGCCGTCGAAGCGGCGCTGAAGGCAAAAAAGCATGTCGTGACCGCCAACAAGGCGCTGCTCGCAAAGCACGGCATGGATCTCGCCGCGCTGGCGGAAAAGAGCGGCGTATCGCTGAACTTCGAAGCGGCGGTCGCCGGCGGCATTCCGGTCATCAAGATGCTGCGCGAGGCGTTGGCTGCCAACGAAGTCAAGCGCGTTTACGGCATCCTGAATGGGACCTGCAATTACATCCTGACGAAGATGCAGGATGAGCACCTGGCATTCGACGACGTGCTTCGGGATGCGCAGGCGAAGGGATATGCCGAGGCCGATCCGACTTTCGACATAGGCGGGTTTGACGCGGCGCATAAACTGGCGCTTTTGACGAGCCTGGCATTCGGGACCAAGCTTCCTGCGGATCAAATCCACATCGAGGGGATCCAGAGCATCAACGCGGCCGATATCGAGGCGGCGGCGACTCTCGGCTACCGGATCAAACTGCTTGGAGTCGCCGAACGTACGCCGACGGGCATTGAGGCACGCGTGCATCCGGCCTTCGTGCCGGAAGATGCAACGATCGCGCAGGTTTCGGGTGTGACCAACTGCGTGGCGATCGAAGGGGATTTCTCCGGTTCTGTGCTGCTGGTCGGTCCGGGGGCGGGGTCGAAGCCGACAGCGTCCGCGGTCGCCAGCGATATCGTGGATGTGGCTCGCGGACTTGTGCTGCCGCCCTTCCTGCGGCCGGTGGCGCAATTGAAGCCCTTCAATCGCGCCAGTCTTTCAGGTCACTACGGTTCCTATTACCTCCGGCTTTCGGTGCTCGACCGGCCAGGTGCGATGGCCTCAATCGCCAAGCGCATGGGCGATCGCGGTGTTTCTCTGGAAAGCATCGTGCAAAAGAAGCCGGGCAGCGCCGATGCGGCGGCGTCCGTCGTACTGATTACACATGAGACGACGGAAGAGAGCATCCGGAAGGCGTTGGATGCGATCGAAGCGGACGGCGAAGTGGCGGCGCGGCCGCAAATGATCCGGATTGAAGAGCTTTAACGAGCATTGGCGCGGCCGCTTGATCAGAGCGCCGCGCCGCATGGAGGACGGCACGGATGAGCAAGGATCGATTGCAGGGACTGGAACGTGTCCTCGTGCTCGAAGTGGCGCGCGTTACGGAGGCGGCGGCGATTGCCGCGGCGCGCCTGCGCGGACGGGGCAACGAAAAGGCGGCGGACAAGGCGGCCGTGGATGCGATGCGGCGGGAACTTGCGTTGCTCAGCATCGACGGCACAGTTGTTATCGGTGAAGGGGAAATGGACGAAGCGCCGATGCTCTATATTGGCGAGAAGGTCGGTTCGGGCGATGGGCCGGAGGTCGATATCGCCGTCGATCCGCTGGAAGGCACGACGATCTGCGCCAAGTCGATGCCGAATGCGCTGGCCGTTTTGGCCATCTCGGAGAAGGGCGGCCTGCTCAATGCTCCCGATATGTACATGGACAAGATTGCCATCGGCCCCGGATATCCCGCCGGTCTGGTCGATCTGGACAAGTCGCCGGGCGACAACATTCGCGATCTCGCAGAAGCCAAGCGCGTGCCGGTGGCCGAGATCACGGCGTGCATTCTCGACCGGCCTCGCCATGCCGATCTGATCAAGGCGGTGCGCGAAGCCGGAGCGGCCGTGCGGCTGATTCCTGATGGCGACATTGCCGGTGTGATCTGGACGACGGACGCACAGGAGACCGGCATCGACATCTACATGGGGTCGGGCGGCGCCCCGGAAGGGGTTCTGGCAGCCGCCGCCATGCGCTGTGTTGGCGGACAAATCCAGGGTCGCCTGAAGCCGTCAAACGACGACGAACGGATCCGCGCGGCCAAGATGGGCATCACGGACATCAACCGGAAATTCAATCTGGAAGACATGGCGTCCGCAGACGTCATATTTTCGGCGACCGGCATAACCGACGGGTGTCTGCTCGACGGGGTGCATTTCCGCGGCGATTTCGCCGAGACGGAAACTGTCGTGATGCGATCCAAGAGCGGGACGGTGCGGCGAATTAAGACGCGCTTTCGCGATATCGGGGCCCGGTTCCCGGCGTAGCGGTTAGCCTGACGCCGAAATCCCACCAACCTCCACCGGAGTTTTGCCGGTGTATTCGGCGAAGCGCATGAAAGCCCGCATGCGCTCCACATCATTGTATTCGCGCTCCCGGACGATCTGTCCGTCGCGGACTTCGAGGATCAGGCGCGCGATGCCGTCGAGCCGCTCGCCGCTGGCGATGTGGCGAAGTTCGTAGTCGATCTGACACGTCACGTGTCCGTCGAGGTTTCTGATGTTACGCAGTTCGAAGCGGATCACGTCGAACGCCGCACCGATTTTGTGCCAGCACTCCACGATGGCCGCGCGTCCTTGCCATTCTCCCGCGAAGGGAGAGATCTCGTTGTCCGCGTACAGTGCAAACGTCGCGTCTGGCGCGTAATAGGCGGCCGCGGTTTCGTAATCGCCGAGTGTGTATGCCGTCACCGCCGCCTCGACGATGCCCTCTGGATCGCAACGCATTCGCCCGCACCTTAAATTCAACCGCTCTTGAGCATCCACATGTCAGGGTACTTCCCGACGTACCTGGTACCTAATTTTTTAGGGTAGGAGATACTACGTGTCGATAGGATTTAAGCAGTAAGCGAGTCACTTAAACGAAGTTCACTCCACTGCATTTGGTTCTAGGGGTGAGGCAACCAGCCGGATGAACGCGCGCAGCCGTTCCTGGTCGTGGTATTCGCGCAGGCGCACGATCTGGCCCTTCTCGATTTGCACCACGAGCCGCAGTATGCCGTCTATGGTTTCGCCGCTTTGTCTGTGCCGGAACTGAAACGCGACTTGGCAGCGTGCGATGTCGTTCTCGCCGGTGATATTGCGTGGCGTGTGGGCCACCAGATCGAACTGCTGACGCAATTTCTGCCAGACTGAGAGAATAGACGCGCGACCCACGACCTCGCCACCAAACGGAAAAATTTCTTCGTCAACGTAGATTGCATAAACTGCGTCCTCGGCAAAAAAGGCGGCCGCTGCCGGAAGGTCATCCAACGCGTACGCATGCAATGCAGCCTCAAGGACACCTTCCGTATCGGAACGCATCGAAAATCCTCATAATGTAAGATAAATGCGATGCTGGTCGGGTCGTGCTGAAACGTTGGGCAGCGTGAATTCGTCGAGTATTGCGTAATTTAAATTGTGCGCAAGTAATATTCAAAATCAAGCGGCTGCGGTTCGGAAAAGAAGCGATCTGCCTCTACTTCTTTTATCGTGGCAAATGTGCGCACGAATTCATCACCGAAATACTCTTGAACAAAAACTGAGCGGCGAAACGCTTCGAGCGCCGCGAACCAATTCGTCGGCATCGGATCGCAAGGCTGTTCGTAGCCGTTGCCCTCGATCATCGGTCCTGGATCGATCTTGTTTTTCAGACCGTGGTGCACGCCGGCGAGGGCGGCGGCCATGGCGAGATAGGGGTTGGCGTCGGCGCCGGCGGCGCGATGCTCGACGTGGCGGGCGGCGCCCTTACCCGCAGGAATACGTAGTGATACGGATCTGTTGTTGAACCCCCAATTCGGGGCGATGGGTGCGTAACTCGACTTGCGAAAGCGGCGATAGGAGTTTGCGTTGGGCGCGAAGATCGCCATCCCGTCGGCCATGGTTGATTTCATGCCGCCGATGGCGAAGCGCAGCGGTTCGTTGGCGACGACGGCGTCGTCGGTGAAAATGTTGCGGCCATCCACGCCGGCCAGGCTGATGTGGAGATGCATGCCGCAACCCGTCCAGTTGGCGTAAGGCTTGGCCATGAAGCTCGCGATGAGCCCGTGCTTTTCCGCGATCGCCTTGACGAGACGTTTGAACTGAATGGCTTCGTCGCAGGCGAGGAGCGCATCGGTGCGGTACTTCAGGCCGATCTCCATCTGGCCGGGCGAATACTCCGACAACAGAGCTTCGAGCGGGAGATGCTGCGCGTTGGCGGCGGCATACAGATCGTCGAAGAATGGTGCGAAGTCTTCCAGGTCCTGGAGGTAGTAACCTTGAAAGTGTCGCTGGCGCTCGGGGCAGGCGAGGCCTTTGGGCGGCTGGGGTTTGCCGGCCAGAGCGCTGTCGCGATCGAGCAGGTAGAACTCGAGTTCGACGGCGGCGACGGGCTTCAGATCGAATTCGGCGAAGCGATCGACGATCCGCTGGAGTGCGTGGCGTGGTTCGGCAATCGCGCCGTCGCCGTTCAGATCATGGAAGCTGCCGAGATACTGCGCGCGCGGCACTTGGCTCCAAGGGATGCGCTTCAACGTGCCCGGCACGGGCCAGAGTGTGTGATCGGCGTCGCCTGTTTCCCAGATCATGCCGGTTTCCTCGACGTCGCGACCGGTCACATCCATCGACATGGCGGAGCAGGCCATGAAACGGCCGTTCTCCCACGCAGGCAGCAGTTCGGCGCGGGTCAGAAGCTTGCCGCGCTGGACGCCGACGACATCGGTGTAGATCAGGTAGACCTGCTGGATATCGGGATTTTCGGTGAGGAAGCGATTGGCTTCGTCGCGAAGGATGGCGCGGTCGGGCGGCTTGATCATGGATGAGCCTGTGAGCGTGTGGTTAGAGGGTGGCTCCGTCGCGCATGGGCGGGCAGCCGGAGATTTCGGCCATGGCCCCGTCGAGCGCGTCGAGCAGCCGGTTGACGTCCTGGCCGCTGGTTTCAGGGCAGACGAGCATCATGTTGTGGAAGGGCGTGATCACCACGCCCCGATTGAGACAATACAGGTGGAGCGCGTGTTCGGCTTCGCTGTGGGCGAACAGGAGCGCTTCGGTGCCGTTCCTGGGATGCTCGGCGGCGGAAACAATCTCGGCGCGTAAGCCGACGCGAACGACGTGCCACGGCAGCGCATGATGCCGGATGATGTCGCCGATCCCGCTTTCGAGACGTTCGGCCAACGGCAGGGCGCGGGCATAGACTTCACGACCTACTGCAAGGACAAGGGCATCAAGAAGA